>Ga0116229_10008684_pt1 | contig 15708 bp, 4 predicted proteins | sample S1TSphgellanicum_3_FD_87313 | JGI IMG/M metagenome (GOLD analysis project Ga0116229, IMG submission 87313) | Host-associated microbial communities from peat moss isolated from Minnesota, USA - S1T2_Fc - Sphagnum magellanicum MG | ecosystem: Host-associated > Plants > Peat moss > Unclassified...
CACACTATGAAATACATCAAAACAACAAAAAGCACTTCAAAAGGTAAAAAACCGTGCTTCCTTGAGGTCGGGGGGGGGGGGGGGGGGGGGGGGGGGGGCATGGGTGCTACTTGCAATAGAACAAGTCAAACACGCTCACCAAGGCCCTCTTTCACCTTCAACACACCCATCCCAAACAAACTTTGAGGGCCATATGAAAATAAATTGGCAACAACCTCTTGTGTTTCTAAGTCACCAACAGTTTAATTATTGATTACAAAAAACCATTTTATCTCATGGGATTGAACAATACACATGACAAGATTAAATTTGAACTTACCTTGCTAAATACTAGATAATCAAATAGTGGAAATGCCTTGTCTTGGTTGTAGCCCTGCTTGAGTCAATTCAACTTGCTTCATCTCCAAAGAAATACATGAAGTCAACAATTAACTACAATAATATGAAGCAGTTACAACAACTTGCAAGAATGATTGATGGATGATGCAAAAGTTCTAGTACAATTTAGAAGCTAATTCAAAATCAGAGCTTGTTGTAAACACAACTGGTTCAATGCTTCTTTTTCTATGTTTATTTATGTTTATAAGAGTTGTGTCATTGGCTGCCCAATAATATACTCATAGCTGGACATGTAACATGCAAACTCAAGCAAGTTCACAAGCCATGAAATTGTTTTGAAATTCCCTAGATGGTCAAAAACTACTTCTGTTTGCAAAGAGGGCTTACTAAGTAGCCCATCTAGAATTAATCAATCATTTGAGTTGTGTCCTCAAAGCTAAGATTTTTTTCCATTATTAGAATCACCCCACTTGAACATGAAAAATAAAATTAATTAATATATGTAGTAGCCAAACCTATTGCCATTTAAACTACATGGGCCCTTTCATCATTGGCCCTAAAATTCTTTTTAGCACAAGTGGAAAAATGCCTTGTACCTTCCTCTTCTTCACCTTCCAAAATATCCCCTTCTACACTGGCATCATTTCTCACACCCACATACCAACCTTTAGCATGTGTATCCCTCCCATTTGAATTCCACCCATTTGTTTATTTCTCGTTACCATTAGTATTTGCAAAAACATCTTGGCACATAACATTAGAGCAAATACAATTGTTAAATTGCACATTCTAAAACAACCAATCAAAGAAGCATGGAGGTTATTCCAACATACTTGTGTGTCATAATGTCACACAAGTTTACTTGCTTACACCAATATTAAGTTCTCTACAATTAACCTAAGTTGTACCATTTCATTGAAGGTGTTACATGACAAAAGAACTAACAAGGAAAATTATTGAAGTAGCCATAAAATTTGAGCCTAATTTGCTATATAGGTTCTCTTCTTTAAGTCTCATACCCATTTTTCCCAAAAAGATGGATTCTCCTTCCCCATCTATTTGGTGTTGACAATCCCCTTCACTATGTGCCCTAGCCAATTGGATTCTTCATCAACCAAAACCTTCACAAATCATTTGCATCATTCCATTGCTAAGAATCTCCAGAATTTGAAATTGGAAAGTATTTTTTTTTGCCTAGGAATACTTGCTATGACAATTTCCACACATTGTTGAATAAGTGCAACTCTTGTTGCTTACTTAAAAAGATGGTACTTCTAGAAGATCCACACAACTCATCTCGTGATTAAACTAATAAGACATGCATTAAGATTTGAACACATGGCATGTCAACATTAATGTCAAAAGATGGGTTATATGGTACATATCTATAGAAAAGACACTTTTCTACAAAAAATTCACTAAAAGACTCATCATCTTATACCATGATAACATGTGCAACCAAGAACACAAAGAGACTTCCCCTCACAACCCACTAATACATCCTTGACTCATTTAACCTACCTATTAGTATTGAAGGCTTCTAATAAATGCGTAGGATTTAGGGGTTTCTATTGCAAAAGGTTCCATGTCCAAGTTTACCAATAAATGAGGAATTCCATATAGCATGATATTCCATGTGCCAACTTGTTAATATCAAAGGATTCTAATGATTGCTTTTAATGAAAGAGGTTTGCATTGGTTGAAAATGAACGAACTAATGTTAAAAGCGTGTAAAAGATGGATGTGCTAATCACTAACCTGTAAAGCCATAACTTTAACAAGGGAAGCCCTTTTTTTTATTGAGATATTGTTCTTTATCCTTGTGTTTCTATTTTTTCTTTTCAAGCTCTGAGCGAATGGCAACTACTGTATTAAGGGCTTTTCCAAGTCATTGCTTCTTCTTCTCTACTTGTTTCAATTGGTTTATTTCTTCCTTGGCTTGCTTCTTCTTCTTTGCCTACTTCAATTGGTTTGTCTCTTCCTTGGCCAGCTTTTTCTTCTTTTTCTTAGAGCTCGATGTAGCCAAAAAGGGCAAAAGACCTAGGCTCAACCTTGTGCCAACACTTTCCACTAGTGTTTAAACACCATCCACAAAACACCCACAACATAACTTACTTGGTATTAGATTGTTCAAAACATAACAATAGGTGGTCCACAATTCCTATTCCAATAATAACATGAGTCATAGTTATGGGACAACAACCCTAGTACATAAAGGTGTACTAGGTTATTTCTGAAGAATTTGATTCAAGAACTTTTAGGTATTGGTGCCGTCATCTTCCCCAAGAAGGCTTATTTGGAACTCCTTGGATGGGAATGGTAGAGGCCCAATAATACAAATGCTCTTGTAGCCATCATAAGTAGGTAGCCTATAACCCAACACAATCTCTTTATAAAACTTCACTAAATGTTCCATGACAACTTTGTTGACACCTTGAGATACAACTTTCTCGAGATGTTGTATCTTGAGATCATAGTTCACAAGGCTATTAGCAGTATATACCAAGCCAAGCACACAATATTAAGAAGAAGAAAAAGAACATTAGTAGTGGCATTGGTAGCATAGTTGTTGAAATAAAATTCTTTCTCTAAATCAATTCTAGATAGTTATGAAAATATAGTTTTCTTCAAAAAAGACTTTAATGATTGTAGTTGTGCATTATAGAGTATGGATTAAATTTGTTCAAAAACTTCAACTTAGACTTGTTCTTTACAAAAATTTATTTCATAAAGGAGTCAAGAAATTTCAACGCTTGTGAGTGAGGCATACTCATTTAACTTATATAATACAACATTGCTTGTGAATAAGGCTGCAATAAACACATTTGAGAGACAAAATATGGATAATTCCATGTTGAGATATTGACCACCTCCATATAATGGCAAGGTTTACACAATGTTTAGAGGGATGTGTGTTTTGGTTGCAAATATTCCACTTCAGGAGGGAGAGTAGTAAGAAACTAACATTTTTATAGATTTGGCCACATGTTGCAGAGCAAAATAGATATATAATCCTTAGAATGAAGTTTGCTTATTAGAGTTGGAATGTTTATAGTATGTTTATAGTATGTTTATAGTATGATGTGGTTGTCAAATGCAAGAAGTTGAACGCTTGCTAGAGAACAATTTAGAGACATCTTGGCAATATGGTTTCATGTTTCCAACAAGGAGGCTTCAAGCACATGTGCACTAACCCTAATCTTGCAAACATAATAGTTTTAGCGTGTACATTTGTAACGTTTTTTAATGCACATTTTCATGATCCATTGTGGGTTGTCCAATGGAGAAGAAAATACGTGAGAAATTGTTGAATACACAAGTGTTTAACATTGAAAGCTTCTTCATGCCATGTTTCCCCTCTTACATAGTACTGGCATCTTCTTCTCTCATTCATCATCTCTATGACACAGTTTTTCATTTCTATGACATGTTTATTACTTGTGCCACAAGCCACGAACACAATTGCAAGAGAGAAATGGGGAATTACAAGACTTAATCATGCTTACCAAGAAACATTAGCAATGTAGGTCCCCAAAAAGCTTTCAATGTAGTAGCCATATGGCTTTCAAGCCATGGTAGCTTTGAAGAATTGACCCAAATACATAATAATCATATCTTCTCTCACTCATCATTTCTATGACACTTCTACTACTCATTCCACAAACCCCATACACATGTGCAAAAGAAAAATGGGGAATTACAAGACTGAGAATCGTTGTGCCTATCAAGAAGCATCAACAATGTATGTCCCCAAAAAGTTTTCAATGTAGTAGCCATATGGCTTCCAAGCCATGGTAGCTTTGAAGAAATGACCCAAATACATAGTAATCGTATCTCTTCTCACTCATCATCTTTATGACGCTTCTACTGTTCATTCCACAAACCCCATACACATGTGCAAGAGAAAAATGGGGAATTATAAGACTAAGAATCACCATGCATGTTAAGAAGCATCAACAATGTAGGTCCCCAAAAAGTTCTCAATGTAGTAGCCATATTGTTTTTTCCAAGCCATGGTAGTTTTGAAAAAACAAATCCAAATCCATAATAGATCAAAATCTTTTGCAACTTTCTTGTAAACCACATAAAGAAACACCCATTTCGGATTATAAAAAAATAGATAAGAAATTGGAGACTCTAGGGGCTTAGAAAGAAACCTACCTTCTTCTTGGTCTTATGTTGAAGGAGCTGGTGTTGTTGCTTTGCTGGCGGGTGGAAGAGGAATGAGAACCCTACTAATCCTTTGAAAATCAAATAATGCGTCTTTTTGACATGTAATTAAGTCCAAATGTGTCTTTTCAAAAATAAAGGTGCATAAATATATGAAACTTGAAATCATAGATTCTGGATAAATCCAGAGAACATACATAACATGTGAAAGTTTTTTATCAAAATTGCAAACAAACAACAACTTTTTGCCTCCAACAAAATTCCAACTTGCAAAACAATGCATCAATAAAGGTAATATCCATCATAGAAAGAGGGAAAGCAACATGATGAACACCAATAAAAAATGATGAGCAATAATGGTGGTACTTGAAAAAATTGACAAAAATGATGAGCATTAGGAACATGATGAACATTAACAATAACACGATGAACAACAGTAGTGGTATTTGATAAAGTTGACAAAAAAAACAATCATTAAGAACACAACAATCACTTGTAGAAACACAACAAGCATTCGCAACATGATAAGCACTTGTAGCAACATGATGTACACATATAACAACACAAGCATTAGGACATGATGAACATTAACAACACAATGAACACTTGTAACAACACAACAAACACCAACAAAAACACTATGAACACCAATAACATGTTAAACGCCTATAGGATGAAAGCACACTAGGGTGTCTCACTTACGACAGTGGGGCACTACCTTCAAAGTCCATATCGTAGTGTATTTGGAAGTTGGCTTAAAATATGAATATTTAGATGTTATTGAAATTACCATCTTTACCCAATTCCAATTCATTTAAGGATGTTAAACGGAATTTAAAAAACTTTCCTAAAAGACAATTCAAGAAAATAATCAATTTTTATGTTTAAAAGGACTTTAAATAATTGTAGTTTTTGGGATTTTGAAAAGTCCATAACATAATAAATTTAAATCATATTCCATTCAATCAATGCATCTTTAGTTTCTTAAACAAAACTTAATCTATATCCCAAAGTTTAAATACATGGGACTAATACATTGTAAGATAAAAGTCCATACTCATGTGTTTTTTAAGCATGACAAAAATTGTTGCCAAAGTTCAAAAGTCCATTTTATGGACTTATGCTTGTTACAAGTGCTTATCGATGTCCATGATCTTGATGTGTTTTTTGCATTATTGGAAAGGTAATTGTGTCAACTTTACATAAGTGAGTCCTTCTTTTGATATTTCAAAGAAAAATATATTTAAATTTTTTTAAGTATATAGGAAATACAATAAGAACTACTAATGTGACAAAGATATTGGGCCATCATAGTTACCCTATAACAACACAACAAACACTTGCAACAACATGCTAAACACTTGTAGTAACACAATGAACACCTACAACAACATGATGAACATTTGCAACAACATGACAACACCTACAACACAATTTGTATCTACAACAAGATGAACAATAACAACAATAGTAGTAGAAACACAATGAACAATCAACAAATGTACTTGAAAAACAAAAAATGCATTGGACAATGCAACAATGCACACACATATATTCTTGCTTCCCATGTGGGAGAAGTAGTGCCTTTTAAACCCTAAACCTAAACTCAACTGCCTCCACCCTAAGACCTTAAACCTTAACCAACCCTAAATTCCCTACTCATAGTCCCCTAAGAACCGAACTCATGGTTATTCATATGATTTACATGTGTATCAAAAAATTTAATTTTAATTAAGAAAAACCAAATCCTTAATTAACCTGTTATCTCAAATTTGATATTTATAAATTTGGGTATCGATTTATGTAGCACCCTAGGTGACATTTGATTAATTTTTTGATTAATAACCGGTTGAGATACAAGGTTGGTACCCATTCAACACTAGTATTGAGGTAAGGATTGGGTAATAATTACCCAATGTTAAGGCCTAAGGTTAGTATTAATAAAGAAAAATGTTTGGTGGCCAAATCATTTGATACATGATTAAATACATGGGTTTTCACCCACCTTCCACCTCAATGTTTAGTAGATGGAACAAACATTAAATGCTAGGATCATTGTTGTTAGTTTTAGCTTATGAAAAAAAACCTCTAGTGTTTTTTTTTGTGTTGGGTAGGTATTAAAAATATCCCCAAATATCACCCAAATATCTTTATACAAACCCTTCAGGGTATAACTTTGAGTGTTACCTTGATTGAATCTTGATCAGCAATTTTCACTTGTGTGAGAACTAGATGGTAAAAACTAGCTCAAGGAAAAAAATTAAAAATATCAAAACTTAAGTGAGGTAAAACCCCCTTACCTAGGTTAGGTTCTTAAAGTACAATGTACCCTAGGTTGTACATTGAAATTAGGGATTAGGTTTATAGTTTAAAAGCATGGGACTTTCGAATAGCTTTTAAATTATTAGTCCAACCTTAAAACTTAAATTTTGTGAATAAACAAATCGATCTTGAGACTTAATGTTTTTCCTTTTGTGTTATTTTATGTTTTTTTTTTTGTGTTTCAAATTTTGAATTATTCTTGCTTTGTGTTGTTGTAAGCTTTTGTTTTGTGTTGTTTATTTATTATTATTTTTCTCTCCTTCCTTCCTTTTTTTTTTTTTCCTAAGGTCCAAGCATTGTAAAGTGGACCAAAAAGTATGTCCACCCAAATCCAAATTTTAAATATGGTAATTTTTCAACATAAACATAAGAAAGTAGGCTTAATTTCTTTAAAAAGTTTCATTATGGAAACCTCCATGCTTCCATTGAATTTTTAAAAGATAAAGACAAAATTTGAAAAAATTTGATACAATAAAAGTAGGTAACAAGTAAGAACGAAAATGATAGGTCAATATTGTGTTCATTTTTACTTTTACATTAAACGTTAAATATATTTTGATTCCATTATGAAAAATTTCAAAATTCACTATATTTAACATGCCATTGACTTAAAAATAAAATAGATTCAACATTTAATGTACTTGTGCTTGAATTTTAATCTACTTAATTTACATGTTGTGATAGATTTGCTTGATTTTGATAAAAATATGCAAACTTGTTTAAAACATGTGGTTTTAAAATATAGTTGTAGCAAAGTCAAAGAACTTCATACATCATAAATTTATAGGCTTTATGGGTTCGTTCCAAATCCATGTGAAATTTATTATTTCATGGATTCATAGTGTTTACACATGAATGTCATGCATTATTTAAACACATAAATTGTGTGCACAACTTTTGTATGTAAACAATACAAATAGACACACAACATTCATGTCTAAATAATACGAATAGGCATATGACATTTGTGTCTAAACAATGCACACCACATCAATGTTCAAATAATACAAGTAGATGAATGACATCTATGTCTATTTCATATGAACCTATGAAAAGCAAATTTCACACGATTATTATTACCAAATCATGACCCATGAAGTTTGTGATGTATAATTAAATATTAAAATAAATAATAATTTTAAATTCAATATACTAAGGCTTACTTGGTGGTTACTTTCCATTAAAGTTGCAAGGTAGTTTTTGGACTATTTTACGATACTTTTGCCCTTTATAAGTTTTTTCCTTCTTTTCCTTCATTTTTCATTTTTTTCTTTCCCCCTTCTTGTTTCTATTTAGATTTGACATCTCCATTTGGTGTTTTGCACTTCATCTATTGCTTTCATTAGTAAAAATTAGCCAAAATTTGACCACTCTATTTACGACTACATGCAACTTGTAATTGTTTGCGACTAGATTTGAAAGTATTTGTAACTACAAGACCAAATTTCAACTATTTTGGTCATTTTCACAACTATGATGCAATTACTGGAAACTTCATCCCATTGGTTGGATGGATTTTAAGTCTCTTTTCATCCATTAATATGTTGATATGTCCCATTAGTCGCAATAATCACCAAATTAGTCACATCCTAAAGGTATTTTACGATGACATAAAGGTGTATTTTTATATATGGACTAAAATTATATATATATATAGTGTACATTAAATATGCATATGTATGTATATTGTTCATATAATGAATTTCAAATTTATTATTCAACTATGAATTTTTCTATTTAAATTCAAAAAAATTATTTGATCTAAAAATTGAAAATTTTTAAGTTATTATTCTCAAATCCAAAAATAAGTATTTCAATTCAAAAATTTATTAATTGATCATAACAATGGACATTTTACTTTTGAATATTTGTATTTGGATATGAAAATTTATATTTCAACTTTAAAAAAAATTCATTTAAATTTTAAGCTATCATTTGATTTGAACATTCAATAAAAATAGAAGTCTGATTTAAACGACCTTCAAATTTCAAGTCCAAATTATGATTTTAGAGTCTCAAAATTGATACGTCAATTCTGAAAATAATTAATTGAGTCTAAAAGTGGACATTTCAATTTTGAGTATTCTTATTTGAATCTGAAAATTGACATTTCAATTTTTATTTTAAAAATTCAAAAAACTTATTTGATCTAAAAATTGATGTTTGATTTCTAAATTATGATTTTCGAATTAAAAAATTATGATTTTCGACTTAAAAATTTATTATTTAAATTTAAAAAATTATAATTGAGTCTGAAAATTGACATTTTGTTTTAAAATATTTTTATTTGAATATGAAAGTTGATATTTCAATTTTATTTTAAAGAAATTATTTGATTTGAAAGTTGAAATTTGAATTCCAAATTATTATTTTGGATACTCGAAATTAATATTTCAATTCAGAAAAATATTAATTGAGTTTTAAAATGGACATTTCTATTTTGAATATTGTTATTTGAATCTGAAAATTGAAATTTCAATTCTAAGTTTTTAAATTTAAACTAAAATATATTATTTGATCTAAAAATTGATATTTGAATTGTTAATTACTTTTTTGGAATCTGAAATTAATATTTTAACTCAAAAATGTTTTGATTGAGTTTTAAAGGTTTAAATTCTACTGGTGTTATCCATAATAAATCACTTTTATGAATAATTATAAATTATGCGAAATAATTATTGTTAGAACATAGGTTTTCAAATTATATAATTTATATTCTTATACCAAAAGAAATTAATTACTGTAATTAATGTTACATTATTTTAAAATCATTGTAATTACTTCAAATAAGAATTAATTAGTATGTGTATAATTATTTTCTAATTGAACATAATCATTCACGATTTGTAATTTGTAACGTTAAATCTGAATAAAAATTTTGGAAAAATTACAGTGTAGATAAAATAATTTTTTTTATGATTTCTATTTCAGGAATTATGACAGAATATTTTATTTTATAATTTTAAAAATCTGTAATTAGTCATCTATGATAAATATTTTAATAGTAATTTAATAGTAATTATAAAAATTAATGTTATGTTTAGCAAATTGTTGTATTTATAGTTGATAATTACCATTAGAAAAAATTACGTGAGGCATAAATGTTTTTACAACAATAAATGTAATTATATAGTAATTATTGTAATTATTTTAATATGAATTAAAAAAAATTCATGTAATAATTTACTTTCTAATAACAAATGTTAGTTTATTATTTATAATTCGAAAATAAATATTCTGAATATTTTGTTTATTTAATTATCCATGACTTATGTATTCACTACTTTTAAAGAACTAGATAACTAACTTGTTAAATGTTAAGAAGTTATTAGTTATTAAAACAATTGATAATAAATACTTAATATTTGTAGTGTATAGTTTATAATTTAAATATATGTAAATTTAATAATTATTAATGATTATCTAATTATCTAATTAACCATGTATTGGAATTGTTTAAAAATATAAAAATTATGAAAAAAAAACATGAAAGAAGTTTCAGAATTACAATTTGATTTGTGAGGAAATTTTCAAAACTTATCCCATATTGTTTATTTTTCATTTCTATTTTGAACATTATATAAACAAGGGGTGTGGTCATCCAATTTCAATTTAAGAAATTTGTGCACATGGGATGAACTAATCAAAAGGCCTAACCCAAAACAAAAAAAAAATTATGCACAATTCTAAAGTACTTACCTCCCCAACCTATTTATCTACCTAGCTAGGTAGGTACCTAATTTGACCTACACACCTAGGTTAACCTATGTACCTACTTACCTAAGTACCTACCTGCCTACCTAGGATGATAGGACCTACCTACCTATTATTTTACTTAAGTAAGTAGGTAGGTATATGGTTTTGATTTGTAAGCATCTACTTATGTACCTACCTAAGTACCTACCAACCTAGTATTAATATTTTTTTATTCAATTCACTTTAAAATGTCACATGGCATATTTACATTGGGCCACATGTCATAATATAAAATTATCCAAACATTTGAATTGAACGTCTTAGATTATTTTTAAAAATAGTAATATTTATATTTTAAATAATTATATATTAAGACACATGGCAACACATCATTTGCCTTCAATTGTGACCAAAATAGTTGCATTTTAATCACATGTGACAATACGTATACAATGAAGTCAAAGGATGAACTTGTATTTGTGGATTTTTTTTTCATCTAATACCTTTTGTCGTTTGTAACTAATATTGCATGTGATTTGTCCAAGGCAACTAAAGAGATTTTAGTTGCAAATGTCATTTGTGATTAAAATTTAGTTATAAAGACCAATACCTATTTTTCTTCTAGTGTTTACATTTGTTGCTTGTTACTTTACGCTCCCAACTATTTGTTGTTTCATCGCATTATTGTTTTGTGTTGTTGCTACTATTGAATTGCTATTTCACGTTCATGCCTATTGCCATGTTACCTCACCTCATTGTTGTTTCATGCTCCCATTTGCCATTGCATTACTACTTCACATTTCACATTGTTGTTACATGTTCTTCATTTATTACTTTTTGCACCTACTATTTCACACATGTTTTGTGGTTTTGGTCTAAAGTGTTTGTTGTTACTCCTTCCCCCTTGTTGTTTGTCGCATGGTGTTTGCCTTGTGTCAATTGGTACTTCCCTTCCCCCTTTTCATGTTTGCAAATGAAGGAGTTTGGAGCATCAAGCTTTTTCCACTAATACAAAAGGATGGTTTTTTTTTTTTAATGCTAACATCATGTGTAAGATGATTATATAATCAAGATTTAATATAGATTATTAGCCTAAAATGATTAATTATATACATTATGACTAACGTCAAAAGTAGTAATAACTATTATGATTTTTTAAAATAACATTATAGTGAAATAAAAGAACATGTTTCACACATGGCAAAGGTGACACCCACATGGAGTTGTCTATTTTGTATGATATGGAATAATCATCACAATATGACACATGTGAATATAGTGATAATTTTTATATGATGTGGCAATTCCAAAATTGAAAGTAGTGTTATGTTATGATTATTTGTTATGTTATAAATGTTTGAATTGGGCTCATATGACCCATTTGGACACCTGAAACACAAGTTATGGACTAGGAACCACTTTGAAAAGAAGGGTTAAAAAATTAAAAACAACAAAATCATTTTCTTGGGCCTTTTACTTTAAATGTTTTTACAACTATACATTATATTTTTCCCATGTTTATCAATTGCATGCATTAATATATAGCTTGAAGTTTATTTTGGAATTAAAAAAATTATATTCCTAATTAAAATGGCGCCTATAAAAATCGATAGCTTTAACTTTGGAAATTCATAACTAAATTATACTTACTCAATTAATTATCTAATAAAAATATATAATAGAATGATTTCCAAGTTACTTTAAGAAAGAAATTCCCAAGAAAATCCTTAGATCATGTTTCAAATTTGTGCTCCTAACCAAAAAGTTCAAGGAAAATAACCAGTGTTACATTCTTGAAACTATTCTAAATGCAATGATTAAGAACATCAAAATAAAAAATATTTTAATATTATTGAAATTTCAAAATCTATGGAACCTAATAAATGTACTCATTAAAAAATATTTATTCAAATGTTTCCTATGATTTTTCAAAGTTTAATGGGTCCAAGAAAATCAAGGTGTGTTGTTCCTAGTGGTATCATTCAAGGACGGGCTCACCCAAAACCTTTTTATTTGATAGTTAAACTTTTATTTCTTATCAGAACTAATATTTTTTCTTGGCTAAACTTTTACCTTTTGACAAAACCTTTTTACTTATTGGCTAAACTATTACCTTTTAGCAAAACCTTTACATTTTATTAGTTAAACCTTTCTTTTTTAGCAAAACTAATTTTTTTCTTGACTAAACTTTCACCTTTCAGCAAAACCTTTTTACTTCTAAGTTAAACTTCCAACATTTGACAAGACCAATATGTTTCCTTAGTTAAACCTTTATATCTTGGCAAAATTGATATCTTTTTTCATTAAACTTTCACCTTTCAACAATTTTGTTTTACTTCTAGCTAAACCTCCACCTTTTAGCAAAATTAATATTTGTTTTTGGTTAAATTTTTACATTTCAACAAATTATTTTTTACTTTTTGGTTAAATCAACACTTCTTTGGTATTGTTCACACACACAAAAAATCCTCAAGATATTATGGAAGGTGATGATTATCTTCAATGAAGGTATTGCAAAAATTAATGCATTTAGGGTTGAATGGCGAAGGACCTAAGGTTCCCAACTTTAACACCTAACTGGATGATGCCATTCTTGTCAAACATAGGATGGTAGGTGACCTATTGATTTATCTTGTCGAGGAGAAATTTCAACACATTTTTAAAATGATTTTGTGGATAAATGGATAAATTTCATTAACCCACTTTAAATCACAATGTAATACCTTCATCCACCATTAACAAGTTATAATAATTATTCAATATGTAATATTTGCATCAAGGGTCATGTTGAAATTAACATTTGTTGGTTCAAGTTTACTTTAAGTGGACCTACAACCTTGAAATGCAATACCCACACTAGTATTATGCCAAAATCACATGTTGAACATGACAATATTCACATATAAGCGAATTTTAAATTAGGAAAACATGTAAGTATACAAATATTACATAATTGGCTAATACAACAATTGACATTTTAGGACCCACATGTAAGTACTACATAGTTGGTGGCCATTGTTAACTAAAAAAACTACAATAAACTCTCTCTAAACTAATATCCTTGGGACCGGCTGAAAGATATTAGTTTATGGAGGATATTAGTTTACACAAATTATATGAGGGGTAACAAAAATCATTCCGGAACCTCCTAGAGCAGCATGGAAGGTCATGGAGGTTAGTAGAAGGTCATGGATCATTGGGGAAGGTAATGGAACTTTGTGGAGCTTGGTGGAGGATCAAAGAAGCACGTACATATTGATAGCTTCTTCCAGCGCATCTAGCTCTGTACTTTCGAAGGTGTTTCCTCTGATTTCATCGCTTTTTTGGTGCCATATGTATGATGTATTAGTTTATAAAATGCTATGAGACTGGAAAAAAATATTGAATATCAGTTTATGGAGAATTATTAGATTAAGTATGAGGCCTGCCACGGGCTTGTGCCCGCATATTAGTTTAGAGAGAATATTAGTTTACACAGTATTAGTTTAGAGAGAGTTTATTGTAATGAAGAATTTGGGAGTGCAATGTGGGTATTGTAAGTTGACAATGTTGCAAAAAATAGTTTAATGATTATGGATATGGGTATTACATAGTTGACAAAGAAAACTAGTGAAGTATTAGGGAATGCGATGGGTATTACAAGGCAACAATGTTACAAAATGTAATATAACAATTATGGATGTGAATATTGCATGGGTGGCCAAAAAAATCAATAAAAATTTTGGGAGGTTAATGCAAGTATTATGGGATGAAATCACTACAGAATGTAATATGAAATATTCATACGTAGGTATAATGCATGTCCAAACAAACATTATGTTTATTATTAATGTTTCATATTCTTTGGTTGACTAACACAACAAAATTTGAATTTGTAAAGAGGCAATATTTATGTGAATTAATGCAAATTTTGAAGTAAACTTGAAATTCAAAAATTCACTAACAACTTTTGGAAAACCATCATATGTCATTAGTTGCAATAATACCAAAAGGCATAAATTAATTTTTTAGTTTTAATGTACACATAAGCTACATGCAAAATGCACCAAATCATAACAATTGTGTCCAAAAAAATGCAAATCAACAAGTCCATGTTAATACAAAAATAAAAATAATGACAACTATTCCCTCTCCATAAAAAATCCTTTTCTATCATTAGTTTCTTCATTTATAATTTCATGCACTTGACGATAAGTTGCAACTCTTTCAATTGCTTTTGTAACATGGTGATTTGTGTACAATTGTTGGTGTTAGATGTGAAGATGAATTATGTTGATCATAAACTCATCCTTGGTGGTTCCACAATCTAATTCACAAATATAAACATGCATTAGTAAATGAAGGTTTCAAGGTTTTTATTAGTAAAAAAACACATATATGTTTTAAATAATAAATATAAAATTTTATTTTTTAAAAAACACGCAAGCTCATAAATATAAAAAAAGAAAAGAAACACAAACAGAAAAAAAAACCAAAACCAAAATAAAAGACATAATAAAAATACAAAAAAGTAGAAATTTTTTTGAAAAAGGAAAGAAAAAAAATAGCTCGCTTGAGAAACTCCCAAGCTTTGTTGCATTTTTTAGCAAGTCTTGTTGTTCCAAACTAACCTCCACGTTGCATTGTGATCTTGATTAAAACCAAAGTTGCCAACTTGTTGTAACAAGCTTTAATGTTTTTCCAAATCCCTATCTTGCTCCAAACTAAAAGGTCCAACACACATGAAAAAGAAGAAAAAGGAACAAGGAGAAGAAAATGAAGGGCAACAAAAAAAACGAAAAAAAACAACAAGAAAAAAGACAAGAACAAACAATAACAAAGAATTATAAGAAAAAACAACAAGAAAAAAAAGAGGAAGAGGAGCAAGGAGGGAAAAAAAAAGGAAAAGAAAGAAGAGAGAAAAAAACAGCAAGAAACAAAAAAGGAAGAGGAGCAAGGAGGAAGAGAAAAAACACACAAAAAAAGAAAAAAAAAAAAAAAAAGGAAAGAAAGAAAGAAAAAAAAAAAAAAAAAAAAAAGATAAAAAAATCATTGATTTTTTTTTTTTCCGAAAAAAAAAAAATAATGTTTTAAAAAGTTAAATTAAAAATTTTTTTTAATAAAAAAAAAAATTAAAAAAAAAAAAAAAAAAAAAAAAAAAAAAAAAAAAAAAAAAAAAAAAAAAAAAAAAAAAAAAAAAAA
>Ga0116229_10008685_pt1 | contig 15706 bp, 10 predicted proteins | sample S1TSphgellanicum_3_FD_87313 | JGI IMG/M metagenome (GOLD analysis project Ga0116229, IMG submission 87313) | Host-associated microbial communities from peat moss isolated from Minnesota, USA - S1T2_Fc - Sphagnum magellanicum MG | ecosystem: Host-associated > Plants > Peat moss > Unclassified...
CTCGTCGAGGACGAACAAGGAGTGCTTCATATCGACTACGCGAAATTCGACGATGTAGAACCCTTACCCTAGCGACCATCACCGGCGGCATTCCATACCGCACGCGTGAATGCGCCAGTGAACCGCCACCCTTTGTGAGCTCACTTTCTCGTCTCCAACTTGCGTCGCGCCTGATCTTGCAACCCGGTCGCGAGTCCCAGCAACTCGCGCATACGTACGAGCTCCTCTTTGGTCGGGGGTGATCGATTTACGATGGCAATGAGGCGCGTGAACGAGAAATCCGGATTGGGCCGCTCGTGCAACGTCACTGCGTCGCCCGGCATCAGGGATCCTTCCCGGACCACGCGGTAGTACCAACCGGAACGGCCATTGCGGGTCATGGCTCGCGGCAGCGCCGTGTCTTCAAAGCGCAGCGCAAATTTAAAGCAGGGCTGACGCGGTTGACAGACCTGGAGCAGCGCGCTGCCGATCGCGTGTATGTCGCCGACGCAGAGGTCGGCTTCGTCGAGGCCTTCGATCGCAAGATTTTCACCGAACGCGCCGGCCCCGAGCAGCGCATCGTGGCGGGGGTATTCTTGGCGCCACGCGGCGTAATGTCCAACCGCATAGCCGTAGACGGCCTTGTCCAGGCCCCCATGCACGCTCAGATCGGCCTGCTCGTCGCCGACGAGACCCATGCGTTGCACTTGCACTGCGCCGACCACCGGGCGCTTGACGAAAGCGCTCAAAACACGGTCGGGTCCCAGCGGTGCAATCTGCCCGACATGAACCGCGATAACACGTGCATCGGACATCGGCTCGCGTCTCCACGTCAGAGAAGTTTACGGAAAGTGTACAATCGAGACGGCGTTCCGGGGGTAACTCAAAACAGTTGGAGTATCGGACCCTTGCCAATACGCCCTGCGCACCGATGACGATCAGACGAACCTTGCGAGGTGGATTGTTCGCCTACGCCGTCCGGTGCCCGCGATGCGGTAAGAGCTTGTTGCTCGGCGCGTCGAATATTCTCATGACACGTGCGCAGTGTGCGTGCCCCAAATGTGGGGTGAACCTTGATCAGGCCGCGCGATGAATCAAAGCGCCAGCAGCGATCCCACCAATCGTTCGCCGCAAAACAAGCCGAATAAGGTCGCGGCTGACCAGACCAGGCCTAGGCCGCCGGCTACGACAAGATAGGGTAGTTCTCGCTCCGGCGGATTTTCCGGCAGCGGGCGCAGTAGCCGGGCGATTCTTGCCGGCAAGGCCGAAGGCTGACCGATGAGGGTGGCAGCCACGCCGCCTCCTTCCAACTGAAACCGCACGGAGCCGAGCACGGCCGCCGCCAAGTCCTCGCCTTCAATGCCAGCCGCGCGCGCCTCGTCGTCCCGCGCGAGCTCGAGCGTTGCGAGCCAGTCCGTAAAGCGCCGTCGAGCGGGGAACCATGGCCACTGCAGGTCGGTCACGAATTGCGCCAACCAGATACGCAGGGGATCACGATGGCGGACATGCGTACGCTCGTGCGCCACTGCGGCCCGCAGCGCACGTTCGTCGAGTGTCTGCGCGAGTTCAGGTGCGATGACGATTTGCGGCCGCAGCAGCCCCATGGTGGCGATGCCATAATTGCGCGGCGAACGCCATAGGGACCACGCCGCGCGCACCAAGGCTCGGCCGCCCAAGAGGGTGAACGGCACCGTTGCCATGAAAACAAGGTGACCCACGTGATTCGGCACCGGATCGGGCTGTGAAAGCGCCCATCCGCAAAGCCACGCCGCGACGGTCAAGGCCGGAGCGGTCGGCCACCAAAGGGCCAGCCAATGAAGACGCTCGAGCCGCCGCGACGCCGTCTGACCCCTGACTCGCCCGGGCCAAATGGCGAACAAATGAAGAGCTAAACCGCACAAGAAAATGCTCAACATCGTCAGCAGAGTTTCACGCTCCACGCTTCGCCCTCCGGTGGGCAGCAACCGCAAGTTCCAATTCATCGAGAAGCTTCGGATCAACCGCATCGACCGCATCGATGAGCGCGGCCACCGCCGCGCGCGGCTTCGGACCCAGAAGGCGGCTCACGGCATCCTCAGCGCGCGCTCGCTCGACGCACTCCCGCGCCACTTTCGCACTATAGATGAAAACCTTGCCGGACCGTTCACGCTGGATCAGTCCCTTACCGCGCAGCCGATCGATCACTTTTGCGATGGTGGTGTACACCAAGCCATCGGGATGCTCGAAATGACGGTGCACGTCACGCACCGACGCCGTACCGAGTTCCCAGAGCTTCGTCAGAACGAGGTACTCCAATTCGTCCGCAGGCAGGAGAAAGGTTTCCATAAGAAGAGCATACACCGGCCATATTGCACGAAAACTACACGGGACCATGCCGATCGCCCGGCCCCGCGATGTTCACGCTGACACACGATTGGTAGAGCCGCCGACAGCGCCCACGAGACGAGATCGCGGAGCATTACCGGAAATCGGTTGCGTTCCAACAGCAGGAGTTCGACATGAAGACGAGATTCGCGATGGCTGTTCTCTCCGTGGGCTTGGTTGTTGCGACAACCGCATGGCCGCAGAGTGCGCCAAGCCCCGGAGGCGGGTCACCGGGCTCTCCCGGTTCCGGAACGCCCGGCACGCCGGGTACGCCAGGTGTTCCTGGAGCCCCGGGCACTCCAGGGCCGGGTACACCGGGGGCGCCAGGAACACCGCCAGGCACTCCTGGGCCGGGTACTCCCGGTGCTCCAGGAACACCGCCAGGCACCCCTCCTGGACCGACGCCGGCGCCGGGTAGTCCGCCACACTCGTGAGGGCGCGGCGACCGTCCAAGGCCCGATTGACATACACCGAGGCCGCGGCAGCAACCCATTAGCGATCAGGCATGAGATATGACGTTCCGCACGACATCGGAATTCGAGGCTTCGACGGTAGTGACGGCCGAGGCCGCGCAAATGGCACTGGACGCGGGGTTGCGTTACGTCTCCTGCCATGAGCCTGGTATACGTCGCTTGCGGGCCGGCAAGGGTTTTTACTACCTGACCCCTGAAAATCGGCGGTTGCGGTCGGCCAATGAACTCATGCGCATCCGGAGCCTCGCGATCCCGCCCGCGTATCGGGACGTTTGGATTTGCGGGAACCCGCGGGGCCACTTGCAGGCGACCGGCCATGACGCGCGTGGCCGAAAGCAGTACCGCTACCATCGCCAGTGGCGGCAAATTCGCGACAGTGCGAAGTTTGACCGTATGATTGCGTTCGGCGATGCGCTACCAAAGCTGCGGCAGCGGATCACGCGGGACCTTTCCCTCTCCGGATTGCCGCGGGAAAAGGTCCTGGCGGCCGTGGTGGCGTTGCTCGATGCATCTCGTGCCCGGATCGGCAATGTCGAGTATGCGCGTGACAACAAGAGTTACGGGCTCACGACGCTGCGCAACCGTCACGTGACTTTCGTGCGACCAGGGCGCGCCATCTTCAACTTCAGAGGCAAGGGCGGCGTTCAACACGAAATTCCGGTGGATGATAAACGTATCGTGCGCATCGTCCAGCGTTGTCATGAACTTCCCGGCCAGCATTTGTTTCAGTACTTCGGAGCCGACGGGAGTCGCCATCCGGTCGATTCCGGCCAGGTCAACGATTATTTGCGTGAAGCAATGGGCGATGATTTCACGGCCAAGGATTTTCGCACTTGGGGCGCAACGCTTCGAGCGCTCGTTTTGCTCGGCCTCGTTCCCAGAGATCCCGAAGCGAGCGAGCGCGGCCTGAAGAGCGCGATCATGGGTGTCGTCAAACAGGTTGCCGCGGAACTGCGCAATACGCCGGCAGTCTGCCGTAAATCCTATATTAACCCCGTCGTATTCGACGCGTGGCGCGCAGGGGAAATACATCGCGCTTTCCACGGAAGTCTGGCCGGCCTCTCGATGCAAAAGGCCGAAGCCCTGGTATTGAAATTTCTACGCAAGCGGAAGGCCGCCGTTCGACGCGGCGTCTCGTGACGCGCGCGCCCTCGCAGACGGGGTGTGTTCACGTCGGCATTGGCGGATGGGACTACGAGCCGTGGCGTGAGACATTCTATCCACCCGGATTGGCGCGTAGATCTCAACTCGATTACGCGAGCCGTCAGGTTACCTCGATCGAGGTCAATAGCACGTTCTATCGTTTGCAAAAGCCCGAGACATTCGCCAAGTGGCACGAGTCGACCCCGCAGGACTTCATGTTTTCCATCAAGGCGCCGCGTTTCATCGTTCAGCGCGGCGATTTGGCGACCGCGCAAACGGCTGTCGAGCGTTTCATTTCGAGCGGCTTAGAGGAACTCAAATCCAAACTTGGGCCGATCGTATGGCAGTTGGCTCCGACGAAACATTTCGACGGGAAGGAACTCGATGCGTTCCTCGGCTCGTTGCCTGCGGCGGCGGGCAAGCTGCCACTTCGCCACGCCATCGAAGCTCGGCATGCCAGCTTCATGACTCGCGAGTTTCTCGACATCGTGCGCGAACATGACGTCGCCGTGGTATACGAGGATGACACCACCTATCCGGGGGCTGCTGATTTGACGGCGGCATTCGTTTACGCTCGCCTGCGGCGCAGCGCGGCGTCCGTCGCGACAGGATACTCGTTGGATGCACTCAAGCGATGGTCGCGCCGTGCGCGAACATGGGCGAAGGGCGGCGAACCGGCAGACCTGCCGAGAATTGTGCCACGGCCCACGAAGCTGGTTCTTCCTCGCGATGTTTTCATCTATTTCATCAATGGTGCCAAAGAACGTAATCCGGCCGCCGCCCAAAAACTGTTATCGCTACTGGCCTCAGGTGAAACGGTCAGGCGTCGAGCCCGGAGCGTCGGGTAACGCGCGAGCGCTTCTCGCACGCCTACGTATGATCAGGTGATTTGGCTCCTTTGAAGCAGCCGGTAACAGTCGCTAAATTCCACTCAGTCGAGGTTGCGGAGCGGTTCAGGTGTATCCCGTGGAAGATCGTGATTTAACGCTGAGCCGGCCCAGTGCCGCCTTATTGGACGCCGCTCCCGACTGCATCAAGGTGTTATCGGCAACGGGCGTAATCCGATTCATCAATTCGTTCGGCCTATCGTTGCTAGGCGCGAATCATGCCGATCAAGTCGTGGGCAAGTCTTACTTCGACCTCTGGCCGGTTTCGATGCATGAAGCCATTCGTGAAGCGTTGGCTGGAGCGATACGGGGACAGCACACCCGCGTCGAGGGGCTTCGCTCGACGCTTAAGGGAAATTGGCGCTGGTGGGAGGTGCATTTTCACGGGGTGGATGGAGCCGAGAATCACCGCGATGTCATCTGCATTGCGCGGGATCTCACGGAGCGCCATGCGCGAGAGCTCGAATTACGAACCGCTAACGAGCGGCTCACCGCACAAGTTGACGAGGCCGAACGCCGCAAGCTTGAATTCATCGCTACACTGGCTCACGAGTTGCGCAATCCGCTGGCACCCGTCCGTTCCGGACTGAATGTACTCCGGGAAGCCGCGGATGATCGTTCAGCCGTCGAAGCCACGCGCCACATCATGGAACGGCAAGTCGCTCAAATGGTGCGCCTCATCAATGATCTTCTCGATGTCGCGCGCGTCTCGAGCGGCAAACTCGTGTTGCAGAAATCGCACGTTGACGTGAAGACCGTCATCATGGAAGCGGTGGAGGCCACTGCGCCGCTCATGACCAAGCAGAAGCACCGGTTGTCGGTGGCAATGCCGGAAACCCCTGTTTGGTTGTTGGCGGATGCGGCACGACTGATCCAAGTTTTTTCGAATCTTCTCAACAATGCCGCGAAATATACGAACGCGGGGGGTCAGATCGAAGTCGACGTGGCCTGCGTGGACGCCCACGTCAGGGTGTCGGTGGTTGATTCCGGCATAGGAATGGCGCAACCCGCTCTGACGCGCGTGTTCGAGATGTTTACCAACGTGGGCTACGATGCGACGGGCGTGCACGACGGCCTGGGGATCGGCTTGAATCTCGTGCGCCGACTGGTCGAGATGCATGATGGTACCGTGACCGCGCACAGCGAGGGGCTCGGCAAGGGAAGCCGATTCATCGTGACACTGCCGATTGCGCCGATCGCGGCAGCGACGGACGTTAAGAAGCCCCTGAAGCGGCGCGATCGTGAAGTGAGGATCCTGATCGTCGACGACAACGTGGACGCCGCGAAAACGCTGGCGATGTTGCTCGACTATAATGATCACGCAGTGCGCGTGGCGGAATCCGGCATCAACGCGCTGCGCATCGTGGCCGAATTCAAACCGGACATCGTGTTTCTGGACATCGGGATGCCCGGGATGGATGGCTTGGACGTTGCGCGCGCGGTTCGCGCCATGCCGGAGACTCGCGACCCCATGCTCGTCGCGCTGACCGGCTGGGGCGGTCAACGGGACCGTGAGCGCACGAGAGAAGCCGGATTTGACGAACATTTGACCAAACCGGCGGACCTGGCTTCGATAGAGGCCATGCTATCCAAAGTCAAGGGCGGCCAAGAGCCGCCTGATGATGCTCCGTAGGAGTGGCGCGCTCACGCAGTCACTTGTCGGATCGCGCTCCCCAGCGAGCGTGCCGAGTCGGCATAGTGCTCCCAAGGTTTGGATGTCTTCAGCAACGCGGCGCCGGTGCGCACGGTGTACCTCGCAGGGTCTAGGCCTGTCTTCACGTCTTTCCAGTGAATGGGCATCGAGACGGGAGCGCCCGCCCGTGCGCGTGAGGACAGCACGGCGACCGCCGTCGAGGTGCGATCATTACGCAAGTAATCGAGGAATATGCGTCCGACCCGATCCTTCTTCGACATCGTATCCAAATACTTCGTGGGCGTGTCTTGCGCCATTTGTGCGCAAATGATGTGCGCGAAGTCTTTTGCCGCCGGCCATGGCACGGCGTCTTTTCCAAGTTTGAGGGGCGTGACCACATGCAGCCCTTTACCGCCGGTGGTCTTACAGAACGACTCCAAGCCCACCTTCTTCAAGCGGTCCCGAATCTCGAGTGCTGCGGCGATGACCGCGCTGAATTTCACGTCAGGCGCGGGATCCAAGTCGAACACCAGTCGTCCCGCCACTTCAGGATCATCGGGCGCGCAGTTCCACGGATGAATCTCGAGTGCGCCCAGTTGCGCTACAGCGGCGAGCGCTTCAATGCGGTCGATTTGCACGTAGGGCGCTTTGTCGCCTTTCACTTTGACCAATGTGAATAGGTTGGAGATGCCCGCCATTGCATGGCGCTGAAAGAATTGCTGGCCGGCAACGCCATCCGGTGCACGCAGCAGGGAGCAGGGTCTGCCCTTCAGGTGAGGCAACAACCAATCGCCGACTTCAGCGTAGTAATTGGCAAGGTCCAGTTTTGTGACCGGCTTACCATCTCCCGCGTGTGGCCACAGCACCTTGTCCGGTTTCGAGAGAGTCACGCCCATGACCACCGTTGCACCGCTCCGGCCGGTCGATTTTGCGACCGGCATCGTCGATGTTGCGACCCGCGTCAATGGGGAACCGTTGCGAGACTGCACAGGACTAGGCCGTTCGGCGACAACCTCGCTGGCTGGCTTATCGCGGCGCAGCCCCTTGAACGAGGCTTGGCGAATCATGCCGGTCGCGGTCCACCCGGCAAATTCGATTTCCGCCACGAGCGTGGGCTTGAGCCATCGGATGTTCTTCTCCTTCGCCGGCGCGATGGCACCGCCGAAGGGACTGGTTTCGCGCGTCAGTTTTTCGAGTTTTGGCAGCAACTTGGACGCGACCGAGGCACTGTAGCCGGTACCAATACGTCCCACGTACACCAAATGTCCCGCGCCGTTGACGCCCGCCAGTAACGAGCGCAGTCCGCCCGCTTCAGTCGTCCAGCCGCCGAGGACCACTTCGTGTCCGGCGCGGCACTTAGCCTTGGTCCAGCTCCCCGATCGGCCGGAGACGTAGGGCGCGTCCAGTCTCTTGGACACGATGCCTTCCAGGTGCATCTTGCACGCAGAGAGTAAAACGGTATCCGCGGTTGATTCAAAATGCGCTACGTAGCGAATCGAATCTCCGGCGTCCGATTTCTCGAGAAAAGTCGCGAGCCGCGCTTTGCGATCGGCCAATGCCCAGGTTCGCAGGTCTTTTTCCCCCTCGACCAGCAGGTCGAAGGCGAAGAAGACCAGATTCTGGGACTGCCTCTCTGACAACGCCGCCTGCAGCGCCGCGAAACTCGGCATCTGGTCATGATCGAGCGCGCAGATCTCACCGTCGAGAATGCAATCGGGGAGGACTATCGCCTGTTCGGCGATCGCCACGAACTGGTCGGTCCAATCGAGGCCACTACGCGTCCGAATGCGCGCCTTGCCGTTCTGCACACGCAATTGCGCTCGGTAGCCATCGAACTTCACTTCATGCGCCCATCCTGCCGTCGCGGGAGGACGTTCCACCAATTTACACAGCTGCGGTTCAAGGAAGGTCGGCATTGATTTTAGCGTTGGCGCGTCGGCGCGTGGCTGCGCCTTGAGCGCCTTCGCGCTGGACGCGGGCACAAGGACGCTCTGACGCTTATCGTCTCGATGACTGCGCCATATGGAGTTCGACTTGATGCGGTCGTCGGCCAGCATGAAGGGAGCGGGCGCTTTCCCTTTGCCGGATGCGATCTGGGTCATCGACCGACCCGAGGCGACCGAGCGGTCCAGTTCCAAGAGGGTTTTGGCGTCACCTGGCTTCGCGAATTCATCGCGGTGTTTGATCAACAGCCAATGAGTCCGCTTCGTTCCGTAGCGGTCGTTCTTGATGCGCACCAGTACCCAACTGCCCCGCAGTCGCTTGCCGTTCAAGTTAAATTTCAGATCACCGCCTTTCAAGGCGTCTTCCGGGCTTTTTGTGCCGTCAGGTATCCAATACCCGCGATCCCACAGTTGCACTGTACCGCCACCGTATTGACCCTTGGGAATGGTGCCCTCGAAGTCGCCGTAGTCCAGGGGATGGTCTTCGACTTCGACCGCCAAGCGCTTATCGGCCGGATCAAGGGAGGGGCCCTTGGTCACGGCCCACGATTTGAAGACGCCATCGAGCTCGAGCCGCAAATCATAGTGAAGATGACTTGCCGCATGTTTCTGGATCACGAAGCGCAGATGGTTGGACGGGGCCACCGCCATTCGACCGCTCGGCTCGGCAGTTTGGTTGAAGTCGCGCTTTTGTTGATAACGCGCGAGTGAGGCCTTGCTTGCTGGGAGATCGCGCGCCTTGGCGTTAACCTGGCGGGACATATATGGCGGTCCCCTTGCCGGTTTTTTTGTATATGCCGAGCGAACCACCGACTCCCACGCCCACCGCCGAGCTGCGAGAGTAGGAATCGGAGCCCACGCCCGATCCGAAGGAGCCGGTCTGGCGGTCGGAAACGTCTCCCAATATGATGCCATTGGCACCCAATTGGGCTGCCTGCACCTTAAGGCGCTCAATCACTTTGTCGATCGATTTCTGTCCGCCGGGACCAAACGCGCTGCTGCTGTGTGCGTCGAGCAGGGCGATCTCTTGGAACTGGGGTGGCGGTGCCGTGTATACCCGTACATCCGCCGGCGAGATGGGGGGCCGGGCCGTGCCAATCAAAATATGCGATGACGACGCACAGGCCGTTATCGCTAGAGCAAATGCAGACGCCACCCATCGCGCGCGTTTGATGATGTTTTGCGGGAATCGAAGGTTCACACGGCAGCCATTTGAATTTTAAGAAGTAGCACCTTGCTACGGTACTTTGCTTTCCATCAGCGGACCGTTGCCTGAGTGGATGTCAGACGATGACCACTTCGATTACGACCGCGGTGACACGGATTTGAAACCCGCGCTGCGGTCGCCATTCCTTGAATGTCCTACAAGATTGCGCTCAATTGGCTGACAGCGCCGCGTCGAGGCAGTGGCGATATTCGCCACGCGAGTCGCCATCCACGGATTGAAAGGAGCAAGATCTGTATGTCAACTGTACTCATCGCGGACGATCACGCTGTCGCCAGGGCTGGTTATAGACAATTCCTCGAGATGGAGCCGTTGATCACCGAGGTGGGTGAGGCGACGAGCGGCAACGAAGCATTGGCGCAGTTACGCCGGAAACGCTGGGATCTGCTCCTGATGGATATTCACATGCCTGATCGCAGTGGCATCGATATTTTGAAGCACGTGAGTACGGGTTACCCGTCGGTGCGAGTGCTCATCATGAGCGGACTTCCGGAGGAGCAATATGCGCGCAATGTTTTGCGCGCCGGTGCCCGCGGGTATCTTTCAAAGGGTGGTTCGCCGGAGGAACTGTTAAAGGCGGTGCGACTCGTTTTGAAAGGAAATCGCTATGTCAGTGCCTCGCTCGCTGAGTCGATGGCTGCCGACCTCGAAAAGCCCCGCGATCAGGACAATCAGCCGTTGCACACGGCCCTATCCGCCCGCGAATTCCAGATCTTTCGCAAGCTTGCCATAGGTGCGCCCTTGGGAGGTATCGCCAAGGAGCTCAGTTTGAGCGTGAAAACCGTGAGCACCTATCGCAGCCGAATCTTTGAAAAGATGACTTTTGATACCAACGCGGATTTGATCGGATATGCCATGCGCAGCGGTCTGATTCAGTAGCCCCTTCCCGGCCATTTGATACCAACGTTCACGGTGCGCCCCGCCAACGGCGCCCAAACCTCCGAGATGGGATTGCCGCCCGGTCCCGGGGAGGTGCGCACGAGCGGCTCGAAGCGCGTCTGGCGCACGTTCGTCAGGTCGATGGCGTTGAAGTAGATCGACACGGCCTTGAGGTGCAACTCACCGAGCAGGTTCAACTGCACGTACGGCTCCGAGATACTGCGATAGGGATCGAATTCGAGCGACTGGCGGCCGACGTAGCCCCATTCGATGCCGATTCGGCCCCGGCGCGCGTTCTCCCAAATGGCGCCGATTTCCGCGGACTCGCGCGGCACCAGCGGCACGGCTTCGCGCAGCCCGGAGGGCGCGGCCTGCGTGGCATGGATGTAGCTGAACGAGCCCAGGATCTGCAGCGGTCCCGCCACCCGGTGCACTAGCACCTCGGCCCCCGGCGCGCGGCGCGGTCCGCGGGCGTTGGCGAGCTCGAACAGCGGTGCCGATGGATTCGCGACCTGGATCGGATCTTGAATGCTCGACTCGAATACGCTGGCATTGAGGTCCCACCCCTCATCGGTCCACCTCGCATCGAGCGCACTCGTCGCGCCGCGTTCGGCGTGCAGACCGTGCAGTGGCAGCACAGCGCCGAGACCGGTGGCATCCACGTCCTCGATGAAGGGCGACGGTGCCGCGTATCCTGCGCCCACCGAGGCCCGCAGGCTCCATGCGCCCCGCGGATCATGCAACAGCGCCGATGCTCGTGGACTCAAGAAAGTGCCATAGCGGCTGTTGGCGTCCACTCGGGCACTGCCCGCCAGGCGCAGCCAGGGCAGCGGCGAGGATTCGTCCTGTGCAAACAGGCCCGGGGTTTCGTAGCGGTAGTCCACTCCCGGCTGAGCGGTGGTCAGCACATCCTGTTCGACAGCGGTACCCAGCACCCAGTCGTGGCCGCGCTCCTTGCCGCTCAGCGTCTGTTCGGCGAACGACGTCGATTGGCTCGAATAGACGCGCTGCGTGCCGAAGGATCGATCGAGGCGGATCGACGTGACGGACAGTGCGGATTGCGACGTGACCGTATCATTCAACGCCCAGCGATCGACCAACCCACTGTCGAATCGATGTGTTTCCAGTGCTTCCGGGAATGCACTGCCGTCGGGTAGAACCGCGCCGGGTGCCGTGCCGCCTTCGCGGTTCTCCACCGTGATGCCCGACGTGAGGAACAGCGTTTGACCGTCACCAGTGGTCCTCCATGCGCGCGGCCGCAGCGCGTAGCGCCGGTAGCTCGGCACGTCGGCCCAGCCTTCTCTGTCGATGTCTTCGCGGGACTGATCGCTCACACCTGCGGTCATGGGAGTTGGCCGACGTACCCAGCGCAGCCGACACGGTGGCGGTATAGGAGACGTCGAGCGTGGAAGCGAGCGTAGGGACGCTCGTCACCGAAGTACTCGCGATTACTGCAAGCGTGGTTAATTTCACGGCGTTCTCCTCGATCGCTGCAAAGATTCGGCGGCTCGTTGGCCGGCCGCCGCGTAAGGATGGTTGGGGTACGAATTCGATATTAGAGTCCCGGTTTCTCAGGACTGTGGCGACTGCGTGACAGTTGGGCGACGCGAGGCTCCGCGATCGTTCCGCTGTTACGCAAGATTCACGTTCGAGAAACGTGCCGGTGTGACTGCATCGGTAACTTATCGCAATGGGGATATCTATCTGGCATACGACGGCAGGGCGAAATCGTTCATTGACCAGCGCAATGCCCTCGCTGTGGCGGATCGCATCGTGCGGCCTGTGCACCGCCAACTTGATCCTCTTTCTCGGTGCACCGGCGCGGGCGGACGATGGCGCAGCCGACAACACGGGCTTGGCACCGCTGCCTTCACAGCAGTACATCACCCCGACGTTCGCGCGGGGATCCACGTTCGCCGTGTTGTCGCCCACAATCGCCGAATACACCTCGGCGGTAGCCAATTACCCTAATTTCGAGCCGGACGGTGCGATCGCCTCCACGTTGAGCCCGGATGGTACGACGCTCGCCGTGGTGACGTCGGGTTACAACACGCTGAACGATAGCAATGGCGATCTGCTGGCGACTCCCAAGGGGTCCGGTATCACCGCGGGTTCCGAGTTCATCGTGCTGTACAACGTGACGACGCCCGGTTCGCCGACGATGATTCAAACCCTGCGTCCGCCCAATACCTTCGTCGGGCTCATCTTCAGTGCCAACAGTCAGACGCTGTACGTCTCCGGCGGCAACGACGACCAAGTCATCGTTTACGCCAAGTCTAACGGCACCTGGGCACAAAGCACCAAGATCGCGCTGAAGCACGAATACACCGGCAATGGCATCGGAACGTACCCGCAGGCGGGCGGTTTGGCCTTGTCGGCCGATGGCACCAAGCTCGCAGTCGCCAACACTCTGAACGACAGCGTGTCCGTCATCAACACCGCCACCAACAAGGTGCTGTTCGAATACGATCTACGCCCTTACAACACGACGCCATCGACGGGCAGCGGCACCGCGGGCGGGGAGCGACCTTACAGCGTCGCCTTCCTCGGCAACAACACCATCTATGCAACCTCGCTGCGTGACCGCGAAGTCGATGTGTTCACGTTCGCGGGCACGACACCCACTCTGGTCACGCGCATTCCGGTCCCCGGCAACCCGAATAACCTGCTCTTGAACGCGGCGCAGACCATGCTCTATGTGACGCAGGACAATAGCGACCGGGTCGCAGCGATCAGCACCGTCACCAATACGGTCGTCGAGGAAATCGACGCGATTGCGCCGCCAGGGACGCTCGCGCTCTCGGCAACGCGCTACACCGGTGCGGGTACCAACAATCTGGCGCTCTCGCCCGATCAACAGACGCTCTATGTCACCAACGGCGGCGCCAATGATCTCGCCATCATTCCGCTGTCAGGGCCTGCTCCGCACAGCGTGGCGGCCTTGGTGCCCACCGGTTGGTACCCGACCACCGTCACCGTGAGTGCCGACGGGTCGACACTTTACGTGTTCAATAATAAAAGCGATCCGGGATCGAATCCTTTAAACCGCACCACACAGGTCGCAAACCTCAAGTACTACACCTATCCCGGCGGCAATGCAGCCGCGACGGCCTATTCGACCAATCAGTATGTGTTTCTGCTGGAGCAATCGGGGATGTTGACGCTGCCCGTGCCGGCGGCGGCCAACTATGCCGGTCTCACGGCGCAAGTGGCCGCCAACAATGGCTGGAACGTGGCCGGATATGCCGCCGATCAGGCGGTGATGAGCTTCCTGCACCAGAAGATTCAACACGTCATCTACATCGTCAAGGAAAACCGCACGTTCGACGAAATTCTGGGCGATCTCGCGAACGGGTCGAACGGCGATCCGTCGCTGACGGTTTTCGGTAAGCGCATCACGCCGAATCTGCACGCCCTCGCGAACAATTTCGTGACGCTCGACAACTTCTTCGATCCTGCGGAAGTCAGCGGCAATGGTTGGGCATGGTCGCTGGAAGCTCGCGAGACGGACTGGGACGAAAAGACGCTGCCGATGGACTACGCCTACGGCGTGACGCGCGAGAACGCGCCCTACGATTCGGAGGGCCAAAACGAGAACGTCAGCGTCGCCTACGTGGGCGCCACAGCGTCGGCAACCGTTGCCGCGCGTGAGGCCGAAGCGGGAGGCTTCGATTACCAAGGCACGGCCAATGGGCTGGCCGGCGGCGCCCTGAATCTGCTGCCCGGCAATGCCGATATTGGGGCGGCGGACGGCGCGAACGGGGGCTATCAGACCGGCCACATCTGGGATGCTGCACTTGCCGCCGGCCTCACGGTCCGCAACTACGGCATGAACTCGGACAATAGCCACTACGGCCTAAGTTCGGGATCGATTGGGTATCCGCAACCGGTCGAGAATCCTTACGCGGTCGGTTCGCAGCAGTGCTGGACGGCAGCGTCCGCACTGATTCCCTACACGGACATCTATTTCCGCGGTTTCGACAACTCCTATCCCGATACCTGGCGGCTGGAGGAATTCGAACGCGAATTCGCACAGTTCAATAGCAACGGCAACCTGCCGAATTTGGTGCTGCTCCGCTACATGCACGATCACATGGGAAACTTGGGCACCGGGAGCCTCGCAGGCGCCGAGGCGTATCCTGAAACGGAACAGGCGGATGACGATTTCGCGGTGGGGATGACGATGCAGCTCCTCGCGAACAGTCAGTATGCCGGCAATACCTTGGTGTTCGTGATCGAGGACGACGCGCAGGACGGTGCCGATCACATGGATGCGCATCGCAGCACTGCTTACATCGTGGGGCCCTACGTCAAGCAGCACGCCGTCATCAGCACTCGCTACTCGACCGTCAATCTGGTGCGCACCATCGAGGATATTCTCGGATTGCAGCATCTGAACTTGAATACCGCCTATGCGCGGCCGATGACCGATGTCTTCAACACCAATCAGAGCCCAGCTTGGAGCTACGCGGCGACCGCATCGACTGTGTTGAAGCAGACCACATTGACCACGTATCTGTCGCGACCCGACCATCCCGTGCAATTTGCCAGCGGTCCGGACATCAAGCCGCTGCATGATGCCAAGTGGTGGGCAGAAAAGACCCGCGGTTTCAACTTCCGCGACGAGGACCGGCTGCCAGCCGATAAATTCAACCGCCTCGTTTGGGAAGGTGTCGTCGGCAAGCGGCCTTATCCGGAACAACGGACCGGCAAGATCCAAGCCGCCGAACAGGCACGTAATGCGGAGCGGCGAACCAAGACGGTCGCCGGGCGTTCCGCAGAGAAGGCGGGCGCGGCCGGCCAGGCGGAGACGCCGGTGCGGCATCGGCCGATGAACGACGATGATGATGATGGCGTATAGCGCGAATGCACGATCAACTTCCGGAGGCTGAACATGCGACCTTTATCTAAAGCACTCATGACTTTGATGGGAATTACAGCGGGATCTTTGGCGGCGCATGCGCAGTCCGAGACGTTCAACGTGACCGGCGGCGTGCAGGACTTTACGGTGACGCAAAGCGGTCTGTACGACATCAACGTGCAGGGCGGCGCCGGCGGCCTCGCGAACGCGAAATCGGGCCCAAGTGCGGGCGGTAACGGCGACGACCTCACCGGCGAAATTTATCTTACCGCCGGCACTACGCTTGGCGTCATCGTCGGTGATCAGGGCGGCGCCGGCA
>Ga0116229_10008687_pt1 | contig 15703 bp, 10 predicted proteins | sample S1TSphgellanicum_3_FD_87313 | JGI IMG/M metagenome (GOLD analysis project Ga0116229, IMG submission 87313) | Host-associated microbial communities from peat moss isolated from Minnesota, USA - S1T2_Fc - Sphagnum magellanicum MG | ecosystem: Host-associated > Plants > Peat moss > Unclassified...
CAAGGCCGTAGGGTCGCGCTTATAATCCCAGCCCGATCTGCCGCTTGCGGCTGAAGTCCCATTCGATGCCGCCGTCATCGCGGCGGACCCCGCTGATGTAGTGGTCGAGGCGCTTCTCCAGGACGGGCTGCCAGGGCACGAGCTGGAAGCCGAGTCCGTCCTCAATCATGGCGAAGCGCCCGCTGGGGAGATTGGCGACGCCCGCCAGCCGGCCGGATACATATTCGCCGGGCTGGGACGGGCTGTAGGTCAACCCGCGCTCGGCGGCCATCTCCTTGCCGACGCGATCGATCTCCTGACGTTCCAGCGCGGCGATCGTGCGCCGGGGGATGGAAATGAAGCCGTCCTTTACGCTGGCATGGCCCATTTCGACGAGACGCGCGGCGCGCCGGTCGAGCGCGGCGTTCACCTCACGGCCGAAGCCGGTCCCGGCAAGGGGCAGATGGTCTTTCGCCACCAGCTCGCGGTCGAGCCAGGTCGCGCCGTCGCTGCCAACCTGCCGGTCGAGGTCGAGCGTGGACAATGTGCGGATGCCGAAATCCTTGGGCTGGCCGGGGGCGTCATAGGCGATGCCTCGCTCGGCGATGTCGCCGGGGATTTTCCAATGGTCGGCATCGATGCGCTCGACATGCCCGGCGCGGCGTAAAGCTTCCAGCCGGCGCACATGGGAGCGAATGAAGGCATCGGGGTCGCCGTGGCGCTGCTCGATGATGCCCCGCGTCGCTTCCAGATGCACACTCGGCTGGTAGATGCCGCCATTGGCCTCCGCCATGATCTGGACGTTGACATCCGCCGGCCGGGGCTTGGCCCTGGTCGCCACCGGATCGAGCGCGACGATGTGGCCGCGTCTGATGTCGTCGATGCGGCCGGCGTCCGCGATCTCGCCATAGTGGGTGCGCCCGTCCACGCCATCGATGACGAGATGTAGCCGGTCGCCCATCTCGTCGCCGGCCAGTCCCGTGGAGAGCACGCGGCCCACGATCGGCTCGGTTATTTGTTTGCCGTGGCTCGCATATTGCGCGGGGGGGCGTTCGTCGGCGAGGCCGTGGTCGGCGAGCGCCCGGTGGATGGTCTTGATGATGTCGCCGCGCTCGCCCAGTTCGCGCAAGATCGGCTCGGCCTGTGCTGAGATGGACCAGCGGCCAACCACCCGGCGCCAGCAAGTGGGTCGGCAACGCGTCATCGGCACCAATCGCGACAAGAAGAATCGCGGCGGTCGCCGGGCGGCAGGCGCGCTTGCCGCCAAATTGCGGCCGCTCGCGCGCACCCAGCGATTTTTTAACCTGCCCCCGTTATGCCGACGGGTCCCGGCGGACCGAGGGTGCCGGGCCTTCGAGGAGCCGCCATGCTGGGGTATCACAGGAAGCAGCGGCTCCGAGAGCTGCAAGCTGAGCTGGCGGCGATCAGCCGGTCGCAGGCGATCATCGAGTTTTCGCCGAATGGAACCATCGTCACCGCGAACGAGAACTTCCTCCGCGTGATGGGCTACACGCTCAGCGAAATTGCCGGCCAGCATCATTCGATATTCATGCCGGCCGGCGAACTTCAAAGCGACGCGTATAAGCAGTTCTGGATCGGGCTGGGCCGCGGTGAATTTCGCGCGGCAGAGTTCAAGCGCATTGCCAAGGGTGGCCGGGAGGTCTGGCTGCAGGCAACCTACAACCCGGTGTTCGACATTACCGGTAAACCGATCAAGGTCATCAAGATTGCCGCCGATGTCACCCAGGAATGCTTGGAGCGCGCAGATTTTTCCGGCCAGGTGCAAGCGATTCGCCGCTCGCAGGCGGTGGTCGAGTTCACGCTCGACGGCACGATTCTGACCGCCAACGAGAATTTCCTGCGCACCATGGGTTATTCGCTGCCCGAAATCGTGGGACAGCGACACGCCATGTTCGTCGCGGCGGACGACCGCGACAGTGCCGCCTACCGCGAATTCTGGGCTGCCCTTGGCCGCGGCGAGTACCGTGCGGGCGAGTTCAAGCGCATCGCCAAGGGCGGCCGCGAGGTGTGGCTGAACGCAACCTACAATCCAATCTTCGATCCCGGTGGCAAGCCGATCAAGGTGGTGAAGTTTGGTGCCGACGTGACGGCGGCGCGGCTCGAGAGCACCAACAACAAGGGTCAGATCGACGCGATCGATCGTTCGCAGGCGGTGATCGAGTTCGGGCTCGATGGCACGATCCTGACCGCCAACGAGAATTTCCTGCGCGCAACGGGGTATTCACTCGCCGAGCTCGTCGGCAAGCACCATGCCCTCCTGGTCAACGACAACGAGCGGAACAGCGCCGAATACCGCGCATTCTGGGCGGCGTTGGCAAAAGGCGAATACCGCGCCGGCGAATTCAAGCGGGTCAGGAAGGACGGTGGTGACCTACTGCTCCGCGCCACCTACAACGCGATTTACGATCTGAACGGCAAGCCGGTCAAGGTTGTCAAGTTCGCCACCGATGTGACGGAGCAGATCCTTGCGCGCGACGGATTCAACGCGCTGATCGCGAATGTCGTCGACGCCGCAAACAAACTCAGTAGTTCAGCGACCAGAATTTCCGCAGCGATGACACGTTCCCAGGAAACCGCCGACAGCGCGGTGCAGCGCGCAGCGGGCGCCGACGGCTCGACAAAGCGGCTGCGTGACGCTGCGCGGGCGATGGGGCGGGTCGTCGATCTGATCACCAAGATCACCCAACAGATCAATTTGCTGGCGTTGAACGCGACCATCGAATCGGCGCGTGCCGGCGAGGCCGGGCGCGGATTCGCGGTCGTCGCGAACGAGGTCAAGAATTTGGCAAGTCAGGCCAAGGACGCGACAGAGGAGATCGCCAGGGAGATCGACGCCATTCGCGCGATCTCCGGCGACGTGGTGGCAGCCTTGTCTGCCATTAAGGAGGCGATCGGCGCAGTCAGCGCGTTCATGTCGGAGACGGCTGCGGCAGTTGAAGGACAAAGCACTGTTACCGAAATGATCTCAACCGCCATGCGGACGGCTGCCGAGCATGCTAGCCGTTTGTCGGCCGCCTGATGCCAATCCGCGTTGCCGCGGACATATAGACCAAGGAAGGAAGTTAATTTTTCAAACAAGAACCAAAAACTCTTGCTCTGTTGCCGGCGGCATCCGCGTTCCTGGCGATCTGCCTGGCTCAATGAGCCAGCGGAACCACCCCACCAGGGGGAATTCCATGCTCCTTCAATGGCGGCAGGTCGGATCCCTGCCAGCCGCCGCCTAACGCCTTGACCAGGGTGATGGCGGCTTCCATGCGGCGGCGCTGGATATCGACGTCGTTGCGACGGTTTTGTAGCGCAACGGTTTGCGCTGTGATGACCTGGAGGTAGGTGTCCTCGCCGCCGAGGTAGCGGTTATTAAAGAGTTGCAACGAGCGGTTGGCGGCGGTTATGGCGTCGTGCTGCTGTCGCGCCTCGCCGGCGAGGATGCGCAATGCGGCGAGATTGTCCTCCACTTGCTGAAAGGCCGACAGGGCGGTTTGGCGGTATTGGGCGACGTATTCGTCGTAGGCGGCGCGGGCCTGGTCGGTTTGGGCTTGCAGGCGGCCGCCATCGAATAATTGTTGCGTCATCGTGGTGCCGACTGCCCAGAACAGGCTTGGCCAGGCGAACCAGTTGGCGAAGCTGGTGCCTTCAAAGCCCGAGGACGCGCTGAAGGTGATGGAGGGATAATAGGCCGCGATGGCGATGCCGACGCGTTCGTTGGCTTCGGCGACGCGCCGTTCGGCGGCCGCAATGTCTGGCCGGCGTTGCAACAATTCAGACGGCAGGCCGGGCGGCACCTCGGGCGGCAGCAGATCGAGCGGCCCGGGCGGCAGGCTGAAGGCGGCCGGCGCCTGGCCGATCAGCACGGCGATGGCGTGCTCATATTGCGCGCGCGCAACAGCGATGTCAGTGTCCTGCACCTTGGTGGTGTCGAGTTGTGTTTGCGCCTGCGCCACGTCGGACGCCGGCGCGTAGCCGCCGGACAGGCGATTTTGCGTCAGGCGCAACGCATCTTCATAGGCTTTGACGGTATCGTCCAGCAAACGCTGCTGCGCATCCGCGGCACGAAGTTCGATAAAATCCATTGCAAGTTCGGCATGGAGGCTGAGGCTGGTGCTCGCCAGGTCGCCGGCGCTCGCCTGGGCCTCTTCGCGCGCCGCGGCGATGGTGCGGCGCACCCGGCCCCACACATCGAATTCGTACGAGAGGTCGAACGGCAATTCCAGATCGCCTTCCGGCGAAGGATGGGTTTCCATGAAATACGGTTGATTGGCGGAATACTTCACCGAATTCAAAGTGGGTTGGGTGGAAATGGTCGGGAACAGATCGGCGCGCTGGTAGCGGATCATGGCACGGGCCTCGCGGAAGCGGGCCTCCTGCTCTTTCAGGTTCTGGTTCGATACGGTAAGTTGCTGCTCGAGCCGATTGAGCGTGGGGTCGCCGAACATGCGCCACCATGCGCCGCGCGGCGCCGCGTCGCTAGGGTGCGCGAGAAGCCAGGTTCCCGCCGTGCCATAATCCGCCGGGGTCGCCTCCTTGAAACTGTCCGATAGGGGCACCGAGGGCGTATGGTATTTCGGCCCCACCGTACACCCCGTCAGCAGCAGCGCCACCGCAGCCCGACAGAAAAAGGTTTCTTGGTTCTTTTTTTCAAAAAAGAACTGCTTCTTCCTCCCCAATCAGGCAGCTCCCGGCGGCTTGCCAGATTGCACCCGCACCTTGGTGCCATCGTCCAGCGAATCGGACGGATTGATAATGACCTGATCATCCGGCGACAGGCCGGACGTCACCTCGACCTTGTCGCCATAATCACGCCCTATGGTGATTGGCACCAGCGTCGCCTGACCGTTGCGCACCACCCCTACGCGCAAACCTTCGCTGCGGAACAGCAAAGTATTGGAAGGGATGGTGGATGCCCAGGATTGCCCCGGCAGCGTGAAATGCACGAAGGCATACGCGCCCGGCAGCAATTTGCCGTCCCTGTTATCAACATCCACTTCAACTGTCAGCGTTCGCGACGCCGGGTCGATGGCATTATCGGTGCGTACCAGCGTGCCCCGGAATGTCTGATCGGGATATTCGTCGAGCGTCACATCGACGCGGGCGCCTGCATGCATGGCGGGCGCATTCATTTCCGGAACCGAGACGTAGATACGCAGGGTGCGGATCGCGGTCATGTGAAACAATTCGGTGGTGGGCGAGCCGGCGCCGGCGTTGATCAGGTCGCCTACGTCGGTGTTGCGCGCGGTGATGATGCCGTCGAACGGTGCATAGACGTGCTCGTAGGATTGCAATTCCAGCAGCCGCCCCAGATTGGCCTGGTGCGAGGCGACGCTGGCCTGATCGGCGCTGAGGCTGCCGGCCGCGTTGTCGCGTTCCTGTGTCGAAACAGATTGGCTCTTCAGCAGATTTGCCGTGCGTTTGGCGGTGATGCCGGCGAGCTTGGCGTTTGCCTGTGCGGTCTGCAGATCGGCGCGCGCCTGACGCACTTCCTGGTCGAGCTCGGGCGTTTCGATGTCGGCAAGCAACTGGCCCTGGCGGACGCGTGCGCCAATGTCGAAATACCAGCGTTTCAGATAACCGCTGGTGCGGGCGTAGATCGGAGTGTCGGTGAAGGCGATGGTCTGACCTGGTAGCACAAGCTGTTCGTCGGGCGCGCTATGTTCCGGACGCACCACCTGGACAACCGGCACCGCTTCCTGCGTGGTGTCGCGGGCAAGTCTGGATTCCGCCGCGCTTCTAATGACGATGCCCGCAACGATGAAGCCGACGAGGAGCACTGCGAGCACAATGACGACAATGAGAAGTTTCCTGGTGATAGCACGTTTTTCCGCCGGCGTGGGGCTATCCGCATCGTCGTCCGGCGCCGCGGAATCATCGCGCGAACCCTGCTCTGCGGAATTCTGATTGTTTTTGTCACCCGGGCTTTGGTATTGGCCCTGGTATGGCCCATGATCCGGCGGGTCTGGGTGATCGAGCGTCACGTGGTCAGGCTCCCTGGGGCAATCGGTTCGGCGCGCTGGTTCGGCCGGATGTGGCGCGGGCGCGCCAGCCATGCAACAGCGCGAACACCACCGGCACAAAGCCGAGCGTGGCGACGGTTGCCAGCATCAAACCGCCAATGACCGCGCGGCCGAGCGGCGCGTTCTGCTCGCCGCCTTCGCCCAGGCCGAGCGCCATCGGCACCATGCCGATGATCATGGCGAGCGCCGTCATCAACACCGGGCGGAAGCGGGTGAATCCCGCCTCCACGGCCGCGCGCGCCGCATCCTGATGCTGATCCAGCCGCTCACGGGCGAACGACACCATCAGCACGCTGTTGGCGGTGGCGACACCCATGCACATGATGGCGCCCATCAGCGCGGGGACACTGAGTGTCGTTCCGGTAAAGAACAGGAACAGCACGATCCCGGCCAGCGCGCCGGGCAGCGCCATGACGATGATGAACGGGTCAAGCCAGGACTGGAAGTTCACCACGATGAGCAGATACACGAACAGGATCGAAAACCCGAGGCCCGCGAACAGATCCTCATACGATGTGCGCATGGTTTCGATCTGCCCGCGCACCGTCACGAAGCTGCCGCGGGGCAGCAAATGGCGGTTCTCGTTGACGATGCGCGTGATGTCGCGGCCGGTGGCGCCGAGGTCGCGGTCTTCCACATTGGCGTAGATATCGACGACGCGGTGAACATCGTAATGGTCCACCGCGGCCATTTCCTGCTGGCGTTTGATGGTGGCGACGTCGGCCAGAATCGCGGGCGCGTGCGCAGCGGGCCCGGTCACCGGCAGGTTCTGCAAATCCTGCAACGACTGGATGTCGTATTGCGGCGCCTCGGCGGCCAGGTTGTAATTCACCCCGTTAGTCCAGTTGAGGAAGAACATCGGTGCGGTCTGGAAACTGCCGCTCAGCGTATTGAGCACGCTGCTCGCCACGTTCTGCTCGGTGAGGCCGTTCTGCTGCGCCTTGGTGCGATCGACGGTGACCTGAAAATACGGATAGTCGAAGCGCTGCTGAATGCGGGCGTCAACGATGCCAGGCACGCCGCGGACCTCATCGAGCATGCGGTCCGCAACTTTTCGGTTGGCGTCGACATTGTTGCCATTGATCTGGATGTCGATCGGCGCCGGCAGGCCGAAATTCAGGATTTGCGTCGTCATGTCGGCCGGCAAGGTATAGAACGTGACGCTGGGGAATTCGTGCATCAATGCGGTGCGGATCTGGCGAACATAGGCTTCGGTGGGGCTGTGGTTCGGCTTCAGCGACACCATGATATCGGCGTCCGCGGCGCCGATCAGGCCGGAAACCTCGTGCGTGAGGTTAATGCCGCTGTAGGGCAGCCCGATATTGTCCAGTATGGTATCCATCTGGCCGGCCGGGATGATGGTGCGGATTTTCTTTTCCACCAGATCGGCGAGACGCGCGGTTTCCTCGATGCGGGTGCCCGTCTTGGCGCGCATGTGCAGGGTGAACTGGCCGCTATCGGTGGCCGGAAAGAAATCCTGGCCGAGCCAAGGCGCCAGGCCCATAACCGCCAAACAGAAAATCAGGAAGCCGGGAATGAACCAGGCGCGGCGCTCCACCAGCACGAACAGAATGCCGCGATAGCCCGCGCGCGTTTTTTCGAACCGGCGCTCGAAGGCGAGCTGCGCGCGCACCAGGGGATTGCGCGACAGATGATGGTCGTGCGGCTTGGCCCGCAGCAAATACATCGCCATGGTCGGCACCAGGGTGCGCGACAGGATGTAGGAGGCGAGCATGGCGAACACCACTGCCTCGGCCAGCGGAACGAACAGATAGCGCGCGACCCCGCCGAGCAGGAACATCGGCACGAACACGATACAAATGCACAAGGTGGACACCAGCGCCGGCACCGCGATCTGCGAGGCGCCGTTCAGGATCGCGTCGCGCAGTTCCTGGCCTTCTTCAAGGTAGCGCTCCATGTTCTCGATGGTGACGGTTGCGTCGTCCACCAGGATGCCGACGGCGAGCGCCATGCCGCCGAGGGTCATGATATTGATCGTTTCGCCCAGCGCGCTCAGCACCATGAGCGAGCTGAGGATGGAGAGTGGAATGGACACCGCAATGATCAGCGTGCTGCGCCAGCTTCCGAGAAAAATCAGAATCATGGTGGCGGTGAGGCCGGCGGCGATCACCGCCTCGCGGATCACGCTGGCGACCGCGGCTTTGACAAAGACGGATTGATCGCCGATCAGTGCGATCTTCAGTTGCGGCGGCAGGGTTTGCGCCACCTGCGGCAGCTTGGCGCGAATACCGCGGACCACGTCTATGGTGGAGGCGCCGCCCGCCTTGATGATGCTCAGCAGCACGCCGCGCTGGCCGTCGTGGCGAACGATGTTGGTTTGCGGCGCGAACCCATTGCTCACCGTGGCGACGTCGCGCAGATATATTGTTGCGTTACCAGATTGCTTGATCGGCAGGTCGTTGAGTTCTTCCACGGTGTGCGGCGCGCCGTTCAGGCGCACGTCATATTCGAATTGTGAAATCTTGGCGGTGCCGGAGGGCAGCACGACATACTGCGTCCCCATCGCGGCCAGCACGTCGGCCGGCGACAAACCCTTCGCCTGCAGCAGCCGCGGATTGAAATTGACCATGATCTGGCGCTGCTTGCCGCCGTACGGATACGGTATCTGGGCGCCTGCCACCGTTACCAACTGGGTGCGCAGAAAGTTCAGGGTCAGATCGTTGAGTTCTTGCTCCGACATGCCGGGGCCGGACAAGCCCAGTTGCAGGATTGGCACGCTCGAGGCGCTATAGTTAAGAACCAAGGGCGGCAGCGTGCCCGCCGGCAGTTGGCGCAGCGCCGTCTGCGCGCCGGCCGTCACCTGCGCGTTGGCGGTATCCAGGCTCGCATGCGGCTGGAGGTAGATTTTTACCAGCGCGAGGCCGTCGTAGGTGGTGGATTCGACGTGCTGGATGTTGTCCACCAGCGTGGTCAGCGAGCGCTCGAACGAGGCGGTGATGCGGCCTTCCATCTCCTCTGCGTTGAGGCCGGTGTAGGTCCATACAACCGCTACGACGGGAATGTTGATGTTGGGGAAGATGTCGGTGGGGGTTTCGAAGATGACGAGCGGGCTGAGGATCAGGATGAGCAGCGCCAACACGGCAAAGGTGTAGGGGCGATCAAGCGCTATCCGGACGATCCACATGCGGGAAGCTTTCGAAGATCATGCCACGGGCGCCCTGTGTGGCGGGGCCGGCAGGTTGGAAAATGACCCTGCACGTGCCAATGACGCTCGGCAACTCACGGCAACGTGCGGCGCCGCAGCATGGTTGCCGGCAAAGTGGCGTTCGGCGGTCGCCGGGCAATGGCACGCCAAAGCATGCCAGGATCGCTTCGGCTGCAGAGTTATGCCGGCACGGCTCGGGCCCCCGCATGATTACGTGACCTCACCGGCGACGAATCCGCTGGCCCAGGCCCATTGGAAATTGTAGCCCCCCAACCAGCCAGTGACGTCGACCGCCTCGCCGATGACGAACAATCCGGGCACCGCCATGGATTCCATGGATCGTTGCGACAATGCGCTCGTGGCGACGCCGCCAAGCGTGACTTCGGCCTTGGCATATCCTTCGGTGCCGGTGGGGCGAAGCTGCCAGCAGCGCAACGCCGCTTCGAGGACGGCGAGCTCGCGATCCGGGACCTCGCCGATGGGCTGGGCGGCGGCGGCGGCCGGCACGAAGATGTCGGCCAGGCGCTGCGGCAACACCTCGCCCAGCACGCCGCGCAGTCCGGCTTTGGGTCGGGCCTTCTTGCGCGCGCGCAGGAACGCATCCGCCGCGTTTGGCAACAAGTCGATATGCACGGTCTCGCCGTCGCGCCACACGGAGGAAATCTGAAGGATTGCGGGGCCTGAGAGGCCGCGATGGGTCACCACCATGCCGTCGTCGAAGCGCATCTTGCCGCAGCTTGCACCGACGTTGGCCGATACGCCGGCCAGGCCGGCGAGGCCGAAACGCGCCGCGCCGCCGAGCAGCAGCGGCACCAGGCCAGGGCGGATTTCGGTCAATGGCAGGCCGAAGCGTTGCGCAATGTCGTAGGACAGGCCGGTGGCGCCGATTTTCGGGATCGACAGGCCGCCTGTGGCCAGGACGAGGGAGTTTGCCTCGATGGGGCCGGCGCTGGTTTGGACGCGGAACCGGTCGGCGCGCGAGACTTCGCCGATCCGCTGTTGCAGCCTGATGTCCACGCAAGCGGCTGAACATTCCGCCAACAGCATGGCCACGATCTGCCGCGCCGAACCGTCGCAGAACAATTGGCCGAGGGATTTTTCGTGCCAGGCGATGCGATGGCGCTCAACCATATCGAGGAAATCACGCGGCGTGTAGCGGGCCAGCGCGGAGCGGCAGAAATGCGGATTGGCCGACAGGAAGCGCTCCGGCGCGCAGTGCAGATTGGTGAAGTTGCAGCGCCCGCCGCCGGAAATCAGAATTTTCTCGCCGGGTTGACGCGCATGGTCGAGCACGACGACCCGCCGGCCGCGCCGGCCGGCGGTGAGCGCGCACATCAGGCCGGCGGCACCGGCGCCCAGGATAACGACGTCGGGAGGAGTCATGTTAAACCAAACAGAATAGGAAGGAAGTATTGCTTTTTTTCAAAGAAGAACTATTTCCTGTCATTGCCTGAAAAAACCTCTTCTATCGCGGCTTGTGCCTCGGTCTGGATCGACCGCAGGTGAGCTTCGCTGACGAAGCTTTCAGCGTAGATCTTGTAGACCTCCTCGGTGCCCGAGGGGCGGGCGGCGAACCAGCCGTCGTTCGTTATGACTTTGATGCCGCCGAAGGGCGCCTTGTTGGCGGGCGCGGCGGTCAGTTTGGCGGTAACCGGGGCGCCGGCCAGTTCCTGCGTGTCGATCTGATCAGGCGTGATGGCGCGCAATGTTTGTTTCTGTGCGGGCGTGGCGGGCGCGTCGATCCGTTCGTAGTATGGGACGCCAAGCTCGTCGGTGAGCTGAGTGAACAATATGGCCGGATCGTGCCTGGTTTTGGCGGTTATTTCGGCTGCGAGCAGACCCATGATGAGGCCGTCCTTGTCGGTGGTCCAGACCGCGCCGTCGCGGCGCAGGAAGCAGGCGCCGGCGCTTTCCTCGCCGCCGAAGCCGAGCGTGCCGTCGAGCAGGCCGGTGGCAAACCATTTGAAGCCGACGGGAACTTCGTAGAGGGCGCGGCCGACCTTGCCGGCGACGCGGTCGATGATACCGCTGCTGACCATGGTTTTACCGACGGCGCAGCGGGCGCCCCAATGTGTCCGATCCCGGAACAAATACGCGATGGCGGCGGCCAGAAAGTGGTTGGGGTTCATCAGGCCGGCCGATGCGGTAACGATACCGTGCCTGTCTGCATCGGTGTCATTGGCGAATGCCACATCGAATTTCGCGCGCAGATCGATCAGGCTGGTCATGGCGGACGGCGAGGAGCAATCCATGCGGATCTGGCCGTCCCAATCGACGGTCATGAAGCGGAATGTCGGGTCGATGGCGGTGTTCACGACGGTTGCGTCGATACCGTAGGCCTCGATGATGGGCTGCCAATATTGCACGCTGGCGCCGCCCAAGGGATCGATGCCGATTTTTATGCTGGATGCGCGGATCGCGGCCATGTCGACGATGTGGGCGAGATCGGCGACGTAGGGTGTGATGTAATCGAATTCATGCGTCGTGGCCGATTTCAGTGCCCGCGTGTAGGGGATTCGCGTGACGCTGTCGAGGTTGTTGGCGAGGAGGGTGTTCGCGGCGTGCTCGATCATGCTGGTGATATCGGTGTCGGCTGGGCCGCCGTTCGGGGGATTGTATTTGAAGCCGCCATCCTGCGGCGGATTGTGCGAGGGCGTGATGACGACACCATCCGCGAGGCCGCTTTCGCGATTGCGGTTATAGGCCAGAATGGCGTGCGAAATGACCGGCGTGGGCGTGTAGCCGCGGTGCCGGTCGATCATGACATCGACGCCGTTGGCGGCGAATACTTCCAGGGCGGTGGCCAGGGCCGGTTCGGATAACGCATGCGTATCGATACCGATAAACAGCGGGCCATTTATGGCATTACGATGGCGATATTGACAAATCGCCTGGCTGATGGCCAGGATGTGGTTCTCGTTGAACGATGTGTCGAACGCGGAGCCGCGGTGGCCGGACGTGCCGAAGGATACACGCTGCGCCGGGATTGCGGGGTCGGGCTCGTTGGCAAAATATGCCGTGACGAGGCGGGGCACGTTGACCAGCAGCGATGCGGGGGCCGGTTTTCCGGCCAACTGGCTCAAATTTGACATGGAATCTTCCTTTGGCTGAGACACAGGCAGAGCGCTGTTGGTTAACGGGAACCAGGTGGGGACGGCGCACGCGGGCGGGATACCTGGTCGCCGGTGAGCCGGGATTACGTGGCGCCTGATCCATATAAGGGGGTCGTTAGCAAAGTCGTCATTGATTGGCTTTAGTGTGCTCGTATGTCATTGCAAGGAAGTGGTTCTTTTTTGAAAAAAGGAACCAGGAAACTTTTGCTATTTTGCTTGCGCGATCACCTTGCATGCTGGCGCCTTCAAGCACGTCATAGCTTTTTAGTGCTTTTTTTCAAAAAAGAACTGCTTGCTTTATGAGACCCGGCGACCGGTTGCCACTCTGTGTCGGCGCCGGCAGCGATCAGCGTTTTTATTCGCCCGACGTGCAGGCGGGCCGGTCCGCTGTGCTGTTGCTGGGGGGGTCGTTGCGGTCGGCGGCGCTCTATCCGCTGGCGGACGCGCTCGCGGCGATGGGAACCGCGCTGGCGGCACTGGATACGGACCTGCTGGTGCTTGGCGGATTTTCGGCGGGTCCGCGCGCGTGGCAGTCGGGGCCCGGTCACGCGCGCGGGGTTCCCGTCATGGTGTGCAATGACGGGTTCTTTGCGGCATGCGGCCTGGCGCCGGCGGATGGCGCTGTTGTTGTCGTGGATCGCGCCTGGCGGATCGTGGCTGCGTGGGACGCGCATGCGTTGGCAGCCGATGAGATGAGGGACGCCGTTCTGCGGACGGTAGAAGGCGTTGCGCGCGAAGCCCCGCGGGACTGCGTGTTGCCGGCGCCGGTGCTGGCCATACCGGACGTGTTTGGGCCGGATCTGTGCGCGGACCTGATGGCGCATTTCGAGGCTGGCGGCAGCTTCGATAGCGGGGTGAGCCGCATCGGGCCGGACGGCATTGCGTGCGACCGGGTGGACCATGCGCGGAAGCACCGGCGGGATTGCCTTCTGGTGCCGGGGGACGGCACCTTCGAGACGGTGCAGGCGGCGCTGTTCCGGCGCTGCGCGCCTGAGATAAAGCGGGCGTTTCAGCATGACATTACGCATACGGATCGCATTCTGGTCGCACGGTATGATGACAGCGGCGGATATTTCCGGCGGCATCGCGATAACATGAACGAGGCTGTCGCGTTCCGGCAATTTGCGATTTCGGTCAATCTCAATGCGGGCGCGTATGAGGGGGGCGCCTTGATGTTTCCCGAGTTTAACGACCACCGCTACGCACCGGCCACCGGCGGGGCCGTTGTGTTCTCTACATCGGTGCTGCACGAGGCAATGCCGGTTACGCAAGGAAGGCGTTACGTTTTGCTGACATTCTTGCATGATGCCGAAGCTGAACAGCGGCGCCGGCTCCGGGTGCCGGAGTTGGCTTGACGACCGGAAGCAAAAAGCAGAAATTCCTTGTTGAAGAAAATGCAAAAAACTCTTGCTATTTTAGGCGGAGCCTGCCCGATGGCTGTCTCCATTTCCCAACGACACTTGCGATTGCGTCCGATTCGTTCCCCTGAGTGCAGTCCTGGTAGCCGAAATCCGCGCCGGCCGAGTTGGGGGGTTTGTTGCTGACGATTTTTTCCAGGTCATCGGCGGTCAAATTCCGGTATAATCCGACCACCCAGTCGGAGATGTTGCCATCGCCATCGGTCCAGAACTGGATCGTCTCGATACCCGCGTTTTTTCCCGCGCTGCCGAATTCATGCAGGCCGTTCTGGGCTCTCCAGTATACCGGCGTCACCGTCAAATCGTTGGCGTTTGCGGGCAGCGGCGCGGCCAGAACGAGCGTAAAATGGAGGTGCATCGATGTCGTGAGACATTGCGCGCCATTGACAACAGAATATTTGGTACTGACGTAATGATAGACGTAGCTCCGTGCCTGCGCATTGCCGATCGCGCAGCAAGTTGAACTTACCATCAGGGCCGTAAATCGCAGCCAATTCCGCCTGACCATGTTACTCTCTCCACCCGTGAATACAACCTACGGTTGCATCCATGACACGATCCCCTTCAAAGCAAAAGTTTTTTGTTTCTTTTTTCAAAAAAGAAATACTTCCTATCTTGCCCGACTCAGGAGCTGTTCAACGAGCGGCTTGATCCGCGCCACCTCCCGCGCCACCCCCGCTTCATTCGGATGCATCATGTCGCCCTGGTTAAGCGAAGGGTCGCCCGCCACCCCCTGCAAGAAGAACGGATCGAAAATGACGTCTGGCCGGTGGCCCAGCCGCAGGAACATGGCCCGGAATTGATCGCCATAGGCGGCGCCGAGGTTGGGTGGCGCTTCCATGCCGGTGAGCAGCACCGGCAGGTGCAGGGCGGCGAGCCGGTTCAGGATCGCGGTAAGGTTGGCTTCGGTTTCGGCGGGGTCGGTGCCGCGGAGCGCATCGTTGGCGCCGAGTTCCAGCAGCACGGCGTCGGGCTTGTCGGTCAGGGCCCAATCGAGGCGGGCGCGTCCGCCGGCGGTGGTGTCGCCGGAGACGCCGCCGTCGAGCAGCACGACGTGGCGGCCGTCGGCTTGCAGGGCGGCGAGCAGTTGGGATTGGAAGCCTTGCGGGTGGGGCAGGCCGTAGCCGGCAACGAGTGAATCGCCGAACACCAGCAGGCGCACCGGGGGCGCGGCGCCGGCGGCGGTTGTCAGGACAAGGAAGGCGCCGGCCGCCTTTGCCAAGCGTGCCGCCGCGCCATATCGCACCCTCATGAACATCCTCGCACCAAATCCCGTGACCTCGTCCATCTCGTCGCCGATGGTAGAGGTGCGGGACCTCCATTTGACGGTGACGGCCGGTGCCGGGCCGGTCCACATCCTGGCTGGCATCGACATGCAGGTGGGGGCGGGCGAGGCAGTCGGCATCGTGGGACCCTCGGGTTCGGGGAAAACCAGCTTGCTGATGGTCCTGGCGGGGCTCGAGCGGGCGACGCGGGGGGAGGTGGTGGTTGGCGGGTGCCGCGTCACGGCGCTGAACGAGGACGCGCTGGCGCGGTTTCGGCGGGATACGGTGGGCATCGTGTTCCAGGCGTTTCATCTGATTCCGACCATGACTGCGCTGGAGAATGTGGCTTTGCCGCTGGAGCTGGCGGGGCGGCGGGATGCGCTGGCGCGGGCGCGGGAGACGCTGACGGCGGTCGGGTTGGCGCATCGGCTAACGCATTTGCCGGGGCAGCTTTCCGGCGGTGAGCAGCAGCGGGTGGCGCTGGCGCGGGCCTTCGCGCCGCGGCCCCGATTGCTGCTGGCCGACGAGCCGACCGGCAATCTGGACATTGCGACGGGGCGCACCGTCATGGACCTGCTGTTCGACATGCGGTTGCAGCACGGCACCACGCTGCTGCTGATTACGCATGATCCGGCCTTGGCGGCGCGATGCGGGCGGCAGATACGGCTGGCGGACGGGCATATTGTGACGGACGGGCGTATTGTGGCGGACGGGCGTATTGTGGCGGACGGGC
>Ga0116229_10008689_pt1 | contig 15702 bp, 10 predicted proteins | sample S1TSphgellanicum_3_FD_87313 | JGI IMG/M metagenome (GOLD analysis project Ga0116229, IMG submission 87313) | Host-associated microbial communities from peat moss isolated from Minnesota, USA - S1T2_Fc - Sphagnum magellanicum MG | ecosystem: Host-associated > Plants > Peat moss > Unclassified...
AATCCATATTTTTTCAACTTTATGTCACATATTGACACGAGCATCAAAGTGAAGCTCATAAGTGACTCTTGATAGTATTTTGCTGAGATTTGAGGAATAAGATCTTAATTCACAACTTATTAATAACTTAGTAAAAAATGTCTTCCTCTCCTCTTCATTCTCCCTGAGTGAACTAGTTGTCTACTTATAAGGATCCCTGGATAAAATTAAAAACCCAAGTATTTTTTGCGGGTTGCTTCTAAACATTATAAATGCTCAATTGTAATAACACTAAATCATGATCCAATTTTAACATTTCTTAGATAAATGTCTTTCAAAGAGTGAGGGCCTCACTCAACAGGTAATGTACCAATGTAGGTGCTGGTTCATTTTAGCCCCTCAACTGATGTCAGGTGTACTTCTTCTCCCTTGTAGTCAACTAATTCTGATGCCATTCAGCATGGGTGTTGGTCTAAGAGAATTGCCAAGACCTAATGGGCAGGCCTTGACAATTCTGTTAGACCTAATCACAGCTGTAGACAGACACCAGGGAGTGTGCAGGGTTTTGGTTTTAGTACATAATCCATGGTTTTATCTTGAAGAGGTTTTGAGTAAAGTAACTCAATGTGTAGTGTAGTGGCTCTGATCTTTCTGGGGCCCTAATGAACCAGTAGCCACCAAGTGCACCCATGAGGAGTGGACGGTGAATGGACTGAAACACTTTTTCCACTTGGTTGCTATTTCATGGTGGTTAGCTCAGCTTCTCTTTTTGCTACCTATCTACTAGCAACAAAAACCACTCGCCCATACTTAGGTACTAAATAAGGACCCACTTTTACACAGTTGAGGCCAAGGTTGCTCCCAAATGGAATACTCTTATTGGTGTAGCCACTGAAATTAGCACCAAGGACTTTACAACAGGGGTCAAGGCTAAACTGACCACTGTTTGGCCTTGTGATGGTCCAAGGGCAAAAACAAAGATACCTATGGGTCTCAGAAGCCAGTTCCCAGACCAGACATTGGTGCCAATGTTGTAATAATAAAATACCATTTTATTTCACGAAATTTACACCAACTTAATGAAATTCTGTGCAACTGTTATAAACTGTGGGTACTTATCACCTCTCCCATTCATTAGATGAGGTGCCTCCCAAGTTCTTTTTTTTGCAATGAAACAATTTGATTTGCCCATCATTCAAAAAAAGTGAAGCTATGGAGGTTTTATTTTGAGGTTTAGAGTTGGTCCCTTTTGGCCCAACTAAATAGGTGAAAGGAGGAAAACATTTGCCAAACCATATGGGAGAAACGTGAGGTGCTAGTGGGGACTCTTTGTTGTCAGGAACTTGGGAAATCTTTTGCTTTGACTGACACCTCCCGCCCTCCCCCCTCTCAAAACAAAACAAAACAAAACAAAAACAAAAAAGCTTGCATGTAAAGTAGACTGTCCACTGTCCAAGTGGAAAGTGAGCAGTGGAGAGTCCACTCTCCACACGGAACACAACCTAAAACCCCCCCTCGCCCCCAACCATAAGAAAAGAAGAGAGGCCCCTTCACTCCATGACGCACTCCATGACGTGACTTCTCATCGGTTGCATGAAAATTCTACTCCTAAAATTGGCTGCTACTATTTTTGGCCTGGACTGATAGCCCTTCCTAAGAACACCCTAGTTTTTGTCTCTTCGTGTTCGATCTCTTGGATCTCTCTCCATTTTGGTCCCTTCTTTATTTTGTCTCAAGCATATGAAAGATTGAAGACTTGGGTTATTATGTTCTTTTTTTGAAAGCTTGGTTTCAACTTTCAACCCTTTGCATCATTTAGTTCACCCAGTGTCATGCATGGTTAAGTGCATGGTTGTCTTCATGGACTCCCATGGTCAACACTTGTCTGGTCAAATGCAAGACATTTTTTTTTTGTCTTGCATATGTTGTCACTTCTTCTTAACTTTGAACCTTTAAACCTCTCAAGAGAAGGGTCAAATTGCCCTTTACTCACATTACAACTCGTAGCCTAGTTATGTCCAAATTTATTTTATCCAAACTTTGCATGAACATCAATCAAACTTAACAAGCATTGTGCAAGTCATAGCACTAACATCTACAAAATTTAGGTGAGACATTAAATATCCCCCATCAAGCTCTATTAGCCGTTGTTCTCGGACACCTTGCCCCACCACCAAAGCTACCACCTAGCCACCCAAGGGGCCTACCTCTCATCATCTGTAGAGTGCCATCGACTAACTTTGGAAGCTTTCGTCGTTGACAACATTCACTTTTTGGATTGTAGAACACTCCCATGTTCTATGTGAACTTCCATGCACACATGGATTTGAAATTTGTCTAAACATAAAGTGGTATAGGGGTTAGGGTTTCAGCTTGCAAAAATCAAAATCAAAGGTGCACCAGAACCCCAACAAAATTGAACTCATTTTTTGTGTCATTTTCATTTTGGGAAGCTCATAATGCACTTTAATGCAACATAGCAATTGTGTAATTGACAATTTAAAGTCTATTTTGCATTTCTTTTTTGTTATGTTTAAGGTTTGCGTGTAACAATGGAGTTGTTGCAAGGGGAGCCGCCATGTGAACTCAATGCAAATCTACCTGAAAAGCTTTAATCCCTTGCTCCAAACAACATCACTACTAATCAGAGTTGTCTTGCTATGGAAGACATCGACAGTGCAGGAAAGTCTAACAATGTAAAGGATGATGAAGGAAACATAAACAACCACTAAACACATACGATGCCACTGGCAATGTCATCAATTGAAGCCACTTGCTTCAAGAGGTGCTACCCATTCATGCACAATAGGATACTTACATGATCTTCCTACTTGGGCACAAGAAATATATCGACATTATCTCTAATGTTCCTATATGATGGGTGTTAGGGGTAAGTTCCTCACTTGAACTTTGTTCTTCCTTGCAATTTTACCATTTTTTTTGTGTTAATATGTTGTTGTTGGTTAATTTCTATGTGCATAATCTTTGTTGTTTGTCTTCTTCCATTTGATTTTGCACAACCAAACCCTAAAAACTAGGAAGATTGACATCCCTAAACCAAACAAGAAAATTGTAATATGTTACAATATTCTTTAATTCCAACTGTTAATAAATTTTTGTCATTTTTTTTCTCTATGTTTAAGGTGGGAATCAAACAAATAGGGCATAATAAACATAATCAGCTAACCACTAGAGGCAAATTTTAGGTTATGTAGCTTGCCACATGAAACAAATAAGGTGCACTATGTTAGATTTCACAAAAGTATAAATCAACTGTAAAGAATTGGGTGTAGGTCATTGAAGTTATTCTGCATTCACATTTTACTTCAACACAATTTACTTCAAGATATGGCAATGTTAAAATTGGTTTTATAATCTATTTACTTGTTTGTCATTGTTTCTAATCAGTTCATATATATTTTTTAAAATCGGAATCATGTTTGCAACAATTATTTTGCCATCTAATGTGGTTAATTTGAATTTTCTTAATATGTAGCTTGGCAAAAAAAAATACTACAATGTGTTATTTATCACAATTTTGTAGATTGAATGTTGGGGTGTTGTTGTGTTTTCAATTCTGGCATGTTCATGTGTAAGTCTTTGGAGGTCCTTCCCACATAACCAGAATTTTTAAATGCAGCATGCAACAAATCAAGAGAACATGTGTGACCTTGTATCTTGAAAATGAATATGAAGAACTTGCAATTGAAACACATTTTGATTACAAGTGGCCTAACAACCTATTGGTAATTGGCCTTCCTTCCAATGTAAGTTTTGCAAGGTTTGCATGAAAAATAATAACACTTTTTCTCATCGTAGAATGATGAACCAATGCACTTCTTACAAGGGGAAAGAGCTACTGAATATATACATGAACTGGAACAATAGTGAAACCAAGGAAATAATTATGTTAGGTTTGAAGTTTGGCAAGACCATATATGGCCAAAACAAACATCTTGCTATAGATGAAGCAAATCTTCCTCCTAAATGGGCTGCACCATATCCAAGATTTGGGGAAACATGGGTTATGCCACCTCCACACCCTAGACAAGGTAAAAAGGACATATGTATCATTAGTAGTGATGATGACTTCTTGTTTACTCCACATAAACACAAGGGTAAACAACCGAGTGTTGCTAAACTATCCATTTCTAAGAACAATTCATGTGTACAAGATGTTCCCAAGGAGAAGGCGAAAGTTCATGCCCAAAACAAAACTGCCACATCAATCTTTTGTTTGCAATCCAATGCAAACTAGTCCATTAAAATTCCACAAATAAATTTGACATATTTAAATAGAGTTGAAGTGGAGGCAAAGGCACTAACCATTGCAAAACCTTTCACAATCGAAAGTGATTGTGAACTACCTCCTCCTCCAAAAGAAATGTTAATGACGGGTTATTTGCCTTGTTGTTAGAAACGAACATAGTTGTGGATTGGATTCTTATGCAAGATCCTAAAGAGTGCATGGTAATCTTTATGAACATTGAAACAATAAGAACTTTATGCAACAATCTTGTTATTGCATTTGGGCAATGGTACTTATATATTTTTGTAAGTCTACATCCACCACCCCTTCAACTTTTTTCAAATTTTGCACCCATTTTTTCATTTTCATGCTGCATTTGTAATCTACATCCACTAATTAACTTCTACATCATGTTCTAGGAAAATAAAAGTATTGATAGAAGTGGTCATATAAAAGCTAAATTGTGAAAATTTGTTTGGCTACATGGACATCCAATGGGGCTAAAGATAAGACAATGGAGAGATTTTAGGAAATAAAGGGATTGAAGGACTATCTACAAGACCTAACCTTGAAAAAAGAGTATAAGGCCAAGAAATCAAGTGCTTCATTGACCATGAAGAAGAAGCAAAATGAATATGTTCTACAACAACTTCATGATTTTGATGACAAGGTAAATATCACAATCCTTTTGTTTTAGGTGGTGGTTCCTGTTTTTTTTGGCACTATATGAAACATTAGTAACCATCTTGGATCACACAACCTAACAAAATCTAATTACAAATAATAAACATGTTCATTACATTTGGTTTGAATCAAAGTCTTTATTGATCTACATGCATATTCGGGCTAAAGAGGAGAAAAAAATGTGGGGCTAGTCACCTTTGTATTATGTCCTCAAGTGGCACATGATTGCATTAGGTCCACAATGCCCATAGTACCACACTAAACAGGAGTTGTAGGACATATTGTGTGAATTGGAAAAGGAAGCAGAACCTTTTTCCTTGGAATGTGAATGCCCACATATTGTTCGAACATTCAAAATCTTATGTAGATCACTTTATGAAAGCTACCCACCATATAAAATGCATTCCCATGTTGTATGTTCTTCATTTTGGAATTGAAATAATCTTTGTAATTTTTTGATTATGCCTAAACTTCATAGTTCTTAAACATTTTGTTTCCACAAATTGCATCCTCTCATTCATCTTATTCATGTTGAACTAAATGTAACGTCTTACATTTTGCCCGTGATACAGCTCATTCTATTTACCTAACGATCGCAATTAAAAATCTAATTAATTATGAGTTTGTGTGGTTTATGACGATTCATCAAAGTGCAAAAGATGTTTTAGATTCTTGACATGATTTGTTGTGGCTTCTAGGTTTCAACCCAAAGTAACAACAAATTTTTATACAAAAAATCAAGGATTTCATTTGCAAGATTGCCCATAAAACAATTACTAACATACACCTTGTCGAGCAGATCAAGTTGTTGGAAGATATGTGGTGCAATTACACGTCATTTGCTAACCAACGCTAATTCCTTGAGTAGGTGACCAAATCCCATTTTACATCATCACATCCTAATCCTATAGGGTTTTAATTATTGTTATTGATTTTGTTAGTGTTAGGCTTGCTAATATACGCTTTATTTTATTTTGCTTAGGTTGTAAATGGTGATTTGTTGCTAAAGGAAGACATAGACATCGGCTATTTGTTTGTTCGGAAGGTCAACTTGGAGGAGGAGGCTGCCTTGCGACTCATTAAGGGAAGATGTAAATATAATCTTGTTGAGCTACGAGATTGTTAGTCATAGAGCATCATGGTCAAATTGGGCAATGTCAAAGTCCCAAAGGGTGTCACTGCAAATGTGATAGGGTTTTGTCACGGAGTTTAGTTCAACCCTATTGAAAACAATCTTAAAGAAGGCCATCAAACATTTGGCAACATTGATGTGTCTATTACTATTAAAATAGTGGATAACATCTCTAACTTGGGTACATTACTAATATTGTTGCAAAAACATTTATGCGATATGCATGTTGGTATGTTTTATTTTTAGTTTTATTTTTGTTGTTATAGGTCTATGTGGTTGTTGTTTAATTTGTATTATGTCTTACACAAAATAAATGAACTATCCCAAGAGGATGTTTTGTGAGTGATGGTAAGGAGCAACTACAAGGGGTGTTGCTTACATATTTGGAACTAGTCACCAATGTCATTAGCGAGAATCTAGTAAAGCCAACAAACTTGAATGACATACCAACATCTCCACCTAGTCTTATGCAAGAAAAAAAAAGGGAATTTGATTTATTGTAATGTTATGTTTCTAATCCGAACTTGGCTACCCCAATTTGTACAACCCACCTCCCTCTTGATTTATAATCTTTCATTAGGACACCTTCCTTCTCTCTAGGATAGCACTTGCTATGTCATACTCAACATGCGGCCCATCCCCAACCTTAATGTCATGGTGGAGCCTACCCCAAAAGTGGAAGCAAGTAATAGAGGAGAGGGGAACATGCAAGGAAAATTGTATGTTTTTTTATTTGGGAGATTTTGTTGCAAGTTTGTGTTTTTTAAACAATAACACACATAGGGTGTTAGGTTGTAAGTGTTGTTGCATTGTTGGTTTGACAATAAATCATTTAGGGTTTAGAGCAAAGAATGTTTATAATAACCAAAAAGCTTGTTGCTTGTAGGCTAGCATCCATTATGCAATAATTCAGTATTAGTAAAGGCAGTACCAAGGAGGGAACACTTTCCTTTCAAATCCAACAACACTATATGAAATTGAGGCTTGATGTGGATATTTCACTTTTAGATAATGCCACCAAGGACCTAAGCACAAATGCCATGGATTTTTTTAGGTTGTGGTTTTCAAACTTTCGAATTGATTCATAGCAAATGTACATCACACATTTTCACCTTTGGCCACATTGTAAAAACTAGACCAAAGAAAGAGGGGAGTTTGAATAAAATGTGTTGTAAATTGTCCAAAAGAAATTATAAATCCGATTATATTTCAAGGACCTCATAATCCTTTTATAGTATGCCAACCACTGGAGTGTGATTGTAACGAATGAATAACAATACCTACACTATGACCCTCTAAAGATTGAAAATATCTTCTTGTTTGCATTGATGCACCAATTTTTTGCCTTATTATGGGTTGTAAGGCAAGGTCCTATGACTTCGAATGTTGCTTGGAAATGGGCCATAACAAACAACTCTTGGGTGTGGCTAGATGGGCCATAACAAGAATTTGACTAGGAATGTGGGTTTTATGTTATGAGGTTCATAACCAGTTGTTACGAATGGAAGTCTACAAATCAGTCTCTTAGCATTTAGGTGTGTTTATGTTGCAAATCTAGGTAGATTTACATTCATTTGTAGCAAATACAATAGTTTAACCTAACAAACTGGGTTTGGTGATATGTTTTCAAAGGCTGCAAATGTTCAAGCACGAAAAACATTGTGAATTATAATCTTTGATGCCCTACAACAATCAAGGTCATAAAAAAGCAAGTGGATGGTTGGGTTGGACCTACCAACAGAAGGTGTACAATCTACTTCAACATAGTCTAACATGTAACAAGAGCATGACAAAATGGCAAAACAAGAAATAATGGTTCCTATGCTTCTCAGACAATATATCATATAGGAAGGTCTTAGCATAGGATGTTGTGATGTTGTGCATATGGTTCTGTTACAACATCAACACATCTACATGTGTAGAGTTGGTTATTTTGGTTTAAAGGGCCAAATGTTTTGCAAGAATTTGGGCATTGCCACATTATAGACAACAAACCTAAGTTATTTTATTATCCCAATCTATGGACTGTTTTAAACCCAATGGTGTTTAGTTGTGAAGTTGTTGTAGTGTTGGTTTGTAAGTTATATGTGTGTGTTCCACATGTTGCAACTGCAAGATGTTTGTACAAGGATTGTTGTTTCATTTTTTGAATATTGTTTAAGCCTAAAATGTGTGATTCAGAAGTGTTTTTTAATAGTTGTAGTGTGGTTGTAGTATGGTTGTAATATGGTGTAGTTACAGTATGGTTGCAATATGATGTCCCAACATTTTATAATATGGGTGAATTACAATATGGGATTCATGCACAATATGCTTGAATAAACATTGAAAACAATATGTTCACCACAAATCCATGAATCACACAATATAACACTTTCATTCTAGAACATCATATTCCCAGACTAAACATACACTTAAACAGCCAAACAAGACACAAGGAACATTGTGTTTATGTACAATTTGTGACCACATTTTTTGTGACAATTATGTTCACTACATGTTCTTGTAATTCCTTGTACAATGTCCCTTTAAAAAACCATGGAACCAACATTTGATTCCATTGTAATAAATATAACCTACAATGATATGAGTGCACTAGGATAAACCCATAACAATGCTAAAAGCCATATATGAAACGTCAAACTAAATAACCCAAATATATAGATAAGGTTTTTTTTTTTTTTCAAATTCCAATAGACATGATGTGGTACAATTGCAAACCCCAACATATCACAAAAGAAACTTCAAATTATTACACAACAAAAAATCCCACCTTGGGGTACCACATTTTAGACGCGCTTATGCCTTGTTATTCTATCCTTTAGACGGTTGTGTCTATAGGCAATGGATTCAAGCAATCCTTTATGCCTTTTCAATCCATTATCACTTGTTGCACATGGGAACAAAGTTGTGGTAATTGGTTGCACCAAATCGGCAACACCCCACATTAATTTGTTTTGATGTTTACATTTCAGAAATTTCAATGTTGAAAGCAAATGGTATTGCAAGGGTGGAAATTCTACATTAGCAACTCCATGGTATCAAGCATCTATGGTGTGATCGTCTCCAAGTTCGCACTCTGAATTATTATGTTCCATAATTGCAACACCTCGTGTGACCCCATGCAAGGTATCAATCTCTTTAACAATTGACTTGGATCACCAATGTTTGGATGAAGCATCTTGAAAACTTTCATAGCATGCTTACAAATAATGCCTTGTGCTGTAAAGGGGCAATTGCATTACGGCCATTCTGAAATTTGAGCGTGTATAATCCACACTTTTCCTAGGTGGTTGGTGGATGCCACAAATGCAATGTCCTTCCCATTTGGGCATAATAAAACATTTGTATTTGTAATATCACAAGCTCGCAATAGGGCATTAACAATAATGCCTTCTTCCTTTTTTATTTTTCACATAATTGAAGATTTTGCATTGCACCCGTACTAATAATGAGTTAGAACATCACCAACAAGATTGCAGATGAACCAATCCATCTTGTGTTTTGTAAGCCTCTCCTGGTAAAAATACAAAATTTGCTTCATGTTGTTGTGAAATGATTCATAGCTGAATTTGTGTCTTGCCCTGCATGGGGGATGTTCTGATTTCTAATGTACCACATCCTTATTTTATGCAACCAATGTTCTTTTAGGTTTACATAGAAGCGGGCTAAATCAAGGTAGTTTTATGGGCCAATAGTTCAAGTTATTGTTCTACCCACAAAACAAGGTCTACATCAAACATACAATTTCAAGAATACATGATGTTTCCAAGAACTTATAAAACTTTTAACCCCTCCTCCACATTTGTGAACTTCTCTATTGCATTTTCAACCCATGCTTTGCAAACATGCCACAAGCACAAAAACACTTTGGTTCCAAGCTAAAAGTTGCTGCAAATGCAAGTGGGAAAATTAAAGACCAATGTTTGGGGTCACAAACAATTGTTTTTTATATGTGATGAAATGAAAATGTTGTTGGAAGATTTTTTTACCTTAGGACATTAATTTTAGCTTGCGCATTGTCCAAAATGATAACATTGGGCATCCAATTTATTGGGAAGCATTTTGATAATACTTGGAGAATTGGGTGCAAGTAATTCTCCCTACTTTTTCCAATGGCAATGAAGGCAACTAGTATGTCATTCTACTATTTGTCAAACACCATCAAGGTATACAACTAGTATTGCAAAGCACATGGAACAACAATTATGTCCTACATTCGTAAACAATGATCTTGTCACTATAGTTTATTTAAAAGAAAAGGAAGGCATACCCTACTTTGATTCGTTCCAAAGGTTGCATCAAATGAAACAGAACTTTGGTCTCCAAATTTTTCCATCATTTCAAACTATTGTGGAGTTTGAATTACGAATGTGAATGGTGTGTCATCTTGATTCGATAGATTCAAGTCCAAAGAGGCCTGTTGGACATAATAAAAAACTAAATCAGGGTTTTCCAAAACCCACATTCTAACTCTGATGGGATCCTTGGGGTGTTTTTGCCATAATTCATTAGTTTTCTTCTTTGTTAAAATTCTCACATCAGATGGGAGCACAAAAGTGTCATAGGACACAAGTTCGTTGTTCAATGCCTTCTCCTTGACATAGGTTTTATGATGAGCCATTACTTGAGCAGGAGAAATGCCTTACCTTATAAGTCCCATCAAGTGTGCCTTCATACTAGTAGACAATTGAAATCCCAAGGCATGGTAGTATCCAATTAGATCCTTCCCTTGGCATATTTGGCCCTATTTGTTTTTATGTTCTCCATGTAGGTATACCAATTGACAAAAACTTAGGGACCTGAATATGGTTGTTTGGCAATGAATGTTCTTTGACAACCTCACTTGATGGACATTCCTGACATTGTCTTCCCAATTTGATATTTGGGTTGTGAATGTTGGCTTGATTTAAGAAACTCACACAAAGATTTTTTTCCTTTTTTAGAGCAATAGTATCATCCCCTCTCCTCAGCTTGTGTTTATTTGTGTAAACAAAAGAAGTTTTTGCATGTCCACAAGCAGATTGTTTGTTCTATCTTCTAGTCCAAAGTTGCAAAAATATTTGCAAAACAAGTATAATGGCTTTATGTGATTAGTCCACAAGTTGGATTGGTCCATCAAATTAACAATCAAACCCCATGGGAAACTAAGGTCTAGGGCAAGACAACATACCCATATGGAACTAAGGTGTAGGGTAATATAACATGGATTGTTGCAAGACATCAAAAGCCATATGAAACAAAGCTCTAGGGCAAGACAACAAAAACAAAAAATAATGTTAGGCATGAAGAGATGTGAAGTACAATAAACATTGGAAATAGTTAGGGGTGGAAAGATTGGAAATAAAATGATAGAATCTTCCAATTAATAACTCTAAAAAAATTGTTGGATGTTTTTAAATTTCATGAATTGGTGCAATGTTGTTTTGCACCCAATTGTGATTGAGGTAATTTCAACTTGGGACCTAGAAAATAGACACTTTTGCATATGGAACATTTCAAAACCCAGTTGTGAAAGTGATAATGAATGGCAACAAACAAATATAACCACTATTAAATTTTTTAGAAGAAGGATAACATTAGAAATAAAAGAACACCTATAAACACACGTTGCAGAATTTGCTATAGGGTGTGTCAATGTGTTTAGGGGATTACAAAAATTTTGTTCCTTTATCCTTGTGAATTTGTAAAGGAATATAAGATAATTTTATTCCCCTTAGACAAAATCTTTGAACCGATCCCATGGAATGATCGCAATTTTAGTATGGCTATATCTACCATGTTTGGTTGTGACATGCGGAAGTTAGTTGATATCATGCTTTTGAAATGGTTCAAGAAGAGGAGATTGCATTATTTCCTTTAAAGCTTGAATTAAATCCCTTTCCCTCGAAGTAAGAAGTGGTTCATTCTATAATGTTTTTGTACCTACAACATCCACAACCATTTTGTTATCTTGGTGTGTTTATGAGCCCTAGTTCAACAATATCCTCTCCCTTAGGCCTCATAGTTGATCCTTTATCCAGTAAATATCCTTTGAAAATATGTATTAGTGGCATTTAGGAAATTATAATTAAATTGAACATTTTGGACCACTTCAAACTTATTAAGTAAGTTGAGGATAATTATTCAAATATTAAAGGTTGAATAACCTTATTAGTATAATGAAATGTGCATTAATTATCCAATTATTATTCATTAAAAATATTTGTAGTATTATATAAGTTATAAGTGTAGTTCTATATTTGATCACTTACAAAGGAAACATCCATAAAACCAAGCTTATGAATATAGTTGAATATAAAAAAAATCATTTGATTAAGCAAAGGTCAAAAATACAATGATGTTTCATAAGTAAACACGGTACTCTATTAATGGGCATGTAAGAAAGTTTTATATGTTATTAGTAAATCCTATGAAGGATAAGATAACAAAACTTGAACAACTTAAACCAAAACTAATAGATCTTCATAGTTGTAAAAACTCAATTAGTCGACAAATAGTGTGAACAAGGTATTTAAATATTTGTTCCATCGGCAATGGGTTTATTAAACCTTTAAACCAACAATAATGTCCATCATTAAAGACCCAGGTCTTACAGAAAATATGAACGTCATCATCCTCGCACTAACACTCATCAAATCTTTTGAATTTAATTACTAACGCAAAAACTAATTTTAGGTAGATGGAAAAAACGTGAGGATTAGACGAAAAATGATGATCCCACATTGATTAAACCATTTGAGTACGCACCACCCTTTCATTCAGTTCTTTTCACATGCTTGTTGGGAAACATTCACGTCAATGGGTGCTTCTTTAATATTTTCATCTTCAATTGGCACAACCAAAAGGGATGAAGACGTAATGGCATCATTCGCCATGGTTCAATCCTTGCCTATGTCAATAGAAAATAAAACAATAGTTTAAAACAACAACCTTGGACTTGCATTCGAAAAAAGGATGATGTTTTTATCTAAAAATTTATGGTAGGCACATTTGCAACAGTGTAGGTTACGATGGTGGAATTATGAGAAAATCTTGATGTTCTAGTTTTGATGAATTCATTAAACCCTAGTTTCGATAATGGATCCAAATAATACGTAAGAATTTTTATAACGGAAGACTTATTCACAAGTAATTAGTATGATTTACTATGTACTATGTAAGTAATTAGTAAATGATAATGAGTGACTAATATGTCCTAAATAAGTAAATAGTACATAGGCTAGGAGGAAGGTTATTAATGTTTTTGAATTGACTTGGTCAAAGAAGAACCAAAAAATGTTACTTCTTATTATTAGTAACTATCATAAAGGTTAGTTACTTAAAAAAAATTAAGATGAAAAATTAAGATGATCGGTCAAATGGATGGGCTCAACAATGATTGAACTAAGGCATCCCATCAATATATCCAAAATAATCCTTCAAATTCATTGGTCATTAAAAATATTATCTTAATTTGATTGGTGGATGGAAACCTCTCTAGTACAAAGATTTTCATCTTAAACATCATTGGAAGGTAGAATCATCATCAAATCCCATTGATTCATGAAGGGAGAAAAGGTCTTTGATTGGAAAGAAGGATTTTCACAAATTTTCATTGGCCAAGGGAAATCAACTCAAGGAGGGGTCAAGTGAAAGGTTCTTTAGAGCTTGAGACTCTCTTGCTTGTTGGTGTGTGAAGTGTTGCATGTATTGTAGGAGGAGTGCGTGAAAAGGAGTTAGTTGAGTTTGTGTGAATATGTGTTGCTCATGAGCACAATGATGTGTGCAAGCAAAAGGAGCATGGAAAAAGATTAAGTGTAGAAAGTAGGAGTTGAAGTTTTATGGAATATTATCGATGGATAAATCTATGGAATTTTACTAAAATACTTGTTCCTCCCAAATCCACTGTTGGATTTGTGTCAAACTTTAATAAGTTTTAAACTATGAATTGAAAAACATTTTCTCCAAGTTTTAACATCATTTGAGCTTCTGTAAGGGAATTGCATTTGTTAGAAATAATGGGGGTTCTAAGGTTATTTTTCGCAACATTATCAAAAATAGCTTTTGGGTTTTGGGGCATATTTCCAAATTATAAAATAAAAGCTTATGAAATTTTGTGCCAAGGTTGCCTTTGAGATTACATTTCTAACAACACTACACATGCTAGATTTGAAGTATGTTTGAAAACATTATGATAAAGTGAACAAAGGGGGGTCAAATTGCCAAAACATGAATGCCAACGACACCAACACTACTTCATCATATTTTGTCATGGTAAATGTTGATTCTTCCAAACATGTTTTGATACTTATTAAAGGGACACAATGTAATGGGTTCCTTCATATGATTAATTACACTCCATTGAACCATATTTTTATTTGTTAAAACAAAATTACGTAGTAGTTCCATCCCGAATGAAGGTTGTGAATACTTACATGTTTTCGAGTTGAAGGGTGTGCAAGAATCCTTCACAAGTGCCATTGCAATAATCAAATTTTTATAATCCCACAAATGATCTGCCATTCTAATTCTGTACCTTAATTGGAATTTAGGCCAAATGGAAGCTTCAATGTCAAATATGCATCTTGCATCAAAATTTACACTAGACAACGAAAATTGTGAAAAACAATAGTTTTGCAAACAATGGGATAGGACACAACACAAGATTAATGCAACCCATGCCAACTTTCTTGCAAACATGGATAAAAAATCGATTTTCTAATTTGTCTTATGCAAAGAATCTTGTTTTGTAGATGGAATTCAAAGCAAACAACAATTTATTTAAAAACAACATTGACTCAAATTTGTCATAAGAAAATTGCAAGTTGTTACAACATGTTGTGGTGGTTTGCATCAAATGTATGGTTGTGGGTTGGCCTAGAACCTTATTAGAATTTGTCTAATTTTAAACTTAAGAAGTGAATCGAGTTTCATTGTGGTTTGGCTACAGTTGCAATCTTGAGCTTTGCAAGACGAAAATCGAAAAAACTTGAAGGCTCTATATTTAAACGAATTTCAAATCCATGTGCGCACAAAAGTTCGCATAGAACATGGGAATGTTCTGCAATCCAAAAAGCAATCACAATCGACAACAAAGACTTCCGAGGCTAGTTGATGATGTTTTACAAAGGACAAGAGGTAGGACCCCCCAAGTGGCCAAGTGGTAGCTATGGTGGTGGGACCTGTGTCCTGTAACAATGGCTAACAAAGCTCGATGGGGGGTCTCTCATTTTGTTTGTGTAATGTCTGGCAAAGTTCAAGGGGTTTTCAACATCATGCAAATGGAACCTTGTGTAATTGACTATACTCGAAGACCCCACAAACAAACAAACAAACAAAAAGAGATCTGGAGACAATCATAAATGCATGTCTCACAAGCCTATAATGAAGATATAGCCAGTCCAGCCCCGCATTTTGGGAATGTTCTCCACCTGGAGCTTTACCCATTGTGAAGTATGAGGCAAAGGTTATCATGAAACTGAAAATAGGTTAATCACAAGGTGTATGAGAGAGGAGGGTTCTTAGACCCATTCTGAGGAATCTTACACATACTTTTAAGGGTCTTTACTATTGGCTCCCTTTTGTGAGATTTCCTTTTTGTAATCTGTACTGTAGCATTCAATTTTAATTTTTATTCATAGTCCATATCTTAAAAGTTTCATCATCATATCTATAT
>Ga0116229_10008690_pt1 | contig 15702 bp, 14 predicted proteins | sample S1TSphgellanicum_3_FD_87313 | JGI IMG/M metagenome (GOLD analysis project Ga0116229, IMG submission 87313) | Host-associated microbial communities from peat moss isolated from Minnesota, USA - S1T2_Fc - Sphagnum magellanicum MG | ecosystem: Host-associated > Plants > Peat moss > Unclassified...
CAAGTCGACCTCACCCGTGTCCTCGATCGAACCTTCCTCGGCGAGGAAATCCGTCTCCGCCCAGTCCTCCCAGGTTTCGAGCGGCTCGCCTTCCACCTCCATCGGAAACCGTACGCAGAAGCCTTGCTCGAGGTGCAGGCCCGCAACCATCACGTTCGTGCCGCGGGGGAAGAACGTGCCGTCCTTCCAGAGCGTCCCATACGTCGTTTGATACTGCTGCCCGATTCGTAACGCGTCGATCGTGTCCGGCTCCGTAAATGAGGTAATTCCAGCGTAAATTGGCCGTGGGACCGCTTGAGTCTTTGCGTCGTCCCGCGTATCCTCGTTAAGAAGTGAAGGACGAACGCAGCCCCGGAAGCGGCGACGCCGGTTGGACGGTCGTCGAATCGGCCATCGTGATCGAGACGCCGTTCCTGCGCCTGCGCCGCGACCAGATCGAGCTCCCCGGCGGAGGGCGAGTCTCCGACTACTACGTGCGAGAATCGCGCGGATTCACGGTCGTGTTCGCCATCACACCTGAAGATCGCGTCGTGCTCGTGCGTCAGTACAAGCACGGCATCGGCTCGCACGTGCTCGAGCTCCCAGCCGGAGCGATCGATCCGGGTGAAGCTCCGGCCGACTGCGCACGGCGCGAACTCGCGGAGGAGACTGGCTACGTCGCCGACCCGCCCGAACTCGAGCTCGCCGGCAGCTTCATCTTCGATCCGACGGGATCGACGACGCGCTACCAACTCTATCTCGGACGCAACGCGCGACCGCTCGTGCCGACGGATTTCGACGTGACGGAAGATATTGCGGTGGAGCTCGTCGCCCTCGACGACCTACGCGCGATGGTGCGCGACGGCCGCGTCAACGTCGGCGTGCACGTGGCGTCGATCTACTTTATGCTAGATCGGCTGGGGCGCTTGTAAGTATCGCGCCGCATCGCTACTCGAAGAGATTAGCCGGAGCCGCGTCGACGGGTCCGCTCCGCACGAAGCTCTAGGAGCGCGCCTATTGCGAGGCCGATGCCTATGCCGATCTCGACGAGCCCAGCTGGTATCGCGAGAAGCTCGAGTCGAAGTCCAAAGTCAGGACTTCTCGCAACGAGAGCCGACGCCCCACTAGTCTTAAGAGCTACGTCCTGCACGGCGTACATAAAGCTGACGACAACATAGACGATCGAACTCAAACCGATGACGACGAGAACTGCGGCGACGACGAGCTTGATCGCGATTCGGCGCTCCAAGCGTCACCCAGCTTTGAGGTGACGTTTGCGAAAGCGTGAAGGCGCGCGTGGTGGAGATGCGGGCGCGCGTAACGCATCGCGCAGCGTTGCGAGGGAGCCGAATGGGAAGACGCGATCGAGCGACGTCGCTACCACGTGCGCGTCGCTCCTGCGGACGGACCACAAACCGATCGCCTTTGCGAAATCGCTTGAAAGCAAATCGAGACCAGGCGAATAGGGCGTGAGCGCAGGTACGACGACAAGCGCGTCGCTCGCTACGAACGCGGGCACGCTCGTGCCGCCTCCAAGATGGATGCTCGGATGCAGGTGACCGATGATTGCGGGCCGGCCGAGCGCCGCGGGTCGATCGCCATGAACGAGAAGCCAGCCGTCGCGTTCGCACTCCTCGACGGTGTCGCCGAGAACGGCGAACGCTCGCGAGCGGCCTTCGTGATTTCCGGCGACGAGCGTGAGGCTCGCAACCTCACGTAAGATCGCGAGTCCCTCGCGCACCGTCCGCATCGCGCCCTCGCTCATCGCGGAGCCGTGAACGATGTCGCCGAGAAAGACGATCTCGCGTGCGGCCACGTTTCGCGCGACGATGCCGAGCGTCGCGACAATCTCCGCCGTGCTCCAAAGCGGCAGCGCGCCGCCAACGACATCCTCGTACGCGAGATGCGCGTCCGCCGCAACGAGCGTACGAGACGCGGGCAACCAGGCGAGGCCCGGCGCGAGCGCTTCGACGCCGCGCGCGAGCTCGCACGAGCCGGACGCACGAGCGGGAAACTTCACGATGGCGATGAGTGCGCTTGGCGTAATCCAAACCCCTCGCCGCGACCGACACGGGAGCGACTGAATGGCCGCGAGAACTTAACGAAGGTGCTAACCCAAGATTTCGAGACGCTTCTCTATTCCGTCGAGGATGGGATCGCGACGATCACGCTCAATCGGCCGGAAAAGCTCAACGCCTTCACGAGCCGGATGATGCTCGACATGATCTCGGCATTCGATGCGACCGATGCCGACGATTCGGTTCGTGCCGTGATCTTGACGGGCGCGGGGCGCGCGTTTTGCGCGGGCGCCGATCTCGGGTCCGGCGGGAATACGTTCGACTATGCCGCGCGCGGAGACGCGGCGCGAGACGAAACGAAAGTCGGCGACGTGTATCGCGACGGCGGCGGACGAGTCACGCTGCGCATCTTCGAAAGCCTCAAACCCGTGATCGCCGCCGTCAACGGGCCGGCCGTCGGCATCGGCGCCACGATGCTGCTCGCGATGGACATGCGTCTCGCCGCAGAAGACGCGCGGTTCGGTTTTGTGTTCGCGCGCCGCGGCGTTACGCCGGAAGCGGCGTCGTCGTGGTTTCTGCCGCGCCTCGTCGGCATCTCGACGGCGCTCGAGTGGTGTTATTCAGGACGCATCTTTCCGGCATCGGAGGCACGCGAGCGCGGACTCGTGCGTTCGCTCCACGCGCCGGGCGAGCTCCTCAGCGACGCTCGCGCCTTCGCAAAGGAACTCACGGAAAATTCCGCCCCCGTTTCCATCGCCTTGACCCGCCAGATGATGTGGCGCTTACAAGCGACCGACCATCCGATGGAAGCGCACAAAGTCGACAGCCGATCCATTCAATCGCGAGGCACGACGCCCGACAGCCGCGAGGGCATCGGAGCGTTCCTCGAAAAACGAACCGCCAAATTCCCGGATAAGGTCTCGGCGGATCTCCCGGAATTCTACCCATGGTGGCCAGAACGCTCGTTTGAGTAGCGCAAAGAAGGCAGATGTGAAAAAAGCCGACTTCGTACTCCTTATCGTTTACAGCTTCCTCATGGTGATCGCGGCAAGCGGCGCCTCGTTTCTCGTCGGCATCTGGACGGATAACGAAGTCGCGCTTTTTATAACGATGGGGGTCGTGACCATCGTCGGCGGTTACTTCTTGCTTCGGTGGTGGCTACGCAAAGCGCGAGCAGCGGGCATCGCTAAGGTAAAGTGGACGCCTTCGCGCGTTACATTCGCGATCGCTTATATGGCCGCGATCCTATTCGCCACCGCCATCAACTATACGAACTACGCGATTACTGCAAGTCGCATCTCTGAGATTGCGGTTTCCTTAATCGCACTTTTTCCCGCACTGACGTTCCTTGCATGGAAGGGAAGTCAACTCGCAGACCCACCGGCACCACAAGAAGCGTCGATGCTCCGATTCAGTTTCTACATACAATTCGTGCTACTTGTCGTATTCTCGCTGAACCTCGCGATTCAGTTGCATCCGGAACGTCACGACTACGGCCTCACGACGCTTCACAACCTCATCATCGCGGGATACATCGTGCTCATCCCGCTCTTCCCGATCAACGCCTACTTCATTCGAAAGCGTTACCTGAAAGCGCGCGATTCCGCGACGCCACTTCCAGCCTAGCTAAATCGGCCGCCCGATAGCGCGTACGCGAGCGTGTAACCGCCAGTGGCGGAGCGCTTGCGGTGGTTGCTGCAGCCGCCGGGGATGCCCGTGTCGGCGATGTGGCGACGGATACTGACGCTTGCGACCCGTGGCTTGTCAGCTAGTAGCGCTGCGAGCCCCGGCGGCGCGGCGACGCGCGCGAGGGCGAGCGAGCCGACTCCGGAGACGAGGAAGAATTGGCGTTTCATGTTCGGCTCCTACGCAAACGACGTCTGGGCTGCGAGGTTGAAATTTGCGATCTTCGCGTCGGGAAGCACGCACTGGTAGCCAAGATCGGTCTCGGGCTCGCACAGGGCGGCGCGATTTGAGAACTCCACGTCCTTCATCACCTCGACCATCGAGACGAAGTAGCGGAAGTTCTTGAGGGCCTTCGTGAGCTTGCCGTTTTCGATCGCGTAGACACCGTCGCGCGTGAGGCCGGTGATCGCGGCTTGGCGCGGGTCGACGACCCGCTCGTACCACGTCCGCGAGATCAGCACGCCGCGCTCGACGGATCCGATCAAGTCATCGTAGCTCTTCGTGCCCGGGTCGATGACCATGCTGTTCGCAACGCCCGTCGCCGGCACGTGGAACTTGTTCGACATGTACGTGCTCGTGGAGTACGCGAGCGGCACGCCTTTATCGATGAACGTGAACTTCTTCACGGGCGAGCCGTCGCTCGGATCGAACGGCGGATTCGCGAGTTGGGGGTTGCTCCAATCGGAGCGGAGCGTGAAGTTCGGCGACATCGTCGGCTTGCCGATGCGGCCGATCATCCACGAATCCTTGTCGTCGAGCACGTTCGAAGCATCGATGCCCTCGAGGAGCGCCTTCACGGCGGCTTGGAACGCACTCGGTTCCATAACGACCGTGTAACGTCCCGGAGCGAAATCGGCGGGCGTACTCGAGACGGTCGCTTTCGCCGCCGCGCGTTCCGCAATCGGCTCCGTGTCGATCGTGGCGTAGTCGAGGGCATACCCTTCGGCATAGCCGCTCGTTTGTGGTGCGATCGCCTTGATTTGGATTCCGCCGTTGGTACCGGTATACGCGACGCGAACGCCGAGCGAATTCGCAATGGCGAGCGTCTGCGTTTGCGTGGTCGTAAATCCGGAACACGAGAGATTCGAGCGCTTCATACGTGCGAATACGGGAAGCAGCTTCTCCACGCGATCGTCCGGCGTCGCATCCGACGTCGACGCAAAGAAACTCGGCACCGCCGCAGATAGATCTTGCGGCTTCGGAAGGGACACGAAATCGTTGTCGGGCGGCACGCGCTGCGCGATCTCTTTCGCTTTCGCGACCAGTCGAGCGATGCCGTCGGGACTCGCATCCGCGCTGTTGACCGTACCGGCCTTCTTGCCGATGTAGTACGTGAGCGAGATGTTCGTCTGTTGCGATTCGAGATTCTGCGTGACGTACGAGCGCGCGAACCGAGCGTACGACGCGTCGGTAATCGAGACGCTCACCTGCGCTTGATCGGCAGATTTTGCGGCGACGAGAACGCTCTCCGCGAGGCTCAGCGCGCGATCTTGCTCATGCATCGGCCTTCACCCCGACCTTCACGTCCTTGAACCGAGCGACGCTGCACGCATGCGTCGTGCGGCCGCTCTGTTCGGGCTCGCCCTTTCCACAATTCGGCGTGCCCCACACGCGGAATTCGCTCGGGCCGCCGACGCGGTCGAGCGATCCCCAAAATTGCGGCGTGATGCCCGTGTACGTTGGCTGCTTGAAAATCTTTCCACGCTTTCCGTCTTTGATCTCGTAGCCGATCTGCGGGCCGAATTGGAAGTTCAGGCGATGGTCGTCGATCGACCACGAGCGCATGCCCGACACGAGAACGCCGTCCTTCGTGTCGGCGACGATCGAGTCGAGCGTTCCCTCGTGCGGCTGCAGCGCAATGTTCGTCATGCGGACCATCGGCACGCTTCCCCAATCCTGCGCGCGCGTCGATGCCGTCTGCGGCAAGCCGACCTGCGCGGCGGTATCGCGCGACGAGAGAAACGCGCGCAAGATGCCGTTCTCGATCAGCGGGACGCGTTCGGGCTTCACGGCCTCATCGTCGTATCCCACGGTCGCCATGCCGCCGGCCATCGAGTTATCGCAATAGATGTTGAGGAGGTCGCTCCCGTAGCGCGCCTTGCCGACCTTGTCCGGCGTGACCCACGAGATGCCGGAGAAATTCGCTTCCCAACCGAGCGAACGATCGAGTTCGAGCGGATGGCCGATCGATTCGTGCATCTGCAGATTCAAGACCGTTCCGTCGAGAATCAGATCGCGCACGCCCGAGGGCAGCGCCGGTGCGTCGGCGAGGATCACGGCTTCGCGCCCGTACTCCGGAGCGATCGTCGCGAGATCGGCAGCCTCGATGACTTCGTAGCCGCCACCCTGGTAGAGCCCGAAATCGCCCGGACCGCCGCGCGACTGCGCGTCCTGATCTTTTCCGATCGCCGTGGCACCGCAACCGGCGCCGGCTTGGCGAATCGTCTGCACGATCGCGCTTCCGTTCGTGGAGTAGAACTCTTTGCCGGTCGTCCAGAGGCTCATGAACGCATAGCCCGCGATGACGTTCTTCGCCACGTGCATCGACTTCTCGACCGCGAGCAAGTGGTTCGCGCGTTCGCCGAGCGACACGGTCGCCGGATCGCGCGTGAACGGCGTCTCCCACGTGGCGACCGTCTTCTGCGTCGGCGTTACCGCCGGTATCCGGTCTACGACTTTGGTTCCCGAACGCGCGATAACCGTGGCGGCGACGGCCGCGCGGTCGAAATCCTCGTCCGTCATACGGTCGCTCCCGTAGAAGCCCCAACTTCCGTCGACGAGCGCGCGAACGGCGTACCCGAGCGATCGGGAATCCGAGGCGTCTTGCACGTCGCCGTTGCGCACGAAGAGATTTTCGGAGCGGATCGTCCAGAACTGGACGTCCGCATAATTCGCGCCTGCCTTCGTCGCCGAATCCAAGATTCGCGCGGCAGCGCTCGCATAGCTAGCCATTCGCCGAGAGTATCCGGTGAGAGCGACGCTTCCCTCTCAGCGTAGCCGCGCGCGGCTCGGCGTTCGGCGATTTTTAATCTTCGCGACGCGTGCGATCCCGGGATCGGCCGCGCGCCCCAAACCGTCGAAAAGCGGGCCGGAAGCGGTAGAGGGAGGTTCCTCCGCGGGAGCAACGCGCGGTTTTTCGCCGAGCACTTCGAGCACGCGATCGTGTAGCGCCTCGACCATACTCGTGCGATCGTCGATCACGACGGAGTCGCCGAAACTCGACGTCACGATTCCGAACGTGAACGGCGACGCCGCGGCCGGATGGACGACGCGTGGTTCCGCCGGCAGCGCGGCGAGATACGCTTTTGCACCAGCCGAGTCGAGCAGATCTTGCGTCACAACGCGGATCGTTTCGCGCAGCAACGGGAACGAGGGATCCGCTTCGTAGAGGCGATCGAAGATCCGCTCGCTATTCCATTGCTGACCACCGCGCCGCATCGTGCGGCCACCCGCGCGCCGCAGCACGAGAAGTCCGGTATTTGCGACGTAGCGAAAGTGGCGTCGCAATAAATGAGAGCCACGCAACCCTTCGAGCAAATCGCGGTCGACGTCCCGCGCGTGCAAGAAGCTCGCCCACACGGCATCCGGGAGCGTCTTGCCGAGCGGCATCGTCACGAGAAAGCCATTATCGTCCGTCGTGATCTGCGTGTTGGCGCGAATCTCCCGAAAGAGTCGCGCGGCGACGATCCGCGCGAGCGCTTCGTTGGCGCGCCGTCCCGCACACGTGTGAAACACCGCGGTCTGCCGGCGATCCATGCGATAGATCTCGACGAGCGCTTCGCCCGGTGCGGTCACGACCGAGATCGCGGATTGCTGCGCGACGTAGCGCACCGCATGCGATGCCTCCGCGCCCTCGAGACCGTAGCGGGCGGCGAGCCAATCGAGCGCTTCGCGTGCGCCGCCGCGTGCGAGACGCTCCGCGATGCCGTACCGAATGTCCGCGATCTCCCGCGCGAGCATGTAAGGAATACCTTTAATATGCGAACTCCACACCGGTACGTTGGGGCGCCCGGCGAACGGCTCGACCGTCACGGCCGACGCGCGAATCTCTTTCACGCGAAACGTTCGTCCCGAAAGCAACATCACGTCGCCCTCACGTAAACTCGAAACGAAACTCTCTTCGAGTTTCCCGACCGCGCCGCCGGTACTCGTTCCGACGTACACCTGCGATTCGTCCGGAATCGTTCCGACGTTTTCGAAGAACGCAGCGCAGACGTCTCGCCCGAGACCGTAGATCGCGTTCGCATCCGCGCCGAGCCGGCGCACGTGCGCTTCGTCGGAACCGACGCCGCCGCCCGAGAGATACTCGACGACGCGCGTGAGATCGCTTTCCGTAAGATCACGATACGGCTCCGCGCGACGCGCGAGTGCGAGCGCATCCGCCCGCGGCACGCGGCGATCGTAGCAGACGCTCATCACGAGCCACTGGCCGAGCACGTCGAGCGGTGCCTGCGGAATCGCGAGCTCTTCGATTCGACCTTCGCGAATGCAGCGCTTGGTTGCGGCCGCCTCGATCACGTCGTCGCGATCTTGCGCGACCACCACGCCGTCGGCAACTGCCCCCGGACGATGCCCGGCGCGCCCGATGCGCTGCAGCGTCGGCGTCATGCCGCGCGCGCCGCCCACGATGCACACGCGATCCACGTAGCCGATATCGACGCCGAGCTCCAGACTCGAGCTGCACACGACCGTATGCAAGAGCCCCGCGCGAAGCTGCGCTTCCGTTCGATGGCGCGTGCTGCGTTCGAGCGCGCTGTGATGGATACCGATGCGCGCGTCCGTGCGCGGCCGCGGCACCGAATCGGGCGCGGCGAGTGCGACGCCTTCCGTTTCCTCGGCGCCATCCACGTTTTCGAGCAGCGCCATCTCGTGCGCGATGCGTTCTGCCTGACTGCGCACGTTCGTAAACACCAATTGCGTTCGAACGTCCCGACCGAGCTCGACGCAACGTTCCGCAACTTTTGCGAGCGGCGCCATCGCGCCCAAGAACGGCGCGTCGATCTCGATGCGAATCGCGCGCAACCCGCGTTTATCGACGATCTCGCACGGCCGATCGGCTCCGGCCACGAAACGCGCGACGCGATCGAGAGGCGCCACGGTCGCGGACAAACCGACGCGCACGAGCGGCTGCTTCACGAGTTCTTCGAGAGACTCGAGACACAGCGAGAGATACGAGCCGCGCTTGTTCCCCGCGAGCGCGTGCACTTCGTCGATGATGACGGTATCGACGGCACGCAAATGTTTGCGATAGGACTCCATCGCGAGCATCAGGGCGAGCGATTCCGGCGTCGTCATCAAGATATGCGGCGGCCGCACCATCATCAAGCGACGCTCCTCGACCGGCGTGTCGCTCGTGCGCACGCCCGTGCGTACGAATCGTTCGCGGATCCGCCCGCGCCGTTTCTCCGCACGCTCGGAGTTCGGACGCTCGAGCAGCCCCATCTCCCGTAGCGGCCGGCGCACGTTGTGCTCCACGTCGTAGCCGAGCGCGCGAAGCGGAGATATATAAAGAACGTACGGGCGCGGAAAGAGCTCGTCGCGGTCGCGGAGGTCGGCGAGCCGGCTCATCACGGGCAGAAACGCCGCGAGCGTCTTCCCGGTGCCGGTCGGCGAGCAGATGAGATGGCTGCGGCGCTCGAGGCCGAGCGGGAGCGCTTCCTGTTGAGGCGGCGTCGGCTCGACCAGCTTCGTCGTGCACCAGTCGGCAACCGCGGGATGCAAGAGCGAAAACGGGTCGGCCACCCGCCTCGTTTCGCCGCCAAGCCGGTGAAAAACTCGCGTATCCGAGAGGGAGCCGGACTTCGTTACCAGGGGGTGGCGTCTGACACTACCAATAAGGCCGCGTGTCCTCCGTACTCGCCGAAATGCTTCGTAAGAGCACGACCATCTATAACGACCGCTGGGTCGAGCAAACGAAGTCGGAATACAAGACCGTGCCGCGCCCGGAAACCGTCGCCCAGCACAATATGTACTGGCAGGCAATCGTGCGCGCGGTCGAGAGCTCCGACTTCGAAGAAGTGATGGGCTTCTCGCGAGAAGCGGGCCGTTTCCAGGCGTCGCAGGGCTTCGATCTCAGCGACGCGATCGGCCGCACGATGGAAGCGACGAATCTCATCGAGATGGCGCTCCTCGAAGCGAACGACGGCGCCGTGCCCGGCATGGAGATCATCAACGAGATCGCGGACCTACGCTCGATGATCGCGATGGCCGTTGCCGAGGGCTACAAGAAGCAACAGGACGAGCAGCGCACCGACGCCGATGCCGCCGCGACCGCCGCGTCGAAAGAACAGCTCCGCGCGATCATGCTGCGCAAGGCCGGCAAATTCGAAGTCTCGGAGCTGCCGCTCGGCGGCGAAATCGATCCGCTCTATGAGGGCGGCATGAAGTTCCACTTCGTGGACTACGGCAAGCTGCGGCTCTACAATCTCTTGCCGAACGGACGTTGTATCACGATCTCGATCCTCGGTCCGGGCGACGTGTTCTTGCAGTGGCGTGCGGAATCGGGAAGCCTCTCGTGCCTCTGCGCCGAGGCGCTCCAAGCGTCGCGCGTGATCTCGGCGAGCGAAGCCGACATGACGGAGATCGTCGTCGCACAGCCCGCCGCGGCCGTCGACGTGATCGCGAGCTTCGCGCGGCGCCTCACGGAATCGCAAGTGCTCATCGAAGACCTCCTCAATAACAGCGTCAACCTGCGTCTGTATCGCACGCTGCTCGAGCTCTCGAAACAGTTCGGCCGCCAGGACGGCCCGGCGCTCGTGATCGACTTCCCGCTCACGCACCAGCGGCTCGCCGATATGATCGGCTCGAATCGGGTCACCGTAACTCGCAAGCTGCACGATCTCCAGGAGCGGCACATCATCGAGACCCGCAAGAACGCGACGATCGCGCTCTTCGATACGAACGCCCTCGTGAAGCTCGCGGAGAGCGGCGCCGACCGCTAGCCGCGCCCGCGGCCCCGCGGCGAAACAGAGCGCGGCCAACCGCGGTAGGTAGGGCCGGAGGAACCGCTCATGATCGTCTTCGGAAAACTCGCCCTCGGCCTCGCGGTCGCAATCCTGGCGCTGATGCTCCTCGTGTTCGTGGTCAAAGCCGTCTTCGCGCTCGCCATCATCGTCGTCGCCGTGCTCGCAGGCCTGTATGCGGTCAACTTCGTCCGGGCATTCGTCCGCCGCCTCACGGCCACGCCCGTCGGAGCGCCCGCCGCGCCCGGACCTCGCGAGATGCTCGCTCCCTAGGAGCCCGGACCTCCGGCACGCCCGGGTGACAGTCGTCACGGAATCCGCCACGTCCGGGCGTTAGAGTGAAGGCGTCTTTAGGAGAGAGGGCGCCGCATGGCTGAGGTCACCACCGCAACGCAAGGTCTCGTCGCACCCGCAGTCGCTCCGGCGCTGTTCGCGAACCGCGAGCAGTCCGAGACGGGCCAGCGGGTTCGCAAGTACTTCGAGACCTCGGGGTTCTCGCGTTGGTCGGCCATTTACGGCACGGGCGACATCCCGCCGATCTGGAAGGTCATCCGCGACGGTCACGACATCGCGATGAACACGGTCGTGGAATGGGTCTCCGGAGCGAAGGGCCACACGGTGCTCGATGCCGGATGCGGCACGGGCAATCTCTCGATCGCGCTCGCAAATCACGGCTTCGAAGTCGAAGCGTTCGACGTCTCAGCGCCGATGGTGCACTTCTCGAAGTACATCAATAACGGCCGCACGAAGGGCATCGCGCCGCGCTTCCTCGTCGGCGATATCGCCGCCCTCGCGGGCGAGCCGAAGCGCTACGACATCGTCTGCTGCCTCGACGTGCTCTTCCACTACCCGTACGAAGAAGTCAGAGAAATGCTGCAGCGCTTGAGCTCGCTCGCGTCCTATAAGGTCGTCGGTTCGTTCGCGCTGCGCTCGCCGATGAACGACTTCTGGATGAAAATCGGCCAACGCTTCCACGCGAAGAATCGCATGACGAAGCTTCACCTCTTCAGCTACGATGAAGTCGAGAAGATTCTCTATCGCGCCGGCTTCAAGATGACGAAGAAAAAACGCGTCAAGTTCTTCTTCTACGACTCGTTCGTGTTCGAAGCGGTACGCGTCGGGGCGTGAGCGTGACGACCGCTGCGGAGCCGGCGCCCGCGAAGCCGAAGCAAGCCCTTCTCGCGCCACGCCTCTATCGGACCGATATCGACATCCTGAATTCGCTGTCGATCGATTGGTGCCGCGACGAGTTCGAGGCGCTGCGCAAAGATTTCGAAGCCGACTACAACCGCGCGCACTTCAAGTGGACGACCGAGGTCAATTCGGTCGACTACAAGGCGTTGTGGGACGAGTTTTACGAGTTCCTCAACCGCAGTTCGATCGGCGAGTTCTCCGGCTGCCTTCTTTATAGCGACGTTCAGAAGCGCCTCAAGGACCCCACGCTGCAGTCGATCTATCGCTGCATGGGTCGCGACGAAGGGCGGCATTCGTCGTTCCTCAACTGGGTGATGCGCCACATGGGGCGCCCTTTCAATCTCGCCGGGCTTCCGAAGCTCAGCGGCATGTCGTACATGCATCCAAAGTGGATTTTCGTCACGACGTACCTCTCCGAGATCGTCGGCTTCTATCGTTACCAGAATATCAGCGATCACCTCAAGCTGCATCCCGAGTTCAACTTCCACCCGATCTTCGATTACTTCGACGAGTGGTGCAAGGACGAGCGCCGGCACAGCCGCTTCTTCGCCTTGATGATGCGCTCGCAACCGGACATGTACGCGAGCGCGCTCAACAAGTTCGGCATCAAGTTCTTCACGCTCGCCGTGTACATCACGATGTACTTACGCGACGCGCAGTCGTCGATCTACGCGAAGATGGGCATGGACTGGGAGAAGTACGATTTCAAGGTGATCGACGAAACCGAGGAAGCCGCGCACGGCGTCTGGGGCCTGGCGATCCGCACGAAGTCGAAATACTTTCGGAATTGCCTGCGCACGATGGCCGAAAACAATCGCCGCAACAAGCGCGGTCGCTCGGCAAAGGGGCTTGCGAAGCTCGGCGCCGTGCCGATGCGCTACCTGCGCTTCGGCAGCAACATCTTACAATACGCGAAGCTGCTCGCGCAGCCGCACGATTGGGCGACGCCGCTACCGCGCAGCGAGTGGACGCAGACGTGCTGCGACCCGGGCGACGCGAGCGTCCTCGAACTTCCGGGGGCCGTCGCGGTGACGCTCCGTCGCCCGGCCCCGCCCGCCGAAGCGGTCACCGTCTAGCAGCGCTCTCGCTCGCGGCGACGTCCGCGAGTAGTCCTTGGAGCGACGCCGTCACGGCAGCGGGGTTCTCGAAGAGTGGGACGTGCCCGCAATCCGCGACGTCGAGTCGCGCGCCGCGAATGCCGGCCGCCATCGACTCCGCGAATGCGAACGGCACGACCGCGTCCTGCGTGCCAGCGAAGATCCGAACGGGCACGTCGATCTCGTCGAAGAGATCGTCCGCCGCAACGCGCGTCGCCATGCCGCGTAGCATCGCGGCGGCGCCGGCGGGATCCGTCCGTTCGTTGACCGCGCGTAAGCGCGCATCGAGTTCGGGTCGCTCGAGATACGTTTGCGGTGCGAACGAGCGACCTGCGAACGCGTCGATGGCCGGACCGATCCCCTCACGCTCGACGCGCTCGGCGAGATCGTAACGGAAGTTCGCCGTCGCATCGTCGTCAGCCGCGGCGCGCGTACTCACGAGCCCGAGCCCCGTGCAACGCTCGGCGAACATCCGATAGAATGCAAAGGTCACGTAACCGCCGAGCGAGTGCCCGACGATCGCCGCACGTTCGATGCCGAGTGCGTCGAGCACGTCGGCCACATCGCCCGCGAGCGACTCCATCAGATACGGGCCGGCCGGAACGCTCGATTCGCCGTGTCCGCGCAGATCGAATCGGACGACGCGTGCGTGCTCGGCGAGCGCCGCGGCGGGCTCGTCCCACGTCTCCTTCGAGAGCAAAACCCCGTGCAGCAACACGATCGCGGGGCCGCTGCCCTCATCGCGAACGGCGAGGCGCACATCTCCAAATGCCAAGTGCATCGACTGCATGTTCGCCGTTTCGCCGCACCGAAGATGCGTCCATGGCATCCGTGGCTCGCGCAACGTACACTCCGTTTCCGTTCTCCGCAATCGTCGGTCAGGACGAACCAAAGCTCGCACTGATTTTAGCCGCGATCAATCCGCGTGTCGGCGGCGTGCTGCTTTCGGGCCCGAAGGGCACCGGCAAGACGACGCTGGTGCGGGCGGCCGGAGAACTCTTACCGGCGCTCGAGCGCGCGACGTGTCCGTACGGCTGCGATCCGAACGGCGCGAATCTTTGCGCTGCGTGCGCGGCAACGCTCGAGAGCAAGAAGCCTCTCGCCACCAAGAAAACGCGCGGCGAGATCGTGGAGCTTCCGGTGAACGCACAACTCGACGACGTGGTCGGCGCGATCGATCTCAAAGCCGCGCTCGAGCGCGGAACGATCGACTTTCGACCCGGCCTGCTCGCGCGTGCGAATCGCAACGTGCTCTACGTCGACGAAGTGAACTTGCTCTCGGACCTCGTCGTCGACGCGCTGCTCGATGCGGCCGCGCAAGGCGTCGTTCACGTCAAGCGCGGGCAACACGCGATCGACTATCCGTCGCGCTTTACGCTGATCGGAACGATGAATCCCGAGGAAGGCGAGTTGCGGCCGCAGATCACGGACCGCATCGGGCTCCGCGTGTTCGTGCGATCCGCGCCATCGTTCGAAGAGCGTCTCGAAATCTATCGCCGGAATGCGGCGTTCGCGCGCGACGCCCGCGCGTTCTCCGCCACGTTCGAGGGTGCCACGAAGAAGCTGCGCACCAAACTCGCAGCGGCATTGAAGCGCATCGAATCGGTCCGCGCGGATGTGGCCGCCGAAGCCGCCGCGATCGAAGCGACGGCACGGCTCGGCATCGATAGCCACCGTACGGAATTCGTCGCGCTCGAAGCGGCGCTCGCGCTCGCGGCGTGGGAAGGTCGCGACGTTGCGACGCCGGCCGACGTCGCGCGCGTGTTCCCGCTCGCCGCGCGTTTGCGCCGCAGCCGCCTGCGCGTCGAAGCGCAATCCGAGCATCTTGCGGAAGACGCGGCGATCGAAGCGGCGCTCGAAGCGACGCTCGGCGAAGGCGCGAACGACATGCCCGAAGAGCAGGTCGAACCAGCGCCACGCATCGTCGTCGCGCCCGAGTTAACGCAAAAGACGCCGCTGCCCGAACGCGCGCAACGCGAACGCGAAGGGCAACCGATCGGATCGCAAGCGCTCGGGCCGAACGGACGGCTCGACATCGGCGCGACGCTCCTCGATCGCGCGGCGTCGTCGCGCGCCGGCATATCCGCGGAACCGAAAGAACCCGTCGAAGCCGCGACGCCGCCCCGACTTTCGATTCTCGTGGTCGACGCGTCGCTCTCCACGCAGAAGAGTTCGGAACTCGTCCGCGCGGCGACGCGCGAGCTGCTGCGACCCGTCTACACCGAGCGCGAACGCGCCGCACTCATCTCGTGTTGGGGTCCGCACGCCACGATCGCCGTCGACGAAAACACCGGACGCAACATCGATCTCGTGGCCGCACGGCTCGACGAACTCGAGCCCGGAGCGGTGCGCGCGCTCACACCTTTGCCCGAAGCACTCGAACTCGCGCGCACGATTGCCGAACGATTTCGACGGGCACATGCGGGCGCCGAAGTCGATATCGCCGTCTTCAGCGACGGCCGCGCGAACGTTCCGCTCGGCGGCGAAGCGATGCTCGCAGCCGCGCTCGACGGCGACGGCGTGCGCGAACTCGGCGAGCTCGCAGCGGAGCAATGTCGTCATATTGCCTCGCAGCTCGCCGGACGCGCGAAGCTCACGTGCGTGAATTTAGACGAGTACGAAGCGCATCCGTTGATGCGCGAAATCGCGACGCTCGCGCGCGGAACGTACTTCCCGCTCTCGTCGGTAGTTGCTAAAATCCTCTAACTGCGATATAACAAGTACAACTACCCTGACGATGTCGAATCGGCCGTCGTCAGACGGCAC
>Ga0116229_10008691_pt1 | contig 15701 bp, 8 predicted proteins | sample S1TSphgellanicum_3_FD_87313 | JGI IMG/M metagenome (GOLD analysis project Ga0116229, IMG submission 87313) | Host-associated microbial communities from peat moss isolated from Minnesota, USA - S1T2_Fc - Sphagnum magellanicum MG | ecosystem: Host-associated > Plants > Peat moss > Unclassified...
AACATGTGATTCCTAACTGGGTCATAAGTCATGACCTCCTCACTACCTACAGGATTCGTCTGTACGAGAATCAAATCCTAGTGCTGCAAGGAGTGATATGAAGAAACTCTTAAGAGTTCCCACTCTACTCATCTAGCACAAATCTCAACTGCTTGAGGTGCCGTAGTCTGGAAAGATACTCACACTACTTTGGTCGAGACGCGGTTGATGCAACTATGCTTTAAGTCCTCGACAGCTCCTGACGGGTTTCACAAGCGGCGAAACAAACACTCGACAATATCGGCGCTGCCCCACTCTTCACATTCCTGAACTAGTGTAAATACCCTGCTATTTGTTATTTCGCCAGCTCTTCGCTGCTGAATACCCCGTGATCCGTTGCTGCCTCTCCTGGAACGAAGACTAGGGCATCAAAAGCTGCAGCTCGAGAGGCTAAAGTATCAGAGCCAAAGTACCACAATACCATGGAACGATTTCTTCATTACAAACTGCGATTCCTTTGGAACCTGATGTCCGAAATTCAGTAGGAAAAAGATGCAAACCTGGGAGTTTTTGTTAGCAAACAGAAGATACAAAATACCATCACTTAGATAAAGAGTTCAAATGAGGTACCAGTTGAGTCCTGACGTTTTCTTCGGATGTTGTAAGCAATATGTATCACGCTATGTGTGCTCTCTAGATCATCCTTCGCTTAATGATGCATTCTCAGGAATGGAAGTCCAGAAATAATAATACTGCACATCGATGAAGTAAAATTCCAAAATCTAGGTGAATCTTAGGACGATGTGAAGGGAGCATGCTCACCGTGTCGAGCAAGCAGGTGGATTTGCTGTGAACGAACTGACTAGCACAAAAAAGAGAGAGCAGAGAGAAAAAAAAGCTGTTGAAACAAGAGACCTTGCACTCGTTGCCCGACAGTCGGGTGTTGCGTATAAATGCTGGACATTGCTCTGTGGTGCGATTAACAAGCTTAACAAGCTTAACCTGGTTAACAAGGCATATTTGCAAAACAAGTCTAACAAGCCCAACATGTGATTAAGTGCGTTGAATCTGTTAGACACATATTTAAAATTTATTATGAATATACTTTCTGGAAAGCCAATTGTCCAGGAAGCAATTATCCTATTCTTAGGTTCTCCGCGTGTGTCTGGTTGCCTTTCTAGCTAGGAGGTGTGTTTCCCACCTAGGACATGGTTTTTATGTAGCAGTATGGCCGAGGCACTACCAGAGTAAAGCTTTGCAAGGAGATACAGCTGAGTGTGGACCAAACTGTGGAACAAGATCAAACAAGACAGATGTAGAATCAGTGGCTGACATAAGTTGAACTTGTACGTTTTTTTTTTCATTTTTCTTCGTTTTGACCCCTCCTATTTCATCAGTGCATAACTTTCTCATTTTGTTTTGTTCAAATTGAGAGATTTAAACTGCTCTGACATCACCATCTTAAGCTCTACAAATCATCTTGCAATTCTAAAGGCAACAGAGTAATATTTAAGGATTTTTTGAGGGGTCCAGAAATAGGCTATGAGTTGTTTGATCGAGAATTTTTTGTAAAAATGATCCTCCTTATTTTGGGGGTCGTAATTTTCTTGCCTTTAGTCCATTTTTGTCGATTTTAGTGTGACAGATGCACCAAGAGGAGGGCTCCATCTACTCTTTGGACATCATAAACAAGGGGGCCCTCCTATAGAAACGGCCAGCAAACTCTACCTTAAGTGTTTGGACACCAACCTACTTACCCTACTCAGTTTTAGTTGTCTGACAATTTTACTTTTTAAAAATGGACTTATTGTCTATTTCACATGGTCTCATGATGAAAAATAATGTTATATTCCTAATTTTTTGGTCAATTCAACATGGGGTGACAAAAAAATAAGTTTAGTACTAGAAAATGGACAATTTAGGGTTAGGGTTTTCTATCTCTTGCAATTTGAGATGTAACTTGTTGAAATTTTTGGCTTTTGTGCATGTTGAGCAATGACATAAAGAACCAATGGGTTAGGAATGATGTGTGTCTATAACTGTAAGGTTTTCTTGATTAGTTATTTCTTTTGGTGGCTTGTGATGCTTTTCTAGGAAGATGCTAGGACACAAAAAAATGAATGCAATTTTGAGAGAATTTTGGTTAATGAGGAAGGATTACATAAAGGAGCAATGGTGTTACTATAATTTAAGGGTTTGAGTGTCTTGGGGTTGGGATCTATATAGGGTAATTGTTTTTAAATAGTAAGATAATTTACGAGAGGAAATGAAGTTTAGAATATTTGGGTGAAAAAATCTTATGAAAAAAATGGTGTTTTGCAACTGGCCTTACAACCCACTATATTTATACGTTATGAGTGATAACGAACAAGTTGCATGAGTTGTACAGTTGCAACTCATTGCAATTCAATTGCAACTTTGTCAAAACAATTCATTTTCAACTACTATGCAACTCCATCATAGTTCCATCCATGATGTCATGTTGACTTCATTAATTGTCATCCATCTATTAAAGTCTAACATGTGGCATTATGAAGATTTGTGAACATAATAAATTTTTTTTTTTTCAAATATTGACTTCCACCATCCATTGTGATTGTTAATGATTGTCCAAAATTATGACACGTGACATAATCAAAAAGTGCCACGTGGCATAATAATTATATTTTGGAATAAATAAATAACTATAAATATTTGTCGCAACCCTAGCTTTGGGCTCTCGACCAAGGCTAAGGGGGTTGCAAGGTTACAAGCCAAGAGGAAGCCCCGGAGTTAAAGCAAAAGCATTGCCAGAGTGCGGGCCAAGAGGAAGCTCGGGAATTAAGGCAAGAGAAAGCCCGGGAGTCACATCACATACTCCCGGGAGTGTTAGAAAGTGTGAGGGAGTGAACCCTCACACTCCCAAGGCAACTCCCACTTGGGAGATGGAGTCCCGGTGGACTCTCGAAACTTCAGAGAGCGATTGAAGGGGTCAAACCTCAACGTTTTATGGTGTTCTTTTATCATTGGAAAGCTCTTGAAGCGTAGATATCTAAAATGGGCTCGCATTGCTCATTTGGACATTTGAAACACAAGTTATGGCCAAAAGAAAGGCCGGGAGTCGAACTGCCAGTTTGACTCCCGACCACAAAAAGTCTGGAATCGACCTCTTCTTGATGTCCAATTCAGGAGTGCAACATAGAGTTGGAAAGCTCTTGACGAGAGCTACAACTTTGCTTTAGACCACATTGCGATCCGAGGTTTGCTCGCAAAGTTATGGGGTTCCAAAGTTGCAAGAGTCCCATTTGACGCGATTTCGGGACTCCCGCGTGGGAGTACCGGGAAAAATAGCCATTTGGATGTAGCCTCCGTGGAGAGCTGCAGAGTATACTATAAAGGGGAAGGTGGTGGCTTCCCCCAAGTCCGGGCCGTGGTGAGTCTTATGTGTTTGTGTTGCTCGTGGTTGGTCCTAGCACCAAAGGTGCTCCAACTAAGCATTAACCACTTTGTGTGGGTTGTGTGCAGGCCCGTGTGAGTGAGTGAAGTTTATCAACTCTTCCTAGTCCCATCCCGGAGCTCCAACACGCCCCTTTACCCCTCAAAGTGTTGTGAGCTAAGGAACGTGCTCCGACTCCTCTTTTTTCACTGCTTTCTACTTGGGCTCACATTTGAGCCTTTTAAGGAGTCGGGAGTGCGTCAATATTGATTTGAATAGCTAAGTAAGTTGTATATAACCATAGGTAGGTAGATAGGTCTTACGACCTACATACCTACACATTATTTAAAACTGACCTACTTACCTACTTACTTATGTAGGTAGGTAAGTAGATAGGAAAGATAAGACTAAATGAACTAAAAAATAGTTATGAAATCTTTTTATTTTATTTTATGTTTTGCCTTTAAGTTAAGCTTTTTTGAGTTCATCCCAAAGTGGCAAATGTATTTTAATGTGAAAACATAAAAGAACAAGTCTTTTTATATAATATGTAACATGTCATTCAAAGACAAAGCATATGGGTTAAGTCTTTTAGTTGATCCTTAATTACAACTTTGGGTAAACTAGTTAATGATCAAACATTTAAGCATTCAAGGTAGGCCAAATCCAAGGGGAGGGCTCCATTATTTTTGGTGTCCAAAAAAATTTGAACCCCTCCTATTGGCACATTTGGCGCACTAAAAATCATCAAAAACATTATAGAATTGAAAAAGTTATGACCCCCCAAAATAGAGGGGGTCAATAACTCAAAAACACAAATCACCACATGCTACAAAGGCCAATTCCCAAACACCAAAAAAAATTCCTTGTATGTTGCTCTGTTGTTAAAAGTTCAAGATTGATCTATAGAACTTCAAATGGTGTTCTTATAACACTTTAAATCATTTAAAATGGATAAGAAATAAAAAAGTTATGTCGTTTAAAAGTAGGAGGGGTCCAAAGAAAAAAAAAACGCATTTTGTAAATTGGAAAGCTTATTTTTCTTCATCATTTTTTCACTACTACTTTTCCTTTGCATTTCAAAAATGATTCTTGGAACTTGAGTACAACTTTCATAACATCTTAAATCATTCAAAATGAAACACATGTGATGAAAATATAAATAACTAATGAATATATATCCTTATTAAGTTATAGGTCATTGTATTATAGTCATAGCATAGTTGAATAGTTTTATTTCAATAGTGGCACACTAGTGACCATACTAATTGTATTAATGAAAATCGTAGTCGAAAATTAATTGCAAATGTATCGCATAATGGGTGGTGGGAATGTGGACACATGCCATGATTACATGTATGTACATTGTACAATAGTTACAACATATTTGTTTTTTAATGGTTCATTTACAATAGTTATAAAGCAATTGCTACATGAAATTACAATGTAACTTTTGAAAAAACAAACATGGTTAACTACATATGTATGTACATTGGGTTTTAATTATTGTATAAAAGACCCATTTTCAACTCACTTACAACTATGATACAATTCACTAGTTTTGTAAAGTGGCAATTTATTTATTAATACAACGTATTTTTAGGGGGATAGTTACATAATAGTTGTACATGAGTTGTTTTTTGAGTTTTAATTGTAGGGTAGTGTGGTTTTGTTGGACACAATTTCTCATAGTGTCGATTTTCATCAAAAAGTGTAAAACAATATCTAATTGAACCATAAAAGTCTATTGAAACAAAGAAAGGGATAAGAGGTTGCACATGCTTACTTTTGTGTCATGTTTAAAGAAATTAAAATCCAAAGAGAAAAAAAGTTAGATGGGATTGGTAGTTTTTTAAATGTGAAAAGGAGGTATTACAAGGTGATATCCTAGATGAAAAGATTAGAGACAAAAACATTGAACATCTAATCCAATCTATTTTGTAAATTGTATTTATTGATTTATGTTCCTTTTGTTTTATATCATCATTTTTACTATAAATAAATAAAAAATGCAAACATATGAACCTTTTTAAGTTCGATTTTGAAAGTGGTGATGAAAATGTTAGAAATAAATGGTAGAACTGTTATGAACTTGATCCAATTCCTAACCTTCATATTTCATTGGTTTGAGTATTCTATACAATGTACAAAGATTTAACAAATATTGATCAAGTTATTTATGCATCAAATTGTGAAAATATTGGTTTCAGATTCATTGGTTCCTATGGACAAAAGGTTGGTTTACCACCTACCCATGGTGCAACATAGTTCACGTAGACAACCTTCTTAGGTTGAAAATTTTGTTGAACAACGACCTTGTTAACATGTTTTGATACTTTTGTCATTAGTGGTTCATCATGCATGACCACCTAATTGGTAAATTGTTCCATTAAGTTGTTTGTTGCCATATGTTGCAAATCATCCTATATGAATGGATAAGTCCGTAAAAATTATCCTTCCTTCTTGCAAAAGGTACATCATTTTGAATTAAGTGCTCTAATCAATTTTGGAATAGACCCTAATTGGAACGTTTCTAAAGTGTGGTTGTAAACATCACTTTAAAATGCAATATAAAAATACAGGATCATTGAAACCAATAACTTGCACTCTTACCATTGGGCTTAGCTCTCATTGCGGTAATTATCTTGGTCGAACAATCATTTACACTAACCCAACTTTGGGGCTTTTACATAGTCCGCATCAGTGGATCCGCAAGATATGTTTTAGTGTTAAGAACATGCACCTTTGGCATTCCTACTACCATCTCTACATCATCTAGTTCATCTTCATTCATTCAATACCATTAAACATGTGATTCACCTTGAAAATATTCCAGACTACCAACTAATCAAAAATGAACTTTCATCCTCCTTACTTCTTCTTCTAGTAAGGTTTCCAAACCAACAATTACCCTTCTATTGATTGTGGTGTCTATATCAATTGAATATATAACCATTGAATTACATATTGTTGTCATGGTAACTCAAATTACTAGGACACAACTTCAACAAGTTCTTCACCTTTTTGTCACATTCCTACCATACTATTTCTTACCTTTGTAGAATTGTTAAGTGGGTAGTGTTGCAACAATTTGATGCCCATTGATTGCATCTCACACTATTGATTATTTGATTTGGAAGATCCCTACTCTTTGACAAATATTTTTTCATGTTTTAGTATAATAGGAGTACTTCAATGCATATTTCTAAAGGTGCTTGCAACTTCTCTCTTGTTGTTTTCCACTTGCATCACTTTTTAGCCTTATGCTTGTTTATCCCTTGCATGTTCCAATTGCTTTTATAGACTTTTAATTACCATTTTAAATATATTTCATAGAGGGTATTCCTAAACCAATTTAGTCAACTAGTTGCAAATTGAATTCTTCATAGAAATTACCGTTTATAATTCAAATCTTAACCTTAATTCACAAATTGATTCAACAATTCTTATAAACCACAACCAAATATGGTTCCTATGTTTTATAAAAAATAATTAAAACATGAACTTACACACAACATCTTTGAATCATGAATAAAAAACAACAAAAATAATTACCAAAATTCTCCCACAATATTTGATTCCCAAGGATGGTCACCAAATGGTAAGCATTAACTTTAATTTTATGTAATTAAGATCAAAACAAGTATCAAAATGATGTTTCTCAACTACAATTTTTTAGGTCTATTAATAATTTTGTTACTAATAGTCACGACATGTCCACTACCTATAGGTACTAACAAATTTTAGTTATTAAATTCCTTAATTCATGTTAGTTTTCTTCACCATAATCTCTACATATTTTGCCATATAGAGTAAGTGATCCTCCAAACACACAAACTTGCAAAAAGAAATCATTCACAACAAAAGCAAGGAGGAGAGGAAATGTTGCCCCATTTCCATCCAAAACCCCATTTGAAAAAATAAAAAATTCAAAAATTTTACACCATGTTCCAATTTAAATCAATATTGAAAATTATCTACCTATCTAGTTTTAATATATTTATCTATACCCTAACACTCATCTTCATGACCAATCATGGAAAATATCAGTTCAATAGTAGCCCAATAAAATATGGGTGTTGAAGCACTAATAAAACACCACAATCCAATCCATGTTACTGAAGTGGTTTAACATGTTTAACATTTTGATGCTAAAGATGTAATGTATTTTTTCATAAGGGTGAAATCACGATCAAAGGAACCAAGGGTGCCAAGGTGAAATACCTTTTCCAAGGATTGCACATGACACGTCTCATTTTTGCATTGGTTTATAACTTAAAATATTGTATTTTAACTACTTGATTTAACATTTCATTTTATATATAAATAAATTTTGACTAAAAATTGATTTTATATCACATAGATTATGCATGCATGCCCTTTATCACATATGTATGAACAACTTTTGTTAAAACCACATTTTCAAAATCCATAATTTTGAAGGTCAAAAACACTTTTGAACCAAATGTGCTCAAATGGGTTATAAAAACAATTTTCATTAGTTCAAATCATTTTTCCCTTCTAAACATCAATGTAAAATTTGCTTCAATTTTCAAAAGGAACCGTTGCACATTTTGTAGAAAAAAAAGATGTTTGAAAAAAAAAAAAGGTCCACTTTCAAGGTTTGAGTGTTTTGAACATGCAAGAACATTTTGATTTGTGTCAACCTTCAAGCATGTAAGCTTTGCGATTAATGGAAAATAATCCCAAAAGCATTATGACAATCCAAATTATTATGTTTCCCTTGTGATTTTTCAAACACAAAAAATTGTAATTTTAAGGAATGTCGATTCATTTGGGTGGTTCCTTTGATTATAATTTTACCCATAATATTTTTTCATAATCATTAAGAAATGATTAAAATGTAGTTTTCACTTGTTAATTACACCTTATAATTTTTTTTTTAATTGAATTTTTTTTCATAATTACTTGGTGCTAAATTGTTAGGTTATTATAGTAATAATTGTTATTAAGGAAAGAACTAATATGAAGCATGATATTCATATATTAATATTTTTCTCTAATTATAAAAAATGGTGATCAACCTTAAAAAGATTTAATCAAATCTAGCTCTATACCAAATATGAAATAAAAATCTTTAATCACATTGGAAAGTTAATTTGGACAAAAGATGGTGGATGAAAGTGATTACCTTGAACATCCCGTGCCTTATAATTTTTTGGGGGATGGATTTTGCAATACATGTGTTGGTGGTGTTGCACCAACATTATAATACCCATTTCTAAGGTTTCACACCATGGCCAAAAGTGCCAAATGTTGTACCTTTTTACACCCATAGTCCTCCCATTGGCAAAATGTGTAAAGAGGAAGATATATTACTAACTAATGCCTTTTTGGTTAATTGCATTCCCAATGATGGTTCCCCACCATGGGGAATTACCATTGGGAAAACATTGAACCAAAAAGGCTCTTTGGGGACAAGATTGGTGAAGAACAACCATTGTGAACATAATGAAACAAAGGTTTTTCAGGACTATATCAAATGAGGATCTTCATTGATTATTGATGGGATGTAACTCCCAATGTGATTTTTGATTAACCCTAGGGCCTTTTACTATCTAGGAATTAGTTGTGAAATCTTGGAGGCAATTGTTTTGACCTTTATGCACACAATTAAAACATATTCTTAAAATACATGTAGGGTAAGGACTAAGGATTAATATTGGTTTGGTATTAAGCATGTGCCTAGTATCTATTATCAACATTAGTAGCAAAGAACCTTTGGTGTTGGGTGGTTCTAAAAAACGAGGTGACAATTGCTTAGGTTTATAGGATGTTCCCATTTTGAAAATCCATGGGTATCACAAATGGTGATACCTTGATTGAAAATTGATCCATTAGTTCTCATTGGGTTGAAAAATGAACTTATCAAAACCACCCAAGGTATCTAAATGTCAAAAAAATGAAAACCTTCTCAAATATTAAGACATACATAATTCCAATTCTTAATAATATGAGTCTATGTTAAATTCAGGTGTAAGGTGATTAATAACTCTTATTAATCTAGGTTTTAAATTAAATAATAATAATTTAAAAACTTTAAGGTTAAAGATGACATTGCATTTTTTTTTGGTTAATGATATTGATTATTTTAAGGCATGAATTACAATTATGAATTATAAGAAAAAAAGATGAAATTTATAAGTTAATTTCTTTCAATAATCAAGTTGTGGGAATCACCTTTGAAAATTGTAGGTTAACAAAATGTGTGAGAATCAACAATGTGAAAACTGGACATGGGGTTTGTTTTTTAATTTTTTGAAACCTTGGGCAATTCTTTAAAAAGTTTTTGAAAATTAGAATTAAAATATATTTAGTTCTTTAAAACTAAACTAATGACCATAATCACTCAAATCAATAGTTCTCAATAAAATGTGAATCACCCAACACTAGACCTTACCAGTTTGGTATGAGTTGAAGTAATACCATATTTATAACTATATTAGCCTAATTGGGATGTTAGGACTTGAAGTAATATTAACCTTGTACCAGGTGTATATTTGTCTCAATATAAAATATATATTGGCCAAAGTGAACTAGCACCCACTAGTGCACTAGTTAGTTATTTTGTCCATAGGATGGGTTACATTTTTCATTTGTTTCTCCACCTTATGTGACGCCAACATTGTACCATAATCAACCTTTCTGGGTTGTTGACCTTTGGCCCTTTTTATTTGTTGGGTGTTTTTTTCAACCTTGACCATATTACTTTCTAACCTAGTTACCCTAATTCCCTAACTACCCCATTGACTTAGCTACATTATTGACCTACATCTTGGTTCTACCTATCAACCCTTTACCTACTTACCTTTTATTTTTTCATGGGTAAACTTCTCTCTTGGCTAAACCTTTGGTTTTTGGCAACTTTTAGCTTTTTTTTTATTAAACTTATATATCTTAACAATACCTCCATGTCTTCATTGCCAAATTTCTACATGCTGACAAAATTTATATAACTTATTAATTAAACCTTTATTTCTTAACAAAAAATTTATCTCTTCTTGGAAAAACTTTATTTTCAACAAAACCTACAGATATATTTGGCTAAACCTCTATGTTTTGGCAATTTTTATAAAAAAATCGTGGTTAAATCTATATCCCTAACAAAACCTCCATCTTTTCATGGCTAAACCACTACATGTTGGCAAAAGTTCTATTTTTTAAATTAAATTTTTACCCTCTTGGCGAAACCTTAACCTCTTCCTAGCTAAATTTTTACCTTTCACTAAAACCTTTATCTTTTCTTGGCTAAACTTTGACCACTTCGAAAAACTTTAAACTTTTCCTGGCTAAACCTTTATTTTTTGGCAAAAACTTCATATTTTTTGGTTAAATTTTTACCTCTTAGTAACAAATATATTTCTTTTTGGTTAACTTTTACATATTGAAAAAACTTCTAAGTCTTCATGGTTAAACTTATACCTCTTAGCAAAACTTCTAGCTCTTCATGGCTAAACTTCTACTTATTAGCAAATCCTCTATCTTTTTTTGGTTAAATTTTTATCTTTTGGCAAAACTTCTATTTTTTCATGGTTAAATTTATATTTATTGGCAAACCTTTAGCTTTTGAATTGACAAAAAAATTATATATTTTTTATTTAACCTGAAGACTATATTTTTGACAAAAAAATTTAACAAATTTTTTTGGCTACCCTATTAACCTAGTTACATTATTGACCTAATTGTTTTTTATTTGTGTACATACCTACTTGCCTAATCACCAACCTACTTACATACCTATTTATGTACCTACCCACCCACCCACTCACCTACCTATCCACCTATTTATTTATTTACCTACCTACCCACCCACCTACTTGCCTACTTACCTACTTACCTATCATTTATAGAATGTTAATGTTTGCCAATGTATGATATACAAAATATGAAGGTATTGCACTAAATGAATAAACAACCATTTAAATCATATTTGACCCCTTGATGTCAATAAATGGTAACCTTAAATGTGGGTATTGCACATTCCATCAACTTTTATGACCCACATGTGAGTATTGCATATTTTGGTAGTTATTGTTAATAATTAAAATAGTTGAAAATCCAATCCCAAAATAATATACCCACATATGAAAACAATGTCATTTCAAATACAATACACCTCAATAATTATTAGATGTTTTGTGACCAAAATGCAAACATTCTTTTTCTTCTTATTTTTCTTTTCGATTCCTATTTTCTTTTTAAATTTTTTTTATACTATTTCATTTATTTTGAATTCTTATTTTAAAATTTTCATTTATTTTTTCTCCTTCTAAATTCCTTTTTTCTTATTTTAAATTCTTCTTTTTTATTATTTATCACAGTTAAATTTTTCTTGTAATTTCCTAATTTCTATCATCATCATTTTTTTCATGAGCATGCATATTTTATGTTCAACATTTGGGTATTGGATAAACCATCCAAAAAAACGAATTGGCATCTTATGCTTCAAATGTGGGTATTGCATAATCATTTTAACAAAACTAATGTTTATTTTGTGACCTTTATGCAAGTATTTCACATTGAACTTTATGTTTTTGAAGTTCTTTTAGTGAAATGATGCAAGATTGGAATACATTTCAAACTTGTATTTTTAGGAATTTTTTTTACAAATTATTAATTCAATGTTCACATTCAAAGCATGCAAACATACAAACATGAGGTTACAATTGCAATAAGACAAAACTTGTGTGTATTGATGTAAAATATCACATTTATCAAAACTTTTTAAAATGTCCAAAAACTGGAAAACATGAACTCCATGTTATTGTTTATGCCAAAGAAACCTAAGTAAGATATACATGCTACTCTCTAACTTCAAAAGACCCCTTTCTAAAACTATTTTCATCAGCCACCATGTCATGTGTACATCAATAAGAACCACTTTAGTAGCATGTTGATGAGTGTGAAGTTAATAGTGATACAATTGGAATTGAATGACATTGGTTACAAATTGGTACTTCATAGTTATTCAAAGACTCCATCAAACACATGATCTTTTAACATTTAAAAAAATAGATTAAAATGGAAAAAAAATTAATCTTTTGAAAATTTAAGGACCAAAAAAAATTTGAAAAATAGGAGGAAAAGAATATTTAGGACAAAGAAAAGAAAAGAAAAATCTTCAAGCATTAAAAAAAAAATGGAAAAAAAATTCATCTTTTGGAAATTTGAAAACCAGAAAAATGGAAAAATAAAGGGGAAAAAAATATTTAGAACAAAAAAGAAAAATATTATAGAATTTTTAAAAATAGAGAAAATTGAAAAAATAAGGAAAAAAACCAAAAAAATCTTCTTATTCTTAAGAAAAGAGAAAAAAGAAAACAAAGAAATTAAAAGGAAACAAAAACTAGAATTCTTTTTTTTTGAATTAATTTTTTTTAAAAATAAAAAAAGAAAAGAAAAGAAAATCTTCTTCTACAATTAAAAAAATTAAAAAATAAAAAGAAACCCCAAAACAATCTTTTTTTTAAAAATTATCCTTTTTTAAATCTTTTTTTCTTTTAACAATCTTTGTTTTTTTAAATTATTCATGCAGTCAAGGGCCAAGAATGCCACAGCTATGATGATCCACACAATAATGGGCTTTACCCTAGAAGTATTTGCCAACAGTACCTAGTTATCCTTGCCATTGAGGCTCAATACCCATAACCAGACACTGTAATATTACACATTCATACGAGTGAAACACAATTCATATAGTTCCCAGCTCTTGACTTTCAAATTGGACAAAGTTAAATGTATTATGGGATTCCATGTATATGCCATGTATGGCAGAGATCCCATGAATAACGGGCAACCAAATGTAAAATACTCAATTACTAAGTTGGGAGTGAATTTGTCACAAACATTGGCTCCTTGCGGCATGAGTGATTCATTGGGGACTTCAAGTATTTTCTCTAAATGCAAAGCTCCAAAAAAGTTGGCATTCATACACAGGGAGGTCACACTTTCTATATTTTTTGAAACAAATAAGATAAAGGAGTGAGTATTTTAGCCTTAGATTACATTTTAATTATCCTCAATGAGAATTTGAACTTCCTAAATATTTTGAATCTGGAGTCATTCCCCAAAAATGTCACCAATTTATAATATATATACAGTGCTTCATAAATAATCTCAATTTTCTTACTCCCTTAGAAGTTTTCCCATGGTAATTACCTAGACATAAATACAAAGAATCAATTGAAAAGCAATGTGTCTTTACTAGGCTGGGCTGCAAATCTTACTCTTACATCAAGGACAACAAAGTGTAAAGACAGACTAGCCACATACAAGAACATTAAGCTCACATATAAGAACATCAAGCTCACATTAAGAACATCAAGCTCCTTTTAGTCCAACAGACATAATCCAAGTCTTGTCATGGACTCGTCAATATTATCAACTTCCATGTCTGGCATAAAGTTCCCAACACAAAAAATCCTAATGTAAAGACCAATTTAGAGCGGCAATCAAACATACATCAATGGGGCACTCTATATTCTTGTACTCTTAACCACCCTATCAATAATTTGACCCTTAACTTAGAGTTACAATGTCATCTCCATAGAAATCAAGGTAAGTGTCAAGTAATGTGCTCTTCCATTTTTTAATCAACATCTCTTGTTTGTTTTTAGGGCAACCTCTAATCCACATATCTTTAAAGTTTTCAGGATCATAAGGATCCCTCACCATGGCATGACCAGCAATGTTACTTAAGTGTTTGCATACCCTCTTCATCACATCTTGGTGCCCAGGAGTTTCTGAAGGAGCTTTGAAGAAGGCAACATCATTTGCAATTATCTGGTAGTTTCTGATAGATGGATTAATTTCTGGCCGCCAAGCATCGTCCCGCACTGAACATTGCCACAGGTCATTCCACTGGCCCCTCATGAGATCTTGGACTCGTGATAGGTTACTAACAAACTCCTTTTCTTGGCTCACACGTTCCAATCGCTGTGACAATGTATTCAAATCCACATCTGTTATATTTTCAGAAAAATGTAATTTCCATGTGCACTGTAAGGCTACCACAATATAAATGTGATTAACAGAACCTTTGTACCGAAAAAATATTTCAATGTACTTCTGAATCAAACCCCATTCTTCTGCTGTATGCTTCCAGGGACGAGGCAAATATGCAGAAAGGCTGAAAAAATCTCTGAGCAGGAGATAGACAGGAGACCATTTCCACTCCTCATCTTCTATAGCACACTCTTGTATGAAGTCCCTATGACCCTCCATCTCCAATTGCTTCTCGGTCTTGGACCTTGCAGGAGAGCCATCTGTATTACGAGTTATGGTCCCTTCTTGAACACCCTTGTGGGTATCGATATGCTCTGTTGCACTATTGGATTGCCTACTATGTGGACTTCCTCTGATCCTCGGAGGATTGTCATACATGAGGGCTGATGACTGTTCACTTTCTTCTGATACACATCTGGATGCCTGTGGTGCAATCCAATCCCTTCTTGATGATTTCATTAATTGCCATGGCCCTGAATTCTCAAAAGTTGGGCCAAACAATTCAGTCCGAATGGCCTCCTCAAGCCAGCTCCTCATTGCAACGGCATCATCATATGCAAACCAATCTTCTGTGAATTGCACCTGCTATCCATCATTGTACAAGCTTCATGAGGAATAAAAAGAAAAGTCAACAATTGAACTCAAGCATAACCTTTCACTTGAAACCAAACACCTAATCATACAATTACATGAAAGTTGTGCATGGTGTATTGCTCACCCGTTCAAACTCCTCCATTTCTGTGGCCACAAACCTCTGTTGAATGTACATGTCAAAATATTTTAGCACAAACCAACCACACTCCCAAGATCCTGTTTGTGTTGGCACATTTGGCTGCATCCACTTATTGAGGATTGAACTACCCACTTCATTTCCATTGTAGTTGCCTTGCATAATTTCCCAACATTTGGCAAACAAAATCCTCATTCGCAGATTATTACTCTGAGGATCATAATGTGGCTTGGGGTTCAAGTGGTAGTACTTCCCTCTCTCTAGTATCATGAGACTCCAATGCAGGGAGTCACAGATAGGAACAATGAGTGTGTTATGTTGGGTATATCTCTTTGCCAACCTTGTTTCCACAAAGGCCTTCAAGGAGTTCTCAGTAACTCCATGTTCTGAGACATGTGAGTTGAGGTGTTGCCACATGAATGAATTGGTAATGACACACTCTTCAAAAGCATTTTGAGGGCCATATGTGTGGTAGTAAGCAAAATACCAGTCCATCAATTCATCATTCACCATGCCATGCTCAGTTGTCAAAGGTGTTAAAGCTGACATCCC
>Ga0116229_10008696_pt1 | contig 15695 bp, 15 predicted proteins | sample S1TSphgellanicum_3_FD_87313 | JGI IMG/M metagenome (GOLD analysis project Ga0116229, IMG submission 87313) | Host-associated microbial communities from peat moss isolated from Minnesota, USA - S1T2_Fc - Sphagnum magellanicum MG | ecosystem: Host-associated > Plants > Peat moss > Unclassified...
AAACGCCTGCAGCTCGACCACGTCGATCTCTACCAGATTCACGGCTTTGATCCTGTCACGCCCCTGGAAGAGGCGCTTGACAGCCTGAACGACCTGGTCCGTTCGGGCAAGGTGCGCTACATCGGTCTATGCAATCTCGCCGCCTGGCAGATCATGAAGGGTCTGGCCATTTCCGAGGCAAAGGGCCAAGCGCGCTTTCAGAGCGTACAGGCCTACTACACGATTGCGGGCCGCGATCTCGAAAGGGAGGTCATCCCGCTCATCGAAGATCAAAAACTCGGCCTGATGGTGTGGAGCCCGCTCGCGGGCGGCCTTCTGAGTGGCAAGTTCGACCGCGATGGCAAGGGCCCGGATGGCGCGAGGCGAAGCACTTTCGATTTTCCGCTGGTAGACAAGGAGCGGGCGTTCAATTGCGTCGACGCCATGCGCGTTATCGCCAAGAAGCACGCTGCAACGGTCGCGGGCGTGGCACTGGCGTGGCTGTTGCACCAACGCGCCGTCACCAGCGTTATCATCGGCGCCAAAAATCCAGAGCAGCTCGATCAGAATCTTGCCGCGGGCGCGCTCGTGCTCGACGACGAAGACTTAGCCAGCTTGAATGCCGTCAGCCAGCTGCCGCCGGAATATCCTGGCTGGATGCTGGAGCGCCAGGGCAGCAATCGCACCAAGCCGCCGTCAAAACCTTAGCGACTCGAAAGCGGCGCGGTACCTTGCGCCTGACGGTAGGCCTCCAGACGTATTGCGCGCTCATTTTCGTGCGCCGTGCGCGCGCTTTCCACGATCTCGGAAAGGCTCTGGCCAGACAGCGCCCCGAGAATTCCCGCGAAGCGCGCCGGTGGCGATGCCGCCAGGCGGTAGCAGCGGCAAAAATCATCCCGGCTCAAAAACTGCAAGTCGATCAAGGTCCGGCGCAGCTCGACGTGATCGCTGCGCAGCATGCGCCCGCCTCTGGCAAGCCAAGCCTTAAGAACGTGATTGACCGACGCTTCGCTGTAGTCTTGCGCCGGCAGGAAGCCTTCGACCGCAAAGGACATCAGAAGGCCGAGATCGATCTCGTCAAGGTTGGCAACGATCAATCCCCGCTTGATGGCAAGACATGCCAGGCGCATCAGGGCGCTTTCGGTCGTGATTGCCGTCATCGCGACAAGACCTCGTTGGCTGCGATCATGTCAAGCGCCTTGGCGATGCGCCGCTCGCGCGTCTCTTCGCGCTTGGCGTCCTCGATCCAGCGCACGTATTCCTTTTGGTGGGAGTAGGCGAGCTTGGCGAATTTTGCACTCGCGCCATTCGCAGACAAGCGTTTCTTGAAGTCCTCCGGAAGCGTCACCCGGCGCGGCTCGAGATCGGGCTCCATGATGACCTCGACCTCATCGCCCGGGCCAGCCTTGGCACCGGCTTGCAGGATCTTGTTGAACATCATTTCGTGGGTGCCGTCGCCCACCGGCATGAGCGACGACGAAAATGCGAAGCCATTGACGCTGCCTGTGACGGCAACGCGAGATTTCTTGCCGAATGCCGCCTCGACATCGAATGGAATCGGCATGAAGCACCAGGCACCATTGGGTCCGCGTGACACCAGCTTCGACTTGAATTTCTTCTTCATCGCAAAAATGTTAGCGCCCGCAGTGACGTTGAGCAAGCAAAAAGAGGCTGCCTTGACCGGCGCATCGCACGCACGTAGGCTTCCCGGATGGATGCCAAGGCTGCCGTGGCCAGGATGCGTGGCAAGCGTTTGGGCCGCCACACGTTGCGTCTTGCCCTGGCTGCCCTCCTTGGGGTCGCAGCCGCCGGACGCGCGCTTGCCCAGGAGAACGCCGATCAGCTCGGCAACTGGTTTAACGATCCGTACTTCCAGGTGCGCCACGCGCTTGCCGACTGTCCGCAGCCGCTTGGGCCTTATCTCACGAAAAAGGAAGCCAACGCCGAAGGCCATTACAGGGTCGAGCGCGGCACCAGTTGTTTCCTCGCGGGCGAGTGCAAGAAGCCCAACGCCTATCTGTACGACGCCGACATCGCCGATGCCGTGAAGAAGACCTTCGATGATGCCGCGCTGATCCCCAATGCGACGATCTGGATCACGGTGAAGCGCCGCTTCGTCTGGGTCGAGGGCTGCCGTGTAGCGCAAGAGCCCCTCGGGGACCTGGAAACACGCCTGCGTGGATTGCCCGACGTCCAGCTGGTGCTCATCAACATCCGCTCTGATCCAAAGGCCAAGCCGCCTTACTCAGTCATGCCCGAAAGAGCACAATAGCCGCGAGGCCCGGATCCGGGCAGCACGGGGAGGACCATTTGAGCGCATCTGAACCAAACTTGCCTCTTGCGCCTGTTGCGCTGGTGATCGGGGCAGGCGATGCCACCGGAGGTGCCATCGCCAGGCGCTTTGCCCGCGGTGGACTCACGGCCTGCGTCATCAGGCGCAATGCCGACAAAGTGCAGGGCCTGGTTGACGCGATTCGTGCCGAAGGCTTTGCTGCGATCGGCTTTGGCGCGGACGCCAGAAAGGAAGACGACGTCGTGGCGCTGGTTGAGAAGATCGAAAGCGAGGTCGGTCCGATCGAGGTGCTGGTCTTTAACATCGGAGCCAATGTGCCCTCGAGCATCCTTGAGGAGACGAGCCGCAAGTATTTCAAGATCTGGGAGATGGCCTGCCTTGGCGGGTTTCTTTTCGGGCGCGAAGTCGCAAAGCGCATGGTCACGCGCACGCGCGGCACGATCATTTTTACCGGCGCGACGGCGTCGCTTCGCGGCGCCGCCAAGTTCGCCGCGTTCGCCGGGGCCAAGCACGCCTTGCGCGCGCTCGCGCAATCGATGGCGCGCGAACTTGGACCGATGAATATCCATGTTGCCCATGTCGTTGTCGATGGCGCCATCGATACCGAATTCATCCGTTCGAATTTTCCCGAACGCTATGCCTTGAAGGCGCAAGACGGCATCCTGAACCCGGACCATATCGCCGAGAATTACTGGTACTTGCATTGCCAGCCGCGCGATGCCTGGACGCACGAGATCGATCTTAGACCCTGGTCCGAACGTTTTTGAAGGCAACCTGGAAGAACATGGAAACAGCGATCGAATTTTATTTCGATGTCGGCAGCCCGACGTCCTATCTGGCCTGGACGCAGCTGCCAAAAATCGCGCGCGAGGCCGGCGCCCAGCTGGTGTTTCGTCCGATGCTGCTTGGCGCCGTGCACAAGATGGCTGGCAACGCATCTCCTGCCGTGGTTCCTGCCAAGGCGCGCTGGATGGGCCAGGACATGCAGCGCTTTGCAAAGCGCTACGGCGTGCCATTTAGCTTCAATCCGTATTTCCCGATCAATACCTTGCGCCTGATGCGCGGCGCAACCGGCACGCTGATGGCGGACGCCGACCTCTTCCAGCGCTATCTGACCGTGATTTTCACGGCGCTTTGGGTCGCGCAGAAAAATCTCGGCGAAGGCGAGATCGTCTTGCAGACGCTCGCAGCCGGCGGACTGGATGCGAGCGCCATCCTCGCCATGACCGAGGACCCGCTTGTCAAGGAACGCTTGAAGAGCGACACCGATGCAGCAGTCGCGCGCGGCATCTTTGGGGCGCCAACGATGTTTCTTGGCGATCGCATGTACTTTGGCCAGGACCGACTCGAATTCCTGGTCGAGGATCTCAAGGCCCACGCGGGCTAGGCGGGGCGGCTCGCTTGCCGCCCCGCAAGGGCTCTAGGAGAACAGTCGCAGTACGACGAAAAGGCCCGCGGCAAAAAGGCTCGCCCCCAGGAAGACGCACACCGGCAGCGTCAGCACCCAGGCGAGAAGAATGTTGCGGATGGTGTCCTTTTGCAGGCCTGAGCGGTTCGCGAACATGGTGCCGGCGATGCCCGAGGACAAGACGTGCGTGGTGCTCACGGGTAATCCGAAGACATCGGCAGCTTCGATCGTCGCCATGGCGACGAGTTCTGCCGAAGCCCCCTGGGCGTAGGTCAGATGGACCTTGCCGATTTTCTCGCCGACGGTCACGACAATGCGCTTCCAGCCGATCATCGTGCCAAGACCCAGCGCCAGCGCTACGGCCGCCTTGACCCAGATCGGAATGAATGTCGTGACGGTCTTCAAGTCGGCTCGATAAGCACCAATGACATCGCGATCGCCGCCTTTGAAGGTATCGGTCTTGAGCAGCTTGGCCAGGGATTCGCTCACGACGTAGATGTTGCTGCGAAGCGCACGGCGGGCATCTAGCGGCACGTCATTGAGGGTCTTGGCTGCGGCGAGTTGCACTTCGATCGCATGCATCGCATGCGCGACTGCAGGAATCGTATCCGCGTCGGTCGCACCGCGACGCAGGTAGGTCGAAAGGGCAGCCTGGGCGTCCTTGTCGCTCATGTTTGCGCCACGTGCAGCGCCATCGACACGGTCGATGATGGCCACGCTGGCATGACTCGATTGCACGAGCCTTGCCACCGTAGCGTCGGGCGTTCCCAGATCGAGCGCGTAGACCGTAGGAACGATGCCAATCAAGATCAGCATGATCAGTCCCATGCCTTTTTGACCGTCGTTCGAGCCGTGGGCGAAACTCACGCCGGTGCAGGTCAGGATCAAGAGGCTGCGAATCCAAAGCGGGGGCTTCTCGTCACCCACGGGCGATTTGTACAGGTCCGGATTCTTGATCAGTGCCTTAAACAGCAGCAACAGCAAGCCGGCGCAAACAAAGCCCACCACCGGCGAGACGAGCAGTGCCAAGACCGTATCGGAGACTTTGCCCCAGTTGATGCCTTCGCCGAACTTGGTCGTGGTGGAAAGGTACGAATTCATCAGTCCGACGCCGACGATCGAGCCGATCAGCGTATGTGAACTCGATGCCGGCAAGCCCATATACCAGGTGCCGACGTTCCAGATGATCGCCGAGACCAGAAGCGCGAAGACCATCGCGAAGCCGGCGCCAGAGCCGACGTTGACGATCAATTCGACCGGCAGGAGCGCGATGATGCCAAAGGCCACGGCGCCATTGGAGGTCAGTACACCGATAAAATTCCATGTGCCCGACCAGACCACCGCTTGCATCGGTTTGAGCGAGTGGGTGTAGATCACGGTTGCAACTGCGTTGGCCGTGTCGTGAAAACCGTTGACGAATTCGAAACTCAGGGCAAGCAGAAGAGCCAGGATCAAAAGCAGTGCGGTTCCCGGGCCAAGCGACCCCAAGATTGATTCCATTCATGTCTCCCCGATCAAGCCGAGGATTGTTGTTCTCGAATGTGACAGTGGCGTGACGTGTCGCCAAAATGCCAAAGCCGGATTCAGGGCCAGATGTACGTCGCCATCGTCCTGCCGTGCCGTGGATGGGGCGCGATCGCATCGAGACGGAACTGGTGCCGCTCGTAGAAGCGCCGCGCCTTGAGGTTTCTCGGATCGCAGCGCAGCCAGAATCCATCTTTCATCTTGTCCTTGGCGTGTGCGAGAAGCAGGCTGCCCACGCCCTGATTTTGCACATGCGGCGCAACAAACAGTTGCCGCAACCCGCTTTGCTCCTGATTGAGGGCAACAAAGCCGGCGATTGCGGCCGGGGTGCCGGCAGCGCAAAGCGTCCATTCCGATGACGCTGCGGCAGCGCACAACCTTTGAAACAGCGCGTCTTGCGTGTCATCGCCGGCATCGGCAAGACCGGTCGAGCACCACGACGCATGCCAGACGCTTGCGATGGCCATCAATTCTTCGCTGGTTGGCGTGAAAAGCTCGAACATCATGGCATGGCGGGGGGCTGTGCGGCGGATTTCAGGGGAAATCGCAAGGCGCTGGCCAGGTGGCGGGTGCCGAGCGGGCAATCCTGTGGCATCATAAGAATGATTTTCATTTACATTCGCATTCATGGTTTCCAACGCAAGACCGCTGCCGGTCGACCCGGGCTTTAACTGGCGCCGCTTTGCCGTCGTCGCCGGCCCCGGAATCGTCGTCATGCTCGCCGACACCGATGCCGGCAGCATCATTACCGCCGCGCAAAGTGGTGCGGAGTGGGGCTACCAGTTGCTGGCATTGCAACTGGTCCTGATCCCGATCCTCTACATCGTCCAGGAAATCACGGTACGCCTTGGCATTGTCACCCAGCTCGGTCACGGTCAGTTGATTGCCAAGCATTTTGGCCGCGGCTGGGCGTGGCTGTCGGTGTCGACCTTGATCCTCGCTTGCGTCGGTGCGCTTGTCACCGAACTGAGCGGCATTGCAGGTGTAGGCCAGTTGCTGGGCATTCCGGTGTGGCAGGCCATGGCCGTGACGGTCGTCGGCCTGTCGGTCATGGCCTATACCGGCTCGTATCTGACGGTGGAGCGCATCGCCTTGGCCATCGGCCTTTTCGAGCTGGTTTTTCTGGTCGTCGCCTGGCGTGCGCACCCAAGCGCAGCCGAACTCTGGGCCGGTGCCATCAATATTCCGTTTCGCAACGACAAATATCTCTATCTGGCGGCTGCCAACATCGGCGCCGTGATCATGCCGTGGATGGTTTTCTACCAGCAGTCGGCCGTGATCGAAAAAGGTCTTGGCGTCGACGATCTCAAGGCCGCCCGCTGGGATACCGCGATCGGTGCCGGGGTGACCCAGCTGATCATGGCCGCCGTATTGATCGCAACCGCAGCCACGCTGGCCAAAAACGGCGACGCGCATCCGCTCAATACGGTGCAGGACATTGCCAAGGCGATTACGCCTTTCGTTGGCGCCCGCGTTGGCACAACGCTGTTTGCGCTCGGCATGATCGGCGCATCGCTTGTCGCCACGGTGGTGGTCACGCTGACCGCCGCACGCACTCTGGGCGAAGTCATGGGCTACAAGCATTCGCTCGAGTTCAGGCCGCGTGAGGCGCCATGGTTCTACGGCGTCTACACGCTCTCGCTCGTCCTCGGTGGAATTCTGGTTGCCTCGGGCGTTGATCTCGTCAAGATCAGTGTCGGCGTGCAGGTCATGAACGCGCTCTTGCTGCCGATCGTCCTCGGCTTTCTCTACCTGCTTGCGATCAGGGCCTTGCCTGAGCGCTTCCGGCTCGGGCCTGCCTATCGGCGCGTGGTGCTGGCGATTATCAGCGTCACCGTCATTTTCGGGCTTTACGCCGGCCTGTCAGGCATCGGTTCGTAGCCGAGCGGTGAGCTCTGGCTGGACGCGACGCGCTTCGTGAACCCGGGTCATGAAAAGCGTCGCGATCAAGGGGCCCAAAGCGAGCGCGACGAAGGCGGCGTAAAACGAGCCGCTGGCCTGGAAGACCTGGCCTACGACCAGCGGCACGAGCACGGTCCCCAGCTGCCAGAAGGCATTGCTGATGCCATACGCCGATCCAATCAGCCTTGGCCCTGAGATTTCTGCGACCATGGCGGCAACCAGTGGCGTGTAGACAAACGCAGATACGCCAAGGATCGGCGCGGCAATCAGGAATTGCGTCTCGGTCTTGAGCGTGCCAAAAACCAGCAGCATGACGGTGAACATTGCAAAGCAGGCAACCAGGAGCGCCTTGCGCCTGCCACCCAGCAGGTCGGAGAGCAGCCCGATGAGCGGCTTCGAAATGATTGCGCCGATGCCAAAGCTCGCGGTAATGAAGCCGGCACGAATCGGTGCAATGCCGTAGCCTTTGATCATCAGCGCGTTGGCCCAAAAAGCGAAGCCCCACGTTCCCCACAGGGCGCCAAAGCCAACAATGGCAAGCAGCACCAGATCGCGGTTGCGAAAGAGCGCTGCGACATTGGGCGGCGCGTCATCGTCGACCGTGCGCTTGGTGGCGTCTCTGATCGTGAGGAAACACAAGGCGCCCGCGATCAGCGTGGCTGCACCCAGGCTCTGGTAGACGCCGGTCCAGCCATAGGCCTTGGCGAGCGAGGGCACGCTGGCGTTGGTCGCGACCACGGCAATCGACGATGCCGTCGTCAAAAGACCCATGGCGAGGCCGCGGCTCTTGAAGTCAAACCAGGTCGCGATGAGTTTCACGCAGGCAGAGAAATCGGCGCCTGCGGCAAGGCCCATGGCGAACTGCAAGGCAAGCCCAAAAATGACCGAATCGGTGTAGCCGAAGGCAAACGTCGCAAGCCCAAGCGGGAGGAGCGAGAAGCCGATCATGCGCCTTGGGCCGATCCAGTCGATGGCAACGCCGCCAAAGGCATTCGATGCGACATAGCCGACATAAAACGCGGTGACGAATTCGCCAAGGCTTGCCACCTGCATGCCAAGCGATCCACCCACCTGGACTGCGACGTTGGCCCAGGCCAGACGGTCGACAAAACTCATCAGCAGCGCAAGCCAGGCGAGGCCAAGGATGACCCAGCGATAGCCGCTTTGGCCCTCGCTCTCCGCCTTTTTTTCCGCCAATGGGTCAGCAACGGTCATGGGCGCCTAGGGTGCCACAGGCTTCTTTTCAGCGCCCAAGATATGCGCCCTGATCGATAAGCACCCGTTGCAGCTGGTCAACGGCAAGCGAGCGCGGCGAGCAGCTGTTCTTTAAGGCAAGCGCCGCGGCGGTGCCTGCGGCCTGGCCCATGACAAAGCAGGCACCACTGACGCGCGCTGCTGCATGGCCGTCGTGCGTCATCGACGCGCAGCGCCCGGCGGCAAGGACATTGTCGATGCCGTTGGAATGCGCCTGTCGCGGCACCAGCATGCCATAGGGCAACTGATTGAATCCGCGCGAGCCGGGAATGTCCGGCCAGAACCACTTCACGTCACCCGCGACGTGTTTCTCGAGGGGCCAGCCGTTGACACCGATGGCATCTTCGAAGTCTGCACAGGCAAGGACATCCTCCCCGCTTAGGACCGCTTCGCCAATCAGGCGCCGGGTTTCCCGGATGCCTAGTTGCGGCGCGATATCCAGCGCGTAGGCCGCTTCGAAGCCCGGCACGCGTGCACGCAGGAAGCGCAGGTAATCAACGATCTGCCTGCGGCCTTCAAGTTCGCCAGCGCTTAGCGATTCGGCGATCGTGCCGTCTGTTGCCGAGCCATCCTGATTCTTCAACTGCGTGACGTTGACGCGCCATTCGTAGGCATGGCGCTGCGGCCTGACGATTGCGCCGCGCCTGGGAAACCGGAATTCGCCCCTCGCTTCGGCCTCGTCCATGAGGGCGGGGATGCTGTGCCACGCTTCTCCGGCACGCTTGGCATCGACGTTACCCACGCGAAACATCAAGGTCGGATACAGCAGATGCCCCTCGTCGTCGCCTTTTTCCATCGGCAATCCTGCCCGGTGCATCAAGTCGCCGTCGCCAGAACAGTCGATGAAGACGCTGGCGCGCACGGCAAGCCGACCTGATTTGGTCTCGACGAGCAGGCTTTCTAGGGCGCCGTCGTCGCGGCGCGTCACGCCCACGGCCAGCGCGTGAAAGAGAATCTGCGCCCGGCTCGCCAGAAGAAGCTGGTCGGCTGCGCACTTCAGCGCGCTCATGTCGTAGGCCTGAGCCCAGATCTTGCCCAGGATCAGGTGCGGTTCATTCAAGCCGTCAAGCGCGCGCATGCGCTCGAGCAGCTGATCTGCAACGCCGTGCACCACCTGCTGGATCTCGCCGAAGACGTTGGCATGAAGTCCGCAGAAATTCGTGACGCCGGCGGCCGTGCCCATGCCGCCAAGAAAACCGTAGCGCTCGATGAGCAGTACGCGTGCGGCGTTTTGCGCCGCGGCCACCGCAGCGGCAATGCCGGCCGGGCCACCGCCTAAGACGACGACGTCGAATTCACCAAAAACCGGTGTCGTGCGTTCGGGCTCGCGAATCGTTTCTCGTGTTGTAGTCATGTCGGTGCCAGGAAGGATCGATCGCCATTTTGCACCGCTTGCCGAAGTTTTTCGCGGCAACCGCTTGACAGACCAATACGTACGACTATATTGCTTACATGCCCAAGCCCTCGCACCGTGAAAAAATCCTTCAGGAAGGCCTGAAAGTCGTGCACGCGCACGGGTTTGCCAACGCCAGCGTGCGCGATATCGTCCAAGCTGCGGGCGTGCCGCAGGGCTCGTTTACCAATCATTTTGCCTCCAAGGAGGCGTTTGGCCTGGAAGTCATCGATCTGTATTTCGCTGCTGCCGAGAAAACCATCAGCGCCACTTTGCGCAACGATGCCCTGCCGCCGCTGCAACGCTTGCGGGCCTACATCGACGCCGGCAAGGAGCACCTGAACTGCGACAGCATGCGCGCTGGCTGCCTGTTGGGTAACTTCGCGGCCGAGGCCAGCCAACACAGCGAGGCGATCCGGCAGCGGCTACTGCAGATTTTTGCAGAGGTGCGCGCGTCGATCGCTTACTGTCTGAAGGCCGCGGTCGAGGCGGGGGAAATTGCACCTTCGAGCGACTGCGATGAGATCGCTGCCTTTGTCGTATCGTCGTTGCAAGGCGCCAACCTGATGGCCAAGACTGAACGCAGTCCGCTACCCGTGGAGCGCTTGAAGGACATCCTCTTCAATGTCCTGATTCCACGCATCGGCCAGCCACGCGCATCCGCGTCTGCGCTTTCTGGCCGCATGCGCTAGGGAACCTGGCTCGGCCGGCGCGCATGCGCGCTCGTAGACGCCGGCATTCTCGCTGCAATCGCCGCTAGCAGGCCTTCCTGGCCGCCACCGTCCTGAAAGTTGGCCTTGACAAATCTAATACGGTCGTACATATTATATCGGCTACCTTGCGTGTTACCCGGATCGGGTCGACGCGGTCAGTCCGATTGAATTTCTCGACAGGAAAAGGATGTCATCATGAACAAACCCGTGGTTCTTATCACCGGTGCCTTGACGGGCATCGGACGCGCGTCAGCGCTGGCCTTTGCGCGCGCAGGTGCTGACGTTGTTGTTTCAGGGCGCAACCCCGAGCAGGGTCAGGCGCTGGTCGGGGAATTGCGCAAGCTCGGTAGCGAGTCCGAATTCGTGCAAACCGATGTGCGCATCGATAGCGAGGTGCGAAACCTTGTCGACACCACGGTAAAGCGTTTCGGGCGTCTGGATGCGGCCGTTAACAATGCCGGTACCGAAGGAACGCCAGGTGCCGTGACCGAGCAGACCGAAGCGAGCTACGCGGCCACTTTCGACACGAATGTGCTTGGCGTCTTGCTGAGCATGAAGCATGAACTTCGGGTCATGCAGGAAAAAGGCAGTGGCAGCATCGTCAACATTTCGTCGGCGTATGGCAAGGTCGGTGCAGCCGGGGCCTCGGTGTACGTCGCAAGCAAGCATGCCGTTGAAGGCCTGACCAAGTCCGCGGCGCTCGAAGTTGCGGCAAGTGGCATTCGCGTCAACGCCATCGCACCCGGTCCGATTGATACCGGCATGCTGGATCGTTTCACGGGTGGTAATGCCAAGGCCAAGGCTGATTTCGGCGCGGCGATGCCGATGAAGCGGCTGGGCACGGGCGAAGAGATCGCCGAAGCGGTGGTGTTTGTCGCTTTGGGCAAGGCGGCATTCATGACCGGACAGTCGCTGTCTGTCGATGGTGGCGTGACAGCCGGCTGAACCTCGGACCCACGGGTGCGTTTTGGCGCCCTGTGGGTCTGCCGGCCGTCCGCTTCAAAGCCGATCACGGCTCGAAATGATGGCGCTGCGCGTACCACCAGGCCATCCAGACTGCAGTCACGACAAGCGACATCACAATGAAGATCAGAGGAAAGGGAGCAGCGCCTGGACGCTGGATATCCGTCGAGGAGAACAGCACAAAAAAGACCCAGTTACCGATCAAAAACAGGAAGCCTGCCGACCAGGCGATGATCGAGCGACGGTAAATGCCGGCTGCAAGCAGTAACTCCAAAGCGCCGCACGCAGCGAGCGCAGGCGGCGATGAAAACTTGGTTGCACTAAACGGCAGCGTCATCCTGCCGGTATCGAAGATGCCGCCAATGGGCAGCGCCTGGCAAAGCAGCGCGATGCCGCCAATGGCCAGAACCAGGGCGACGTAGTCAGGCAGTCGCGAACGCCCGCGGCTATCGAGAATGCCGGGTGATGCATTCACCGTGGCACCTGCACCGGGTCCTGGAACAGTGAGCGCCTTGCCAATCAATGCCGACAGCCATTGGACATCGTTTCGCGATAGCCACAAGCCGAACTGGCAGATTGCCAGCCCGCCAACCCACATCAGCACGGGAATTGCAAGCGCCGCTGGTCTCGAAGATGCCACCGCGCCAGTGATCATGCCGATCAGCATGACAAGCGTGAAGCAGCTTAGCGCGCCGAACCACAGCGCCGTGAAAATGCGGACGATCGGCAAGACGCCAAAGCGGCCGGTGAGGATGACGCGATTGCCGCGCTCTTCGAAACGACCCCTGAAAAAAGGCTTGAACGAGTTGTTCACCATCGGTATCACGCGCTGCAGCGAGACCCGCGACGCATTGACGGCACCGACGGCGCACTGCTGCTTGAACTGCGCGAACAAATTCCACGTCCGAGTGGTTGCGGCACTGAGCCGCGCCACGGATTCATCGAGGTCGTAGGCACTCGCAAATTCCACCGGTTCCGAATCGGTCCACAGCCGACGGAACAATTTACCCATGGCGACACCTTTTTCGGTTGCTTGCTTAAGCAGCGAAGCCGGCCGTTCAAAACGTGCCGAAGTTTCACTGATTGACCATCAGGTTGCGATTTGCCAGCGGCTTTTCAAGGCGCTTTGCGACGTCTTGGGCGGTCGGTCGCGCTGGCTAGGACAGGAATGCCATCACCACCGGGCTGCCCACGGGCTGATAGCGACCGGTAAAACGCAGCTCCCCGGTGCTTGGCGAGATCCGGAATGAGGTGATCGAATCGCCTTTTTGGTTGCAGGAAAAAAGGAGCGTGCCGCTGGGGTCGATGACCATGCTGCGCGGGTAGTCGGCACGCACCCATTCGTCACCGACGCATGCCAGCGTGCCGTCCTTGTCGACACGAAAGATCATGATGCTGTCGTGCAAGCGGTTGCCAACGTAGACGAAGCGCCCATCGGGCGAGACCAAAAGCTCGGATGACAAATTGCTGCCGGCAAAACCCTTGGGCAGTGCGCTTTGCGACTGGCGCAATGACAATGCCCCGGTCGCAGGGTCATAGCCATACACGACCAGTTGACCATCATGTTCGTGGAGGTTGTAGAAGATCCTGCCGTTCGGATGGAACGCGAAGTGGCGCGGGGCGGAGCCAGCAGGCGCATCGACGATCGCGGTTGCGGCCGGGCTCAGGCGACCCCGGTTCTGATCCAGCCTCCAGATCAGGGTCTGGTCAAGGCCGGCATCGTTGGCGATGACGAACTCGCCGCGTGGATCGGATTGCACCATGTGAATGTGCGAGCCGGCATGATCGCTAATGCCGAATTGGCCTTTTGGATCGAGCGCGGCGCTTGCCGCATGCAGGGGACCTGTGGGATGCTGCATATCCGATGGCTCGGCCAGCGAGCCATCGGCGTTGACCGGAAATACCGCGACGCTTCCGCCCGTGTAGTTGCCAACGAAAACGTACTTGCCGCTCGGATGCACGCTCATGTGTGCCGGGTTGGCACCCCCTGAACTGACCGTGCCAATGCGGGTCAGCGCGCCGCTTGCCGCATCGATCGCGAAACTCGAAACCGAGCCGCTATGGTTGTCGCCGAAGTCGTCGACTTCGCTTACCGCATAGAGCATCGAGTGCGCCGGATTCAACGCGATCCACGACGGGTTGCGAATATCGCCAAAGAGATCGCGCTGGGTCATCTCGCCCGAGGCCGGATCGACTTCAAACAGATAGATTCCACCGCCATTGGGGGTGTAGGTGCCAACATAGGCGAATCGGGGTTTTTTCGCGCCAGCAGCTGCCAGGGGCACGCAGGCCAGCGCACAAAGAGCGCCAAGTCCGCCCAGGATGCGCCGCCGGCCAGGATTGATACGCTTTTCTGGATCGGTCATCGGTGTTTCGCCGCGAGGCTCTGATGCTTGCGCAGATTATTGTGCCGGTACAGGAAGCGGCACGATTGATTTTCTGAGTTTTGCCACTTGCCGTGCGGTGACGCTTGGCCCTTGGTTGCCCCAGCTCGTCTGGATGAATGAAACGACGTCGGCAATCTGCTCGTCATTCATGATCGCTGCATAAGGCGCCATGGTCAGGGTCGATGGCGCCGTGTCGGTTGCAGGTTGCGCGCCGCCAGCCAGGACGATCCTGATGGCCGCCTGGCCATCGGTTTGCAGCATCGGATTTCCTGCAAGCGCTGGAAACGCCTTGGCGTAACCCGCGCCGTCCGAGCGATGGCATCCAGCGCAGCGATCGACATACAGCTGGGCGCCGCGACCGCTGGCAACACCGTTGTAGAGCGCCTTCGCGACGGTGTCGTCGCGCTGGTACGGCTTGGCCTTGGTGTCGTGGGGAGAAAGCTGCTTCAGATACAGGGCGATGGCGTTTAGGTCGGCATCGGTCATGTACTGGGTCGAGTGAACGATGACATCGTTCATGCCGCCAAAGGTGGCCGTGTTCTGATTGCGGCCCTCTTTGAGCAGCGCCACGATGTCTGCGACGGTCCATTGCGCGAGGCCGCCGCCATTTTCATTGCGCAGCGACGGCACCATCCAGTCATCGACGACAAATCCTCCCGACAGGTAAAGCGTGTTGTCGCGGTCATCGAGTGCCTTTTCCTGCATCGTCAGGGCACGCGGCGTGTGGCAGGCACCGCAGTGGCCAAGTCCTTCGACGAGATAGGCGCCGCGCTCGATTTCCGCCGTGCCCTGGCCTTTGACGAAGGGTTGCGGCTTCGGCGCGAATACGACACGCCAGATCGACAGCGGAAAGCGCACCGACAGCGGCCAGTGGATATCGGACTTGCGATTCGGGCTCTTTACGGGCGCGACGCCGTGCATGAAATAGGCATAGAGCGCGCGCGTATCGTCGTCGGTGAGGCGCGAATAGGACGGATAGGGCATGGCCGGATACAGCGTGTAGCCGCGCTTTGACGTGCCTTTTCTGACGCCATTGGAAAAATCCTCGAATGACCAGGTGCCGATTCCGGTTTCAGCGTCAGGCGTGATGTTTGACGAATAGATGCGGCCAATCGGCGTTAGCATCGGAAAGCCGCCGGCGAAAGCGGCGCCGTTCTCCGCCGTATGGCAGGCGGCGCAATCGCCGACCTTGGCGAGGTATTCACCTCGCTTGATGAGATCCTCGTCCGCTGGGTTGGCTGCCAACGCGGCCAGGGGCGCGATACCGGCTAGCATGCTGAATACGAGGGCGAGCGGGCAGTGGCGCATGCGTCGGGCTAGGCGATGAGAAACCCGGGGCGCTTCACGTATTGTTCGCGAATGGCTTTTGCCGCCCAGTACGTCAGGGTACAGGCGAGCCCGGTCGGGTTATAGCCGATGCCGATCGGAAAAACGCTCGAGCCGACGACAAACACATTGGGCACGTCCCAGCATTGCAGGTAGCGATTGACGGCGCTCGTATCGCGGTCGGTGCCCATCGGCGTGCCGCCGGCCCAGTGCGTTGTCTGGTAGCTGCGAAGATCCAGATGGGCCCCGATCGGCTTGACATTGACGTTCATCGACTTGGCATTCATCGCCTGGCCGACCTTCACGATCTGGCTTGTGACATAGCGACTCATCTTGACGTCGTTGTCCTTCCAGTCGAAGGTAAAGCGCAACAGCGGCTGCCCGAAGCTATCCTTGTAGGTCGGATCGAGATCGACATAACAGTCGCGATACACCATGTTGGCGCCGTGGACATCAAGCGACACGGTATTGACGAAACTGTCCTTGATCGCCTTCTTCCAGCGCGGGCCCCAGGTCGGCGTGCCATCAGGCACAGGAATGCCGGAGATCGGCT
>Ga0116229_10008697_pt1 | contig 15694 bp, 16 predicted proteins | sample S1TSphgellanicum_3_FD_87313 | JGI IMG/M metagenome (GOLD analysis project Ga0116229, IMG submission 87313) | Host-associated microbial communities from peat moss isolated from Minnesota, USA - S1T2_Fc - Sphagnum magellanicum MG | ecosystem: Host-associated > Plants > Peat moss > Unclassified...
GAAGGTTTTTGTAACAGGAGTGGAGAATGCAAGTTGTAATGAACCTTTTTTCATATCTCGTCTTTCTAATACCATCAAGTATTATTCAATCCATTTTGACACATTGGATGTAGTCACTTCAAGGATTTCTGAAAAACATAGAATTGGTTTCGAAAAAGAAATTCTTGGTAGGCAGATCTTAAACATTATTGCTTGTGAGGGCACATCAAGAGTGGAACGTTTTGAATCCTACAAGCAATGGCAAAGATGCATTCAACGATCAGGATTCCTACAAAGGCCCTTATCATTTAAAAATGAAGCTCAAGAAGTTAATTATGAATCCATATTGGGTTCTTATGATAAACGTTTTGGCATTGGGAAAGATGATGGTTGGTTATTTATAGGATGGAAGAATGCAATCATGTGTGCATTCTCAACATGGAAGCCAGTCCCCTTGAGAATGAAGGTTTAGTTTGTTTTTAATTACATTTTTTGATAGCTTGATGGAAGTTTCTTTTGAAATTTTCATGTTTAATACATTTTCTTCAACTTTTTTAGAAAGCTTGTGTAGTGTAACAACTATATTACAATTAGTATAACAATTTTGAACACATAAACATATGTTGCATTTTGGAGTACAAGGCAAAGTGTTTAAAAAATTTATTGCAATATGAACACAAACAATTAGGAGCCTAAGACAACATTTGTTAGTTTATAAGGAAAGTATGGTTGATGCAATAAACCAACAATATCAAATGCCAATATGATTATTTGACTTGTTTTTAAGGAATCAAATAATTTAAACCATCCTTAACTATTGCCAAAGTGCCATTGGAGATGTTACAACAATGGTCATTTTTTATGTCATAAATGCATTAAGGCCCATGATTTGTGGTGGCTAGTAAAAGTTCATAAAATAAATGGTACACTAGTGCATGATGTCCCCATAAAATAAAGTTCAAATTGTGAAGATTAGCCGAAAACATCTTGGTGAAAATGGAAAAACTTTTATTACATGCAACAAAAATAATGAAGGATTTTTTTTAAAAAAAAAATTGGATCTAAATGCATTTAAGGGACACATGAAAATAAAAATATATATGTAGTGGAATAATGACACATCTATTTCTATAATTGTGGACCTTAGAACCCAAGGTTTAGGGTTTCTTATGAGTTTTATTTCAAGGTTCAATTAGACATTCTGGACAAGTCAATTTGAACATGGTCAATTTGATTAGTGATCTTTTTGTATTGGTTGAGTGTTGGACCTTTTGATTAGTCAATTCAAACAAAAAATTGTGGTCAATTTTTTTTTTGGGCAACAAACAATTTTATGTATGTATAATCCCCCCCCCCTCCCCAATTCATTTATTGATATCCAAAAACAATAATCATGATCTATTATTTTTGGACCTTTTTTTGGCAATAATGTTTTTTTTTTCCCTCATAGGTAGGTAAGTTATAGGTAGGATGTAAAAAGATATGTAAGTAGAACAAAGGTACGTTGTGATTCATGACCCAAACTTTTAATAGGTTAGAAATAACCAAATTACAATTGTAAATATGTAGGTAAATAGGTAAATAGGTCATATATGTCATAGGTTGTAGGTAGCCTAACCCATTAGACATATAATAGCTTGCAAATATAATATGCCACAAAGAAAAATTTGAACCCTTGACATCCATGGTCACAAACCAAATCCTTCATCAACTCATCACACATTCACATTGTGACAAATATATCAACACATTGTCATAACATATTTGGGCTCCGCATAGTTGTGCACTACTTGTGGCGATCAACTATTTTATATTTTTCTTATGTTTTCATATGGTTTTGAATGATTTATCATTATTTATGTCAATGTCAAATTTAAATTAAATTAATATACATTTCATGGACATGAAAGGACACGTTAATTTTTTTTTTCATATCCATGTTGGTGGATAGGGAAAAAGAATGAGGTAATTATAAAATGAACTTTCAATTATTAGGAAAGGTGGGTGATAGTTATTATGAACATTCATAGGAAAAGGAAATTAGTATTAAGAAAGAATGAAATAGATAGGCTTGAAAATGAGGTAGTTATTTCTAAGATTGTTTTTGGAGTGGTCCATGGACGACCATATGAAGGATTCCAAAATACCCCCATATATTAGTTTTGATTTCTCATCATTGGAATTTGTTTTAAATTATTTGACATATCTAAACCTTGAAATGCATTTTTTCTTGTGTCTTGCTCAAATAAAAACAAATGACCATTTTTTTCCAAGTTGTTTCAAAAATCTAATCATTGAATTGGACAAGGTTCACAAAATCTCAAATCATGTGTAGGATTTTTTTTCAAATTAATCGTGTTCACAAACTAAACTTCTTGTTATACCTTCAAATTTGATTCAATTGAAGCAAAAGAAAATTTGATATATCTTTCAAGGTTTTTTTCTTGGGACTATGGATATTTTGAAATAATTTTTAATAGAATGAAAGTAATAAAAAATTTGAAGGAAATATATGTCTCCATGATGCAATTTAATGTATTTATAACCATCTATTGAAATGAAATTTCAAATTTTTTATTTAAGTTATATAGAATTTTATTTAAATAAAATATATATGATGCATCAAAATCAAATATTTTCCAATTTTACAATTGATTTTAGTTTGTCATACATGTGGTTTTTCACTTTTGATCACAAAATTTTATATCATTTAATGTTTTTTTTAAAAAAAATAATGCAAATTATTATAATTTTGATTTGGCCAAATTTTACATTATACATAGTTTAGACAAAATCATTGTTGGTTAAAATATCATAACACATTAACTATGTAAATTTCATTATACATTCCCATTAATTAGACCATGCATGTTTGGTTTTGATTTCAAGATTTTAATTTTACATTTTATTACATTCAACCCTAAAGTGCCCAAAATTCATAACAACTTACAACAAAATTTAAATGTTTTGAATTTCAACTTGATGTTGTAATTAGTCATGTTCTATGTGACGTTATCACATGATACATTCCAAAAACAATTGCATTATACACACACACACACACAAAATTCATTTGATAAAAATAAATTTGTAATTTTTTCAAATCTTGTTTAAAATTTTCATATTGTCATAGAATCATATATTTATTATATTTATGAAGTATGAAACATAAGATTATGTGATAGAAGTAAATCATTTTCATTGAAATGGAAATATTATTGATATTCAACCATGGACTAATGCACTTTAGTTTTATTCTAAAATGAACAACATTTACCATGCATGGGTAAATTTGTTAATAATTGTGTATTGAAATAAGCAAAAATTTAAATAATAGCCATAACTATTTTTAACTTGGGGAAATGATTTTTTACAAATCAAACATGGAATGACAATTAATCCACTCTATTATATTTTCGTTAAAGGTAGGTTGTAAAAGAATAAATGCAAAAGTATCAAATGATGTGTCTAGTCATTCAATTAGAAACATGACAATCAAAAGAACTTAATAAACATTAGTTTTATTATATCTTAAAGTTTTTCTTCACTATAGGTATATGTATATGAAAATTGCAAAGTACACATCTAGTGATATTTAAGATTAATAAATATTGTCCAATGATTATAGTTCAAATTAAAAACATATTTACACATAAAGACATTAAAATAAAGTTTTAACAACAAACGAGCTTCCTTTTATAATGCAATCATGCAATAGTGGCCACCATATTAGAAATAGACCATTTTTTATTTTCTACAGTTGTATGGGTGTTTGTTAGGGTTGGGTGACCAAATTAATCAAAAACTACATAATTTTGTGTGTGAAGACTATGAAACTACTTCACAATTAAAGTTTTAATGGTGAAAATCCAATACAATCATAATATATTGCCAAAGCAAAATATTATTCACAATTCAACATGATGTTTACATTTTAAAAATACCATTGTCCATCTTGTTCAAAGTCCCTTTCTTATCCAATTTGATTAGATAGTCAATAAGGTCACATTAATGAATGTCACTAGGTAAAAATCACATCTGTAATCAATATTTCAAATTTTTTTCAAATAATAAATGAAATGGATAAGGTAGTAAAGTTGGAAAATTTGAAAAACTTTGATTTTCATAATACTATAAATGTCACATTTTTATACGAAGTATGGAGCTTAAATACAAACAACATCCATAGTGCATAGGAATGAATGGTGCCTTATTTCATAGTAGCACAACAAGAGCTTGTTGGCATAGAAAATAATAGTTATGAAATCATCTTGATAAATGTGTTCATGATGCAACATATCATAGATTTGAAACAAGAAGATGCCCTAAAATGTTTCACTTGAAAAGGTGAAGGTATATTAATGTTAAAGATGATGGTTCATTTTCATTGAAGTCATTTTGTCCTCTTGGCAATGACTATTGTTGGGTTATTTCCAAATTACACAACAAAATGGGTGTGGGCTAGTTAATTGCCATGCCTTTGTTCCACAATTGGTCATATCCATAAACAAGGCTAGTTGTTTGTTGCCTTCAATTTGTTAGAAGTTGATTTTGTTTGTCAAACAATAAATTAACATTATATTTCAATCTTATATGCTAAAACATATTTGGTGGGCATGATTGGATTGAATCTTGTTTTGGAACTAGTTCATGTTTCTTAAGTTTGTGAAGTGATATCAAGGCACAAAAAGAAATCTTGTCTTTTTCCACTACCCAAATTCACTAAGTTTGTGGTGAAATAGGACAAAATTAATTAATATGCAACTTATATGGTTTTAGTAAAAAGGACTAGTTGATTAACACATTTTTAATGAAATGTTTTTTAGTTGTTTTGGATAGTTGCATGTTGCATTAAATAATTTAATTAAATTTTTTGACATGGACATATGACGTCCCAAATTAATATGACATGGAATAGTGTGCCACAACATCATATAACCTTTTCTTTTTTTCCCCTAGATTGTGGAATCACAAATTACATTTTAGTCATGGCATGAAGTGACAAATTTACATGCCATGATTTTTTAAATTTATATATATATTGGATTGTGGAATCACGGATTACATTTTTTCCATGGAGTCATGACAAATTTACATGTCGTGAAAATAATTTAATTTAATTTAATTCTTTCCAATTTTGTTGACAAAAATGTTTTGACACCATTTAAGCATGATTCACAATGATGTATATGTTTGTAAATTACATTTGTAAAAGATATATTAACATAAGCATCCATCAAAGATTGAACCCAAGACTTCATAGAATCACACTAAATTTTGAACCACCAAACCACTTCAACAATTTATCAATAAAAATGAAAAAGTTTAAGTTTATCATGCTTGGCATGAAATGTTTTAGGAAATTCAAACTTTAATATACATTTTCTTTTGCAACAACTATTCAAATGTTACAAATGAAAAGATGATCTTGAAGTTTATTCAATCATGTATTCAAAAAAAATATTGTAATTTACAATGTATTTTTAAAAAATCAAATAACATTTCATGAATAAATCAACAAATTTTTTTTTTTGTTTAAATTAACCTAAAATCTTTGCTGGAGGGTGCAAAAGTGTAAATGTTATGCATTCAATAGGAGGATACCGAAAACTAATTGTTGTAACTACAACAATTCTTGATCACAAATATGGCCATTATGTTAGGTCAAATAAGGTAATTCTTAAACATCATGATTTCAAAAAAAGATCATGATCTGGATGTTCATATCAAAGTGTTCAATTATGCAATAAAAACAAATGCATAGACTTCTGAAGAGTACATCATTAATGTGTTTAGTTATACATTAAGAAATATGACATTGGATTGGCACCATAATTACATGTCAAAAAATTTTGACTGTATTTTTCAAAGCTTACACATGCATTTTGCAAACATCATTGAAAGATTTAAAATGATGAGCGAATATACATGGAGTCGAAGAACATGAATTAGGAGGAGACTGAATGGGTGGAGGTTTACTATGAGCATATTCAAAAGTTGGTTCATGGTTTATAAGTACCAACCATAGACAATTTTCTAATTATTATGTTTAGAGCAAGTTTGCAATCATACCATAAAATTGCAACTATAAGAATGAAGTGGTCAACATTACAAGAACATAAGGAAGCAACAATGTTGTGTGAAGAAGTTATGATTACTGCAGAAGCAAGGAGTGCACTATTAGTACCACAGAGTATCAAGTAGGCAGTACTAGCAAAAACACAAAGTAATACAAGGAAGATTGACAAACATTGCACGAATTATGGGATGACAAATCACAATGTGGAGACATGCAAAAAGAAGAAAAAGTAAACCATGGTGGCAACCATAAAGGTATAAAAGGATAAATTTTCCAATGTAGAGATGCAAAAAATGTTTCATGGGAAATATGTGATAGTAGCAAAAGTTCAACCTATTGATGAGACACCACTAGTAGAAAACGTGGGTGCAGTTCATTAATCCCCATTCACTAAACCAGTGAATTCATTGCTTCCCCACTAGTACCCGTTCATTACAACTAGTGAATTCACTCAAAATCTAGTGAAATCACTTAGCATATAGGGACACCTTTGTTGTAGTGCATAAACAATCATTGTGGATGTGAATGTGGTGGATGTTAATGCTATTGCAAGAAATAAAGTAACTAAAGAATAGGTGTTCAAGGATAAAAAGCCAAGAAAAACAAAGAATGTTGTTGACTGGGAGAAAGAAAAGTGGTTGAAGCAGTATATGGTGGAAGCAATTCAACAAATTAAAAAAAACACGAACCTAGATTAAAGCGCCATCCACATCCATGGAAAGATGGAACATAACTTGGCTAAATATGCCAAATATTACTCCTGTGGACGCACAAAAATCTCAGGAAGTAGTGAATTCACAAGGGAAACTGATCACAATAGAAGAAAATTTTCTAAACATTGGTAAGCAGATGTTTTTAAAAAATTATACTTTGAACTTAGGACAATTGTTTAAAATAGCTCCTAAGCTAAAGAAATATATTTGTTAGAAGTTGAAACCATAAAAACTCAAAATGTAAGTAAAGCAACCATAGATAAATAAGTTAGTTCTTTAGTACCAAAAGTAGGGACAATTGTTGTAGCAATAGATTATCATATGGCAGTTATCCAAATACAGATTGGGAAGAATACAACAAAAGATGTGTTGTTGGATGGAGGTTTTGGACTTAATATTATCACAAAATAATTAAGATTAAGGTAGGGGCTTCCAAAGCCTAAACCTGTAACATATAATTTGAGGATGGCAAATCAAACAACCACAAAACTAGTGGGGATGATAAGAACTTTGAAGATATATGTTCATAGCATTCCTTATATAACTACATTTACTATACTTCAAAATAATGTGGTAGATTCTAGTTATTCCATGTTGTTGGGGAGACCATGGCTGAGGGATGCTAAAGTGGCACATGACTGGGGAAGTAACATTGTTACCATACAAGGGAATGGGATAGTTCGAACAATTATAATTACCAAACACTTGGGAAGTGAAGTAAAAAGACCAAAGGTGTTATTATGTTATGATTATCAAAATGGCATCATAGATGAAGAAGAAGATATCATCTTTGTTACAAAGCCATAATCGTTTTCCATAGGAACAATCAGTTTACCTAGAACAATTTAATTTATGAATACCACAAATGTGGGGATCATGGATACAAATGTGAAAATGAATATTTCATAATAGGATCTGAAGTCCAAAGCACAAAGAAGAAGACATTTAGCAATAGATATGAACTAGAAGTAACTTTAGAGGATAAGGTGTATCCAGATATGTACTATAGACATCAACCAAGGAATCTTATAGTGGATGAAACTCCAACAAACATCAAATCACATGGATTGCAATAGTTGGATGGGTGTTAATTAAAGATCAACAATTGATGAAGCTCAATCTAGAAACTAATGCAAAACCATAGATGGTGAATATTAATGCACAATTGGAAATAGGCAAGGTGCTAGAAGTGGAATAGTTGTTGAAGGAATTCAAATATGTTTTTGCATGGACATACAAAAATCTGAAAAGGATTCCACCAGAGTTAACACAACACATAATTGAATTGGACACTACTATAATGTTGGCACATCAAGCCAAGTACAGATTAAATCCAAATTATGCTACAATGGTCAAACAAAATATAAATAAGTTGTTACCAATTGGATTCATTGAATCTATAGAAGAAGCTACATGGTTGTCACCCATAGTAGTAGTACACAAGAAAAATGGCAAGTTGAAAATCTATATAGATTTCAAAAAACTAAATGTGGCCACAAAAAAAGATCCATACCCATTACCTTTCACATATGAAGTGTTGAACATAGTAGCAAGGTATGAGGCATATTCCTTCTAAAATGGATATTCAAGATATCATCAAATATCTATAGCTCTAGAGGACAAATACAATACTACATTTGTTACAAATTGAAGGGCTTTTATATGGAAGGTAATGTTGTTTGGAGTTTAAAATGGACCTCCAACATATTAAAGAGCCGTGACTAAAGCATTCAAAGAGTATTTAGACAATTTTATGAAGATATTTTTAGATGACTTTACAATGTATAGTGACATGGAGAGTCATTTGCAGAAGCTCTAATTATGTTTTGAAAAGTGTAGAGAATATGGCATTAGTCTGAATCTAAACAAATGTGCATTTATGGTATTTTTAGGGATGATCTTGGGTTTTATTATTTCCAAGGAAGGGAAACTACCAGATCCAAAGAAAATACAGGCAATCGTAAACATACCACCACCTAAGAATCCCCAACATATTCAAGTATTCAATGGGATGGCATAATTTTACAAATGCTTTATAAAAAACTTTGTTGCAATTATGGCACTTGTCATTAAACTGACTAGAAAGATAGAATATTTTCTTTGGACAGAAGAATGTCATAATGCATGGGAATTGATTAAATAGAAGTATATTGGAGCACAGAAACTGATATCACCAAATTGGCAAGTGAAATTTCATGTTCATACATATGCGTCCTTGTTAGCTATGGGGGCTATGTTGTCTTAGAATGTAATAGGGAAGAATGATCAACCAATAGTGTATGCTTGTAGGCTTTGAATAGAGAAAAATAAAATTATAACATAATAGAAAAAGAGGTTTTAGCAAAGGTTTTTTCTTTGCACAAGTTTAGACATTATTTGATCGGCAATAAATTTGTCTTTTTTATATAGATCATATGGCATTGGTCTATCTAGTCAACAAACCACACGTTTCAAGGAAAATAACTAGATGGTTGGTATTGTTTTTCGAAAATGATTTTACAGTAGTGTATAAGCCAAGCAAAACTCGTGTAGTATTAGATGTATTGTCAAGATTACTGGATAGTACAGAACCCACAGGTGTGCCTAATCAAATCACATATGCAAGAGTGTTTTATATAAGGCCTTAATGGTTGAATGATGTAAAAGAATTCTTAAAAATAGGATAGATTAAGGGCGCATTATGGGTGAAGTAGAAGCAAAGATTAGTTAGGAAAGTAAAACCTTTTATAGTGAAGAATGGTGAATTGTATAGAATGGGCCAAGACAACAAATTGCGACAATGTTTGACAACAATAAAAGCATAAATGGTGATGAAAGAACTGTATGAAGGACCTTCAAGAAAGCAATTTGCAACGAAAATAATGCAGAGGAAGATATTGGATGCTAGATATTGGTGGCCAACTATGTACAAGGACATGCATGATTATTTCAAATCTTGTGATGCATGTCAAAGAATAGGAGGATTGGCAATTCAAAGTTTTGCAAAATTGGTCACAAGTTTTTTAGAGAAACCATTTATGAAATGGGGACTTGATTTTGTGGGGCCAATTAAGTTAACAAGGAGATATACATGGAACAAATATATTCTTGTTGCCACAAATTATATTATTAAGTGGGTGGAAGCAAGAGCATTAAGAACCAATACAACAACAATCATAGCAAAAATTTTGTATGAGTGCATATTAACTAGGTTTGGATATCTTTTGACTATAGTCACAAATTAGGGAGTTCATTTTATTAATGATGCCATCAAGTATTTGCTAAATCGCTTTCTGATGAAACATGTGAATTTTACAATTTATTATCTTCAAGGGAATGGGTAGGCTGAGTTTATGAACAAGCTACTTGGGACACTATTGACCAAGTTAGTGAAAATATAAAAAATTGGGATGAACATTTATGTACAATGTTATTTTCATACATGATTGCAAACAAAGTGGCAACATGGTATACACCATATCAATTAGTGTATGGATTACATCCATTAATGCCCATTGAGTACATTGTTCCAGTTATGGGTGGAAATGAGAGAAACAATATTGTAGTGAATGTTTTAACCGGTAGAATTACAAAGTTCAAGAAGTTGCAAGAAGCTAGAATGCAAGTTGCAAAAATTGCAATAATTTAGCAATGGAATAAAACATTATGGAATCAACAAAACAATTTGAAAAAACAATTTAGTTTTGGTGATTATAATCTATGGTTTCCAAAGGTCAATGAGTCACACCTAGGGAAGTTTACTAGGAAATGGTTTGGTCCATACAAAGTACAATATGTGTTACTAAATAACATTGTGTTATTGATGACCACTGAGAAGTTTGAAACTAACCCTATGTTGGTCAACATGAATAAGCTCAAACCTTATAAATACATCGAATTTGAAATTCAAAAAAAAAAACAACATATGTTAATATATTGAGAAAATAGTGCAGATGGAGTTTTGAAAGTGAATTTTGACACAAAAGAGGGTGATGAAGGATGTCAACTATAAAAACCACAAATGAAGAATGATGAAGATAAAGAATAGATCACAATATAGCAACGAACACAATATTTATTTTCAATTTCCAAAATAGCAATAATTGTAGCAGTGTGGAATTTGGGATGCAGAAATTTATAGATGATATGTCAAGAGTATCGGTTAAATTAATAATAGTATTCGTTCGATCATCAAGAGTGTTCACACAATCATCAAAATTATGGGCATAATCACTAGAGAAATCGATACAATCACCATATGTGTTTTCACAATCAATAGATAAATGGGCATAGTAAGTAGAAAATGTACATGGTGAACGAAGTGGAATCGGTACAAACAATACAAATAATGTAAGGTGATTACAGATGGGGAGTAATTAGAAGATGAAATCTATGAGGTTCATTCATAATGATGATGTTAAGTGCTTCCACATGGCGGTATAAGGAACACATAAACTTGTAATGATGGGTTGTATTAATTTTGAAGATCATGCATTAATTAAAAGATGGCAAGCAAATGAATAATGAATGTGATGGGCGGCATGTTCAAAGATGAGAAAAAACAAGGTAATTGTTGAAAACAATTTACGTTTGTTGCTAGAAGCTGTGCGCATTTTCAAAGTTTTGGAGTTCACAACAGTATGAATGTAGAGAGTGCAATTGAAAAATTACAATGAATAACAAGGGAAAAGGAAGTGTAGGGGAGTGAGCATAGACGAAGGTAGGAGGAAAAAGTGAATTGTTGAGAAGAACAAAAGAAGAAGAGGAGTTGAGAAGAGCAAAGAGAGGAGTGTTGAATATTCAGCTGTTGGATGTAAGGTCATCGTTGCATTCATCATCATCTTTGAAATGTGCTAAAGGGAAGGCATATAATGTGAAGATACAATTTGCATAAACAATAATTCAAGACATAGATATAATTAAAACATTTGTAGTTAAGTTTGTACGCAGAAATAGACGACGTTGGCGTGTAAAATAACATACATGAACATGAGCTACATCAATAGATCTCGTGTACATTGAAGAATTGGAGGAAGATGAAGCTGAGGAGCATCATTTTGTGGAAGCATAGACAGTGCAGAAGGACGCAAGGGAGGAGAATGTTGTTGTGCAAGAAGAACAATTATTCATAGAAGTGTACTTGAGGTGCAAATAATGGCAGAAACACAACGAAGGTTGATCGAAATGGAGTAGCATGAAGTGGAAGCAATACTAAAAAGAAGATGCGTAATCTTGGACAAAATTACACTTCTGGAAAAAGGTATTAAAATTTTAGATCTTGAGCATTTTATGTGGACATAAACGAAACAAAACTATGATAAACATATAGAGCAGATGGAGAATCGGAAAAATATTGTTGTGGAAAAAGACTTTGGATAAAGCGAGGCTTGTGCCTTTGTTTCTAATGGGGTGGGAAGCACCGATGCCCAATGTAATGTTGGAATTTTCTGAACACATTATTAATCAAGGGGGCAAATATCTATTTTAGGCATAAGGATAAGGTGTATGTAATCAATAAACAATTTAATTGTAGATTTTTTTGGAGTGTGTGCGAAAAGGTATGTAGAAAAACTAAAAGGATAGGTCAATAAGTCATTAGCAGTTCAGGCATTACAAAGTTGTAAACTTGCACCTGCAAATTCTTTTGCAGATCAATGGAATGCAAAGAATCTGGGTCTGCCATACTTTGTCAAATATCTTGCCATTATATATGTCATTTATCAAAGGGAGAAGGTAGAATATTTTTGTAACAAAAATGTTATTACATTGGTGAATAGAGAAGGGGCAACATGTAGATTGGGCATAGATTATATTCAATAGTTTGTGTAGTGAGCTAGATAGGTGGTATAAATATGTTAAGGATAATAAGGGGGATAAGAAAGATACATGTCAATTTGCCTTTGTATTGGCAAAAATATTTCAGTATTTGTTTGTGCATCAAAAGGACAATCTAAAGAAACCACTGGCCAAGGTTAAAAGAACTAAGGAAAATATGCAAACAACATTAGAAAACAAAAAGAAAGTTGTAACAGACTCTCCAAGAAATGCTCTCAAGAGGAAGAATAGAGTTGAGGAAGGACGAACCTTAAGCTTAGGAATGAAGAGGGAACATGAAAGCACAAATTTGAGGGCATAAAAAATGATGAGGGGTAGAGTGGAACCATTTGTAGTACCAACAATGGTAAAGGTAGTTCCACCAATGGTCCAGGTAGTTAGAAAAACTATAGCAATACCACATATGACATCTCCACAATAGAGATAGCCGAAGGAGCAAAGGTAGGAGATACCACAAATAACATCACCATAGGAAAGACAGTTGTAGGAGCAAAGCAAGGAGTTAAAAGGGAACATGACATAAGGTTTCCAAAAGGTGAGGAACATCTACACTTTGAAAGGGATGTATGTGAAGATTGGATGCAAACCATTGGAAGTTCAAAACATTTACAACATTTACAACATCATTTGCAATAATAACAACAACAATAGACATAGGAAGGTCTACATGCTATTGAATTGTAGATGGAAAGAGTGGTGACACAACCTATTTTTGAAAAGTTTAGACCAACAGAATTATAGGTACCACCTAGTAGGCTACAACCTACAAAAGGATTCCTATTTGAATTTGAATTGGGGAGAATAATGATACAAGAGTTAGGATCATATGTAGAAGGATATGGAGATCCTACAACTTAGACAAGTACACCAAAGTTAGTTGAGGAGGTAGTTACAGAAATAATGAAAGCATATAAGGTAGTTGAGTTATTTCAAACCATGGTAATTATGAATTTGAATATGAAGAATTTGACCATGGAGGTAAACACTCTAAAGAACATATTGGTTATGAAGGAGAAGGAAAAGGCAATGTTACAAGAGGAATTGGATAAGGAGAAAAAGTTCTAGAAGGGGTATAAGCATAATGTGGAAATTTGGCGAAATAATAGGCTAGAAGTTGAGCATAAAAATATAATATTCATTAAAAATATATAAAATGAAAATAAAAAGCTCAAGGGTAGCTCATCATGGTTGAAGTTGTAGGATGAAAAATTACATAATTTGAAACAAAAGGCTGAAATATGGGAAACCATAGACATGAAGTGGACATTAGCACTATTTCTTCATAAGAAACAACATGAGGCTTTGGATAGTCGAGTGAAAGCACTGACTAAAGAAAAGAAGGGAAAAGGATAATGTTCTAACATATTTGGAATTGATAAATTTGAAGAATGTGTCTTTGTTGTAGTTTAAAGAGCTTAGAAGAAAAGCAACAAAGGCAGAAAGAGAATAGTTCATGGAGGACAAGAAGGAGTATCAAAGAACTTTGTAGTAATTGCAAGCACAGTTGGAAAGGGCATTGGAATAAAAAAAGAGTTTGGATCCAGCCTGTATTAAAAAAAGATTAGAGGATTACAAACAAATGTTGCAGTACTAAACACTAATGAAGACAAAAAACAAGATGAAGGACTTTGAGGTAGAATCTGAGGAATGGTGGGACGTTGCAAAGGAATGTATTACAAAGGAGTTGGAAAAGAATTTGGCTCAACATAGAACTGATGAAAGAATTTTGAGGTACAAGTTGGAAGCTTATTAAAAAGAATTTTCCAGATTTCATCTATGGCAGTCCAACAAATATAGAGGTATCGAACCAAGATGAAGAAACAAAAACAAGGCCTAGTGGGACAACTTAGGAAAAGGAAATACATATTGAAGAATCACATAACCTCAAAAGTGGAGCAACTTAGGAGGAGGAGGTATAGCCAAAGATACCATAGGACTTTAGAGGAGGGGGTCAAAAATTTAAAAAAACCAAAGGGAATTCAAGAATAGGATAAGGTGGAGGCTCTTCTACCATTAGAGATATCCAAAATACAACATCTAGATATTGAACCCCAAACTAAATTAATGGGGCAAAAGATTGGAACTACAAATAAAAACATAGATATAGAACCATTGGTTTCTATGTAGATTGGGGTTACAACATTGTGGTAGGGGAAATAGATGTTTACAAGGATATAAAATACTATCATTTCATTTTTGTCATTTTACAAGGATTTCGAGGATGAAATCCAAAGTATAGAGGGGGTAATGTTAAGGGGGTAAGCTAAGTATGTGATTTGGGATGAACAAGGCAATTAGGATAGACACTAATTAGGGAACTTTGTTAGTTTGAATTTTGAATTCTTGTTGCTTTGGATCATTATGATGTGACTTGCGATGGTTCTAAAAGGGGGAGTTTTGGAGAATAAGAGCAGGAGAATAAGAGGAGACATGGTGTTTTTTTTTTTATAGAAAAGAATAAGAAGAATTGGAAGTACTTGCGATAGAAAACCACAAACTTTATTTTGATATAACACAAATTTTAAGTGTTGTTTTTGGATTTTTTTCAACAAAACATGGGATTGATGTTTTCATTAATACAGAAAAACACAAATTTCTACAATTAATTCTAGGTTAATATTTTGTGTGAATTTTCTATAGTGTTAGATTATGATGAAATGAATTGTAATCTTGTTTTTGGAGTTTTTTACAATGTATTTTGAAGTGCAAATTTTGGTTATATGTAATAACCATGAATATGATGTTCAATTTGAATTGTAATTGGTTACAAATCACCCTTTAGTTTAGTAGAGTTCATTGATATGGATGGAGATTTAAAAAAAGAGCTAGAAGAATTGAAGGCTCTTTTGAGCGAAATGAAGTTGTGGATTTGTAAAATAGTTAGAAATAAATATTTATTAGTTAGAAAAATATCGGATAAATGTTTGATAATTGGAAAATGACTTTAAAAACATTTGTTGGTTTGAAAAAAGACTTGAAATATTACATGTGCTTAAAATGTAAAATATATATAATTTTTTATTTTGATAATCAATTAATGAAAGTGGTGTAGATAACCAACTATTCTCAAATACATAAAAACCAAAAACTTATGAATTGATGAAAAGAA
>Ga0116229_10008703_pt1 | contig 15692 bp, 14 predicted proteins | sample S1TSphgellanicum_3_FD_87313 | JGI IMG/M metagenome (GOLD analysis project Ga0116229, IMG submission 87313) | Host-associated microbial communities from peat moss isolated from Minnesota, USA - S1T2_Fc - Sphagnum magellanicum MG | ecosystem: Host-associated > Plants > Peat moss > Unclassified...
AGTTTTCTCCTATTTTTTGAATGGACTCACCGAAGATCTGCGCAATAGAATCTTAAATCTCAATGAACTAGGATATCAGCACATAGGGAACATTCAAATTTTACTCGTTCTCAGACAAGACATATAACTAAATTAATTCTGATAATGTCTCTATCAAAGGCAACTAATTCATCAAAGGTAAAAGAAATTATACAATTTTTAAATTTCAATTTTTGATTTATACTATAATTATGAACCTCTTGTATCTCTCGTTTCTGTTATTGAAACCAGATTCTGATGAAATTTTTACGTTTTTGCTGTTGAAACCAGTTTTAGGTCAGATTCTGGTTAAGCGAGTGTCGATTTAAGTTTTATATATGCTTTTGCTGTTAATGTTTCGCTGGTTTTTCGGTCGAAACCAGATTCAGGTTAGATTTAGGTTAAACAACAGTAGATTCAAGTTTTTTACGTGATTTTGCCGTTGACTCGAAAGATAGGATTTTGTTTTGTTTGTCTGGTAATTATATTGATTCTATAGAATGCTTTGAAAATACTGTGATTCTGTGTTTCCAGTTTACTCAGTAGTAGGAACCAGTTCTGGTTCATTTACAGAATCTATATATTGCAATGAAAATAATGTAGAATCTGTTTATTGGGTGACTTTCATGGTAAATTTATAGAATACCCTATTTTCATTTGACTCGTCCGGATTTGAGGCTTTGTTTTTAGAATTTCAATCTGAGTTGTGATCTTATAGACATTTACAATTTGTATGCCAACGGAACAACATATATGTTAAAAGTGTTTCTCTTGAAATGTGTTCTTCAAATTCTTCAGTAGAGGTAAATGATAAGAATTTTTAATTTTGAAAAATAATTTCGTTTCCTCATTTCTATCTTGTTTTGGGAAATAACCTGATTTTTAAACCAGAAAAATAATTTCAAGTGTCTTAAGATTTTATGTATGAGTTATTTCTGTTGTAGAAAATAAGGTTGTATTCAGATCCAGAAAATTTATCGACAGAAGAAGAAAAGACTGATTCTGGACTGATTGTTGAAAAACCTCTTGTCATCAATATTCGATTACTTCCATTTGTATTCGCCGGAGTTTTACCTAAATCTGGCAAAGGCCCATATGGTTTGGATACAGAATTAATAACTTTAAAACCAGAAATTTTTGATGGTAAATGTGTGAATAAAACTGCAGAAATTTGTCTGGTTTCTGGGTTTCCTGAATATGACTGCTTTTTTCACGCATTTATACATCATTCACCTAAAAAAGTCTTAAGTTACAACACATTCAAAAGTGGAATAACAGCTCGTAAATTGAGAAACGCTCCTCACTTTCTTTTTGTTAGAAATCAACTAGAGATGATGTTGAAATATTCAAACCCTCTAATAATTGGGTGCAATATTAATTCTGACTTTAAAGCATTGGAAATTTTTCATGAAAATATTTTTGATCTGCATTCTTTTTTCTATGAATTTAATAAGCTGAAGACTGGGACTCAGCCTATATCTTTGAGAAGACTTGTTTACAAGTTCTTCGATATTGATATTCAGAGAAATTCACATGACTGCATCACTGATGCTCTTTATTCTGTGAAAATTTACGAAGAAATTTTTCTTAATTGGGAAACAGTCAGGAAAATTTTTTTCTTAGAATTCCCTCCTTTTGCATGTGATTCTTTTCCTTCTCCTTAGAAAAATCTTAAAATTCTTTGAAACCAGAATTTTAAAGAACTTAAAAATTATTTTGAAATTTGTTTAAAGAAATGAAATGGGAAGAATTCATTTATCTGATGGAATATTGAATCTCACTCAAACTGATTATTGGCGATGTTTAATATGTGATGAACTAGTATATAAAGGAAATTTATTGCCTCACATCAAAGTTTGCTCATGTCAGAGAATTAAAAGTCATTTTAACAATAATAATGCAATAAGATGTCATATTTTACTTTATTTGTTCGGGTCGCTAGATGAACTCGACCCATCAATTGATTTGTCAAATTTGAAACAATTTATAATTGCAATTTATACTCTGATTTATGAAATAAGGATTGGTTATACTGATAACACTGAATATTTGAAGCTTTTTAATCCACAAGAAATCTTCATTATTTTGATGTTAAAGTTTTCTTTAACATATTTTAATGTACCTATTATTGAAAAATTTATTGACACTCTAATCGAAAATGATTTTGAATTAGATATTCTCAATGAAAGTTTTAAATAAATAATTTCAAAATATCAAGTGAATATTCTATTGACTTTTGATTTTATAATAAACAGACAATGGAAAGCGAGACTATTATTTCTTATCGACTCAGCTATCCTTTTCGTGATGAGAATCGATCGCTTTATGCAAACGTAACGAAGAATCCCTGGATTACTCCAGAAGGGAGTATTTACAACTTTATAAGACTAGAATTAAAATTGAATCGCGGAAAAAATACAAATCCCATTTCCGTGTCTTTCACACCAACCCAATTTGAGTGGCTTATTCATAAAATTCAAAACAACGATGTATCGCAACTTGTGCCTGGTGAAAAGGAATGGAAATTCATTTGCTATGAACGACCAGACAATTTTGACGGCAAAATCATCATTGGAGTCATCGATAGCAACGCTAAATTTGGGGTTGTTTTGGATGTTTTCGAACAAACCGAAATCGTAACTTACTCTGAAATTCTACTGTTTGTTATGAAAAACCAGTCTGCAAGAAATGAAAAATTGAAAGATTTGGTAAAATTTATTCACGCATCAATATTGGCTGAAAAGATTAAAAGCGTTTTAAAGGACGAGTGCATTGGATGCAAAGAGGAAAGTTTGATACATGAAGAACACATTTGCTTGAAAGAAATGGATGAAAAGCAATTGCATGAGATTTTTTCGAGGTCTCTAACTTTCGATGATAATAAACAGAAATTTACGGATCTGTTTGATTACTATGCAGCGATGATGAATATCAATGAGATATTCAAACAGGAAGTCCATAACATGTTACTTCCGATTATCACTGGTGAGGAGAAAGAGTTATTCAATGCAGTCAAAGAATCGTTTGGACTGATTGAAAAGAGTTCAATGGGTAAATGCATTCACCGTTTGAATGAGAGAAAGAAAGTTATGGAAGGCACGGATGAAGAACCAAAAGCAAAACGTCTTTGCAAATGAATGTTTTCTCGTTATTTTGAATTTTTGAATTTTCAATTTTTCCGAAAATATTTCATTGATTTTTTATTTTATGTTTTTCAATTATTTTTCTATCATATCTTAGAGTTTAGATTATTTTTCGTTTGATTTTCAAATATATTAATCAATTCAATAATTTTTTCAATTTATTTTCGAATTTTTTGAATGTATTCAATTCTTAGAATTTAGATTATTTTTTCGTTTAATTTTCAAATATATTAATCAATTCAATAATTTTTTCAATTTATTTTCGAATTTTTTGAATGTATTCAATCAGAATAAAATGTTTGAAAAATATGTTTGGCGCTGTTTTTCATTTTTCAATACGCATGAGTTAAAAATAGTTTTCTGATTCAGAGAGTCACAAAAATCGAATTATTAGTTCATTCTTCAAAATGAGTTCAAATGAAGAGTTTAGGATTAATTGGGAAATTGTTGACAGAAGATTTGGTTTTAGTCGTAGATTCGGTATGAGAACTCACAACGCAAAAGTAAAGTGTACTTATAATGTTGGAAATAGAGTGATAAGTCTTGATTCGATTATTATTCAGTTGGAGATAACTTTGAATTCTATAATTCATGAACTTTTACGTTCTCCTGGGATCAATGACTACGTGCGAGTCGCACTCCGTAATCAACATTTAGATTATGAAATTTTTGTGCCATTCAGAAAAATTGAAGACTTTACGACCGAAGCTCTTTTGAATGAAATCATTAAAGTTAGTCAATCGAAAAAAGAGTTTTTAATGAGTGGAATGATCGAAGTTGATATTATTCATGTTAAAGCAATTGAAATCGGTGGAAGTCGAGGTAAATATAATATCATTGATGTGAATAAGTGGCGAAGGGACTCAAAGAAATTGGTTCAAATAGAAAAAGATGGGTTATGTGTAGCGAGATCTATAGTTGTCTCGAAGGCCTACGAGGATGGAATTAGAGGTTTGCAATGGCGAAGAATTAGATCAGACAACAATAAAATTCAATATAAGAAAGCACTTGAATTATGTAAGGAAGCCAATGTTACGGTTGGGGAACATGGTGTTAAATTCGAAGATTTCGATCGTTTTCAATCTGTACTCTCACCACACTACCAATTAATTGTAGTAACACCCCCTAGGAACTATCATTATATAGGAACTGATGCTGAGAAGAAAATATATCTTTTCCTCAGTGAAAATCATTGCGATGCTCTCTTAAGCATAAAAGCGTTTCTAAAATGTGATTATTTCTGTAGGAAATGCTTGAAGGGATATTCGAGGAGAACGAGTCATGTTTGTGAAAGCATCTGTAAATTTTGTTTTGCTGAAAATCAATGCCAACCAGATGATGATAATGAACAAATGATAGTTTGCGATGAATGCAAGCGTGATTTTACTAATCAAACATGTTTCGATAATCATAAAAACAAAACCAAAATTTGTATGAAAGTTTGGAAATGTATTAAATGTAATAAAACACTGAACACCAAAACTCATCACTGTGGAAAGTTCAAATGTAGAACTTGTAAGTCGATCGTTCCGTACAGTGGGCACTTGTGCTACATAACACCAAACGATAAGCAAAAGATTTTAAAAGAAGATTCAGCTCCAAAAATTTTTGTATTCTATGATTTTGAATCACAGCAAAATTTAAATGAGTCAAATGAATATTATCACAAACCAAATTTCTGTGTTGTTTTTGTCACATGCGATAAGTGCTGGGAAGAAAATATTAAGGATAGAAGAATTGGTTGGTGCTGTTTCTGTGGTATAAAAGAGTATGTTTTTAAAGGATTAGAAACTGTTGATGACTTCTGCAAATTTCTTTTCGATTCATATGCAAGTTTCATAAAGAATAAGAAAATTTATTTGAAAATGAAAGAAGACATAATGATTTACGTTATAGCTCACAATAGTCGTGGATATGATTCTCAGTTCATTCTCAAATATTGTGTTAACAACAGAATCACTCCTTCTGTCATTAAGAAAGGCACAAAAATTCTTTCTATAAGAATTAAAAATATCAAATTTATTGATTCTCTATCTTTCCTACCTATGGCTTTGAAAAAACTTCCTGAATGTTTTGGTTTCAGTTCACAAATAGAAAAAGGTACTTTTCCGTTCTATTTCAACAAACCTGGAAATGAAAATTATCGAGGAAATTGGCCAGCAATAGAATATTATGATCCGGATCAAATGGGTGAAAAAGAGAGAGAAAAATTTCTTGAGTGGTATGAATTGCAAAAACATAAGGAATTTGATTTCAAAACAGAAATTGAAAAATATTGTCGGAGTGACGTAGATATACTCATGCGTTGTTCGATGACTTTTCGGCAAATTTTCAAGAACGTTTCTGGAATCGATCCTTTCTGTCGTTCAATAACTATTGCCCAAAGTGTAATGGAAGTTTTTAAAACAAATTTTCTCAAAACTAATCAATTGGCCATCTGTCCACCTGAAGGATATGAACCAAAAAGAAGAGCCTCATATTTAGGTCAGACCTGGCTTGATTATCTTGAGAAAACTGAGAATATTGTTATAATTAGAGAAGTAAGGGTTGGCCAATACTTTGTAGATGGCATAAATGAACCAGAGAAAAAAGTTTACGAGTTCTACGGGGATATTTGGCATGGGTGTAAAGAATGCTTCCCGAATAATAGGAGCACAATTATAAATCCCTACAGTGGTATTTCAATGCAAACTCTTTTTGAAAATTTGGAGAAAAGAGAATCTTATATAAAAAATTTAGGCTACGAAATGATTACATTATGGGAATGTAAATTAAGATCAATGAGAAAAAAGGACAAGAATATTGATAAATTTTTCAATGAACAAATCAATTATTTGAAGAATAAAAAACATAGACCTCCATTGCATCCAAAGGACTCTTTTTTTGGAGGTCGGTGCACAGCTTCAAAATTATATCACAGTTGCAATTCCGATGAAAAAATTTTTTATATGGATTTCACCTCATTATATCCTTATGTAGTCAAAAGGAAAAGATACCCAATTGGTCATCCAATTAGAATCACTAGAAATTTTGATCCAAACATTTCAGTTTATGAAGGTTTCATTTTTTGTAAAGTTTTGCCACCAAACGACTTATACTTTGCTGTTTTGCCAGTAAGAATGAGGAATAAACTTATTTTTCCACTATGTTTCAAATGCGCGCTTGATCAAAACAATGAAAATTGTTATCATGTTGAGGCAAAAAGATGTTTAGTAGGCACCTGGACTACAATGGAGATTAAGAAAGCCCTTGAAAAAAACTACAAAATGATTGAAATTTATGAAATTTGGCATTTTCCTGAGCTTTCCCCTAAACATGACGGAGAACCTGGAATTTTTACTGAATTCATAAATACATATATAAAACTTAAAGTAGAGTCAAGTGGTTGGCCTAGGGATGATATGACCGATGAAGAAAAGGATGAATATGTACAACTCTATAGAGAAAAAGAAGGCATAAATCTGAATAAGGAAAACATCGATTACAACCCAGGAATGAGAGCAATTGGAAAACTGGTTGTAGTTTCTTTTTGGGGAAAATTTGCTCAGTCTTGCAATCTCAATAAAACTCAATATATTACAGAACCACAAGAATTTTTCAAACTTTTATCTGATGATAGAATATCTGTAACTGATGCTCTGCTAATTTCAGATGAAACATTGCAAGTTTCGTTTGAAAAGGAAGAAAATTTTCTTGAAACTCCGGCTCATTCCAGCATTATAATAGCTTCTTGGGTCACATCATATGCTAGGCTTGAATTGTATAACTTACTGGATAAATTAGGTCAAAGGGTTCTTTACTTCGACACAGATTCAGTTATATTCACAGCAAGAACAGGAGAATTTATTCCTTCAACAGGAATCTTTATTGGTGACTTGACAAATGAAATTACAACCAAAGACGAACCAGAAGCCTATATTACCAAATTTGCTAGTTGTGGGAGCAAGAACTATTCATACGAAGTCTACTACCCAAATTCTGGTATCCGTAAATACTTTTGTAAAGTTAAAGGATTGAGCTTGAATTTTACAACATCAAATATTGTTAATTTTGATTCTATGAAAATTCTCATCGAAGATGCCATTGAATATCAAAATCAAATCAGAGAAAGAGGCGGAAATCCAAATGAACAGAAAGTTCTTTCTGTTCCGCAAAAAACAATTACTGTTACGCCTTATTTAGATTTGGTGACCAAAGAAATTCAAAAGAAATATCGTTTCGTATACGATAAGAGGAGAATAATAACCGATTTCATTACTGTTCCGTTTGGTTATTTGCGAAAACAGTCACCCTCGCCGCATATGCCGTAGGCATAAATATGCCGATAGCATAAATACGGCTTCGCCGTATCGAAATAAGAAAAACTTTTATCATTCTAGTTAAAATTTTAGTTTTAGAATTTTAATCAACTTTAGAATTTAAATGAAGAAGAAAAATGTCTGTTGATAAAAAATATATTTAATCTTTCAATAGAGTTTGCGCTTATTTTAGATTTAGTGAGAATGCGCATAATTTTATGCTGTCTGCTTGAATTGGATCCAACTTCAAAGTGAAAATGTCTGTTGAATACATCAGACACGAGTTTTTACGCCATGAATCTGTTAGAGAAAGCACATTTCGATACTGGCCTCAAAATAAAATAGATTTTCACGATTTGGTATCTGCTGGTTTTTATTATGAATCAAATGGTGATGAAGTGATTTGCTTCAGTTGCAATGTTCGAATTTCCGGTTGGAGTGGTTCGAACCATGCCTTTTTGATGCATCGATCATTGTCACCAAATTGTTCGTTTCTTAGAGGAACTGATATTTCAATAAACAGATTAGCGATTGGAAATTATCCTAATCCAGTTGCAGTTCCTTTGGTTCCTTCAAGTGAGATGAATTCAATAGTTTCAGCTTTCGATTTCGTCTATGGATTTACTCTTGAACGACCCAATCTGAAAGAGGAGAAAAATCCATTCGGATATGGAAACTTGAAAGAAATTGATGCTTATTATACGGCTCCGCTCAAAATTCCTAGTTCTGAAAAACCAAATATGTCACTCTGCATTGAAAGTTTCTTCAAAATGATGAGAATAGAAGAAATGAGACTTAAAACTTTCGAAATACGCAAATGGCCTCACGAGAACCCAAAACCTATAAAATTGGCTAAATCTGGTTTCTTTTATTGTTTGCTTAACGACAACACTCAATGTGCATTCTGTCGTTGTGTCATTGGAGGTTGGAAACCAGATTCTAATCCGTTTGAAGTCCATCGCAACCTTTTCCCCAGCTGTCAATACATAATCCAAAATTATATGAATCTTGAAGAAGAAGTGATGCCCGAAATTGAAATCATTGAATCGGTTAGGCCAAATGCTGGAAGTAACACACAGAATGAAAACAGATTATTATGTAAAATTTGCTTTGATAGAGAAATATCGATAAGATTCAATTGTAAGCATTGTATCACTTGTAAAGAATGCTCGTCGAGAGTTTTTCTTTGTCCAATATGTCGCACTTCAATAAGAAGGCGTCAAGGTGTAATTCTTTGCTAAACTTTATGAATCAATAAATATTTTTTGCACACGAAAATTCAATTCATTTATTAGTCAACCATGAACGAAATAATACCTATTCAATATCTAAAATTGAGACATCCCTTTACTTGTCTTGTATCGGGACCAACAGGGAGCGGCAAAACAGTTCTTGTAAGGAGATTATTAAAAAATTTTGAAAGTGCTATAGATATTAAAGTTGAAAATAAATTGAGAATAATTTGGTGTTACGGTCAGTTCCAGAACCTTTATAAAGAGCCAATAAGTGAAGAAATTGAAATAAAATATTTCGATTATTTGATTGGTTCAAGTGAAATTTCAAATTACAAACCGCATATCATAGTTATTGATGATATGATGACAGAAATGGCAAAAAATTCAGAACTAAGTGATTTATTCACTAGAGGGAGCCATCATCTTAATATAAGTGTCATTTTCATCGTTCAAAATATATTTCATCAAGGAAAAGAGATGAGAAATATAAACCTCAACAGCCAATATATTATCTTACTAAAAAGCTTTCGAAATAGAAGCCAAGTTAAACATTTAGAATATCAAATTTTTGGTGAAAAGAGTAAAACTTTTATGGAAATTTATGAGGACGCTACTTCTAAACCTTTTGGATACTTATTGATAGACTTAAAATCTGACACTCCAGATAAGTTTAGATTCAGAACCAGGATGACTGAAGAAGAATTATCAAATTCATTACGTAAGAAAACACGTTTCTCGCCTTATTATTACCTAAAAAAGTGAATTGATTTTTGAAAAATTAAATATCGAAATTAGCAAATAAATATTGAAATTTCTAAGATAATTTTTTATTATTAAAAAACGTATTGATGAGTGAAGTTATTCCCGAAAATGTCTTATTCAGTGAGGAGAACGCTTGATTTCTTGAAAATGCTTTCAAAAATCAAAAGTGTAAATAAACGGAATGCTATTCTCAAAGAGATAAGTGGTGATAAAGTTTTGTTCGATTCACTTTCAGAATTAGCTCATAACCTATTAAAAGGTAATATTCCCCTCAAAAAAGGTCAGTTGCAAAAGTTAAAACGACACAACAAGTTGCTTAAAGCTCTTGATTGTCCGAAGACAAGAAAGTGTCTTTCTAAAAGAAAGAAGGTGATCGAACAAAGTGGTGGTTTCCTACCAATATTAATTCCTGCAGCTGCAGCAGCTCTCGGACACCTATCGGGAGCTATTATAAAGAAAATTATTAAGTGAAAATCATGTCAGCCAAAAAAGTTCATAAAATGGTTGCTATGCCAGCAGAAGCAGAAAATAATCCAGAGAATATCGTATCCGAAGAAAATTTTGATGAATCTAATAACGAAGGTGTTTCTTTCAGTGAGAGTAACAAAAATTTGGATTCAAGTGTATCAAAAGTCAAAGGTCAACGAAAAAAAGAAAATTTTAATGATAAGTTCACGAAAATAATGAAAATCATTTTAAAACTTGCCAAAATTAATGGTTATGATGTTTTGGGTAGAGTTAGAAATAAAAAAGGCGAATACATTGATAGTAGTATAATTTCATTGATAAACAATGCTATGACTCATGGAAAATTGTTATTGGGTCAAAATGAATTTATAAGTTTATTAAAAGAAGCGAATGTGGAACCTGATTTAATATATAATGAGAATGTCAGAGCTAAATTGATCAATATTCAGACAAACAATATATCTGACTATACAAATTCTGATTTAAGTAGTAGTCCAATTAAAAAAATTGATGATTTCAAAATAAACACTGCAAATAAAAGGAGAATAGTTAAACGCAAACGAATGCGTAATGATGAAGATTTAGAGAATTTGATTGAAGATGAAATTCAACCATCAAAGAAAAGGAAAATTCAATGGGAAACATTGAAATCAAGCAATGATGACGATTTAATTAATCAATCAAGAATGACAACAAATAATCAATGGGAAATAAATCCTCATGAATGAAATAAAAGAATATCTGACGAATATTTATTATAATCCGAAGCACCCCGCATCTTATGGAAGTGTGAACACACTCTTCAAATACGCCAAAAGAAGATTCGAAACGATCAAATATGGTGAAGTTAGGAAATGGCTATCAGAGCAATTGGCTTATACACTTCATAGACCAGCAAGAAAAATTTTTTTGAGAAATAAAATCTATGTCAGCCATGTAAATGAACAATTTCAAGCAGATTTGGTTGATATGCAGGAATATTCAAGTCAGAATGCTGGATATAAATATCTTTTGACTGTGATTGATTGTTTGAGTAAATATTTGTGGGTTTTCCCTCTAAAAAATAAAAATCCAACTAATGTAATCAATGCATTTAAAGAAATTTTCAAAGAAAGAAAATGTCTTAAACTTCAAACTGATAGAGGGACAGAATTTAATAATCAACAATTCAAGTCATTTTGTGAAAGAGAAAATGTTAAGTTTTTCACTTCTCAAGATGTTAAAATAAAATGCAGCATTGTCGAAAGAGTTAATCGAACACTCAAAGATAAAATGTTCCGCTATTTTACTGCTAATGGCACAAGAAAATATATTGATGTATATAAAGATTTAGTTTATTCCTATAACACAAGAGTGCATCGCTCTATCAAAATGAGACCCATTGATGTTGACGAATCAAATGAGAGGCTCGCTTTCAAAAATTTATATGGAGTTAGGAGTTTAAAAGACCTAATTCTAAAGAAACAAAGAAATCATTTTAAAGTCGGAGATACTGTAAGGAAGAAGTACGATTTATCTCATTTTGACAGAAGCTATTATCCTAATTGGAGTGATCAAACATACAAAGTTTCTGAAGCCTTGAAAAAATTAGGAAAAAATCAATACGTTATTCGAGATTTCAGAGGGAACGAATTGAAAAGACGTTTTTACAAAGAAGAACTGCAAACGGTCAGTGATAATACAGCTTATCGAATTGAAAAAGTTATCAGAAAAAGAAGACGCAATAATTCTTTAGAATATTTGATTAAGTGGGTTGGATATCCATCATCAGAAAATTCATGGATTCCAGCCGAAGATCTAATAAATCTCCACAGGAGGAGATAGTTTCGCAGAAAGAAATAGTAATTTCGCAGAATAAAGGGTGGTTCAATGAATGTTCAACTCCAACAGCCAATGAAATTATTTATCTTTCACAAATTTCAGTTATTTTCATTGTAATAATAGTTTCGCTTTATAATTTGAGCTATAAAACTGGTGACGATAGTTTATGGACCGCCTTACTAACTAGTTGTCTGGGCTATATGTTACCCAATCCGAAGATAAAAAATAATCGACAAATTGCAAGTGATAATCATTCTTCACCATGAAGTCAATATTTAAAGTATCTCTCGTAATATTAGAAACCATATGCTTATTAATTGCTATTATTTTTATTGTTATAAATATTAACTTAAGAAAAAGTAAAATTAAATTTTGTGCTGTAAAAGATTTTGAAGCCCTAATGGAGAATAAATCTGAAAATTCATTTTATATTCATCTGTTGAGTAATGTTAAGAATCATCAAAGTCATAGAAATAATACGGTAGCGAACTTTGTTACAAAACTTCCAGATAAAATTAATTTAACAAACGAATGGGAAGTAGGTCTGGCTGAAATAAGTTACACTAAATCTTGGTTCAATATCCGAGAAAATTTCAAGCTTTCGATTTTTACAACCAAAAATAAAGTTTTTGTCAGTGAAGAAGCCATTTTGAGAAAAGGCTATTATTCGACAACTGAAATATTAATTGCCGAAATAAATAATAAATTGAAAGTGTTTGAAAGTGCAGTTTTCAAAAACGAAATCAAAAGAGCGCCAAGTCTGAGATATGATTCTATTCTTAATCGTTTATTCATAACTAACGGTATATCAAAGGCTGGTGACTCATTTATCTATCCATATTTTGATTCAGAACTTGAACTCATTTTAGGATTGAGAAATGAATCAAAAAGTTTTCTATCATTTTTTTACGATGAAGAAAGGAATGAACATATTCCCGAGGATCAGATTAATCTTGATAAAAGAGTTGTTTATGTAAATAAAAGTGAAAATAATTTTACCCTTGTTGAAATTCAAAGCCCTTATCCAGTACAATTTAATGCTACTGAATTGTATTTGCTTATCTATTGTAATATTGTTAAACCTGTTATGATTGGAGATATTCGAACGAATTTATTGCGACAAGTTGAAATTCCTAAAAAAGTAAAATTCGGTGATCAATGTGTTCTGCGTTATCCTGAACCGTTTTATTATCCCGTCGTTGGTTATGAATTCGAATCAATTGAAATCGATATAAAAGATGATACCGGCAAAAGAGTTTTATTTGATTTTGGTCGATCAACAGTGACACTACATTTTCGTAAGATAAAAGCGAGTGATGCCTAAAAATCAAGAATTATTAGATTACTACTTAAATCAAGCTGGATCAGGGATCGTTGGCTATTCTGGCGTCAGATTTCAAAGAGGTAATGGTTGGTTCTCTCGTATTCTTTCAAACACAATTATACCGATAGGAAAGTTCCTTGGAAAAAAAGCTCTCAAAACAGGAATGAATATTGGAAGTGATCTTTTGAAGGGAGAGAATTTAAAGAGCTCAATAAAGAACCAACTAAAGTCAACAGGTATGGAAGTTGCTGAAGAAGCTCTGGACAAAATACGTAGATTTAGACAAACAGGAACTGGAAAGAGCAAAAGAAGGAGGAAATCGAGAAGGAAATTGAGAAAAAAGTCATATAAAAAGTCATCAAAAAAAAGGAAGCCCTCATTAGCACAGCTAAGAGCTCTTGCGAAAGGACGAAAATCACTCAAGTTGAAAAGAATTGACAAAAGACGAAATAATTTCAAATCTTTAAGTTTATTTTAAAAAATGGCATTAATGAAAGAATCAACTTCTATTGTGACTCTACCTGAATATGATCTTTTTGGACTTCCGCCTGTACAAACAACTGTTGAATCTACTGTTCAAACAGAACACAGGCCTATTTCAGTCCTCAACTCTGGTGGACATATCAATTTTGTAATACCAACTTCAGCAAACGAATTTATCCTTCCAGCGGAAACTACGCTTAATGTTAAATTGAGAATTATTCTATCGAAATCAGATAAAAGTCAAGTAGTGGCGAGTGATTGGAATCATATTTCTATTGTTAATAATTTTCTAAGCTCTCTATGGCAACAGGTTAATGTCTCAATAGGGGACACTCAAATAACAACGTCGAATCAAACTTATTCCTTGAAATGTTATATGGAAACTATGATGAACTATAGTGACGAGGCAAAAAAGTCTTATCTTTCGTCATCAGGTTGGTTTACAGATGAGTTATGGGATACACCCCATAAACCAAATCTTTTGAGATCGAAATATATAAGACATATTACACCGCCTGGAATAGAAGAAGATAAAGATAAAGATTTTGCTATTGGAAAAATCTACGATTTATACGGTAAATTGAATTGGGATTTATCTATACAAAATCGTGCATTACTTGGAGGAATAAGAATGACAGTACAATTGGATCCGAATCCTATTGACTTTTTTTTGATATGCAGCGATGAGAAACTTATACCACGAATAGAATTCACTGAAGTGACTCTTAATATTGTCAGAGCTAAAATATCGCCTCAAGTTGTATTTGCCATTGAAAAAGGACTGGAAAGGGCACCTACTAGATATCCGTTTCCTAGAAATGAGGTGAAAACGACAACTATTAATGCAGGAACTTTGAATTATACTATAGATAATGTAATAATTGGACAGCTCCCTAGAAAATGCTACATTTCATTTATTTCTAATGAAAGTTTCACTGGATCTTTAAAGAAGAATCCTTATTATTTTCATCATTATAATTGCAATTTTATTGCTTGTTATGTCAATAGTGTACAATATCCTATGAGAGCTTATCAACCGGATTTCGATAATGGATTGTATACAAGAGAATATATAGAATTATTCAGAACGATGAATCAATTTGGATCTGATGTTCGTATGACATTCAGCCTATCAGAATATGCGAAGGGGAGAACTATTTTTGGATTCAATTTTTCTCCAGATTTATCCGATGGGTGTGGCACTGATAATTACATTAGTCCTACAAATAAAGGATCATTACGTATAGAGGTTCATTTTAAAAAACCACTTCCAGAGACTATAAATGTATTGATTCGTGCTGAATATGATAATCTAATCATGATTCCTGAAGATAGAAATGCAATTTTGGATTATCATTAAATGGATACAAAAACTATTGATAAGCAGCTCTCAAATGAAAAATATTATTTTGGAACTTTTGCAAGAGACCGTATACCGAAAGCGAAACTTAAATCCCATGGAGCTCTTATTGTAAACACTGATCCTTCAATGAAAGAGGGGGAACATTGGGTAGCAATGATGATAAATGAAGATGGAACGGGTGAATATTTTGATTCGTATGGATTGCCGCCACTGCACCAAGATTTTATAACTTTTATGAATAAAAACAGCTCGTCTGGTTGGGGTTATAATCGAATAATCCTGCAATGTTTAGAATGTATTACTTGTGGCCATTACTGCCTTATATATGTAAAATTGAAATTGTTAGGGTTTTCATATTGTGACTTTATTTCATTATTTACGCATGACAAAGAAAAAAATGATTTTGTAATTCGAGCACTTGTAAAATATTTGTTTAAAACATCAATAAAACAGCTTTAAGGAAAATTTTTCTTTATGTTTTATGAAGATAAAAATAAATTCAGGTCCAGAATCCCTTCCAGGATTATCATGGTTAGGACCTCTTGCAAAAATTCAGGTCCAGAATCCCTTCCAGGATTACCGTAATTAGGACCTCTTGCACATCTTAACTACTCGTGGGAAAATAGGTATCAATCCATTCGGTGTATAATCTATATTATAATACTCGTATTCTGTGTGTGTGTGTGTGTGTGTGTCTGACACTCTATAGGCTCGGCCACTGAACATGATACAAACTTAAGACCGGTACCATTAGAACCATCATGATCTGAACCCGCG
>Ga0116229_10008704_pt1 | contig 15691 bp, 9 predicted proteins | sample S1TSphgellanicum_3_FD_87313 | JGI IMG/M metagenome (GOLD analysis project Ga0116229, IMG submission 87313) | Host-associated microbial communities from peat moss isolated from Minnesota, USA - S1T2_Fc - Sphagnum magellanicum MG | ecosystem: Host-associated > Plants > Peat moss > Unclassified...
AAGCATTGATAGAACTAATCCAAACTACTATTTAGAATTAATATAGTGACAATATACTTGAATCCATGATGTCCAACAAGTGAAATGAATCCACTATGGTTGGGACTCAATATATTGTGTTTCTGTAATGACAACTTGTATGCACCAAAATGAAATGCATTGGACAAAAATAGTCACCATTGGTGTTAACAATAGTCATTGATATTGAATTATCATCGAAATTTGGTATGACATTTGACAAACTAAGTTAGTGCACATCAAATGAATCCATACTTTTAAGCAATAATGGAATTGGAGGTTGAACCATCTTGCAAAATGTATTCCAAAAACTACTTCCAAATTGGATTGTGTACGGTAAAATAGTTGCAAGCTAAAGTCATAGCCCTTGTTTGCTTTACACAACGTATCCATTTAACAACATGAACCCCAACCCAAAAAGAAACTCGTGCCACCATTTCAACTTTAAACATGTATGTATCAATCATGCAGTTGGTCCAATAGGTCCACAAGGATTGTGTGTAAAACTTATCACAAATAATAGCAATCATTGTAGGTGAAATATGGACACTATAAGCAACAAAACCAAGGATCCAATACACCATTAATTTGAAGTTGAAAGTTGTGTTACATATTCATATGAAATGTACAAGATAATCAATTTATAACATATTCTTGAACACAAAACTAATCGATTTGAGGTTTGCCTATACTCATGAACATTATAAATGATACAAATATTTGATCCCATGAAATAGCAACAAGTTGTAATAGGAGAGGAACAATTGGATGTTGATCTGCATGCACATGGAAACAAAAAGATCATGGCAAGCATTGTGGAGAAACCAAACAATGGACCATGAATGTTATAGATGGAAACAAGAAAGCGCAATTCATAGTGAAACCTACTACACACAAGAATTTGAATAAAAACAACAAATTTTAACTATGGAGGAAAATCATGTGTGAAACAAGAATGGAAGTGAATTTTTTTGGTACACAACAACAATACTTGGTAGGTTTACCACATCAAAGGCATGAGGAGGGTGCTTACCAAAAGTATGTGGAGGTGGGTTTAATGAACATGTGAGTTTTCAAAGCTCTTGCACTAATTTGGGTTGGTGAAAAAGCAACAACACTCTAAATGCTTGCAAAGATGGTGATGATCTTATGAAACCCTAAAAATCTTGAACAAGTATGCCATCATCAAGCTAGGGCAAGTGAAGATTGAAGCTAATTTAATTAGTTTTAATTATGCTTTGAGTAGGTATGTGAAATCCATAATATCCTTCTTAAGTTGGGCTACCTACTTAGAGTTGGAGGACGTGGCTAGCCTTCAAAGGCAATAGGAAGGGTGGAAGCTCAAGTGTTTTGACACTTAGTCCTTTGGGATGTGTGAATAACACTATTCAAATCAACATTCCGCAAACCTTTAAGCAAAGCTTGGGCACCCAAAACTCAATCCATTTTTTTAGGGGGGGTGAGGGGGGGGGAGCTGGGGCACCCAAAACCCAATCCGATTCTTTGAGGTGAGAAGCTTGGGCACTCAAAACTTGATCTGGTTTTTCGGGAGAAGATGGTACGGGGAGATGGTACATCTTCACAAGAATTTGGGGAGTCTTTTTCTTAAGACACGCATTCATTCATTATGTATACATATGTGGGCCGTTCATATACAAGATGGAAAAAATGTGAAACACTAGGCTATATTTGGCCACCATTGATCTCTCGAGGGGTTAGTTCCAAATGGCAAACGGTGGCATTTGGTTGGCTGACACGTCAAAACAATCACTTAAAAGCCACCACAACGATGACTCGACACCAACGCTTTATAGATAAAATGGCGACTTCGGAAAATGTGACAATTTGTCACCAGTCATCCTCACGCCTCCATCTCCTCCTTGTCCTTTTCTACACGCACCGATGATGACGATTGACGGAAAAAAAGAAAAAAAAAAGCCTAACAAACAAACACTATAGGTACACTATCCAACTACCCCAAATTCCAGTTCAGGCTGGGCGAAAAAAATAAAAATTCAAAAATTCAAAAATTTCCGGAGACAAAAAGCATTTTCATCACACCCACAAAATTGTGTTTTTTTCTCTTTTTAAAAGAAAAAGTATTTTTGTTTAGCCTTCTATTATGGCTTTTTTAGAAATTTATTCTACAGACGAGATCTGAACCGTTGAATCTGCTGCAACTGAGGACTACCACGGGTGGGCAGGTAGGTAGGTAGGTACTCCTGTTATGTAGGTACCTACCTACTCACGAAATGGAAAAAGGGAAGGGAAGGGAAGGCGGGGAGACGAGAATAGAAATAGCCCCACGTTGTGCCAAAAACAATGACCGAAATCGACGGTGCCACTGACGGTCTGGATACGGCCGGCTCACCTCCACCAATAGGAGGCGAGAGTCGGTCGTGGCTAAACTGGGGATACAAGAACGGCGATTGAAATATTCTCTCTCCCTTCACGTTTTTTGCAGCTCTTCATGCAGACCACACAAATACTCGCGCGTGTGTACTTCGTTGTAGTCACCTCCTCCGTCCTCCCCACCCACACCGAGCAGCGCACGCAAGACGACGAACAAGACGAAGAAGAAATCGGCTGTCGAGCCTCCAGGCGTAGCCGATGCTTCTGTCCTTAGTCCTCATTGCTGTTAGTATAAATTTTGAACTGCTTTTATTGTCTTCCTTTTGAGGATTTGGAAGCCGAGAAGGAGAAAGAAGAAGACGAAAATGAGGAAGAATCTGTTGTGGAGTCTGGAGGAGTAGCCGATGCTTCGGTCCTTGGTCTCCATTTCTGTTAGTATGGTTTCCGAACTGCTTTTGTCGTCTTCCTTTTGAGGATTTGGAAGCCGAGAAGGAGGAAGAAGAAGACGACAAAGAAGAAGACGAAGAAGAAGAGTTTGTTGTTTTTGGAGGTGAGCTCGATTTAGATCCCAGGAATTCGAAGCTTGGAGAGCTCATAATTTTATTTTTTCTTCCGGTTACGAGTTGTGGTTGTTCTGACTTCTTTACACTGCGCATTACAGAGATCATGCTCAGGCTGGGAGCAGAGCTCAAGTCAGTCGTCAGGTTCATGTTCAAGGGTTCTGTGTCCGTCTTGAAGAAGCGGTTCAAGTGAAAGCAGCAGAGAGATTTTCTTCCAGGTTGTTGCAACAAGCTTTTGTTATGCAGCTTGTGTTTAACTTGTGTGCGCGTCGTAGAATCGAGTTTTTTCTCGTTGCTTTCACACACGCCGTTGGTTGTAGCATCATCATCTGTCGCTCGGTACTCTCGGAGGTGGATTCACTTTCAATTGCGTCGTAGATAGAGAGCTCCGTTGTTCTTTCAGTTTGTCAGTTGCTCTTTGCTATCTCCCTGAGTTCGCAGCAGGAACTACGGATCCTTGTGCAGCGCTCATCCCAGGCCATAGGTGCATGTAGTAGAGTCTTAAACCCCGTGTGTAGATTGTGCCTCGCAGGCTGATTTGCAAGGATGTTTGGTCGTATTGCAAGTGTGTAGTTGGTTTAGCGGCGAGGGACGTGAGAAAGGGGACGTGAGGAGGGGGTGAACACGACTGTGTACCCAAGCGGGGAGTGGAAAACACGACACTGGCTTGGCGATGGAGGAGAGGGAGGGACTGGGGAGAGGGAAGAAGGCGGCGGAGTCGAAGTCCCTAGCCTCCTGGTGCAGATGCAGGTCGCGGAGCTTGTTCACCATGCAGCTGATGGCTGTGTTCACGGCGGCTGCTAGCGCTGGAGCGCAACTCTTGTAGAATAGAATGTAAGCTGGTTTAGAGCTTCTCTTAATAGCTTACCTTTCGAAACTAGACAGTTCAGATTTCGTTCTCATTTTAGTCTTGAGATTCCCAACTGTCTTGAGGGTGGATTTCTCTGGAGTTTATGTGTGGATGTAATCAACCCTTTTTGTTCTTTTTTCTTGGTTTTTCCAGGTGGTTGTTTTCATGACCTTGAAGTTTATTACAAAGCAAGCAAGTAGGAGCACGAAGAAGTCATCTTCATACTTGCCATTTATCCTCTGGAGAAATCAACACTGTGGGGGGTATTATATGAGTGCTGCTGTCCCCACTGTTGAAGATGGGTGCATTTAAGGATGAGTCAGTTGTGGTACATCGGGGAAAACATGAAGGCGATCCCAGTGAGATCACAGTGAATTGTCCTGACAAAGTTGGGCTTGGCTGTGACCTTGCTCGAACAGTCTTTGAATTTGGCCTCAGTGTGGTGAAAGGAGGTGATGATTTCCTCCTCATTATTCTATTTCAGATCATTCAGACCACAGAGATTCTGCTGGAGTTTGAAAAGAATAGTTTCCATCTCCAGAAGATCTACATAGCAGCAAGAAGGGCAACAACAACATGAGCCTGTTGTTTTTCATCCAGTGCTCTTCTTGCAGGCAGGCTACTAATAATACACGAGGAGAGTTGTTCAGCTGCTGCATTGTGTGGTAACCATTTCAGAGTTTGGGTGGTGAGATGCAGATTTGTCTACAGATGGGCGGTGGTGTTTTGTCGTGCTCTGGGTGGTACCACGAGTTAGCGCATCCACAGTACGCTGGCCACTTTTGAAACAGGGCTTGGAAGATGCTTGCCCTTCTGCTGTGGGCCAGTTTTTGCCATCTCCATCTCCTCCTGTTCTGACATCAAAGAATATGTTTCTGCTCCAAGTCTGCTCATCAGATCGCACTGGCCTCCTGCATGGTACAATCTCTTTATCCCTTCAATTTGGGTTGGATCATTCATTACCTCTGTCCTTATTAGCAAGGCCTGAACTCTGTCAACTTACTCTGTCAAATGGGTTTCAATGCTTTGTATAATAATACTCTTTCTGTTCAAAAGTGTGAAGAGAAATTTTCAGTGCCTGTGGTGTGGTTGGTTTCCACTGTGTTCTTCCGAGAACATCTTCATTTTTGTTGACTATTTCAACATTCTGGCCTTGGTGTGACAGGTGTTGCAAAGAAGTTGTGGGAGTTGGAATTGTCTATCCACAGAGTGAATGTGTCAACAAGTCCTGATGGCAAAGCTGTTAATCTTTTCTTTGTCACTGACAATCGGTACTGTTGCTGTCCCAGAAAGCACCTACATTTCCTTACATTTCTTGTTGATCCCATGATTGCTGAATCTGGTGGAGTTTGTTCTCCAATCATGTAGAACTATTTCAGCTTATCTTCTTCAAACTGTCTATGCCATATTGTCCCAGAGTTGCTGGTGAAGGAGAATCTCATACTTTTGAATGCACTGATGTTGTATACTGCAGGAATGAGCTGCCCTGGAAGAAAAGGCTGGAAGAAGTTTGTGATCAGGCTAGAGAGTTGCTAGGAGATACCTGCTCTCACTGTGTCCTGAGTCAAGCAGGCCCAGAGTGCGGGGGCTTGGTTTGTGCACCTCTACCACTCCAGGTAGCAAACAACTTGTTTGCTGAGGTTCCTGCACCCTTACCAACTGAGAAGGATGAGAGTAAAGGTGGACCTCATACCAGCCTGGGTGGAGCTCACACAGTTGTGACTCTTGATAACTTGACCAGCCCTGTCCACAGCCTACTTCAAGTTACTTGTAAAAATCGGAAAGGTCTTTTGTACGACTGTCTGCGTACTTTGAAAGACATGAAATTGCAGGTCAGTAGTCATCTCTTTGCATTGCAGTTCAGTCTTGGAGTAAAATCCAATGGTAAAGTCTGAAGTCTGTTGCCTGCAACCCTTTGCATGCTGTGCAGAGGGGGTTTTTTTGGGTTTGAATGTCACAAGACTTATGAGTGAATCTTCTCATTGCTTCTGAGAATGCAGGACTTTTGAAAAAACTTTGCCTTTGATTTTGATTACATCATTTTATACCTACCCATTGATGGGATTTTCCTGCTGCCACTGCTTGAGGGATGGTACTATGGCCTTGTGGGAGCACCAGGTGGATTTTTTTCACAAAAGGTTTTGAATGTCCTCATGAGATTTTGTCTATGTGGCATGCAGGTTGCACATGGACGTGTTGCAACAGAGAATGGGATCAGTGTGATCAGTGTGTTTGTATTGCGGGCAAATGGGCGGAAGGTAACAGAAGATGATGAGAAGAAGAGGCTTTGTCTGTGCATGTATACTGAAGTTGACCATCCGCTGCGAGTCGCAGTTGTGACTAGAGGCCCTGATACAGAACTCCACATTGCAACTCCAATAGAGAGTTGTGGAAGGGGTCGTCCACGTGTTCTTTATGATATTACTCTTGCTCTTAAGCAGTTGGATATTTGTATCTTCAAGGTAAGCAAGTTAAAAACTCAAACCCTGTTTTTCTTATGAAGGCCATCAACCCACATCTGCTCTGGCAGCTCTGTGGTTGCAAATGTGAGAGCAGTTTATTACATACCTATCTATGCAGACCTAATCAAAACAGACCTATCATTGTTTGGTGGTGAAGGACTATTGCCGTAAATGAAACCTCATGAGAGAAAACTGTTTGGCCATACCAGTCCTTTCAAAAGGTTGATGATGTAGTGTCATTGCCTCAATCTGGAATGTGACTATTACAGCTGGAGTGCTTGTGCATTATTGTCATTTTCCGTGAAATTCAGTAGTACCATCAGTGCTTGAGGAGTTGCAGATGTAGTAGGTATGTCCATGATATGCTACAGCTGCAGAGAATGGAAAAAGTGTGTGGATAGAGGTGTTAACAATTGCAAATTGGTGAATGGAAATTTGTAGGCTGATATTGGGAGACATGCTGTTGCCAACCGACACTGGGAGATCTACCGTCTCTTGCTTGTTGATAGAGCCGAGTTGTCTTGGTCAAGTAGCAAGATACGCAGCCTTCTTGCAGACCGTGTTCGACATATTCTGATGGGGTGAAGTAAGCTGTCTTATCGAAAACATGTCTTGCCATGTTAGATAAGAAGACCCACATCTACTAATGTATTTGCATTTGAAGCTGGAAGATCAATAGGTCTTGAGCTTGGATGGATCATCAGCAGTGGAGACTGTTTCCACTTGATTTGCAGTGTTTTTCCAACTAGATAACCCATTTTCTCCCATCATAAAATTGCATGATCCAGTCAGTTATGATTTGGAGTAGTATGGTGCAGGCCAAATATCCTATATAGCCTAATAGGACAGACTATTCAGATTCAGTCACTGTTGCTTGTCTGGGTTCTACAATCTAGCAGTAATTTGGTGCTGGAATTGATCACCACTGTGGTTCACTATGGGACAGGAATAAAAAAGTGTTTCCTGCCCATGTACCATCCGTCCTGCCTGATGTGCTGGTGGGTGCGGTGAGATTCCAGTTCCATTCTTCACAATAGTTTCCAAACTCAGTCCCAGTTTAAATCTTCCCTTTCTTCTGAAACATTCCTACGGTAGTTGGGATATAGTAGTATTTTGCACTTCATGTCTTCAGAGATCTTTCTGGCTAAGTATGATTGATACCTACTAAAAGTCTCTATGGGATCAAAACAGTGTTAAGTTCAACCTTTAAAAGTTAATACATGGGGAGACTAATTTAATCTCAACCTTAAAAAGTTAATACATGTGGAGACTAATTTAATCTCAACCTTAAAAAGTTAATACATGTGGAAACTAATACTGATCCACTACACTATAGAGTGTAGAGTAATGTAGTGTAGAGAAAGATCGAAAGTTTGCAGTAGAGAGAAAAATTTATCCAAAGAACTATATCATGCCTATGCCTCCTCACTACAAGCAAAACCAATAAAAATAACACAATGTTTTTTGAATATAGATGTGTGGTTATTCTTCATAATTGAGCCAATTGAGGGCATTGATATTAGTATGTGCTCTATGGCTTCTAACATGTTTGCAAATAGAATAACCATCTACAACTCTCCTTGTGTTATCGTCTTTCTACTTGGTTGTTCATTTTACAACATTGAGATGTGATTTGTTTCAGTCATGGTCCATTTTAATTTCTCAAACTTTTTTCACATCATTTTTTAAAAAATTAATGGCAATTGCAATAACAATTCAACCGATAGAAAATTGTGTTTTCTTCTTTTGTGGCACTTTGTGAACTTTTCCTTGCACACTAATAAGTTGTGTAAATTGGCATATGGAGCAAGTCCATCACTTCCAAGTTTCATCACCAAAAACAAGAAATTGCTTCCCAGGGGCTTAGGGATGGCTTCATTTCTAATGCAACATTCTCCTCATCATTCATATGTATAACACAAGCTTTAGAATGTGTGGTATGCACACCCCTTAATACACTTGGTTACCTACACCATCAAATTTTGCAATTCTTCAGAAATGTCAGCAAATAAATATTTCAAACCAATGCCAATTAGGAGATACACTTGTTATTTCATACTTGTCTTTCATCTTATTTCATTTTTCTTTTCCCTCCTTTTAAATGCATTGCAACGTTTGTGTCTCTTTAAAAATCTTCATGTTTCTTTTCCATTATTTTCCCACAATTCTACTCTCAATACTTTTCCTCCTAAATGTCCAATATACACTAAAAATTAGCATTAGACCATAGTCTACCACTATTATACCCAGGCCACCTATATATTTTGAGCAACTTGATCTTGCATAAATGATGAATGCCTTCTTCCAAGCCCATAAATGGGGAGAGGTGTTTAATATCTCATAATGAGCTTTATTTAATTTGCATTTTTGGGCTTGTCTTTTTGTGCCTTGTGTGGTTATGTGTCAAATAGTGTTGTGTGATTTGAAATGTTCTAAGCATGTTTTGAAGAAAGAAAATTATTTGATTGTTTTGCATGTTCTACTATCTTGAGCCAAATTTGAACCCAATATCTCTCTCTTGAGAAAGAAAGCATCAACTAAAACCATCTTTTTTTAATTTAACATATGCATATAGTCAAAACAATTAAACCATGTGGCAAAACTAGACAAGTTTGTGCACAACTAAACATTATCAACCATTTTTTATGTCAAATAATGTTCGTTAGGGATTTTTTTATTTATTATTGAAACACAACAAAAGACCCAACTTGACAAATCATTTGTACCCATGAGTCAAGCCCATTAATAGAAGGCTAACAAGAGTTTCACCTACACACCATTAAGTTTGAACCCATGACCTTTATGACATCCCAAGGTTACATATTGGGTTATTCCAATGAACCATCACCCCTAAGGTTTTGTTAGGGGGTGTTTACTGTCTTCCATAAATGGGTGAAAATATAACCCCAAAAAGATTGTATGGAAACATTGCATAGAGTATTTCATGGTCAAAGGAAAAGTACAAAAGTGTTCAATAAGGCAACTAAATATTTTGTTTTCATAAAATTGCTTGTTTTACATTCCTCAAGCTATTTTTCTTGTATTGGAACAAATGGAAAGGGCAAAACAAACATAAAGTTTGATCCTTGATGAACTTTAGTTTGATATACTACTAGAAACTAATGACATTTTTAATCACCAACTAATGGTCCCTATTCACTCAAGTTTTGGTGCACATGCATGAGGCTAATGCGTACTTGAATAACATGTCATTTACAAGGTTTTTAAACTTTAAATTTTGGTCACAACTATTGATAATTGCATCTTTTGTTATTGAACATATTGCAATGAAGGTAAATGCATGGTAGTGTGGACAAAAAAGAGGCAAAAATTCCCTAATCTAAAAGTCCATTTCATTTATATTTGTTTTTAACCCTAAGATGTTTTTTTAATAATGTAGCAACAATTCATCAATTTTAAACAATTTTTTTCAATATTTTTTCTCACTTTTTAAAAGTTCATTTAGTAAAATATGTTTGCAAAATCTCAATTCAAGTCATGTTTTAAAAATATGAAATGAACTTTTGAAAAATATACATTTTTTTTACTAGGTAAAAGTTCATAGGTAATAAACTTCATTATATATGAATTAATACATTTCAATTTTGCTTTCATTTTTACATTTTCTACCTAAAACCATGTCCCTAACAAGTTTTGAAGCTCATCATGGAACCAAACCACAATCCATTTGCTTAATGTTGACACTATTACAAATCTCGATTTTCAATTTCAAAAGTCCATAACTCCTATAATTTTATGAATTTTTTCATACCAATCATTTGCATTATATATATATATATATATATATATATAATTTTATAACCTCAAAATGAATCTCATTTAATAATTTCATTATATACAAAACAATGTGACAATTAGAATGACACCAAAGTAGCAAAAAAATGCACTATGCTATTTCCAAATTGGTTCATCCTACCATGCATCCAACCATGAGTGTATTGTCATGCTTGTTTTCCTCATTCATAAACAACTTTTCATGTATCTTGTGAATAAATTCATATCTTTCTTTCAGTGAATTTTTTTGGGATCAATGCAGGTCAACATTGTCGTCTCTTAAAATGGGGATCACACTTTTGATGAATGTTGGAGACAAAGCTGGAACTTGTAAGCTTTCCCATTCAATTTGTAGTTAAAGGAGTAGTATTTTTTAAGGTCATGCATATGAAAGAAATGAGTCATTCAAATTGACACCATAGGAACTAATTCCTTCTTTTGATTGAGGAAACTTTGTTGCATTTGTGAACAAACCAAAAAAAAGGTGTTCATTTAAGTTAATCCACTTTAGGACACCAAAGTATTATCATTGGATGGGAATCAACTGGGGCATGCATTTTGGTTATGGAGTGCCTTAACTGCCAAGCATTGGCTCACCCAAAAACCCATTATACCTTAATTAGGCAAGCTTAACATCTCCAATACATAGGCAATAATGCCTTTATTTGGGTTGGTGTTTGTTTTACAAATCTCATGAGATGCATCAATGGGGTGGGCAAAATCCAAACCTTTGTGGGGCAGTAGGGTTTAATGTTTAAAAAATCAAAGTTAAAAGTTAGAAATTAGAAATAATTTATTTGTTTTGAGGTTTGAAAATTATTGAAGTGCATCAATTTAATAAAGCACAATCATCATCATCATGGAAACAATGATGTAACAAAAAGAAGCACTAGAAAAAATGATCCAAAGGAAAGACATGCCAAATTACTGAAAAGTTCTTTTCTTGATGTCACCAACCAACAACTATTACATTTTTCAAATAAATAGTTCTGCTACAAGGCCTTTTGTTTTGATGTTCAAATGAATGTTTCATCATATTGGAAGTTAAAAGGTTTTCATGTTGTTGAGTTGTTTTTAGTTCCCATCTTCATGTTCAAGTGTGTTAATGAGTAAGTTTTCTAGCTTATTTAACATATAAGGCTTTACAATAATTTATCTAGTTATTGATCGTAGGTGTAGATTTATTGCCTCTTGGTTACTAAGGGATGAAGATATTAGGTTAGCTAGTTCTTGAGGATAGGGTGGTTATTTAAGGACTTGTGCAAGAGATTTGGATGAGCTCCTTATTTTGTAAGAGAGCATGAAATGCCCTTGTGACTAATGGGTGGTGGGGAAACTCGTTGGTTCCTCATTCTTTTTTGTGGTCTTCTTGGAGTTATGGAGAGTATTATGGGAAAGATGATGTGTTTTTTATTATTAAAATACAAAAGAGAGATATTCCAAGGAGGCTTGGGGCATGATTTTTTTGGGGGGGTTGCCTAGCTTGTTTTTCAACTTGCAAATAAATGTAGTTAGTTTTTTTTAATGTAAAAAACTACAACTTTCCCATTTCTATTGTTTATAATTTTTTCCTTAGTAAGTGGTCACTAGACAATAACAACAACATGGAGGGCAATTATAATGGAAGGCATTAGCTTCAAATGGTGAAGGTAGTTTGCCCTTCCTAGAACAACATGAAAGTTGAATCTAGGGCAAGAAGGTAGTTACCATCCTATTACATCATTGACACTCTAAGTTATTTGTTTGGTTCTAAAGATCTTCCTTATTATTTCGAAATCATGATTGCCTACTCAAAGCCAATCCCAAGGTAAAAAATGTCTTGCATTTTTTATTATCTTTATACTTGACAACCTTCCACATGTGTGGATTTGGGATTGTTGGGTCCACATATATACATTTGGTGACCATACCATGGATCTTGTGCCAAAAAACTTTGGTTGGGAATGTTTGGTGTTTTTTTGGGGTTTAAATGACATGTTTTTTTGGTTATTGGAAGCAATTTCAGCATTGGTAATTTTACAAATGATAAAGAGCAATGGAAATTTTTCTACTACCAATTGCATTAATTTATGTTCTTGAGCCAATGAAGTTGTGGAAGGTAGTGAAGTATCAAAAGTGGGGTTTACTAGATTATTTGAAATCTAGGATTTTGAATGAAAATTTGTGGAGGTAGGACTATCCAAGAAATGTAACAAGTGCCTTAGCAAAAGTTTACAAGCACATAACAAGATTGAAGAAAATGAAATAAAGTTCAATTCATCTTTATATGTTTGCCAAAAAATAAAAGGTTGAATTTTCAAAGTATTGTATTTTTTCGATTGTAAAAAACATGTGTTGATTTTTAAATATATATATTTAACATCACACACATGTACATTGTGTAGATATGGATTCTTGACGTGGACCATGTGCCATTTATCCAATAATCAATTACAATTTGAAATTTATTTCACAATAAAAATACATGGTCTTAATTTTTGGCAACCTAAAAAAAGGCATCTACCATTAATTGCCATATCATAATGTACATTTAAATCACATTTCAATGCTATGAGGCATCTCCATTACATTTTTGACAATTTTTCATTGTGCATATGTTTAATTTTTGTGTTGTTAAATATATACCATGAATTGATTTGGAATTATAATGTTTCCTTGTTACATCATTATATATTGATTGTGTTAACCTTTGTGAACATAAAATCCCAAAACCTTTTTGTATCTTACATCTGCATAAAGATTACATGTGTTAAATGTGTGAACACATAAAAAATGTAATAATATTTGCTATTATTTTGGAATTTCAGACATAATATTTCCTTTTCTTGTTGTTTGAAAATGAAGGTTGCATGAGCTACTATTTGTGTTGCAACTCCACTTTGAGGGAAGTGTGAGGATGAAACTCACACTCCCGAAATTGGGACTTGGGAGTACTCCAGGGCTCTTGAAATTTCAGAATTCGACTATAGGGGTCAAAACACCTTGCATTGGGGTGTTATTTATATCATTGGAAAGCTATTGATGTGTAGATGTCGAAAATGGCCTCGCATGAACCATTTGGACATTGGTAGCAGAAGTTATGGCCAAAAGAAGGGCCGAGAATCAAACTGTCAATTTGACTCCTGACCATTAAAAGTCGAGAATCGACCCAATCCTGGTATGTACAGGTGAAGTGCAACACACCGTTGGAAAGCTCTCAAGGAGAGTTACAAGTTTGCTTTAGACCTCGTCCTAATTGGAGATCGAAGCGAGAAGTTATGAACACCCAAAGTCCCGGGAGTCCAAACTGGGACAATTTTGGGATTCCATTTTGGGAGTCCCAGGAAAAAGTGCCATTCGAATGCAAGTGCGGTGGAGAGACGCAAAGAATACCATATGGGGGAAGGAGGTGGCTTCCCCCGAATTCGAGCTGTGGTGAGTCAAGTGAGTCCAGAGTTGCCCGTGGTTTGTCCTAGCACCAAAGGTGTTTCAGAAAATGATCTAACCAACTTGTTGTTTGGTTTTGATGCAGGTTCAAGTAAGTGAATAGCTTGTCCCTCTTCCTAGTCCAATCCCGGAGCTTCAACACGCCCCTTTACCCCTTTTAGTGTTGAGACCTGGGAACGTGCCCCAAGTCCTCCACTATTCCACAACTTGAGTAACTTAGTCCCGACTTGGGACTAACTAGGGACTTGGGAGCGCGTCAATTTGCAACCAATTGGAGGCATATATTTAAACATTAGTGTCAATGCATGTTTAAGCAAGTGAAAAAATCAATGGAACATGTCAATGTCAAAGTATGTGATAATGGAAACATTCACATGCTCCATTGTTAATTGATCATATTTTTGGATATGTCCATTGTGTAATCTTGGTGGATCATGGCCTTGTATTTTACTATCTTGCCCACGAGCCTTTTAGCTCTGCATTATTTATTTAAAATTAACTTACATTGAGGATTTAATGAAGAAAGACATGATAAACACTAGTTAATTGGTAGTGTCAATTTTATGGAAATGTTTTTTTAATGTGCCACAAGGATTTATGTTAACTTGAATCAAATTTCCTATGCAACAAATTATGGTGACTAATTGTACAATTACATGATTTGAGCAAAAAAATAATTCGTGGTGGTCATTATTGTGGTGTTAACAAAGTGTAAATTGAAATAAATTTTTATAACTTATAATTTTTAGTTGCCATTGATATGCCTACACTTTTAGGCAAGAAAAAAAACCTTGCATGATGGGTGTAATCACACTAATATGAACCATAGCAAGTGTAACATGTGTTTAATTTTTCACAATTAAAAGCATTGATTTAATTTGGTGTTGAAAATATAAGATTTTTTTAATATGGCAAGGTTCATAATATATCATTGGAACATGTGAATTAATCTATAAAAAATCAGATGAATAAAAAGTTATTAAAAAAATCATTAAACATTGTACCGTGTGTTTTTTTAACATTAAAAGGATTTATAAATTAATTTTAATTTTTTTGAAAATTACACATATTTTGAAATCTTTTACATAAACCTTGACATAATAATTTTTTTTTTAATTAAAATTTTTTGAAGAAAAAATTGAAGATTTTTTGAAGAAAAAATTGAAGATTTTTTGAAGAAAAAATTGAAGATTTTTTGAAGAATATTTAAAAATATATTCACTCAAAAGCAATCATTTAAGTAAGCAGGTATGGTTCATGTTATTTCATTTGCACCTTGAAAAATGTCAAAAATTATGATGAACCATTGGAAAAGTAAAATAATTTATATATTTGTGGACCCAATAGTTCAAAATCCACACAAGGAAAGGGCTACTAAGCATAAGAACAATAAAAAATGCAATAATTTTTTTACCTTGGGAATACCTTCCACTAAGCAATAATGTTTTCCAAAGAATAAACAAGATTTTTGAAGCCAATCAAACAATTCAAAATGTCAATGATGTGATAGGAATGTAACTACCTTCTTACTTTGGGTTCAACTTTAATGTAGGTTGCTTTAGAAATGACAAATTACTTTCACCATCTGAACTAGATGCCTTCCACTAGCTACTATAATTACCTTTCATGTTGTTATCATTATTGTCCAATGATTACTTGCCAACGAAAATATACAAGAAACAAAAATGTGAAAGATTCAATCTTCTACATTAAAAAAATTAGCTACATTTATTTGCAAGTAAAAAAAAAAAAAGGAAAACCTCAAAAAAAATTCATCATGTCCCATTTATTCTTGGAATATCCTTCTTTCATATTCCAATAACTACAAAATATCATTTTTCCCCACAAAACTTTCTACAACTCCAATAGGACCACAAGATATAATTAAAAACCAACAAAGCTCCTCACCCATTAGCCACAAGGGCACTTCATCATTTCTTACAAAATAAAGAACTTGTCCAAATTTCTTTCACAAATTTTTAAATAATGGTTAGCCATCTGCCAACCACCCTATTTTCAAGGACAAACTAACTTAATATAAACGTCATCCCCTTGTAATGTGAAAAGGGGGGGCTGTCTACTTATTGTGCAATCTGATCTAATCCTGGATTTTAGGCATAATTGCATCAACCATTTTGTGGTGACGGCGCCCCATCATTGTTGCATGGAAATGCATGGCCGACTTGTTTTCTAAGCTGTGTGGTGTGTGCAAGATTGGGCATGGCGGC
>Ga0116229_10008705_pt1 | contig 15691 bp, 15 predicted proteins | sample S1TSphgellanicum_3_FD_87313 | JGI IMG/M metagenome (GOLD analysis project Ga0116229, IMG submission 87313) | Host-associated microbial communities from peat moss isolated from Minnesota, USA - S1T2_Fc - Sphagnum magellanicum MG | ecosystem: Host-associated > Plants > Peat moss > Unclassified...
CCCTTTCCTTCTCCTTTGAGTGGGAGGGATCTGACAGCTTGAGCCTTCCCACTTTTAAGGACTACGTGTAAAAACTAGTGTTCACATGTTTTTGGTTGGGTCTGGGTCTAAAAATCACATCCAGAGCGTCTACATGAACTTGGACCCAACCTTAAAATTGGACCCAATGGATCTACCTGGACTTGTTGTAAAATTGAACTCGGACAGTTTTAAGGTTTTTTTACAAGGTTCAAGTCACTGTTAGATAGGGTTAAGTCCTTGGGTTTAGATACAATTCAAGGTTTTTAAGTTATAAGGTCTTAGGTCTAAGTCCTAAACTTCTAAGTTCTAAGACTTTAAGGTTCTAAGGTCTTAGTCCTAAACTTTAAGATATACAGGCATCTCCAATTATAGCACTAAAGTGACCTTCATGTAATTTATTGGATTCTGGAAAACCTTTAAATAACCTTAAGTTCATTTTGGATTTTGAGTGTTTAGACTTTGGATGTTAGAGCCAAACTGTAGGATGAAATGGAGTGGGATGTTATTGTCTTTGGAATGACTTTCTAATGGATGAGAAAATAGACCGTGTAGTTCAAAGCAAAAGGTGACAAGGGAGTGGGTAGTTGATGGAGTTTTCTACTTTTTAGTGTTTGTGTTTGTTTGATATAGATTAATAACAATGGTAAGATTTGTGGTGCTGTTATGTGTGAGTTATTCTAAGCTGACGAACAAGTTAGGTTTTTGTTCTGGTGTTCTTGATGATCTTTGGAGACAGTGGATTCAGCACAATATCAATATGGTGGAATTTGAGGAATGGTGCACGATGGAGAGATAAAAGGACAGCTAGTAGATGAGCTAAGTACCTAGTTCTTCATAGTGATATGCTACTGAAGTGTGATTGTGGATGTGGTGTGATTGGTTTTCTTGTTGAAGATTGATGAATGCCCAACAGTTGAATTCTTAGTTTATTTTGATTCCTGTTTTATTCTCCTGTGCACTGGAGTTAAGTGGATAGATAGGTGTAGAGACACAAACATGAATAAAATGTGTGGGAATGGTGAAAGTGACAAAAATCACTAGGGGATGAGAGGCTGGTTTGAAGAAAACATTAGTGTATAAGTTTGTAGTTTGGGATTGTAGAGTGAAAACCTTGGGGAATCACATTCAGGAAAGATACCCAGTTTGTTGGGAATTTTGGGATTATGGGTTGTGCACAGTTATGAGGACTTGAGGGAAAGGGCAATTTGTCGATGGTGCTACTGGTCGATATAGTTCTGTCAAAATTGCCTGAGTGAAACTATGGGTAATGTTGGGGCTGAGAGAACTGACAGGGTCAACTGATGCCAAGGGAGACTTTTGATAGATTAAAGAAAGAGTCAGGAGAGATCTGATTCACTAGACCCACCATTTTTATCATGTCCTTGTGACAATTTAAAGCAGCTGAGTAGAGATAGTGCGTGGCTGCAAGTTGTTGATTCGTATGCAAAAAAAAAAAGTGTACTTAAGTAGGTATTATGGGTGGCTGCAAGTTGTTGATTTGTATGCAAAAAAAAAAAGTGTACTTATGTAGGTATTATGGGATTTGTTAAGAGATCAAAGGCTATTGAATATGATTCTTTTATCAGTGTGTATAAACAGAGAGTGTTAATGGCATTACAGACCGTCTCCACATCAAAATGGCTGTTATTGCACAAGAGGTTCTTCTAAGCTAGGAGTTATATGGGGTTTACCTCCCCTTTCTTTAGTTGATTTGCTTCATGTGACAGGTGGAGAGTTCAGTTCTTAGTAGTTCCCTTTCCTCGTGGCCCACCTTTGTTGGGCTGTTTGCTTGCCTGGACTTTGGTCCTTGCCCCTTATTTCCTTTTCTCTCCCTTCTTGGGTGCTTTCTTTTTATAAAGTTTGGCAGGGTTTCATCAATATGATTTGCTCATGTTCATACACATTGTGCTTTGGAGTTGTATTGATAGTGAGAAAGAATCAAGTTGTATATGCAGCCTCCTCCTTTTTTTTGGTTACAACACCACCCCCAAAAGTTGAAATGAGTGAGGATGTAACAAATGAAGCCAGCGAGATCCTAAAGTATTAAAGTCAAGATCAAACTTGATTGGGATCTTTAAGTACAAGGGTCAATGGCGCCTTTTCTTACTATTGTCACCATCCACATTCCTAAGAATGAAGAGTTTAAATGTAACTTCAATGCTTTTTAAAAATACGTAAAACCTAAAAGTGAGGGGTCTCATAAAGCTCACTAGAATCATCGATCCAAGAAGCCAGCAATCTAAAAAATTGGACTTGGCTTTGACATTGATAGTTTTTACTTTTTGAAAATATTTCTTCAACCTGGAACTAAAGGATTTTTCATTATTAAAAAAAAAAGAAAACTTGGACTCAATGATTCTTATGAAAACCAAAAACTTAGCCTAAACCTTCCCATGCCTTGTGATTTGCATATGTTTAAGCTATTGACACTATTCCAAAACCATGGGTTTTACATTAGTTTGTTTTTTTAATTCAACCATAATGGAGAATCGATAATTTTGGCTATAATTAAAACAAACTAGTTGTTTAGGTCATAAAATTGACTAAGATCAGATGACCGAAATGTGTCTTGTCTAAATAGATTGAAAAAAATCAAGTTGATTTCCCATCCTATGGGGCCAAATTATATATATATATCTATATAATTTTTTTTAATTAAAAAAATGATTTAATTCTTTTTCGTTGAACTGTTGATAGGTCATTGAAGTGCCATGGGGTTTGCTGAATTTGTTCTTGAATTGGACTATCCAAAAGGAAAAAAAAACTTTTTTTTTCACCTAGAGTATCAACGTCACCAAACCCACCTCTAGTCCTCCATTTGGTTTATTATTATTATTATGTGCCATGTGTCAACTAGTCCTCCACCTTCTTGGCCATACAAGAAGGCTATAACCATCCCAACCACAACATCACATAATGAGAAATAATAACATCCAAAGTAGATGTAAAAATTAGATTAATTTGAAATATGTATTTTAGAAAATCAAATGTAATATTAATTATTTTATATTTGAGCTATATATTCAAATGTAATGTCTTTAATGATGTTTAATTTTCAATTTTTGAATTTCATAAATATATTCAATTTCTGAATATGTTCAAATTTCATGCCTAAAAACATTACATATTGTGGAAAAATATTTTGAAATAGGTCAGATATTCAAATATAATTTTTTTGATTATATTTTAAAGTTTTATCTCATAATTACATATTATAATAATAATAATTTCCTAATTTCAAATGTCAATTTATTTACATTAATTTAAAATAGTTATTTCAAAAATCTCAATGTAATTTTTTTTCAAAGTGATTTAATCTTGCAATTTTTAATGAAATTAATTCCACATGTGAAATACATAAAGACAAATTATTCTACCATTTTTTTCCGTTTTTTTCATAATTACATTAATTCTATAATGATATAGTGTCATAATGAAATTGATTGCAAATGTCATTAATGTCATTAATATATTTATTTCTATTTTATTTTATATTTGGGTTAAAGAAATTTTCAATTGTTGTTGGATTTCTAGGAAAAACAATTGCTCCCAATTCAATATCCACTACCCCTTAGGTTTAAAATTTAGAAAACCTCCTCCATTAAATCATACTCATTAAATTCATTCCAACAACACCAATAGCTAAAGAATTTCAAATTTCATTTTCAAATTCTTTAAGTAAGCTCATTGGATCCTTCGCATTAAATTATATTTGTCCCATGTGGGCTGTGGCATTTTTACAAAAGTGCTGCTACAAATGGTAACCTAGGAAATGCTTAGGTCTAGATGTGGTTACTTTTATTTTGATTTTGAAAAATGAAGACAAAATCAGTTAAAATTACAAATCTTTCTTTATTTCATTTTCTGAAAAAACTCACCAAGTTGCCAAAAAAATCCAAAAAATTGAAGACACTACATATAGTATGACCTTTATCCAAGGTATGAATTGAGAAATGAATTTCCAAAAGCAAGTGTAGTTGATAGTTAGTCACCATCAGCCAAACAAATCCATCATAACCACATGCATTGCAAAAAATATGAAAATGAATATATGTTTGACATATACCTTCTATTTACCCTTTTCAAAACAATTCTCCTTCCTTGGGTAAAAGTAAATCACAAGCATATACTAGCTGAGTAAAATAAAGACAAGACAAATTTAAAATATTTACCAACTGGGTAGAGTATACATTTTATCTGGTTATACCATGGGTATATCAGGGTAATAGATTTACCTGCCCAACACTGATATGTACATATGTACTTGGTAATATTCCTATTTAAAATCACCTGATATTCATGCCTGCAAAACAATAATGGCATTGGAACTTAGGCCCTCTTCATTCTCAGGACAAGCACCAGCCCTCCAAAAAGGAATTGTGCACCATTGTCATTTTGCAATTTTCTGAAGAATGAAGCAAAAGTTATTCATTTATAGTCATGTTTGTCTCTGGGAATTAAATAAAAATCTTGAAAAATGGTTATATTTAGCAAGCTTCATAAGAACTCTGAAGTCAAGCCCACTTGGATTGGAATAGTATATTAGGATGGGTGACCTTCCAAGGGGGAGGGTTCAGATAATTGTTTGTGATTTCTACAGTGGAAATTATATGTAGAGGTGATAAATGGGTTAAACTTGAAGGAGCTTCATTTGTCTCCAAGAGCAAAACTTGGGTAGATTTTGCTGAGGAGGCAAGAGGCCACAGAGTCCACTCAAAGAAAGGTATTATGTATCCATGGGATCATAGCTGTTACAATTCCAAGTTGGACCTTGAAACAACAACAAATGGTGAAGCAACAAAGTTTCTTATAGTGTGCAATTGCACCTCATATTTTAATCTTCATGTATGAACAATCCAGGTTTACAAATCAGCAGCTCTTGTGTATAAGGCTGGAGAAAATCACACTTAGAGTGGAGGAGTAGAACACCTCTTGTTTGTGGCTGGAAATCTTTTGCAAAGAATGCTCCACAAAGCTTGGAGACAATGGATATCTTCACAGCAATTCTTGTCTATGTGCAGCTATAGATGATAAATTCACCATGGTTTATAACTTATTGTACACCCACAAGAGAGGTGGGAGACGCACACAAGTGTAAGGTAAATCATAGCTCCCAATTTGAATCATCAACATTTTGGCTTTGAATTGCACCTGTTGTGTTCTTGGACAAGCATCCACTCTGAGCTGCGCTCAAACTAGTGATCCACACATCATCTGCCATAACAGGCATAGCATCTTGATTCCGATTCCAGCTCCAGTATGCATGTGTGGCATTGAAGATTTCAAGTTCACCATGTCCAAAGCTGGACTCCCGGAATACTGACCACACAGGTTGGGGATCCAGCCACCTGTAAAACACACCTCACCCCAAAAACAAAGTTTACATGAGAGGACGAAGAATCCTGACTATCATTGGACAATGTGTATAGAGTCTCTTGTAAATGGGTTGTTGTGATTGAGTGATTATTGATCTCTTGATTAGTAATTTGTGGCATTCTTGATTTCAATGCAATGGGGGTGATAATACAGACTTACGTTCCTGCAAGACCTTCACGGTTTCCTCCGTCGCCAATAGTGATATACAGGATTCCACAGGGGTCTGGTTTTTTCAGATACGCTCTTTCCTGGTTATATTACACAAACATGAAAGTGCTCAAAATTTCAGTTTCAAATGTTTTTCGCTACTCAATCAATCAAGCTCCAGGAGATCAACGATGAACCCAAGTTTAAGAAAAGCTGGCTGCTTTGTATAAATCTGAGTAGCTTACCGCACGCTCATAAGCATGGACATGACCAGCAAACATGATATCCACCTTGGCAGCATAAAGAGTAGACTCCATGGCTGCCATCATTGCATCTCCTTCACCCTGATGGGCAGAGTTGCTGTTGTACCAGGGTGCATGAAGAATTGCGATTAGCCATGGCGTCTTAGTTCTATCCACTTTTTCCAGATCTGCCTGTTATCATAACCAGTTGCATGCACACGAATCAGATCATCAAAATTTCCCCAGAATTTTGCATTGAAACATAATTCCTAGGGTTAAGATCAGACGAAGAGGGATACTACATCTCATGGTGCCATCATTGTTCTGAATTTTTGTGTGAGAAAGAGGGCCGGGGGGGGGGAGAGAGAGAGTGTATGTATGTGATGTCGACAAACACCTGAAGCCATTTGAACTGTGTAGAATTTGTATCGAAGTCGGCATAAGATCCCAGCATCAGAATGTGAACCCCTGCAACTTCGAATGAGTAGTAGAGATTGGAAGAGGATCCGCTCTCGTTGTAAGGCATTTCCCAGCGGGTGTTGTAGGACAAAAAGCTTTCCACGAGGAGAGGAATGTCTTCAATCTCATGGTTTCCTTCTGTCACCATCCACGGCCGATAATTCGCGTATGGCGACATCATCTGCCCGAAACTGTCCCATAAAGGTTGCCACGTGTCGGCGTAAGACAAATCCCCAGGAAACAATAACACATCGTAATCATAGGCTGCAAGGTGCTCTAGAGTAGTCGCCGTCCAATCAGTTTGTCCCAGATCACCTGCAGCAATACATTTCCAAAACCGCAAGGGTATTGATCCATTAGCAGCATGCAAGCAATTCAGATCCAAGGCAATGCATCTGCGGCATTCATTCTTTTGCAATAGCTTCACCTGTGGAGTTATGAGAGGACTGTGAGCGCAGTTAGCTGCAAAAACACAATGGAAAGCTGCTGTAATCATCTGCCTAATGGAAAGATGTCCTTAATTAGTACTTTTCGAACACGGCAAAAACTGAATCAAATGCAACAAATGTTCGTCGAGATAAAGACAGTTTTGCAAGGCTTTTTTCTCAGTGCTCCTCTCGCAGTTTTTGGAATATTGAAAGCTAGACATGCGGATGCTAGAGGGGGACCCAAAACCCCCTGCAAAAAAAGAAAGACTCACCAACAACTGCGAATTTGATGGGCACATTTGGGCCAGAAGGAGGAGGAGTGGTGAAATTAAACTCGGCGCCGAAACCGCCACACTTGTAGAAGTAGGTGGTGCTGGGATTGAGTGGACCCAGAATCACATCGTGGATCAGACCAGATTCGTATAAAATGAACAAATAGTGTTTGGTGACGCCACTTGCAATATTCGTGTAGTGCCCCGATGTTGTCCCATATTGTACAGTCGCTGGCACTGCACTGGAGGTCACCCATGTCACCTTCATCTGTCCAGGCCCGGCCAGAGAAACATGCATCTGTTCGCACCCGCCAATTCTTCAAAAATCAGCAGTACAAATCTAGACCCCGCAACAAGCAAGCGAGAAAACACGTGCTAGAAGCAGACCCTGCTAGGAATCTATTGCAATTCACATCCTGTAGACGAAATTCCCGCACCTGATCAGGATCGGTGCATGCAGTCAAGCTCTTCCTCTCTTGAAGGAGCTTTTCGACCGCATAGCTCTTGGCAGGAGCTTTAGGGGGCCTCACGTATGTCGAGGATTGGCCAACCACAAATTCTCCCAGGAAAACCAAAAACACGGCAAATACGAGAGTTACAAACTGCAGCATCCTGGCCTTACGCCTTGATCTTGCTCCTCCTCTTCCTCCGTCCATGATCGAAAGCATGCGGTTGAACAGCAATACCAGCAATACTAACTGACGCAGCACCAATGATCTCTAGAGACAATATTTTTGCACAAACAAAGAGCGAAACCTTTTCGATATTATTGCACGAGTTCAACTGTCAAGTGCAGAACCTGAATCCGATATCCAATCTCGTCCGATACCAAATAAACTTTCGTGACAACAAAATGCTGCGTGCGTGCGTGCGTGCGTGCACATTTCCTTGCAAAAGGCAACTAGTCATTACAATTGCATCCTTTCAATCCAACACAACAAATCAAGCTCGCAAACACTTCCCGCTTACAATATATTCACCAAAAGCGAGCGAAATCCAATTTCATGAGTCATCGTCAATTTCGCTTCGTCAAATGGCTTCAAGAGAACGCCAACAACAACAACATCAACAAAAGAAAGAAAGAACTTGCAGGAGGCAAAAATCGCAACAATAGCACGCAACAAATTCTTGTTTGCTACAAAAGCAAAACGAATCCAAAAGAGAAGAAGAAGAAGATGATGATGATGATGATGATAACCAGCAACAATTGCTAACCCGATCTCTCTTGAAAAGCGTTGGAATAGATCTACAAACCACACAACAAATCAAGATCGCCAACCTTTCGTGCACACAATTTATATGCGCACCACACGTGGCTTTCAGCAAAGCAATTTCCTTAATTAATGCAAGAATATAATTTCTTTTAATATTTCTTTTGGCGAGACCACTTCAGGAATCAGGGTGTTAATTTTATTTTTTTAATTAAAAAAAAATCCTCCCCCAATTGTGTGATATAAAAAAATGGGGGATATTTTTTTTCCTCAAATCTAGCAAAATTAGTTGAATTTACTCTAGCAATTTACAATTTTTGCCCATATTTTTGTCAAGAAAAAAAAAGCCACTGGTAGCCTACCTACTATGAATGAATGATCTGCAAAGTTGGTATTATGGACCGTGTGCCTGTGAGCAAATTTGGGCGAGTCTGGTATGGCAAGCCCAAAATTTCAAAATGGTTGCCCAAAATGAGTACAATGCTTTGTATTGGGTAACATCCTTTCATTATGTGATGGTTTCCATGAGGATTTGCATGGGATTTCTTCCCTATTAGGTAAAGTGAAGAGCAAAATGGAGGGTTTCACATTTTTGGAAACCCAATCTGCTGTATGAGTTCAAAAAACAATTATGGTTTTTAGGGTTTAAACTCTTTATGATAGAATTAATGGTCAGATCCAATGGTCAGATCATCGTGTTGCCTGAACTGAAAATCTTCAAGCCGTTGTCCTTAATCCAGATTGACTACCCGATCATAAAGACCTGCCAAAAAATTCTAGTGTAATTTGCACAACACATTCTACATAGGAATTTGGCTTATTTTTTTCAAGTCACTCTAAAGTGGCGCCCACCCTCTGTTTTAGGGGTTGGAGTCTCTGCCATTCCAGTTCACTTTTCAGTTCACCCCAAGAAGCACAGAGTGGTCACATGGCTGTAATCAGCCACTTCAGTGCTCTGACTTCTAGGGTTTAGTAGTAAATGTTCAGGAGAACTCTTTGTTTTAACCTAAACTGAAATGATTCCCCACACTGAAAGCTGACAATTAACTCTCCTGCAAACTAACCTAATAACTTAGTTTGCACAAATGGGTGATGTGCACCTTGGCGAATGTCAAATTTCCAAAAAACTAAATTTGAAAACTGGAATTTGTGGTCCCTTTTACCAATCAGAATGTGACATGTGTCATACACATCAATTACAAACAGAAATTGACTGATTAAGCTGATTACAAAAATAATATGCAACCAAAGCAAAAAAATTATGTTTTAAGTCTTCTTGGGTCTATCTGACCTAACCATTGTTCAAAATCCATATGCCCATTTGTGTGAATCATAAAAACCCATTATGTTACGGAACATGCCAGGTACGGGCCATTGTGCCCATTTTTCTGGCCAATCAGAAATTTTGGCTGACTTTGGTGGGCTCACCCAAATTCTTCACGTGCACCTTACCGGGCACAATGGCTTTACGTAGCACGTTCCGTAATATTTAATAATCCCAAGCACATGATGTACCATGTATAAAGGTTCAGAAATGCAGCTTTCATTCTCATTGCAGTACTTCTTTGTTGGCCTTGCCTACCAAGGCAAGGATATTGTGTTTAGATTCATTATAGAGTATAGTAGCTTAAGGGATTTTGGCCCCTAGCTAGTAGCTCTATTTTTATATGAGGATTTTTGAAAGATGATATTTTGGCTTGTGGTGAAACTTGAGATTAGTTATGGAGTTATGATATCTTGAAGGATTTTGGTTTCTCTTAGAGGATTTTTTTGAAGATTATACTTTTGCATGGTGAGATATTTGAATTTCCATAATTCTTGGTTTGCCTTAAAGATACTTTTTCATGTAAATGGCAAGGCCAGAGTGTGACACACCCCTTGTTAATCTCTGGAAAGGTCTGTACTTTTGATTTTGGGATATGTACTTTTGGCTTGTGTTGAAACTTGAGATTAGTTTTAGAGTTATGATATCTTGAAGGATTTTGGTTTCTCTTAGAGGATTTTTTTTTGAAGATTATATTTTTGAAGGGTGAAATGTTTGAATTCCCATAATTTTTCTTTTGCCTTAAAGATACTTTTTAATGTAAATGGCAAGAGCCAGACACACCCCTGGTTAATGTCTGGAAAGGTAAGCACTTTTGATTTTGGAATATGCTTGAGAAATATACCTGGACTTGTGGGAACATTCCAAGGGATATTTGAATCACATTCATGCAAGGAAACCTGTGATGTACATGTTAAGTCCCCCAACAACCAACAAGCAATGAAGTTTACTCATCTGGGCTTGCTAGTGATTGAGCCTTTCTGAAGCAAACTGGTCCTGACACAAAAGTGAGTATCTCTTAGTTGAGAAGCAACCCATGTTGGTATAATGACATATACCAAAGTCATGCAAAAGCAACCTTATTCTGGTTCCCCAAACCCCATCATTCATTCCTTCAACATTCATTTTAGTACCTTTGATGGCTGCAAAAAATTGTCACTGCCTTGTGGTGTCAATGAGATGCAGTTCTTCTTGGAATTTCGGTTTGCAGCCAAATTGGTGATCATCTTTAGGAAGATTTACTCAAATTTGGCTATAATCTATCTATGAAGTACAAATCTTTAATTATCTTCCTATATTTTTGGCTACACAAAGAAAACCAAATATAGAAATTTGGTGATTTTCACTTATTGTTCTCACTTCTCATAACTAAAAACCTCCAAATTCACTCTGTATTTTTAAAATTTTAAAATTTCTCTTTTTGTCCAATTCCCAATAAAAGAAGGCCATTGAGATGCCAAGTTTTGAAGGTGAGGGAGTGTGGTCGGTTTGTGCATAGGGAATTTTCGCACGAGAGATGACCCATCGACAACATTATACCAATTTTAGTTTGGGGAGCATGAATCAAATGTAGGTGAAAAGTTGGACTTGATCATTCCCCATGGCGCTTGGAGGACCAAGAATCCTAGATCCAAAATGTTAAGCTCACATTTCAAAACTTTTGTCAAAGGATTCTATCTAGGCAACAAACCTTGGAAAAAGGTAGTAAAATGGAGCTTTCCCAATTGTAACAATTGCATAATGTTAAGGTTGGTTAACCTTTTTGCCAAAGGATTATGTGATTTCTATTTTCAAGAAGTTTTTATATACAAGTATGGAATCCATTCAATGGGCAAGGGAAAATGTCCATGATATATTTGTAATATTAATGTGATTCATGTTAATTATAATGGGAAGTGGATGAATTGTGTGAACATAATAGAGTTATTGGTAAAGTCACCCTATTTTCAATTTTTCTTTGGGCCCCCTTTCACCCCCTATCCTCTCTTTTAGTAATATTTGCAAAGTAATGAAATTTTATTAAATCTCAGTATGAAATGTTGAAACTTAACATTTAATGCACAAGGTTAAAGAATAATAGTAATTGTACATGTAAGAGCAAAAACAAATAAAATGTAATAACAATGGAAGCACTCAAGAAAAAGGAAAGACATGATGGAACTCAATTTACCACCAAGATTGATGGTTTTTTGAGTTTCACCCCCATAATTTTAATTTATCAAAACTAGAATTGAAAATTATTGAATATATATGGTAGATAGGCCAATCATATTACACTTAAAAACTCAGATGAACCATGTGATAGAATTAGACCTTGGTTGGTTATGGGGTCCAAAGATGGATTGTAGAAAAGATCATCATGCACTTATTGCCTTTTAGATTGCTTGATTTGGTGCACAAATGCAAAAGATATGGCTTTTGGTAACTTTTAACCTCATTGCCTCGTAACCAATTTTTACCAAATAGCTTCTGGACCTATCTTCAAATAATGCACACCTAATAGACGCACATACAACATCTAACACATGTCATGCAACAATCCATGCCATCACCAAACATTTTCATCTTCAAACTAATCAACATCCTTTAAAAGGACGTACACATTTATTCAATGGTTAAGATTAACACTCAAAATAGGGTAACAAATTGTTTAGTGATCAATACCCTATTCACTTCCTAAACCCTAAAACTTGATCGGTCTTTTGTGCAACGGTGCTCCTAAACCTTTTCCCTCGACCCTCTCTTCTCTCCTCTCGTGCCTTTTCATTGCATGCTTCCATTCTTATTCAAGCTTGGCTCTTCTCTCTCTCTCTCTTGTTTCTTGTTTCTGTCATTCTTCAAATGAAAGAAAAGTTCATTTGGCTCCCTTTTCTCCCTTTCATCTCCTACTTCCATTGTTTTCCAAGCAATTGGAAAATTTGGGCTCCTCTCTTTCCATGTCATCTCCTATTTTTGTTGTTATTTAGGTGGGAGGAAAATCTCGTTTGACTCCTCTCTTTTGGTTTCCCTTACTCCTGGACATGTGCTCTAAGCATGTTCCTTTCCCAAGTTTTGTGAAATTTTGTTTTAACTCTAGGTTTATGAAGATTAGCACTGACATTAAATGTTTTGTTGTTGTAAATGCTAGCGCACTTTGTGGTTTTTTGTGTTGGATTGAAGTTCTTGGTGACACTCTTAGTGAATCAACCCCCTCTTGTCGTGCTGTTGATGGTTTTCTTCCAGGTGGTTTTAAGTTTCTTGGTGTTTTTTTTTGTGTTTTTCAACCTCCCTTGGTGCTACTCCTTTCCCTTGGTGCCACTTTTGGTGAATTGAACCCCCCCCCCCTTTTTTTCTTTGTTGTGTTGTTGATGGTATTTTTCCTAGTGGTCTTGAGCTTCTTAGTGGTCTTCCTCATGTTCTTCAACCTCCCTTGGTGTTGTTATTTTCCCTTGGTGTTTCTTTTAATGAATCGAATCCCCCTTTCCCTTCTTTATTGTGTCGTTGATGGTCTTCTTCCTAGTGGTCTTGAGTTTCTTCGTGTTCTTCAACCTCTCTTAGTGTTCCTCCTTTCCCTTAGTGTTACTTTTGGTGAATTGAACCCCCCCTTCCTTTTTTGTTGTGTTGCTGATGGTCTTTTTCCTAATGGTTTTGGCCTTCCTTGTGTTTTTCTTCATGTTCTTGAGCTTCCTTTAGTGCTGCTCCTCTCCCTTGGTGCTCCTCTTAGTGAATTGAACCCCCCCCCCCCTTCCCCCGTTTGTTGTTGTGAAGGTGATGGTCTTCACCTAGTGCTCTTAAACTTGGAATTATAGAGGTCCTATTGGTGGTCGAACCACTAAGCTATTATTCCTGTAGCTTTTATTCAATTATCTTGCCATGGTTGTGCGTATTATTACATTAGTTTTAAATTTATCCCGCCATTTTCTATTATCTTGTCCTAATTCATTAAATGCTAAACCATGTTCTTCCAACTTACTACTCTTAGTTGTTTGTTTCATTAGGTTGTTGCAAAGGTGTTGCAATTGCTTTCCTTTTTTGCATTTGAACCTTAGCTTGTTATTAAGCCTATTTTTGAAGATTTATTGTCTAACCCAAGTGCACACCTATATATCCAAGAGGGTGAACTCGCATTCCTTCTTTAAAATTGCAATGAAATTTATCTCATGTTTTTTTTATTATTGTAGATGACCAAGCTATAATGAAGGTAGTTCATTGTTGTCTTGTAAGTTCCCTTTCAACCGCTTGTTCTATCACAATCATTGTTATTGTTACCTTTATAGCCTGCTTGTCTTGCTTCTCCTTCCTTCTTGTTTCTCTAATTAGTTTTGTTACCTCCCTATCCATTGCCTTTTGCCGCATAATGGTCAAATACTCTCTGAAATCACAACATGACTTTGCAAATAATCAACTAATGGTTTTCTTCCACTAGTCCTTCTTATGAAGAGATGTGGTAATGACAACAAGTTGTTGCTTGCTAATGCTTCTTAAGTTTTTGGAATTCTACATATTTTTTCCACATTTGCTGAAAATTGTTCTAAGGTTTCAACCAAATTTTTTATTAGAGAAACAAATTCAAGGTTAGTGATTATAGAAACTGTAAGCATGTCCACATAATACCTAGGTTGATATTGAGCCACACTATTAAACATAGATTCATGAGTTGTAGGTTTTGCAATTGAAGCTATATTGATTAATTCTTTTATAGCATTTTATTATGCCCATTCCATCTCCCATCCTCCTTTTGATTTGATTGATAATCATCATTTTGCTCTTCTCTAGTTTGCTCTTTACTATATATAATTTATTAGGCTCTATTCTTTCATCCATTACTTTAGGGTCCCAACGACTAAATCCTTGTACTTTTAAACCTTGAGATGATTTTTTTCTTGAAAGTGTTTAGTATAGTTCTTTGTCCACCCATCCTACGAAAACTATCTTGTTTAGTTCTATGTAATTCCTATTGATCATTATTATGTCTCTTTCCTTTTTTAAAGCAGTCTTGAAAGGTTTGAAACAAGTTATGTCCAAAGGCTATAATGTATGGGATGTATGTGAAGGTAATGTAACCATATCAAGCCCAAATGCTTGTGTTTAATTGCATCAAGGGTCACATGGGATCCATGGCCATTGAAGATGAGCAAATGCTTATTTTTGAAAGAAATACCACTTGGTATTGACCTCAAAAAGAAAAAAAGGAATTTTTTGAAAATAAATATAGTCATCCATGTTTTTAATTGCATAGCCATATAGGTCCTTGGTTTGCAAACACTATGAGAAAAAGGGGTGTTTTGCAATTGGACACTTTCAATTCACTATATTTATATGCTATGAATTCTAATGGACAAGTTGCATGAGTCACAAAGTTACAACTCACTGTATATATGGTACAACTCATTGCAACTCAATTGCAATTTAATCAAAACAACTCATTTTCAACTACTATTCAACTCCATTATAACTACACCCATGGTGTCATGTTGACATCACTAATTGTCATCCATTTATTAAAATCTTGCACATGGCATTATGAAGATTTTTGGACATAAATTTTTTTTCAAAATATTGATCTCCATCATCCATTATGATTGTTAATGACAGTCCAAAATTGTGACACATGACACAATAAAATTGCCACATGGCATATTAATTATATTTTGGAATATATATATATATATATATATATAGTAATAATTAGGTAGGTCATACATAACCATAAGTAGGTAGGTTGGTAGGTTTTAAAACCTACATACCTACGTATTTACCTACCTACCTACCTACCTACTTACATAGGTAGGTAAAAAATTAAGATCTACTTACTTACCTAGGTAGGTAAGTGGGTAGGAAAGCACAAGACTAAGTGCATTAAAATATAGTCATGAAATGTTTTTATTTATTTCATGTTTGCAAGTTTGCATCCAAAGTGATTATGTTCCAAGAAGCTTTGTAATTTTGAAATATTATTAACCAAATGTGTTATTGCATATAGACTTTTACCAAAATTAATGGAAAAATGCCTCCTCCTCTTACATGGCACATTCTTCAAATAATTATGGATTATCTTTCCTTGGTTGTAAATGCTTGTGTTTTGAATCAATCCTAAAGCCACTTGTTACTTAATAATGCATTACATTTACAATAACAATGTGTTTGAAATTGAGGGAAGAAGTTGAAGTCTCACCCACCTTAACCAATTTGAAAGATGATGATTATATGGTTGTTATTGAGTTGTTTTTTA
>Ga0116229_10008706_pt1 | contig 15690 bp, 8 predicted proteins | sample S1TSphgellanicum_3_FD_87313 | JGI IMG/M metagenome (GOLD analysis project Ga0116229, IMG submission 87313) | Host-associated microbial communities from peat moss isolated from Minnesota, USA - S1T2_Fc - Sphagnum magellanicum MG | ecosystem: Host-associated > Plants > Peat moss > Unclassified...
TCTTTCCTCACCCCCCCCCAAATCTCCATCCCACCCGTTTACTTTCTCCTTCCCCCACTTCTTTTTTTGGGTAGTTTATTTAGGTGGGTTTTTTTTTTTTTTTTTTTTCAATTTTGTGATGTATCAAAAGTGGGCAATTGTCCATAAGATGATTTAGCCACATTTGGCTACAGACTAGATATGAAAGTAGAAAAACAAAAACAGAATCTTTCTATATTCTTGGCTACCTACTGGAACTTATCATAAAAATCTGGCAATCTAGAAACTCTTTTTTTTTTTTTTCGAAATCTGGCGAATTTGAGCCTTTTTTTTTTCCCATGCAAAATCCTTTGTGTAGGTCGAAATCATATTTTTTAGGTGGAAATTTGGTTAAATTTCGGCCCAACAATGAAACATTGGTACTACTAGAGACAGGTAGTAGACAGCCGAAAAAATAATAATAATAATAAATAAATAAAATATTAGCCTTAACTTTGGAGTATCAATGTCATTCTGGCATTTTAATTTTTTAACACATAAGAAAATCTAGCTCTACCTTTAATTCAGATCTAGATCTTTTCATAGAATTTTAAAGCCTAGCTGTGAAGGAACATATTCACCCCCAAACTGTTACCAATCCACCGTCAAATGCTAAAGATCCTGAGATTTGAATTTTGGGTGGGGGCCAAAAGCCAACTCAGGCGCCTATAATTTGGTTTGGTGTTAATACTGGGTTTCTTTTTCTAGTGATTTCTATTCCTCTCCTTGCTTAAATACCCAATACACTTGGGATCACCATGTGCCAACTTGATGGCAATCAATCCCCATTAAAGGGAAAGCACTCAAAGAAATTCCCTAGTGTGTTTGGAGGGCACCTTAAATATGTGGACATTCCTCCTAGAAAGTGGAGGGATATTATGTATCTAGTCCTTCATGAAGTGTGAGGGATCTTGGGACTTAAGCATGGGACCTATCCTACACCTATAACAAGTTGGAGGTATCTTACACTTGCTTCTAGGCATAAGATCCCTTCCACTCTTAAGGAGTAGGATTGAATATGTCTCCCCTTACTATGCTTTGTGACTTATGTATGTTTAGATTCATGGTAGGTAGGGGTAAAACCTGAAGATAGGGGACATTCCCAAAATATGGGCCCCAATTCAACTATTGACTTATCCTAGGGCCCTTGTTTTGGGAATGTCCCAACCTAGGGGCTTTTATGGAATGCTCTTCGGTAGAAAATCTCTGCCCCTATTACACCTTGTGATTTATGTAGATTTAAGATTCATAATAGGGCTAAAGCCAGCAGGTGGGGAACATTCCCACAATGTCGACCCAGATTCAGCTATCACCTACACCTCATCCTAGGCCTCTTATTTTGTGAATGCCTCAACCTAAGGGTTTTTATGGAATGCAAAAAATAAATAAATAATATTAATTAATTAATTAATTAAAAAAGTAACTATTCAGGACATGATTCAAAGAGTAGGCTATAGTGGCCAACCTTAGGCCAAGAAGCCAAAAATGATTTCAACCCTAGGTCACAATGCTTAAAAATATATTAACTTTAGGACAAAATGCATTAACCAAAACAAGTGTTGGCTCAAGATAAAACTTCTTGGCTTAAGGTCTAACCCTAGACCAAAACACGTTGACCTTCAACTCATTGCCTAGGTTTTTTTCACATTTGGGCTCAAAAAGTGTAAAAATATGATTAGGTAACTTGTTTTTGACATTTTGAAAAGTTCACATCTTGCATTAGTTAAATTTTTTTCAATTATGATCATTGTCAAATTATAAATTTTATATTATTCAATCATTTTTAATAAATAAATTGATAAATAAATTGATAAATTTCACTAAACATATGATTGGTCAAAAATTTCATGTGATAGCTTGTATATTTCAATGGATTTTTAATTTTTTTTAATGAAAATCTTAGCAATTAAAATTTTAAATTGAACTTTCTTGCATTGGGAAGATTTCAATGCATTTAATTTTTTTAAATTTCTCATTTGATGGCGTTTCATTTTTTTGATTTCTATTTTGACATTATTATGATTTTTTTTTTGAATTCACAAGTTTTATATTTTGCATGACAAATGCAATGTCACCATTTCAAAAGTTCATCATGTGAATCCTTTTTAGAAAAAGCTCATTCATAATTTTCAATATGTTTTTACATTTTAAGTTCATTTACAATTAAAAAACTATGAATATGATAGTCCAAATAGTCTCCCTAAATGCACATTCACTTTCAAGACATTTGGCTTTATGTGTTTGCAACACATTTGGCTTAGGGTGTTCACATGACTTTTGGCCTATTGCTTAGGATTTTCAGTTTAAACTGCTCATGAGACCAAGTTTGGTCTAATATGTTTGTAAGACACTTGGCTTCAGGTGTTTTCTTGTTGCACAAAAAATATGCCCCAAAGAAAAAATTGATGGTCTTCATACTGAAATAGTGCCCACAAAAAGAAATATATATATATTAATTAAGATGACAAAATATTATAAGTTGAAAAATGAAAAGATGCTCACATCATCTGAGTCCTCTTTTACAACACTTCTTCTTTCACTCTTCTAACTCAAAAAACTTAGTTTCAAGATCATTTGGGGGCAAAGCTCCTTAAGAAATCCTGATCAACTTGGATATTGGAACTATGATTCGAAACCAAAGAGAACAAAAATTTGAACAAGGGTTTCAAATCTCAACAAAGCCTTACATTGCAAATGGAGTGTTTGGGCTAGCTAGGACACGATTCAAGAAATTTGTTAACCCTAGGTCAAAATGTTTAAAATATTCCCACCCGAGGCCAAAATGTCCCAAAATATCCCAACCTTGCTAAAATGCCCAAAAGTATTCAAACCTAAAGCCAAAAACATGCTTGGTCTTGGAATAGAATTTTGTGGTGTAGAGTCTGACAACTTGGGCTTAAAAAACAAACCATGGATTCAAGGTCCTAACATCCCTAGGCCCCCATGTCTTACGCTTTCAAACCATCATGTTTAGGCTCTCAAGCTTGCCCTAATGTTGTAGATTCTTAAAACTTCAACTCCTAGTCCCTTGAACCCTAATGTCAAGTAAGCTTCTACATGCATTTAGTCTTAACCTTTCAAATTCTCATGTCCTTGGCCTTCAAGCCTAAGATCCTAGGCTTTTTACAATTGTGAAATCCTAGCACTTCAAGTTGAAGGCATAGGGACAGGCCCACTTGTTGCATTTTTACATGTATGTCTTAAGGTTCAACCCAAAGTGTCTTCAGACAAATGCATCTGCCAAGGCCACAAGAAGCAAGTCCTGCTCTTTATTAATTGAGTTGGTAAACTGCCAAAACAATAGGCCTGTAAAATACATTAACACCCAACCTTAAACTATTTCCTTGGGCCTGTGAAGATCCAAGTGTGAAAATCCTAGAAACTCTCAATGCCCGACGGCCAACTGTGGGCCCTTGAATGTCCACTGCCTCTGGTAGCATGTGACTTTGCCTTTCTCAGCTACTCATCACATTAATGTGATTTTCACCAACTCCAAATGACGTCCTTTGGAGAGACTAGAGACTAATCCTTCTCTCAACTAGGCTAACACTTTAACCCAGTTCATTTGCACAACTCTGAAAGTCCAACTGCTCTCTAAACCTTGTACAAGCAGCACCTGTGCTTTACATTAGTTTTGTAAAGCACTTGGAGAAATTTCGGAAGCATATTTGAAGGCCACACCATAGCCATAAACAGCCCTCCAGTAAAGAGGACGGATCTTATGCCTACTCCACTTAATAGTGAGAGAGCCTACTTCCAAGCATAATAATCCTTCCCTTCTTATGCCTCATGATCTAACAATGTTTAGGTTCATAATTATGTTTGTCTTGTGCTTTCCAATGGGTAAAGCCCACACGAGTGAGCAACATACCTAAACTTGGGGTTGGACTCAACTACCACCTTGTAGTAAAATAGTCGGTTAGAATTTTTAGTCTAAATGGAGGCCACCATAAATCCAGGAATATAGCCTCTTTAAAAGAGGATGCAGGTTACACCTATTTAATAGGTGTAATGCCATGATGCACTTGGGCCCCTTGTTTTGGGAATGCTTCCCCCCCAAATACATTTAACCATATTCAGATTACTGCTAATAGCCTACCTTGACCTTCAAAGTTCAAAGTTCAAAGTTCAAACCAAATTAGCTTGGATGGCATCCTTTGGAACACTTATAGATTTGATGTGGCAACATTTTGAAACGCTTTCCGTGACATACACTAATTAACTTGAACATGATTAGATTGGCCAATTTTGTTTGCCATCATTCGATCACATGTCTCCCACCCATCACCTTGAACATGATTATATTTGCCAATTTTCTTTGATTTCATTGAATTGCGTGCGTGTGTGTGTGTGTGTGTGTGTGTTTTTGGACCCATTAACTTTGGAAGTGGTTAGATTTGTTGATTTTCTTTGCCATCATTGAATCATCTCCCACCCATGAAATTGGTAACATGATTAGACTTGTTAATTTTCTTTTGCCATCATCAAATCACGTGTCTCCAGCCCATCAATGTGAAATCATCAGATTTGTGAAATTTCTTTGCCATCATCAAATCACGTGTCTCCAGCCCATCAATGTGAAATCATCAGATTTGTGAAATTTCTTTGCCATCATCAAATCACGTGTCTCGGACCCATCGACTTGAACATGATTAGAATTTGTTTCTGATTTTCTTTGCCATCATTGAATCACTACTCAAGTCTACTCCCACCCATTGACTCCAACATGTCTCATATAAAAACTAAATTAACATGCATTAAGGGGCAAACTCCATGAGGAGAAGTAATTGTTGTATTAACCTAAAGGTGTTATTAGGTGGTGTTGACAATGGAGAAAGACAAATATGTTTTCTAGGCTTTAAGAACTTTCTCATATACCTATTCTTTGCCCACAAAGTATGTTTAGACCTTTGTCTAGTATCCTGAGTTATTATGTATGACAAATGATTTGCCTCCACAACATTGGTAATTCAATTGACACAAAAGGCTTCAACTTTGATGAATCCCTATGCCACAATTCTACTTGGTTAATAAATACTGTAGTGTGCGGGCAGCTTCAGCATGTATCTGCCAAATAAATAATAAAACTTGAAGTTTACATTTCCAAAATTAAAATATTCATGAATATTCCAAAACATTCTTCATTTTCATTCACAAATAGTTTTTCTGTGAGACGAGTAAATTTTTGAAAATTTCAGCTTTTTTTAAAATAGTATAATTTTTGCTGAAGCTGCCAAGGTACAATGGTATATACAGAACCCAACTACTTGAACCTAGAATAGGAAGATGATAATTTGAAGATCTATTTTGCCTTAACCAATATTTATCTGAATTTCTTACTGCCCATATTTTACCTTTTACTTGTTCAGTATATTAAGAAAACTTTGGAATCTACATGTACTGAACTAGTATACTATTTTTATATTAAACTAACCTGAAGAGTTGGGCCCTGCCATCTTATCCCTATTCAACAAGATAAGATGAATGAATTTCAAAATTCTCACACAATGGCATGCAGAAATTATCATCTTGTGTACCCATGTTCATATATTCATAAAAAATGCAATTATTTTTTACCACTTGTTGTCTACAACTAAAAGTGTCGTTTACAATTTTTTTGTAACATGATAAGTTGAAAAACACAATTTTTCTTCTAATGTTGCTAATATTTTAGAAGCATGTATGTAAATGTTTCAATGCAAATGAATCCATTTCATATGTCATATGGCTTATGGATTGTAGTATACCACATTGATTTTGAAACAAAAATTTGGTAATGTTATATAGTCCATTTTTAGAATTTAAAAAATATATCTTTAGAAAAGTAACTCAAAGTAAATCCATACACACATGGGCATTGGTAATCACTAATTTATTCATCATTACAAGACAATAATTTCATTGTTTCAAAATATGTGATCAATTTATAATAAAGGGACCAAATTATAACCCATTTATATGATCTTGATCAAACAAATTTGAGCATAAAATATTTCAATTGATAAATTTTTGTGTCATAAAATAACAACTTTTGATAATTATGATTTTAATTCATTTTGTCCATCCCTCTTGTCATGAAACAATTGAAGACTATGTAGTCAAAATAACTAAATATGTAATCAAAATGGAAGTTGTAAAATGGGTGTAATTGCATTAATAGGGGTCATAACAAATGTAAGCATTATTTGGTTTTCATGTTTATTCTCAAAAAATTTATTAATGTTGTAAGTGTTTAATGTGTAAACATAATAATTTTTTAATATATTATATTTTCAATATGTGCCATGATTTGGAATGAATCTAATGAAAATAAAATATTCATAAGCATTCACCAAGCATTGTAATTAATGTTTTTAAAAACATTATGAGAACTCCTATGATTATGAAGACTCTTATTGTTAGTGAGATTTTCAAAACATAACATATTCTGGGTAATTTTTTTTACCTAACAATTTATGTAACATTTTTATTAGATCATGAGAATTCTTTAAAGAATTTTTTCATCTTAAAAATAAAATATTTTTAAAAATGTTCCAAAATAAGCACTCACCAAAAGTGACAAGGTTAACTCCTAATAGTGTGGATGCACCCAAACCCAACATGGAAGTTGGAAAACCATAGTTGTTTCACCCAGTTGAAAACATCACTTCTTCTTGTTGTAGTCAACATTATAAATTCACCATAAATTTGGTGAAAATCCAATACTTTGCTTGTAAATTGGGACTGATGAAATATTTTGCATTGCAAGGACCTTAACAAGTTTGAGGCATTAGAAACTCAAAATACAAAACCTTGATAGTTTGGTCACTATTTGCAAAAATTGGTCATTGAGTTGAGCATTTTTTTTTCATTCATGTGAGTTTTGTGTTCTGTCAAATGAAACGCCCGAGCTTTTTATATGAGCATTGCATAATTCCTATCCTTGTGTAATTGTTAATATGCTACAATGGCTACATGAATTCAGCATTTTGTGAAGTCTGTTGTAATGGCAACAAAGAGGGCAACTTTTAAGTCTATTGCAATCACTACATGACTTGAGTATTTCGTTATGTCTATTGCAATGGCTACAAAAAAATTACAATTTATTAAGTCTTCATAGTGGATACATGAGTTGAGCATTTTGTTAAGTCTGTTGCAGTGGGTACAAAGACTGTAAATTTTAACTTTGCTGTAGTGGCCGCATGAATTGGGCATTTTGTTATGTTTATTTGCAGTGGTTAGAAAGAGAGCAACAAAAAAGCTTTCAAATAGGTAAAAAACCGTCAACTAAAATAATTACTTTTTTCAATAAAAGTGGTTCAATAGTCCCATTTTCTATTTTTCACAATTCCAATACTTAATGTTAACAATCAATGCAACAATCAATCATCATTGTTAAATATTTTAATTTTGAACGACATAATATGTTCAAAAATAATAAATCACAAAATTTACTACCAATCTTGATTTCAAAAAATAGAATAATTATTTGGCACCTGAATGCCAAACCAGATAAGATGCTACATTAGACTTGAAACCTTTGATTAATAAATGTTAAAATATTGAAAAATGCTACCAATTAATTTACATTATTGTCACCACTTGGTTGATAGCTGTAATTAAAATGTTGAGTGGGAATGTTTGTATTCCTGAATAAAGTCAGGAAACTGTTGAAAATAACACCATTTAAATGATAATTAAATGTTTTTACACTTTACAACTATCAATTTTTACACTATACATCACATGTATCTATCAAGGAAGGTGGTTAGTTTGTTTGTGAGGTTGAGATCTCCCAAACCACAAGCCCCTGCCATGCTCTTGGTATCATCCGAAAGCCCTTGATGAGTGGATCTCTGGGAGCTATTTTGTAATTTTCAGACCTAAGTCATGAGATATTGGATTTTGAGAATCTTTGTGGTTGAAAATAGGTATTTAGAAATCCCTGTTATTTATTACTTGTGTTTTCAACTTGTTTGTTTAGTTATACTTACAACTTTCAATGGCTTTTTCACCAAAATTGAATGCTTTTGGCAATTTCAATTTCCCAACACTTCAACTTTTGGTTTAAAAAATTGGGGGTGGGAAATGGGGAAGGGTGGGGGTGAATCCTCGGCCTAGTTAGTAGCTACTCCACCCACCTGACTTGGATCCTTGAGAAGTTATACTTAAGACTCCACGAGCCATGGGAGAGGAGTGCGGGCTAAACAAAGATCTCAAAATACTTGGATACATGGACAAACTATCCCACCCCCTACTAGAATTTGGGAGTCCCCAAAAGAAAGTTCTTGCTTGGCTTCATCAACCTGTTCATTCACTTATGGACAATCTCCCAACATAAAGTTGGGAGGTGGCCCCTTATAACTTGGATGATTTATTTGATGACTTGAATACGGATTTGTTTGAATATCAAAGATAATAGGAGACTTTTGTTAGTGTGGATGCATGGGTTGAATTTTATATCTAGGAAGGTCCTAAGTTGATGATGTTAAGCTAGAAACTATTGAATGTATTTGGAAATTGGCACACATTAGTCTTGGTTGACAACAAGCTTTTTGATGTACAAAGTACAAACATGGCCATGTACAATATCAATTGATCATGAATAAAACCAAAAATTTCTAAGACTTGCAGCAATCTTTTCCAAAGGTATCTAACTTTTTAGTGAAAGTCAAATGCATGATGAGAAGACATGTTCAAACTTCAAACCTTAATTAAAACTTGTTGTATGACAATTGGAGTTGGGAACCATGTACCCGTCTGCTAATTATGTAGTGTTCTTTTTTTCACAATTGGCTAGGTTGTTCATGTCGGGCCTTGGGTTTACAAAAAGTTGCTCCACCCGTGACATATGGGTCATATGATTGAATAATTGTTGGCTACATCAATATTGTGAAATGTACGAATGTAATGAATTGAAAATATTTTTGAGTTTACGTTTTAATTACTTGACAACTTCAATATTTTGCAATTAATTTTGTAACCAAAAATCTTTTTTCCCCTGTAGATGTGAGAGTAATGTCAAGACAACAAAAATTAAAATATATGTTCACTTAAATATGGTCACTTAAATAGCCTTTTGGTAATAACCTTTAATTTGATAAAACCAGGAATTTCAAAATGTTGAATCAGATCTTAATACAATCTAATTTGATTGCTATTAACTTAAGGCATCAAAACCAGTCTCAACAAGTGTACTTATACTTTTCATAAGGTAGATAACGTCTATTCATTAGGTTTTTTAATCAATCTAATCTTTCTTTAATCACTAGGTATAAGTAAGTACTCAAAAGGGAAGGGGTGGGGTGGGGTGCGAGGGGAGGATCCTAAGGGCATGTAAAGGGACTGGGTAGGGGGGAGGATGACTAAATAACCTCCTCAATGCTAGAGACTAGTGATTAAACAATAACAATTAGTAAGGTTGTAACTTGTGACTACCTAGCAATGAGATGATGGGGGACTTCATGTACCAATCTTCTCAACAGTTTAGTTTTAATTGAAATGCTATCTAGACCTTTTCAATCTCTGTTTTAGGGAAATTTGACTTTTTCCTCCCCCACACATAAAGTTTCTTCGTGTATTGTTAGATGTCCTCAATATGACACCTACAGACTGAAAATTTGTGGCATTATGGAGGTGTCACATTTTGGATACAATGATAGGCATACGTGGGGGTTGAGGTGTCACATGCTCTAATACATTTGGAAAAATCATGAAATTCACTTGTGAAACTGGTTTTATTTGCTTTGACCATGTGATTGAACTTCATAAAAAGCCCCACACCAACAAGGATATAATAAATTTAGAGTTTAAGCACATTTTTTACTTACAATTGAACACAACAATAGTCCAAAAGAACTTTGTTGTTTGTCTACCAAGATTCCCAACTCCCCTCTTTTGTTTAGCTTTCCCAATAATTGTTGAATCATCAAAGTCTTTACTCCATTAAAGTCCCCAAGTATTGTTCGTATGAAATTACTTTAATAAATTATTATGTCTCTCAATTCTACTTGTATGTACCCAAAACTGACACCTCTAAACTTTGTCCTTGCAACTTGTACCTTTGTAGGCTACAGGGGTCATGCAGGGAACTACTTGAAACAACAACAACATGAGCAGGAGCACTGGGATATTTTTCCCAATTTTGGGATGTCATAGGACTGGCAATCATCCATTAGAAGATTTAGCCACAACTGGCAGAAAACTAAATACGAAGGTTACAAATTTTAACTGGCCTTGTGCCATCATGTTTGGGCTACTTGCTGAAACCTCTTAATAGAAATCTAGTGACTTGTATTTAAACCCTCAACCCTAAACCCATCATTCTAAGTCCTTTGTATAGGTCTAAAGTCTAATCCAGTGTTGGGCAGGGCTGAAATTTAACACAATCACACCCCTTCCGGGTATCAACCCTGGATATGCGTGTTTGTAATGGTCAAAGGCCAAATTTTCAAAAACCCACACAAAGTTAATACCCAGGTAGATACAGAATTCAAGTATCCACCTCCACTTCCTACTCCAAAACATTTGTTCATAACCGTGCCCAAACCCAACACTAAAATCAATCTAGGTTACTAGCCAAAACCTTGAAACCCCAGGCATATATACCCATCAGTGTCTTCTTGGTAGGGTTATGATTTTTCTCTCAACCAGCTAGCACTTGAGCTTCATGTCTTTGAAGGCCATCGGAAAAAATGTTGAAAAAAGTTTTGTTACTATAGATATCCGGTAAAGTGCCTCGAACACAAAGGAGCCACAAAGGGATGTGAATGGATTGTCATTTATTTACAAAGTTTCAATCATCAAAATTCAATGAAAATTGATAATGTTTGAAGAATCCTCGTGCATATTTAAAGCATTCAAAACCTTGTTGTGTGAACAATTTTATTTCTTTGGAAAACACTCAATTTTTAATATCAGATGTGCACCATTCCCTTTCAAAATTGGAGATGATCTTAATATTATTGATTAAAAACCAACATGAGTTTAAAATAGTGAAATTCATGTTTTCAACACATTTTGGCACTTTTGATTATAAAGCTATTTTCACCTTTGAAATATGTTTTTAACAAAAGTTATTCATTTTGATGTGATAAAATGTGTGGATGCATATTATATGTGATATATTATGTATTACGTATGATATATTATGCACCATATATTTATTATATGCTTATTATGTAGGTGGATGCAACACCTACATGGATTTGTGGAGCTTGACTAATGTGACTAAAATCAATCATTTTAAAACTATGACATGTGAATATAATGTTAATTTTGATGTCATTTCTATATCTAAAATATTAAATTGAATTTATTATTATTTCATTTCTCATTTAATTACTAAAAATGAAAATAAAACATAGTTTTCAAAATCTCATCTATCATCCATAATGATTCAAATAATTAAAAAAATTAAGGATACCAATTGAACAATAACAAAATGACATGAAAAAATGGATCATGAAATTGGAAATTTGTGTTTTTATTACTATTTTAAAATAAAACATAACTAATGCACATGTGAAATTTGAACTATTCATATAGCAAAAGCCTTGCTTAGCTAAAGTTCAAAATCTAACTAAAATCATGTAGCTCTAAACCTTGAACTAAATTAGTCCTACATCAACAAGTTGTTTGTTAACCACTTGAGCACCTTTGACCTTTGGATGTTAAAATGTGATGATGTGTTTGTTGTTGTGGTTAATTTTTTTGTCTAACAAGACTTGGGAGCCCAAAGATCTCACTATTTGGTCATTCAAGGCACATAATCATATAAATGATGTAAGTATGGTTCACATCTATGGTAGCTACTTACATGTTTTTGCTAATCATTCAAAATATTTTTGCTTATGTGAAGGATAAGGAGTTCAATTTACAAACTTTTGGAATAGATTTAAACTTTGTGGTCTCATGCAATAGCTTGGGCATGTTCTAGCCATTTGATGGATCTTGTTTTGGGCATGAATTATCAATTTAATGTCTACTATTATTCTATTATAGATGAAAAAGGTAGCTTGTGAATTCAAATATGCATTTATTAAATTGGCTCTATATTGATATCCCAAAAGCTATTACTTGAGACAAAAATATTGGGCAAGCAAATGTAAAGATGGGAAAAAGTTGTGTAGATTTTAGCATAAGACCACATAACTAAACATGTTAATGAAGACAAGATATACTTGATTAAATTTATAGTTCATGTTAACATGTGATTTGATATTTTCCATGTGAATTTTTGTTGCCAATTTTGTGGAAACAAGCTGAGAGATTGTATTTCAATCAAGGTGCCTAAAGATCTATGGGTCTAATGCATTCAACATATCAATGGGTATGTTTCAATTGGTTGAACACATGTATGTGCAACTAATTTTGAAGGTCTTTTTTCAACATGTTTCTTTTTTTTAATTCTATTATTCTTTGTTTGTTGAGTGTTGTTCCTGTTTGTTTCATATTTTTTGCAAGACATGGGATGATTAAATAATTGACTAATAAACTATTCATATATTTCAAGATTTTTTTTCCATTTATTTTAGTACCATTTAAAGATCATTAGTTTTATAGAAGTGTGCACAAAATTCAAAAAAAAAAAATTCCAAAATGATATGGACTTTAAAAAAACATGTCAATTTTGGCCATCAAAAAGTCGATAGATAGATATTTACAAAATATGTTTTTGAAAGAACTCCATTCCTAAATTTATTTTGATCTGTTATTAGCCATATTGAATCCCTTATAAACATTTCCAAATGAAATATGAAAAGAAAAGTCCACATAAAAATTCAATTGTGTTGTGATAATAAGGATAAGAACATGCCTTTTTCCACACCTTGTGATCTATGTATGTTTCAGTTCATGACATCATTTGCATTGTGTTTTATTTCCATATGGGTAGGGAACATACCAATGTTTTTTTACTATATAAAGTTCACATGGATATGAATCAAGGCATGCACCCTAGTATTTAAAACCCAAATTGATTGGTATAACATAGTGGAATACATGGGAAAAACCCGAATTATTTGATCACATCTATTGGAAATAAGAATGCACTTGTACATACCCAAAGTTTTCTTCTAAAAGGAACTCCTATTCATATGTTGTGTAGAATTTTTTGTGTGTGCTTCCTGGTACATGTATGTTGGATGCAAGCTACACAAGTTAGCACAAGGAATCAGTTTAATGTTTGTTGGGAATGCAAGAAAAACTTAAAGAGATTTGTGATTGAACTACTGCCATCATGTACTTTTCAATTGATCCATTTCTCCAAGTGAAATGTTCTTTACAACTTACTTATATTTTGCATTGATGGCACATGTTTCTTTTACATTATTTTTGCAATGATGGTATTTTGTGATGGTGATCTTTAGTTGTTAGATCACATTTTTACAAAAAATCAATTTTGTGCAAAAACTTGCAACAACTTTTGATCCAAAAATGATTAAGAACTGATTACCTAAGCCATTTGTGGATTTGTGAGATTGTGGTCATGATGGGGTTTTGTGTTGTGATTATGTTGAATTTTCTATTAGTTTTTTCTTCTTGTGCATTTAAAAAACCTTTTTTTTTGCATTCTTCAATACTACTACTATTGCTAGGATGTTGGGTTTTCCGATAGTATTACAAAGTCAACATAATTTGCACTTCTTTTGGCCAAGGTTTTTCTTTTGTGACTTTGGGTTTCTCTATAAAAATAACCAAAAGAAGAGCACCCACTTTTAAGGTGCACTATTGAAGAAATTTTTCCACTTCCACCCCTTTTCTTTCTTTTGAAGTGGTTGTGTTCACACAAGGGTGCATGGGTGGAGGGTTGATCGATTATGGGAATGTTGGGGTTTCTTTTTGTAGTTGCAAAAGTTGTTACAATTTATTTCAAGTTGGGTTTCTTGATTATTTTTGTGCATAAACTTGCAAAAGTTCAAACTTGCATTTTAATTTTTCAATCTTATTTCTGTAAACATGTTTTGTTGACTTGATCACATTTGTGCAAAAACTTGCAAAACCTTGGGCTGGGATGTTTTGGTTCTTCATCACAATTGTGCAAATTGTAAATGCATTTTGGTGTTTGGATTATGCATGTGCATAAACTAGGTTTATTGTTTTCTAAACCCTTAACACAATTGATGATTACATAATTAAACTCAAAAACTCATAAATAGGGTTGTTGTTTTCTTGCATTTGTTAAATGTGATCAACTAACTCATTGTGTTCATTAGCTCCATGTGTTGACAATTTGGCTACAAACTTTGAACTTTCAAATTGCATTAAGGTTTTTTTTTGCAATTCATATATGCTTTTGTGGAGTTTTATTTTGACTTTTAAAGTTGGTTGTGAGGGCTCCAACATACATTACTCTTTTGTTGAAATTGTTGATATCATGTATGTGGTCCTTCTTTTTCAAATTTCATATCAAGCTTTGGAATAACCTTGCTAAAAAACATTTCTCTCATGTTTAGTTGTTTTTTTTTTGTGTAAAAATATCTTTTGCAAACTTTCATTTGCTAAAACACATTGTTTAGGGTTTTGCTTAAATGTTTTCATAGGATAGGGTTTTATTGCAATGTTAGAAATTGCTTTTGATTTTGAAATTCTAAATGAAGGATTGGAAAACAAGGGTTATTTTAGAATCAATTTTATAATTTAAAAAAACAACTATAGAAAACTTGCAAGTATAATAAGAAGCAATCTAGAAACAAGGATGGGTGTTACTTAGTAATAACCAAAAAATTTAGCTTTTTCACCATTGCAAATTTGTTACACGGCCTTTTTTGTTTTAAATGATTATAAAGATATTGTTGATGTGCATGAAATTTAAAGCATGAGGTGTGTCATATGCCATGGAGATGGAAAGGCTCGAAGCTTTGAAAGTTCTAACAACACAAGGGACCGAAAAAGTTTTATTATATTCAACCCAAAGCATAGCATCGACAACATGAAGAAACATGTGGAAAATGAACATACAACTGATTTAGCATGATACAAATTAGAAGTGGCAACTACAAAAGGGTCTAGAGATGGTCATAAAAAGGTCAAGATTTTAAAAAGGATTACTATAAAATTGATTTAAATTAACAAAGATTTATAAAAGATCTTGTTTTGATGGTAGCAAAAGGATATGTACATTTATTTGTTTTGGAAAACCCTTCCTACACACTTGGTTCAACATTGTGATTATAAGTGTGTTTTTCCATCTCAGAAACAATTAATAAATGAACATTTGCCAACAATGCTTGTAGAAACAATGGAAAAACATGTCTTACCAACTATTGCAAAATGTGCCACAACCACAACCTCTTTTAATCTATGGATGTACAAATTTGGATATGACACTTCATTGATGACCAATGGGTCCCTTGCAATGTTATTGTTGCATTTTTTCAAGCTAGAGATACATCATGTGCTATTTTAACCATCCATGTGAAGTCACTAATAGTTGAGTTCAATCTCACAAACAAAATTATTACATATGTAAAGGATGGAGGAAATTCGAATACTTTAATTGTAGCTTTGACCTCAATTGTGAATTGTGATTGATTGCAGCTTGACACACCTTACCTTCGAACTTGCTTTGGACATGTTATGTCAAAGGCATGTCAATATGCCATTAACCATGACCAAGTTTGTAATGGGATACATGAACTTAATTTGAAAGGTGTGCAATCATATCTTTAATCCATTATAACATGGACAAAA
>Ga0116229_10008707_pt1 | contig 15687 bp, 13 predicted proteins | sample S1TSphgellanicum_3_FD_87313 | JGI IMG/M metagenome (GOLD analysis project Ga0116229, IMG submission 87313) | Host-associated microbial communities from peat moss isolated from Minnesota, USA - S1T2_Fc - Sphagnum magellanicum MG | ecosystem: Host-associated > Plants > Peat moss > Unclassified...
CCAGCACCCGCAAACGATCCGCAGGTGCGATTCGTTTCGCAGGTATTGAGGAGTACGGAAGTCGTTTGGGCGGACACGTTCAACCGCGCCGGACGAACTTACGAATACCCCAAGCTCAAGCTATTCCGCGACAGCTATCCGACGGCGTGCGGTCAGGGTGAGGCGGCGGCCGGGCCGTTCTATTGTTCCCGCGATCAAATCGTATACCTGGACCTGGGTTTCTTCGACGTCATGACCCAACAACTGGGGGCGCCGGGACAATTCGCGCATGCGTACGTGATCGGACACGAGGTTGGCCATCACGTGCAAAACCTGCTCGGCATCATCGACAAGGTCAACGCGCAGCGCGAGCGCGCAAGCGACGCCGAATCCAATGCGCTCAGCGTGCGTCTCGAGTTGCAGGCCGACTGTTTGGCCGGCGTTTGGGCAACTCTGTCTCAAAAGGAGCAGGGCTGGCGTCTCGAGCCCGGTGATATCGCGACCGCGCTAAATGCGGCATCGCAGATTGGAGACGATACGCTGCAGCGCCGAGCCGGCCGAACCATTGTGCCGGAATCGTTCACGCACGGTACGAGCGCCGAGCGCGTCGCCTGGTTCAAGCGCGGCGTGGATTCCGGCACGATCGAGGCCTGCGACACGTTCGGCGCGCGCAGTCTCTGAGGGGCGTCAAATGAAGTCGACCACGGCACTAGGTCTTCACTCGGCGATGATGTGCACTTCCAACTCGCTCGCCTCAGGGTGCCACCAAAGTATTCCTCCAAGCACCGACGCGTGGGGGTCCTCATCCTTGGGCCATCGACAGTCGAGGCTTGGATTCGTGAACCCCGGTCTATCGATGGACACCCATTTGCAATGAAGCTCGACAATTCCGTTTGGCGATTGGCCGGGCTTCAGCGGATAGGAGTTGGTTGCGATCAGTGCCGTTCTGTATCCAGTATGTCCGCTGAACGTGACGCCCCCGAAACGCCATTGGCAGCGGCCTGGAAGAACGCCATCAATGGGAACCCGGGCGGAGAACTGGTCGCCCTGTCGAGACGTGACCAGGGGTGCCCATGCCGTATACGAGGTGTAAGCACCCTCCAAGCGGCTAGTGGCATAACGGCACTCGGGATTTGCAGCGTACCATTCGATACGAAAATCGATATCGAGCGATGAGTCTATCGTGCCGTGTAGCGATAGAAACTGCGCGGGGTTTGGATTTTCCCGCGGATAGTCTCTGTCGCCTCGACTAACGTTCTCACCGTGGCAACCCATGATCGCGCACAGTCCCGCAACTCCGGCAACCCAAAAGCACAAACTTCTGACGAACATGGTGTGGCAGCGCCCCAGCTTCAGCGACGGTCGGGCTCACATCACATCTGAACAGCCCGACAGCATCGACCAAGAACCATGTTATCCGAGAATGATTTCCGTATTGAAACGGGGCTGCGGTTCATCGCGCACAGCCACTGTTGCGCGGGCTACGCGAGGCGCTGAACCAGCATGATCGCACCGAGTACCGCCGCCGTGGCCGAAGCCAGTCGCGGCCACAGCGCAACATCACTTGTCCGCAGCAATCGACGGCCGACCGCGACCAGCGTGAGGACCGCGGCCAGGAACATGAATTGTCCGAGCTCGACGCCGAGATTGAAGCCGGCGAGCGTAGCGAGGCGATGCGTGCGATCGAGCCCCATGTCCGTCAGCGCCGAGGCTAATCCCATGCCGTGCAGCAAGCCGCACAGGAATACCAAGGCGAGCCGCCATCGAGCAAGTCCACCCGGATGGACCAGTTGGTGTAGCGCCATCAGCACGATGCTCGCGGCGATGGCCGGCTCCACGAGTCGGGCCGGTGCATGCAGTATCCCGAAGACCGATAGCGACAGCGTGATGCTATGCGACAGCGTGAAGCTCGTGATGATGCTGAGCCAATAGCGCCATCCCGCCGCGCCGATCAGAATCGTCAAGAGGAACAGCAGATGATCGGGGCCGGTCAGGATGTGCTCGACTCCCAGCTCCACGGCCTGCGCCAACGTGAACCAGGCGCCGCGAAAGAAAACGTGCGTACGCAGCAGCGGGTCGAGCACGGCGATCTCGGCGTCGGCGCCGGGCACCTGACCCCGGGTCGCTCGGATAGACAGCCGCGATTCGCCATCGCCGCTGCCGAAGAGGTCGGTACGCAGTTCGAGCTGGTCGACGGACTTCGAGAACTGCACGACTTCGAGCACGACCACGTAGCTCATGGGCGCGAGGACTCCGCCGCCGGTCTGCGGGGACAAGACCCAGCCGGTGAGCGCGTTCCCGCTCTCCTGACCCATGCTCAGCTGAAAGCGCCGCGTGAATTGGCGGTCGATGTCCCCCTGGTGCCGTCGCAGCTCCGCGGCCGATAACTGGCCGTCGCCATCATCGTCCACGCCCGATAGCGCCGATACGGGCACCGAAACGACCGCATAGACCTTGTTGTCGACCGCGTGAAGCGTCGCGTTCTGCGGTGGCAGTAGATGCGCCATCGCGGCGCGAGGCAGGAGGGCGCAGGCCGTCAGTACGGTCAGCAGGGACCATAAGGAAACGACGAGGCGGCGGGGCGCCGCCGTCACGGCGGGCCGCCCTCGCCATTGTCCTGGGGCGTACCGAACGTGCAGCGCTGGATGAACGGGTAGGTGTCGGTGATGTAATAGTGATAAATGCCGTCCGGAAATTCCGGCGTAACACCGAACTGACCATTACACGCGTCGAGATCGCCGAGACCCTCGACGTATTCCCAATCCTCCGTGAACGTGCCCGCCGGTATGACCGAGGTGGGTGGCCGGCCGCTGTCGAGCGTCGTCTTGATCTGGTAACTCGACGTCATGACCTTGAGCGCGCTGCTCGCATCGGTGGGCGTGCTATAGCCGTAGCGCGCATAGATCGGGAAACCGTCCTGCGCGAATCCGACCAGAAGCATCTTCGGGTTGGTGCTCGTGACACCGTTGGCATTGAGAATGCCGGTGGGTATGCCGTGGTAGTGGTAGGCCCCATTGGGCTGCACGTGGGCATTGTTACTGTCCAAGCCGAAGTCGAAGGTCGATTGGCCCAGGGCTTCGATGTTCCAGGATCCGTCGTTGCCGAGCAGCGTGCAGTCGGAGGTGCTGGTGGCGTCCGAAGGGCAGGTGCCGGCCGTACTCGGATCGAATTTCACGCCGTTGAGCGCATAGCCGGTTGGCTGCACCGAAGTGCTGGTCGAGTTTTCGCTCGGGGTCAGCGTCGTGTACCAGGAAATCGACTGTTCCGAGATCGCGTTGGGGTTGTTGGCATTCGGGAACGTGCCGACCGCATGATCGGGGATGCCGTTGGCGGTCAGTGAGCGCTTCCCGTCGGCGCAGCTCCATGTCGCGGTGCTCGTCAGTCCGATCGAGGAATTGTAGGTGCTCTCGCTATAGGTGCAGTCGACCGATGCGGTCGAGAGCGTGCCGCCGGAACTCGACGAGGAGCTCCCCGAGGATGTGGATCCTAAATCGGAGTGCCCGCCGCCGCAGGCAGTCAGCGCCGCCAGGAGCGCCGAGCCGAAAAATGTCCGGCTTGGGTGGATCGTCATTGAAGCTTTCACGTAACCTCCAGATTGGCCGCATGCCTGAATGCAGGAGGCAGCGTGCATTCGAACCATGGAGAAATTATGAGTATTGCGCCGACTCTGACGAGCCGTTCGAGGCAATCGCTTTGACGGATGAGCACCCCTTGGAGCGAGCCTCGAACGTTGTCGCCGCCATTCCTCGGGGGCCTCACCTCGGCGATCTACAACGAGGTGCTCCAGTTCTGGGGACCGCGCAAGACAACCCCATGGGCGTCGGGTGGTTCGGCATGGCGATGGGCTTGGGGTTCGTGCTGTCCTTCGGCTATTGGTGTACGGATTTCTTGATCATCCAGCGCGCCATCGCGGCGACTCTCGCGAATTCTCACGACGCTGCTGCTCTTGCGAAGCGGCTATGGTTACGTGCCGTATAGCTCACTGGAGAGTGTCGTCGAGCGAACCAAGGAGCGCTACTACATCGCCCTTCGACAAACGCAAGGCACGATCAGAGCGGATAAACCGGACTGACAGCCTTGGCTCATGTACTTTCTCGGAGTACTCACCGAACAGAAGTCGCGTCTCGAGAAAAAATTGCACGCGAAAGGATGTTGCTCGGCCGTCTGCCGGAGCTATCGGTTCAGATTCTCGAACTCTGTCGCGACCACGGGCGTGTCACGATCGCCGAAATCGTGAATGCAACGGGCGCGAGCCGTAACACCGTCAAAGGCCACGTAACCGCGCTCGTGGATCAGGCTAATCTTGTGCGCCATGGTGCGGGACGCGGAACATGGTACGCATTGTCTTGAGGGCTGTTACCGGACGGTCATAATCCGACCGCAGGTCGGGCCAAACTCCCCGTTATGTCAACAGGCCCACTGCATATGTTCTGTCGCCTTGACGGCGCGTGATCGTTGCTCTTACAGTCGGGTAACGTGAGCGAGTTCACACTCGCCGCAAAATAAATGGGATTCATTTCAAACTTCTTCAACCGCGTCGAACATCAGACGTCAAGGGATGACCATGAATAATCGTTTGTCGGCCGCGGCGCTCGTCATGAGCGCATTCGGTCTGTTGGCCGTCACGTCGGCCGGAGCCGCCGTTTCCGACGGCGCTACGTCCGCACTCAAGACCGCGCCGCCGTATCCCACCAAGGACACGGCCGTGCCGCGCGATATCGGATTACTGAGCGATCTCGAGGGCTCGCGTCCGTTGACCGTTACACTCGCGCTCAAGCTCAAGGATGAAGCGGGCGCGGAAGCGCTGTTCAGCAAGCTCTACGACAAGACGAGCCCGAGCTTTCACCAGTTTCTGACCCCGGACGAATTCAAGACCAAGTTTGCACAGTCCGACGCGGCGGTCGCCGACGTGGCGGCCAAGCTCGCGAAGTACGGCCTGTCGACGACGCGTTCCGGTGCGAACACTTTGAGCGTGACGGGTAGTTCCGCCGCCTTCGAGCGCGCTTTCGAAGTGAGCTTGCATGTCTATCAGGTCGACGCGAGCGCGACCTCGGGCGGCTATCAATACCATGCGCCGAACTCCGAGCCTAAGGTGCCGACCGAAGTCGGCGACGTCGTAGACAGTGTCATCGGCCTGAGCACGCGACCGAAATACGTGCCGCAGCTCAAGCGTGCGTTCACCAAGGGCGTTAAGCGCGAGCCCGCGAAGGCGTCCACCGGTACCGGCAACCAGCCGGGGTTCCTGACCGTGACCGATTTCGACTCGCTGTACAACGTGACGCCGCTGCTCGACAAAGGCATCACCGGCAAAGGGCGCACCCTCGCGATCGTGACGCTCGCGAATTTCACGGTCAGCGACGCCTATGCTTATTGGTCCGCCGTGGGCCTCAAAGTCGCGTCGAACCGAGTCTCGGTCGTCGCCGTCGACGGCGGCGCCGGGGCGCCCAGCGACGCGTCCGGCTCGGATGAGACTACGCTCGACGTCGAACAGTCCGGTGGTGTCGCTCCGGGAGCCCAAATCATTGTCTATCAGGCGCCGAACACGAGTCAGGCCTTCCTCGATGCGTTCGTCCACGCAGTCGAAGACGACAAGGCGCAATCGATCTCGGTGAGCTGGGGCGAGTGGGAATGGTTCGACAACCTCGCGAACTCGCCGGTCGTCGATCCGTTCACGGGCGAGACCGTCAGTACTCTGAAGGCCTACACCGAGGTTTTCCTGCAGGCCGCTCTACAAGGGCAGAGCATGTTCGCTGCAGCCGGCGATGCGGGCGCTTATGATGTGAATCGAGGGAATCCCCCGCCCGATTTCAGTCTCGTGTTGTCGGTCGATGATCCCGCCGCCAATCCATACATTACGGCGGCCGGCGGCACGACGCTGCCCGGCACGCAGATTTACGAGATCTATGCGACGGGGCAGCTCGTGACCGTCAATATCCCGAAGGAGCGCATCTGGAGCTGGGATTACCTGCTGCCGCTCTGCGACGATCTCGATTTGGATCCGTTCGCTTGCGGGATCTTCCCGGTCGGCGGCGGTGGCGGTGTCAGCGTCTACTTCCCGGTGCCGTTCTATCAGCAAGGACTCTCCGGCATCCAGAAGTCGCAACCGGACCAGTCGTTCGTCGATTACGTCGACACGATCCCGCCGACGGATTATTTCGATCTGCCGGCGCACTACGCGGGCCGCAACGTGCCTGACGTTTCGGCGAATGCGGACCCGGAAACCGGCTACGTGATCTACTACACGTCCGACCAAAGCGGCTTCGGTATCGACACGTTCATCGGCGGAACGAGTTTCGTCGCGCCGCAGTTGAACGGAGTGACCGCGCTGTTGGGCCAGTTCGAGAACGGGCGGCTCGGTCTGCTCAACGTGCCGCTCTACGAGCTCGCGAAGGGCAAGAGCCCGTACTCGGGCAAGAGCGCGCCGTTCAACGTCATCACCAACGGCAACAACGACTTCTATACCGGCCGGAACGGTTACAGTCCCGCGGCCGGCATCGGTACGTTGAACGTTTACAATTTGGCCGAGGCCTTGAAGAGCACGCCGTACTGAGGCGGTTGCTTTAAGTCTCGCAAGGAGACAACGGGCGGCTCGTCGGACGGGCCGCCCGTTTTGCTTTAAGGGATCTACTGTCCCAGATCTACTGTCCCAAGGATTTGTTTTCAGGGTTTCGCGGGTGTGTTGCCCGCGCGCATTTCGTCGCGCGCTTCCTCGAGCTCGCGCTTGCTTTCGACGATGTCATACCAGATGGCATTGAGTACGCCGAACGTCGAGGCGAGGCCCAAGCCCAAGATCCAGCTGAAATACCACATACCTTTACCTCTCCAAAAGAATTAATACGGGCCGCCGTCGCTGTCGTGCTCTGCGAGCGTTTCCAGCGTGACGCGCCCCTTCATGATCCGAAAGACCCAGGTCGTGTACGCAAGCACGATCGGCAGAAACACGACGACGGCCCCCAGCATGACGGCCAGCGTCCTGGCGCTGCTCGACGCGTCCCAAACCGTGAGGCTCTGCGCCGGGTTCGTCGAGGAAGGCAGCAGGAACGGAAACAATGCGAAGCCGGCCGTTAAGATCGTCCCCGCTTGCACGATGGCGCTCATGACAAAAGCCGCTCCGGCCCGCCTCATCCCGAGCAACAGGTTTGCGCCCGCGGCACCGATGATCGCGGCCGCGGGTGCCACCCACAACCCGGGCCATTCGTGGAAATTGGCAAGCCAGGCGCCGGCCACGAGTGCAACGGACTTCAGGGTGGGATCGGACGGGCCGCCGTGCTCCATACCACCGACGATTTGGTAGCCATCCAGGGCGGACCCCAGCCAGAAGCCCGCACCCACGAAGCACAGCAAAAAGACCAGCGAAGCGATGCGACCCACGGTGCGTGCGCGAGCCGCCATCGGTTCGCCGACCTTGAAAGCCGCATACGAGGTACCGTGCAAGACCAGCATGGAAAGACTCGTGACGCCCGCGAGCAGCGCAAACGGGTGCAGCAGTGCGAAGAAACCGCCGGTATAAGTCGAGCGCTGCAACTCGTCGTAGTGGAACGGCAGCCCGAGAAACAAGTTCCCGAACGCGACACCGAACAACAGCGCTGGCACGGCGCCGCCGAGCGTCAACGCCGTGTCCCAGACATTGCGCCAGCGCGCATTGGTCAATTGGTTCCGGAAAACGAATCCGACGGGGCGCAGGATCAGTGCGACGAGCAACATGAACATCGCGAGATACAGTCCCGAAAACGACGATGCGTAGACGAGGGGCCATGCCGCGAACGCGGCGCCGCCACCGAGGATGAACCACACCTGGTTGCCTTCCCACACGGGCTCGATGGCCTCCAATAGGACCCGCCGCTCGGCGTCCGTGCGGCCGAGCAGACGAAAGCTGGCGCCGACGCCGAGATCGAAGCCGTCCATGATCGCGAAGCCGATCAAGAGCACGCCGAGCAGCAGCCACCAGATCAGCCGCAGCGTCGCGTAGGCGAACAGCGGCACGTCGGTCGACGCTTCCATCAGAGCACGGGTTCCGGACCCGCGAGCGGCGTAACAGTGGCCTTTGGTTTGGGCGTCGGCCAATAGCCGAGTCCATCCGGCCCGCGGCGGATCGCGCGCACGATCAGGAACACATCGACGACCGCGAGCGAGGTATAGAACACGACGAAGCCCAGGAGCGATGCCCAGACGTTGCCCGCGGTCGTACGCGAAACGGCGAGGAACGTCGGCAGTACACCGTCGACGACCCAGGGCTGTCGGCCGTATTCGGCCACGATCCAGCCGACTTCCACGGCAACCCAGGGCAGCGGCAAACTCCAGAACGCGATCCGAAGAAACCAGGGATGCTGCTCGAAGCGATGCCGGCTCGCGAGATAGAACGCGGTTGCGAACAACGCGATCAAGAACAGCCCGATCGCCACCATGACCCGGAAACTCCAGAACAGCACGGGCACATTGGGCACCGTGAGCCAGGCCGCCTCGTCGATTTGCTGCGGCGTGGCGTGCGCGGGATCATCCGTGTAGCGCAGCAACAGCATGCCGTAACCGAGATCCGCCTGGTGTGCTTCGAACAGCTGTTTCGCGTCGGCGAGCGCCGGCGACACGGCGTCTGCGCTGGCGGCCGCTGCGGGCGCGGCGCGTAGCACCTTCAAGGCCGTATACGCCTGCGCGCCGCTGATGATTCTCTGCCGGGAACGCTCGACGAGCTCGAAGATTCCGGCAACCGGCGTGTCCACGGAGCGTGTGGCGATGAGGCCGAGCACCCATGGGATCTCGATCCGTGCGTCGGTCTTGTGCCCCTCGGCATCGGGCAGCCCGAACAGCGTGAAGCTCGCCGGCGGCTTCTCGGTGTGCCATTCGGCCTCGATCGCGGCGATTTTCATTTTCTGATTTTCACTGTCGAGGTAGCCCGACTCGTCGCCGAGCACGACGACCGACAGTGAGCATGCGAGGCCGAAGCTCGCGGCGACGGCCATGGAGCGCCGCGCGACCTCGACGTTGCGCCCGCGCAGCAGGTACCAGGCGCTGATCGCCAGCACGAAGACCGAGCCCATCGTGTATCCCGCTGCGACCGTGTGCACGAACTTGGCCTGGGCGACCGGGTTGAACAGGACGTCGGCGAATGAACTCAATTCCATGCGCATCGTGTGATAGTTGAAATGTGCGCCGACCGGATTCTGCATCCAGCCGTTGGCGACGAGAATCCACAGCGCCGAGAAACTCGATCCCGTCGCGACGAGACAGGTGACGATCAGGTGCCCGACCTTCGACAGGCGATCCCAGCCGAAGAAAAACAGCCCGACGAACGTCGACTCGAGGAAGAAGGCCATGAGCCCCTCGATTGCGAGGGGCGCGCCGAAAATATCACCGACATAATGCGCGTAGTAAGACCAGTTCGTGCCGAACTGGAATTCCATCGTGATGCCCGTGGCCACGCCCATCGCAAAGTTGATGCCGAACAACAGGCCCCAAAACTTCGTGATGCGCTTCCAGATTTCCCGACCGGTCATCACATAGGCGGCCTCCATGATCACGAGGATCATCGACAGGCCGAGCGTCAGCGGCACGAACAGAAAGTGATACAGCGCGGTGAGCGCGAATTGCAGGCGTGACAGCGTCACGACGTCGAAATCGATCATGACGGAGAACCTCGGAAGAACAGAAACCAGAGCAAGGTCAGCAGCGCGAGCTTGACCACGAACGCCCACGCGAGCTTGACGCGCAGGTCACGGCGCCAGTCGTCGTCGCTGGTGTCGGAGACGACGCCGGTTTCTGAGGCGGTAGGATCGGACATCGGTAAGCCCATGATTTTGCGCTGTCTAATGGTCCTCCGTCCGGACGCGCACCGCAATACCAGAACCACGAATTCAGCGTTCGCAACCGCGCACCGGCTCACTTTTCCGCGTACGATTTCCGCAGATATGCAGTTAACTCGGCGGTAGACTCGGGGTCTGTGCCCTACCGCACTCAAGTGCGCGGCCGCTCGCGAGTGAACCGAAAGCGATGAAATGGTCCGTACTCGATCAATCGCCCGCCTCCGCGGGCAGCACACAGGACGTCGCGATTCGCGAGTCGCTGCGGCTGGCGCAGTGCTGCGACCGCTGGGGCTATCACCGCTTCTGGGTCTCCGAGCATCACAATAGCGCGAGCATCGTCGGCACGGCGCCGGAGATCCTGATCGGCGCGATCGCGGCGACGACCTCGCGCATTCGCGTGGGGAGCGCCGGGGTCATGCTGCCGCATTATTCGGCGCTCAAGGTCGCGGAGCAATTTCGCGTGCTCGAAGCGCTCGCTCCGGGCCGGATCGATCTTGGGGTGGGGCGCGCGCCGGGATCCGATCGTCTGACCGCACAGGCGCTGAACCCGTACGCGAACGCCGCCGAGGATTTTCCGCGACAGTTGCAAGAGCTGCAGCATTGGATTTCCGGCACCCGTCTGCCCGACGGTCACCCTTTTCGCAGCATCATGGCTCATCCGCAGGGCCCGACGACGCCTGAGCTTTGGATCCTCGGCAGCTCCGACTACGGCGCGCAGCTCGCCGCGCATTTCGGTTTACCTTATGCGTTCGCCTATTTCTTCAAGGATGGCGACGGAGTCGATGCCGCGCTGTCCCTCTATCGCCGAAACTACCGCCCGAGTCATCGTCATCCCAAGCCGCAGCCGACGATCTGTGTCTGGGCCCTGGCCGCCGACACCGAAGCGGAAGCGCGCCGGCTTCTGACCGCGAGGGAGCATTGGCGAGTCGGATTCGAGAAGGGCCTGCGCGAGCCGCTCGTGTCGCCCGAGCATGCGGCGGCCTACGAGTACACTCCGGCCGAGCGCGCGATCATCGCCGGCCAACGCGAGGTCGCACTCGTCGGCACAGCACCCGCGCTGGCCGCCGAGCTCACGAGGCTCGCCGAGCGGCTCGCACTCGATGAGGTGGTCATCAATACCTGGACCTTCGATCCGGCCGCACGCCGGCACTCCTACGCGCTGTTGGCGCGGGCCCTGGGTCTCGACGAAGTGAAGAGCTGATGGCCACGGTCATCACGTCGGCAAGGCTGACGCTGCGCCATCTCGCGATGACGGATGCGAATTTCATTCTCGACCTGCTCAATCAAGAGACCTTCATCCGCTACATCGGCGACAAAGGCGTCAGGAATCTCGCCGACGCCTGCGACTATCTCGCCAACGGTCCCATCGAGAGCTATCGGCGCTTCGGCTTCGGGCTGTATCTCGCTTCTTTACGGGCCGGAGACATTCCGATCGGCATTTGCGGGCTCGTGAAGCGCGAGTCGCTCGAGGACGTCGATGTCGGCTTCGCATTCCTGCCGCAGTACTGCGGCAGGGGTCTCGCGACCGAATCGGCCGCCGCGGTACTCGCTTACGGACACGAGGTTCTTGGGTTGAAGCGCATCGTCGGCATCACCGCGGCTCAGAATCACGCGTCGATCGCGGTCCTGCAAAAAATTGGACTGCGCTTCGAGCGGGTCATCAGGCTCGCTGACGACGGCGGCGAGGTCAAGCTGTTCGGGCCGGTTCCGGCGGCGCTCCCTTGAGGAGATGGCCTCGGGCGAGGCCGCCGGACGGCACTCAATCGTCCATCAAGAAACTGCGCAGCTGTTCGCTGCGGCTCGGATGACGCAGTTTGCGCAGGGCCTTCGCTTCGATCTGACGGATGCGCTCGCGCGTGACGTCGAACTGCTTGCCGACTTCTTCGAGCGTGTGGTCCGTGTTCATGTCGATGCCGAAGCGCATGCGCAGCACCTTCGCCTCGCGCGGCGTGAGTTGCGCGAGCACGGAATGCGTGGTTTCGCGCAGCGACTCGGTCGTGGCCGAGTCGATCGGCGAAGATACCGACGTGTCCTCGATGAAGTCTCCCAAGTGCGAATCCTCGTCGTCGCCGATCGGCGTCTCCATCGAGATGGGTTCCTTGGCGATCTTAAGGACCTTGCGCACCTTGTCCTCGGGCATTTCCATGCGGACCGCAAGTTCTTCGGGCGTCGGTTCGCGGCCCATCTCCTGCAGCATTTGCCGTGAAATCCTGTTCAGCTTGTTGATCGTCTCGATCATGTGCACGGGAATGCGGATCGTGCGCGCCTGGTCGGCGATCGAGCGCGTAATGGCCTGGCGAATCCACCAGGTCGCATACGTGGAGAATTTGTAGCCGCGCCGATACTCGAACTTGTCGACGGCCTTCATGAGACCGATGTTGCCTTCCTGAATGAGGTCGAGGAACTGGAGGCCGCGGTTCGTGTACTTCTTCGCGATCGAAATGACGAGACGCAGATTCGCCTCGACCATTTCCTTCTTCGCGCGGCGCGCCTTGGCCTCGCCGATGGAAACTTCGCGGTTGATTTCCTTGATCTCGTTGATCAGGACGTGAAACAGACCCTCGAGGTCCTTGAGCTTGTTCTGCCGCCTCTCGATCTCGTCCTTGAATTTCGCGAGCGGTGCGGAGTAGCGCTTCTTCGCCTTGATGTGCTTGTCGAGCCAGCGCGTGCTGGTCTCGTTCTTCGGGAACGTCGAAATGAAGTCCTTGCGCGGCATTCCGGCCTGCTTGATGCACAGGAACATGATCTCCTTTTCGAGGAGCCTCACTTCGGTCACGTGCTGGCGCAGATTGTCGATGAGCTGATCGAACATCTTGGGCGACAGCTTGAGCTCCATGAGCTCCGCGCAGATCTTCTTGCGCAGCTTCAGGGTTTTCGGGTCCTTGGACCCGAGCTTGTCTAGCGCGTTGACGTACTGATGATGCGTCTTGCCGAGCGACACGAACCGCTTGGCCGCCTCTTCGGGGTCCGGCCCCGTGTCGATCGCCTCCTCGTCTTCGTCGCCTTCGGCTTCATCGTCATCAGCCGCGGCTTCCTCGCGTTCGAGCGCCATCATCTTCGGATTCTGGGGCTGTGCGATTTCATCGGGCGCATTCGGATCGACGAAGCCGACGATCACGTCGACGAGCCGCATCTGGCCCGCCTTGACGGTTTCGTAGTGGCGCAACAGCAAATCATACGTGCCCGGGTAGCTGCCGAGCGCGATCTTCACGGCTTCGAGGCCTTCCTCGATACGCTTCGCGATGCGGATCTCGCCTTCGCGCGTGAGCAGCTCGACGGTGCCCATCTCGCGCATGTACATGCGCACCGGGTCGGTCGTGCGGCCGAATTCCGCGTCGAGATTCGCGAGTGCCGCGGTGGCCTCCTCGACGGCCTCCTCATCGGGTGCGGCGGTCGCGTCGGTCATGAGCAAGGATTCGGCGTCCGGCGCCTTTTCATACACCGGAATACCCATATCGTTGATCATGTTGACGATATCTTCGATCTGTTCCGGATCGACGATTTCGCTCGGCAGATGATCGTTGACTTCAGCGTAGGTGAGGTAACCCTGTTCCTTGCCGCGCGCAATCAGGAGCTTCAGTTGCGACTGACGCTCATCCGCGATTTGGGTGGCTGTGCCCTGTGGCGCTTTTTTCATCAAGGTGGATGCCTCGTGATGCTGCTTGAAAATGGAGACACGTAGCCGCCTAGTATACGATTTTGGCTATTCCGTAGCCAGCAAGCTCGAGCGGAGGGGACTTGAGGGTCGGAAGCTCAATTTCCGCCTCCGGGACGAGATTTTGACTGCAACAGAGCAGTAAGTTCCGCCTTCTCGTCGGTATTCAAGCCCATTTCCTCGGCTTTTTTCAGTAATTCGTTGACGCGTCGCCCCGGACCGTAGTCCTCCACGAGCTTTTGCACGGCCATCTTGAGTTCGTCGGCTGCCTGCTTCGGGTCGGCCACGAGCGGTTCCGCGGCCGCCAGGGCAGCCAGGCGCCCGAACTCGGGGCGGTCGCGCCAACGCTCGAGCAGTAGAGCGGTCGTTGGAGCGCTCGCGGTGGCGGCCTGCTCCAGCAACTCCTGCAATACCGCCACCCCCGGGAGTTTCAAGGCCGCCAATCCTTCCGGCTCTGCGACCGCGTTTGCGGCGCTGGGGTGATGCAAAACCAAGCTGATCGCCTGGCGCAGCAGATTGCCGCGGCCTACGCTGATCCCGGCCCGCGGTCCCTGAGGCGAGGCTTGGCCCGAGGCGGCCCGATAAGGCATTTCCCGCCCTGCGCGCTTCTCGCCGCCGCCTGCGAGCAGCAATTCCTTCAGCTTCGGCGCCGGCATGCGGATTTCCGCCGCCAAACGGTCCGCGAGCAACTCGCGGTATACCCCTTCGGGCAGAGCCAGGAACAGGGGCCGGGCGAGTGCCGCGAGCTTCGCGCGGCCGTCGATGGATCCGAGATCGACCTCGGCGACGAGTTGTTTGACCAAATACTCGGAGAGCGGCAGCGCGGCTTTGAGCCGATTCTCGAACCCCGATGCGCCTTCCTGAGCGACCAAAGTGTCCGGGTCCTCGCCGTCCGGAAGGAACAAGAACTTCATCTCGCGGCCGTCGCGGGCCATGGGCAGCGCATTCTCGAGCGCCCGCCAGGCCGCTGCGCGGCCCGCGCGGTCGCCGTCGAAGCAAAAGACGACTTCGGCCGTGATCTTGAATATCTTGTTGAGATGCTCCTGGGTCGTTGCCGTGCCGAGCGTCGCGACGGCATAGTGAATGCCGGCCTGATGCAGGCGGACGACGTCCATGTAACCCTCGACGATCAGGAGGCGCTTGAAGTCGGCGCGCGACTGGCGCGCCTCGAACAAGCCGTAAAGCTCGCGACCTTTGTGGAACAGCGGTGTTTCCGGGGAATTCAGGTATTTCGGCTCACCCTGATCGATGACACGGCCGCCGAACGCGAGCACTCGTCCGCGCGAATCGCGGATCGGAAACATCAACCGGTCGCGAAAGCGATCGTAGCAACCCGGGCTCCGCTCGCCTGCGCGCGCCTCGCGCTCGATGATGAGTCCCGCCTGCAGCAGGCGGCGCCGGTCGGCCTCCTGGCCGCCGAATCGCGTGAGCACGGCGTTCCAGGAATCGGGTGCATACCCCAAGGCAAAGCGGGCCGCCGTTTCGCCCGTCACGCCGCGGATTTCGAGGTAGCCCCTGGCACGGGCGTCGTCGGCGAGATTTTGCTCGAAAAAGCGCGCCGTCGCGGCCATCACCTCGTAGAGATCGCCGCTGCCGGGCAGCGGCGAGGCGCCGGCGTCACGCGGTACTTCCAGGCCGGCACGCTCGGCGAGGTCGGCCACCGCATCGAGAAACTCGAGCTTCTCGTACTGCATGAGGAAGCCTAAGACGGTGCCGTGCGCCCCGCAGCCGAAGCAGTGATAGAACTGCTTATCGGGACTGACCCAGAAGGAGGGGGTTTTCTCACCGTGAAACGGACAGCAGGCTTTGTATTCGCGACCGGCCTTCTTGAGCGGCACGCGCAAGCCGATGATTTCGACGATGTCCGAGCGCGCGACGATTTCGTCGATGAACGTTTGCGGAATGCGGCCGGCCATGGACCGCGCGCGATCAACCCGCGAGCTTGAGTTTGATCTTCGCCCCGACGGCGGCCATGTCGGCCCGGCCCTGCGCCTTGGCCTTGACGAGATTCATGACCTTGCCCATGTCCTTGATCGTCGCCGCGCCGGTCGCCGCAATCGACTCGGCGATCAGTGCGTCGATTTCCGCCTCGCTGAGCGCTTCGGGCAGATAGGCTTGCAGCAAGCGGATCTCCGCGGTCTCCTTGGCGACGAGATCCGGACGATTGCCGGCCTCGAATTGCACGAGAGATTCCTTGCGCTGCTTGATCATCTTCTCGAGCACGCTCATGACCTGGGCGTCGTCGAGCGTGATGCG
>Ga0116229_10008709_pt1 | contig 15684 bp, 10 predicted proteins | sample S1TSphgellanicum_3_FD_87313 | JGI IMG/M metagenome (GOLD analysis project Ga0116229, IMG submission 87313) | Host-associated microbial communities from peat moss isolated from Minnesota, USA - S1T2_Fc - Sphagnum magellanicum MG | ecosystem: Host-associated > Plants > Peat moss > Unclassified...
AAAAAAAATCCCCTAAATTCAAAAATTTAATCAAATTTAAAATTTTAAAAAAAAAATTTGGGCAAAAAATTTTTAAATGTTAAAAAAAATTAATTTAAAAAAAAAAAAAAACATATATGTACTAATATATCATTTTTTTATGGTATCAAATTTTGCATTAAATGTGACAAATTGGCAATTATCCATGCAATTTTCAAAACATGATATTAATAAACCATATAAAATATATAATAACACAAACCCAATTTTATAAAAGTTCAACTTAATGTTTATATATATATCAAAGAACTTTTTTTTTCAAGGAAGTTTTTCAAATTATGTATTGTCAAGGAGTAAAAAACAGGTTCAATGTATATTAATGTATCAACACATTAAAACATAATTTCAAATTTCTTTCAATTCTACGCCCTCATAATCATCAATATATGGACTTTCATGCATTTTGAGAAAAAATGATTTTGTTTCACATAAAATAAAACATGTTTGAAATTAAAAAAGATCTAATCAACAACTATTTACCCAAGCCCTTATATCAATAAATGATAAAATGAAACATTTCAGAATTCCACAAAAAATATTGACATGCAAATTCATTAATGTACAAACCTTGGTCACCATACCAAACTAAATTTCAATTACTAAAACTCATGGAGTTCATTTTCAAAATCATGGGAATGCAAAGTTCTTGAAAGTCAACATAATTCTTAACTCCTATTAACATACTTGCACCCCTAATAAAATATACTCCCAACTCAAATACCATTGTGAATGCTTCCCATAACTACAACAATGAGATTTCAAATGGAATGATTAATTTTTCCACCAAGTATTGTATATTTAATCTCCCAATGATGTTTCACATGATTAATGGTGTCTAATCCACCATACAGGAAATCACCTATCAAATGATGTTCATAATGGTTGTTAAAGGAATAATTAATCCTTGTAAATAGTTAGTTAGTTAATACTTACTTACCTAGTTACTTTCGTAGGATTTACTAGCTAGTTTACATAGTTTTCATCACCATTTGAATTTGAATTGATCATAGGACTGTTTTAAGATGATCATTTTTGGCAAGACACATGATTATTGTAGAATATGAATTTTTTTTAAAGTATGGAAGAAAAGTATATTGTTTTTTGAAAAAGCTTCAACTCCATAGTTAATTTTTTTGTTTTGATGTTTTTTTCATAATTTTCATAATTGGATTGAAGTTCTAAACCAAGATATGAATAGATTTGATCCAAAAAAATTTATTAGTATTAGTTTCATCATACGTTTTAGTCCAGATTTTGACTAAAATATATGATAGGAATTATGTATCTACCAATTGGCAACCATCCTAAGGCCTGAATTCAAAATGAAATTCAAAGTGTAGTTTATGTCTTGTTGCTGGAATTTTTGTTTCTAAAAATTGATAGTGAAGTTAAGTTTTCATTTCTTACATTTTTTCCAAGTCTTGATCATAAATTTTTGTTCAGGAAGTAAATCTAAGCAAAATAACTAACTGTGAAGATTTTGTTATAATGCAAAAGTTTGTTCAAATTTGAATTAGAACATGGAGAGATGGAAAATAAAATTATAACTAAAAGTCTGAAGAGACAATTAGATCAAGTTATAGTACATGAACAAGTGGAAAATGGCATTGCCATAAACAGGAATTTGAGTGCAAATTAAATAGATCGGTAGTTTATAACACCTAAAAGAGTTTCTCGATCTGAATAAAGACATTCGTGGACAAAAAAGAAACTTGCACACCACATAATGCCTCAAGCAACATCGATACTTTATTGTGAAGTGCAAACTAGTAAACACATAAACGCACTAGCAATTTGCAACAAAATTCCAAGAGAAAAGAACCTCATATTGAAAATCCAGACTCACAGGTCGAATTTAGACAAAGAAATCGGGAATTTGAACCTTGACAAAGAGTTGCGCTTGAATTAACAAGTTTGATGCAACAACATAACTTTGATGTTTTAATTCATGAAGAAGAACATAGACTAAACATGTCAAAAAGGGAGGAAGTCATACTAAGGTACATTTTTGCTTCACTTCCTTACTATCGAAAAGAACATGAGGATGAAGAGCTTGAAGAAAGAACTTAGAATTTGAACCTCATATTCATTACGTGGTTGAACAAGAAGTTGCAACTCAAGGCATCAAAATGTCCAAAGGATTTGAGTCGGCATTTATAACTAGACAATAAATTATAGTCTTACCAAGAACAGAACCAAAAATAGTAGAAGGTGTACATGTGGTTACTAGAATAAAATATAATGAACCCAAACTTAATCAATAGAGTGGAAGCATTGTTAAAAGGAGTTCCAAGGAATTGGAATAGAGGAATTCATAATGTGAATAAAATTCCAAAACCTAACCCTTCACGTTGCACATATTGCCATTGATTAGACATTAGATCAATGAACATCCATTTATTAAATATAATGTGAAGTAAGGATTTGCTGAACATTTTTAGAATCAAAATCCAGAACCATAAACTCATGGAACAAATGTGGAAAAACAACAAAATGGAATTGAAAGTTCAGATTATAACAAATTTAGTACCAATTTTTATAGCTCTTACACCAAATTTGTTCCATCACAACAATGTTGGAGTTACCTATGAAATAACTTCCAATTTCATAATGGAACTAGTAAGATCTATACCATTATTTTTTGTGGTAATGCGCCATTCTATGGTTACAATTATAGAAACTCCATTTATAATAACACCAACCCATACCATTGTTAGTATGAGGTTGAAACCACAAACTCCAAAGGGAACAGACCTTGTGAGTATGCATACAAAGATGCCTAAATAAGTGGATAGGATTTTTGCTAGACATCCACAAATCTAGGAGGAGGAGGATCAAGACCACCATGACCTTCAAGATATTTTGGATTACCAATGGTGAATCCAAGGCAAACCACCATTACCATTAAACAAGCCTTATTGTTGACCACTTAAGTATCATGAATATGTGAAGGATTCTGACCCAGATGCTCATGTCAAATTTTTTGAGGATACTATTAGAACAAATGGTGAAACAAAAGATGCATAAATTGTTAATCTATTTAATTTTAACCTCAAAGATATTATATCTGATTAGTGTAACAATTACATGGGAGACTACCTAGATCATATTTTTGCAAAATTGTAATTAACTTTCTATAAACGGTTTAGAACAATTCAGAATGATGAGCAAGTCTGTTTATAACTAAAGAACATGAAGTAGGAGAAGAATGAAAGGGTGGAGGTTTATATGAAAAATTATTGAAGTTAACCAATAATTTTCAAAACATGACAATAGATAATTTCCTAACTATTGTTTTCAAATTTGGATTATAACCATATATGTGTGTAGCAACAACATGCATGAAGAGAGAAACTTTAGAATAGCACAAGGAAACAACTTTGGTTTGTGAAGAAGGAATTTTTGAAGTTGAGGCAATAAGCAATCTATTAGTACCACGAAATAGTAAAATAATATTTGTTTAAAAACTTTAGACAATTATAAAGAAAACATGAATGTATTGTACAAATTTTCATAGGACAAATCAAAATGTTGAAACATGCAAAGTCAAAAGAAAAGAAGAGCCTATTCCTGTAGTTTCTGAGGTTACCACTCAACATATCAAAATACAAATACCTATGAGCTATTCTTGTCATACATGTGGTGATACTAGACATAAGATTATAGACTATCTTAAGTTCAATGACATGCAAAATATGTTTGAGAACAAAGGAGTGAAGACTATAAAGAAACCATTTATGGTAGAACCCAAGGTTGTCAATCCTTTAGTTCATGTAATGGATGTCAACATGGCCGTCACCAAGAACAAGGTTATTGAAGAACAAGTGTTCAAAAACAAAAAGCCAATAAAAAAAAAGTTTATTGTTAACTAAGAGGAGGAACAAATATTATAAAAGTTTTTTTTATCAATATTATACAAGAGATATAAACAAAGGATCCACCAGAAGGTCTAAATCAAAAGGAGAAAACATGATAAAATACGAGTTGGGCAAGATGACTAAAGATCGAGGTATCCACAAAACCAATTGTGCCACAAAATATGTATGTTATTCCTAACAACAGAATTATGTTTATGGAATAGATATTCCAAAATATGAATAAACAAATGCTGGAAACTACTTATATATTGAAATTAGGTCAATTGCTAAAGATAGCACCAAATTTAAAAATATATATGTGGCAAAAATTAAAGCCAAAAAGACCCAATATCAATTAACAAGAAACTAGGAATAGAAACCAGAAGGCCTTAAGTACTTGTTTGTTATGACTTGATGGAAGGTCTAACAAATTAGGAGGAAGACTTGATGTTTGAGATATAACTAAAACTATTTTCAATTGGCACAATCATTATCTCAAATGAAACAATTTCATTGCTAAATGTTGGAGTTACCAATATTAGAATCAATGGAAAATCTAAACTAAAAAAAATATCAGATCAAGGAAGCGCATAAGTAGTGGCTTCAATAACAAAAACAACAAAATTTAATGCCACACTAGAGGCATCATTGGAAGATAAGGGTTTATCCAAAAACTTATTATTATCATAGCCAAGTTGATATTGAAGTGGATGAGACACCAACCAAAATTTAGGTACAAAATATTCATATAATAGGTTGGACTTTGATTGAAGAACAATTTGTTAAGTTGAATCTTGGCACAAAGACAAATCCACAATGCATCAAGGTTAATGCACAATTGACAAAAGAAAAAACTAAAGAGTTTTAGACCTTATTCAAGGAGTTCAAAAGACATGTTTGCTCGGACTTATAAGGATATGAAAGGCATACCTCCAGAATTAGTTCAACACATAATTGAGTTAGAAACCTCAATCCCACCAATTCATCAAGTAAGGTATAGATTAAACCCCAACCATGTTGTAGTTGTCAAACATGATATTGACACATTAATAGCAACAAGATTCATTCAACTTGTAGATGAGGTTACATGGTTATCACCTATAGTGGTAGTACCTAAGAAGAATAAAAAATTGAGAATATGTGTAGATTTCAAAAAGTTGAATAAGGTAACCAAAAAAAATCCTTATCCTTTACCATTTTTTTATGAAGTATTGAACACTGTAGTAGGGTATGAAACTTATTCATTTTTAGATGGATATTCAGGATACCATCTGATTTCTGTAGCCCTTGAAAATAGATACAAAATAACCTTTTGTAACAGACTAGGGAGTTTTTGTTTGGATGGTGATGCCATTTGGTGTCAAAAATGGGCCACTAACATTCCAAAAAGTAATCAACAAAAGCTTTTAGAGAATACTTATACTAGTTCATGAAGATATTTTTAGATGATTTCACGGTACATAATGATATGAAGAGTCATTTGATGAAGTTCAGACTTTGCTTTCAAAAATGTAGAGAATATAAAATCAGTGTTAACCTAGAAAAATGTGTTTTTATCGTATTTTTAGGATTGATTTTAGGTTTCATAATTTCCAAGGAAGGAAAAATACCTAACCCTAAGAAGGTTCAAACAATAGTTAATACGCTAGTACCTACAACCCACAATAAATTCAAGTCTTTAATGGTATGGTTCAAATTTATAGATGTTTTATTAAGAACTTTGCTTTTATCATGGCACCAATCACAAAGTTGAGGAGGAAGATAAAACCTTTTATTTGGACCACAAAGTGTTAAGAAACTTGGGATCAGATCAAGCAAAGATATATGGAAGCACCAATTCTAATACCTCCAAATTGGCAATTGGAGTTCCATGTGCACATAGATGCATATTTATTAGAAGTAGGTGCAATGTTAGCATAAACCCAACTAGTAAATATGACCAACCTATAGTATATGCCTTTAGACTACTAAATAAAACATAACAAAATTATACTACTATAAAAAGAGAAGCCTTAGCAATGGTTTATACTCTACATAAGTTTAGACATTTTTTGTTGGGAAAAAAATTTGTCTTTTATGTAGACCACATTGCTTTTTGTATACATGGTCAGCAAACCACATGTGTGTAGAAGGATAACCAGATGGCTATTGTTATTTTTGGAGTATGAATTCATAGTAGTCTATGAGTCTAGTAGAACACATGTGGTAGCTGATGTTTTGTCCAGATTACTAGATAGTTCATAACCATTGGGAGTCCCAAATTAGACTCTAGATGCATCACTATTTTCTATAGAAACTATTTGGATGTAAAAAATGAAGAATTACTTAAAGACACGTCAAATGCCAAAAACTTTGAACTTAGCTTAGAAACAAAAGTTAGCCAAAAAGGCAAAACCTTTTATTCTAAAAGAGGGAAAAATGTACGGAGTGGGACAAGATAACAAATTGTGCAAATGTTTGACCACCTCAAAAACAAAGATTGTTCTAAAGGAACTACATGAAGGAATGGCAAAAGGACATTTTGCTATAGATATTACTGCAAAGAAAATTCTAAATGCATGTTATTGGTGGCCAATTTTATTCAAAGATACTCATGAATTTTGCAGAAATTGTGATAACTATGAGAGAATAAGAAGACTAAAAAAAGAAAGTCTAGCCAAATTGGTAACAACACTTCTAGAAAAACCTTTTATGAAGTAGGGTTTAAATTTTATAGGTCCAATTAAACTAGCATGAAGACTAACATGAAACAAATATATTATAGTAATTATAAATTATGCAACCAAGGGGGTAGAGGCAAAGGCACTTAAAACCAATATTGGAATAATTAAAGCCATATTTCTATATGAGTATATTTTGATTAGATTTGGATGTCCTTTGACCATAGTTACAGATCAAGGAGTACATTTCATTAATGAAACGATTAAACATCTAACAAAATATTTTTTGTTAAAACATATTAGTTCTACTACTTATTACCCACAAGGAAATGGACAAGCAAAATCTATTTACAAAGTTATGGGTAGATTACTTACCAAGTTAATTAATGAGAAGATAACAGATTGGGATGAACATTTGTCTTTAATTTTATTTTCACATAAGACAACTTACAAGGTGGCAACATGATACACACCTTACCAATTAGTATATGGTTTGCATCCTTTAATGCCAATAAAATATGTTCTATCGACTATTAGTGGAGACCACAAATATGCAAAACTCACCAAAGTACTAACTGTTGGAGTTATAAAATTGAAGAAGTTATAGGACAATAGATTAGAGGCTCAAAACAATGTTGGAGCAAACTAGTGGAGTAAATTTCTATGGAGTCAATAAAAACACACAGAGAAGAAGTTTCAATTTGGAGATTATGTTTTCACTAATAGAAAATGGCCATTTTGTAATTGGTCCCTACAACTAATTTTTGTTGCAAGCAACATTTGCAATTAAATTCTTAATAGTTGTGTTGGACAAGTCGCATTGACATTAGTTGCAAACGACAATGAATTTTGGATGAAGAAAAAATCAGTGAAATATGCTTTCATCCTTTGACTAGTCATATACGTATTATTGGTTATAATTAGGATGCGACTTTTTTTGTGAACAATGGGAACAAGTTATGTGTTGCCATGTGTCCCAACTTTTAATAATTGATTATTATTATTATTATTTTGAAATAATCTAAGATGTTTAATTTTTTATGTTTTGATGGTTTAAATTGTGACACGTGGTGCAATAGATTTTTGCCATGTGGCCTATTAATTGAATTTGTTCAAATTAAATTTAAATCAATATTTAGGTATGTAGGTTGAATTAGGTACCTACCTACTTATATACCTACCTACCCATCTAGGCTAAACACCTATCTAAATAGGACCTATTTACCTACCTAGGCCAAATACCTACTTAGGTAGGTACGCAGAAAGTATGTAAATAAGTTAGGGAAGTAGGCAATTAGGTGTAAGTACATGATTATTTTTATTTCATTTTAGGTTAAGTCATTTTTATTGGCTCATCCCATATGCCCATGTTTTAAAATATGAAAATGTAAAGACAAAACACCTTGTTTATATACTTTTCAAGATGAGAATGAAAGCCCCAAAACATATGGGATAAAAATTTTAATTGCAAGTCGTTTGCGACTAAACATTTTTAGTTGCAAACTATTTATAACTAATAAGTTTATCCCATATGTTTTGGCTTTCATTTTCATCTTGAAAAATATATAAGTAAGTAGGTAAATGACAACTAACTAACTAAATAATTAACTAATACAATCATTAATTATTTAATGAATAAAATATAGAAAAATAAATTAATAATTTTTGATTAATTATATATTAACTATAATGATCTATCAACCAATTAATTAACTAGTAATTGGCTAATATTGAAATAATTAGTTAATTATTATTATTTATTTCAGTAATTAAATATTATAAATTATAATAATTGAGTATTAGTTTATTTTAATATAATAATATAATTAAAACCTAGCCTAGGCTAACTACTATATTATATTATTCCCATAATTATTTTTATTTTTTACAATTCATAATAAATATAAATGTAAATATTGAATAACAATAATATTATTATTTTAATTATTATTGTAATTAGTTAGTAGCCAAGGTTGATTATTTTATTTTAAAATTTCATTTTATTACTTCATTCACTTTAGCTATTTATGAACTATTAAAATAAATCTTATATATTTTTAATAATTATATTTTCCCGATAAAAATATTTTTGCATTTATATAATAATTTATTTCCATTCAAACTACTACAATACTTATTATAAAATAATAATACTGAAAATAATAATTATATATCATTAATTTATTATAATAATTGACTAATTAATAATTAATAAAGATTAATTTTTAATTTAAAATTTAAAATTTAATACTATATATTAATATTTCTTTGTAATTATTATAATATAGCAATATTTCATAATTGATTATTTATAATAGTAATAATCTGATTTGTAGCTAGCCTAGGTTAGTTACTATTATTATTATTATTATATATTATTATGTCACTTGTTAGAACTATTATGATTTATGATAATTAAATTTTTAATTTTTAATAAAATTAATTAATTCATTCATAATAAGTACATTAATCATTTGAAAATAATAATATTATTATATCTTAATAATTATTTCAGTGATCATATAATTATTTTTCCTATCATTTTAATCTCATCATCATCATTATGAGCATTATGTAATAAAATATTACTATTTCGAAAAAATTAATTTTAAAAATTAATTTTTTAAAAATTACATGTAATTAATATAAATATATAATAAAATATTTATATTTATATTAATAAATTTCATTTGTAATAACTTTAAGAAGTATAATAAAATGGTTTGAAGAAACTTGTAATATGGAATATATTTAGTAAATATCTTACATAAAATTTTAATATACTCAAATTATATACTAATTAGTGTAACCATAATATTGAGGCCATTTATGCTAATAATAATACTTGAATGCACATGTAATATGGTTGTTTAGATACATTCAAAATATACATTTATAAATCTGAATACATCCAATTATATTATCTAGAATCCACAAAATATACCTTTGTATACTAATAAAGTTGCAATTAAATTGGTCACATTTGCAACTAATGGGACATAAATTGTTTTTCTTGGATGAAAGCCAAATTAAATGTTGTTCACATGGAAGGATGAACACCAAAGTAGTTGCAAACTAATTGTAATGTAGTCGCAAATATGACCAACATAATAAATAGTTGCAAAAATGTCCAAATGTGGTTGCAAATAACTAGTAGTCGCATGTAATCACAAATAGAATGGTTACATTTTGGCCAATTTCTACTAGTGTTTTGTGGTTTCCCAAGGGATAAAAGATAAATCTAAGCAAATTTTTAAAAAGTTGGTTTGGCCCATTTAGGGTACAATATTGTTTACCCAATAACAATGTTTTTTTTTTTTTAACAATCTTGAACTTAACCCAATATTGGTCAATGTTAACAAGTTGAAACCATACAAATATGTGGACCAAACATTAAAGGGGATTTAGAGTTTAGAGAATCAAAAGTCCTTAAAGTCTATAAATTTTGACCACAAAAAAGAGGAGTTTGATGAAGATTTAGAAGATGAGAAAACATCAAAGATCATAGAAACTAATTAGATAGTCACATTAGAAAAAACCTCAATGAATTTGATGAATCAACAAGCTATGATATTACTTAGAAACCATGATTACAAAGTCTCACAACCAATAAATTATACGTCATATATATTTATAATATTAGAAAAAAAAACTATATCAATTTAATGGCTTAGCATAGGACAGAAGAAATTTACTATGTAAACAACACCAAGTCATTATAATTAGAGGTTTTATTAGAAGAACCCAATGCCATATTTGTAGAGTTGATAAGTCAACATGCATGATCCATAGCCCATATTGCTATCACTATGAATTTGAATAGAAGTTTATAGGTGTCAAAAAACAAGGAAAAAGGACAAGTCATTAATACACTAACAAAAAGTGAAACATCATTACACGAACCAAGATGATGGCGTTTCTAAAATCAACAAAGAACAAAACAACTATTTGTTTTTGTTTTTTGCAAACAAGATTTTGTTGTGTTCTATCTCTAGAATGAAAATAGAAGAAAGCTTTGTTGAGAAGTTGCAAAAACAATCCAAAGAGATGTTACAAAAATTGAGAGAACAAAAGTAATAAATAGAGAGAACATCATACATTTTCTAACATTTTGCCATTAGAGTTTAGGTTTATAAATAGAGGTCCACCATTTCCATCTCTTGTTTATTATTATTCTTCTTCTCAAAGATCTTCTTTGTTGTCTATGTTTGAAAAAGGTTTTGAAATGGTTTGAAAAAGGTTTTGAAATGATTAGAAATAACAACAACGATTATAAAGAAACTTTCAGGAAGTATAATTTTAGAAAGCTTAGAAGAGAGGCATGCACAAGTGAATAGGTTGGTTCGATTTTGATTTCAGACTTTAAAGAGGAGCAGGAGTGGGACAATTTATAACAACAAGAAGATGGACCATCACAATAAGAGGGGCCTACATAGGAGTAGACTCTAGAGAAGGTCTACACTCTAAATAAGAAGCATAACAAAAGAAAGATTCAATAAGAAATGGTTACCAATCTCCGGGGAAAGAAGGTCCAAACTTAACAAGATGATGAAGTTAGGTATATCTTCACTCCTACAAAGCAACATCATAATAACAATCTATCTTGGACAAGTTTTGGAAAGGGGGAAAGAAAATGGGCAAACATAGTTGACTTGGTAGGTTTGTTTGAAAATGAATGGAAGACTCCTCGTCATAATATTCTAGTTGAATTTTTGAACAATTGGAAATTGAATTCTAAACACAATAGAATCAAGGTTATGATGGAAAAAGGAACAAAAAATTATAGATAGACATCTATCGGCAAAAGTTTTTTAAATCTACCATACAAATGAGACAAAAGTAGATTAGGCAAAAATGTAAGATGTTAGAGTAGCTCTGGCAGACATAACTGAAAGGGTTCTAGATACTTACAACACCAATGAAAGATGGGTTGTTAAGAAAATGAATCCAGAGTATGTTAATAAGATTATTGTAATTTTGCCCATTATTTATGAGAAATATAAGGTGCAATACTTTAGCAACAAATCTACCATGATGATCTCCAAAGCAAATCATGGAAAATATGTGAATTGGGCTACAATCATGTATTCTTAGTTGGTCAAATAGTTGATTAGATAGGACAAATGTCAAAAGAACATGATTGAAGGAACTGCCAAGAGAGAGCCCAAGAAGGATGTATGCCATTCTACTATTGTTCTAGAAGTTTTGTTTCATAAATGGTTTATAGTCAAAGGAGCAAAACCACAAGAGAAGAAGAAATAAAGTAAATAGCCATGGGAGGAGAAGAAGAGGAAAAAGATTATAAGGGAGAGGTTCATAAATAAAAAGACCTTTGAACCTTGCACATATTTCTCCCAAAAAGGATAAAAAACCAGAAACAAGGACAATTAGAAGAATAGTTCTGATGTCCCAATCTAATGATGATGAGGAGAGGGAAACTATGTTAAAAAGATAGAAAAGAGAAGAAGAATCGACAATGAAGGGTAGTGTTAACTTCAACAAGCAATAGAGTTGCTAAAAAAAACAAAAGCAACAGAAACCAAAGGAGAAATCAATGTCTCCTAGGTCAAACATCAAACCACAGGTCTTTCCAAAGCAAAAGAAGGAATCAAATGGGCAAGAGTAGCAGAGATGTCCCAAAAGGGAGCCATAATCTCAAGCCCAGGAAAAATTAGAAAAGTAGATGTAAGAGGCATAACTAGATCTGTTTGATGTGCAACAATTTGCTCGAATACCACATAGTTATGCTACCTTCAAGACTAGGTTCTATTATAGGAACAAATATTTTTGGAGATATTTGAACGTCATACAAAAGTCTAAAATATTCATATACTAGTTCCAAAGGACAAACTCCTAGATTTCATACACCAAGGTATGTACAAGGATTGGAAGCAGAGTTGGATGAACATAGGATAATTGTTAGTATGTTTCAACATGTAACAAAATACAAGACATAGATGACCAACATTCTGCTCAAATTTTTTGATCTAAAAATTAGAAACAAACATATCACAAAGGAAAAGGATGAATATGTTTAAAACTTGAAGGGGGCTTTGGAAAAGGAGCAAAAGCTCAAAGCATAATTGCAGGTGAAGGCTGATGAAAACAATGAAGTATCGGTAGAATTGTAAACAATAAGACGAAAGATCAAGAACATGGAGAAACATAATAAGGATTTGGAGAATAAAACAGTGGAGAAGCATTCTTTGTAGGCAATTCTGATGTAGACAAATGTTAATTACTAGAAGCTTAAGTCAAAGAAGGATTCTCTGAGTGTGAAACATAATAAATTTTAGAGAGATTATAAGAATATGGAGTATATTCTCTTGAAGTGGGCAAAGGAGTTAGAGGAGCTCAAATAAGATATTGGTAACGTATACTAATCCAAAAATGAAATATAAAGGCAATATGACCAGAGATAGGCAAAGTTGGACAGAAACCTATAGACGTAGCTGGTTCTTAATGAAATATTGTAATAGGTTTTGGAGCAAGCCCAAGGAATCAAACCCTTCAATTATGACAATGTTTTCAAAAATAACAATGAACTCAAGAAGTAACATAGTTTGTTTCAAGTAAAATTCAAGGCATTGATTATGGAAGAAAAAGATGCAAATCATTGGTGGAATGTAATGCAAGATATGGTCTAGAAGGATATAAGAAAATTCTATAAAATGTATGAGAAAAATGAGAAGTTTTATAGGCATAAGATATCCCAAATGGAAAAGGTCATACTATTATTTTAGTATCAACTTTTGGTTTTGACTCCAAAACTAGAAACCTCAAATGAGGAAGAACAAAAAGAACAAACTGATGGTGCAAAACCAACATAAATAAAAACAACAAAGTAAGAACCAATAGACCTCAAAGGAGGAATGGGTAATTCTCGAAAGAAAACTTGATATATGGAATATGTATTAGAATAGAGTCTAAAGCTGTTAAAGTTTAATGCACAAGAGGTTAGTTCCCAAAAGTATGGATGTGCAACTACAAAAATAGGAGAATAGATACAAACTAAGGAACACAAAATTGAGGAACTACAAGAGGATCATATTGATCCAATATTAGAGTTGCAACAACGAGAACAAACTTATATCACATCACTTTTGTAATCATAGTAGTAAATTTAAGCAACATCAGATCTATAGTCACAGTAGTAGATACAAGTCACATTAGAGTTGCAATCATAGGAGTAGATAATAACAAATCAACAAACAAGTGCATAACTACAAACAAAGGTATAAGAAGTATAACAATAGATTCTGAGCACAATAAAGAATCAACTTTTGATTCAATTTGAAGTATGACAAGCACAAATAGATCAGACTATAATACAGATAAATCAAATTGTAATACAATAATATTAGCATTAAATTTTTGACCCATAGGATTAGAAATAGTAGACTAATTCAGCTTTTTAACATGTTTTGATTGAAAATTCTAGGACCTAATTCAAAATGTGTGTGGGGTACTGTTAAGGGAATAATTACTCGTTGTAAATAATTAGTTAATTAATAGTTACTTACTTAGTTACTTTCTTAGGAATTACTAACTAGTTTACATAATTTTCATCACCATTTGAATTTGGATTGATCATAGGACTATTTTAAAGATGATCATTTTTGGCAAAACACATGATTATTGTAGAACATGGATTTTTTGGGAGTACAAAAGAAGAGTATATTGTTTTCTATAAAAGCTTCAACTCCATAGTTAATTTTGTTGTTTTGATGTTTTTCTCATACTTTTCATAAATGGATTGAAGTTTTTTGAACCTAGATATGAGTAGATATGATTGAACAAAATTTATTATTATTAGTTTCATGATTTTTTTTAGTCCAAATTTTGACTAGAATATATAATAGGAATTTTTTATCTATCAATGGTCTCGACGGTACATTTTCATTGGTCCAACCTAAGCAAAAATAAACATCAACACCTTTAATGTCTTTGAACACTTCAAAAAATAGAGAAACCTTCTTGTCAAAAAAATTCTCATTGAACCACAAAACATTATGTCATGTAATCATCATCACACAACATGCTTTTGATCTTTGTAAATAAAATTTCCTTTCATGCCTTCAAGACATAGAATCTATAGAATAATATTCATCCAAGAATTTTGTTGCCCCCTAGTTTGCCATTCTTTAAACATTACTTATTTATTCAAAATTTCATTAATGACATTTAAACTTGTCATGTGTTTATCAATAACAATGATCATGAGTTGGACATTTCCTATGGCATCGAATGTGATTTGAAGACAAAGTTCATTAGTCATTCCTTCTTGGCTACTTTCTTTATCTTTGAAGCATGATATATAAAATCTGAACATGCTTTGACCATTTTGATTTGGAACTATAGTGGAATATAATGGCAAATCATAGTGATTAAATTTCAAAGTGGAATAAAAAATCCACAATCAATGACAAGATAATCTAATAAAATATTTTTTTCATGAATTCATTTTGCAAGACAATAGTTGTTTACAAGGATGGTTATGAGAGGCAGAATATTTTTTTATTTAATTATGTTTGTTGTTTTTAAAAACCTCATAACTTTTATTAAACATAATTCCAATCATCCTTGCATAATACACAAAGTTAAACATAGGACCATGATGAATGGTTCTAACCTTAAATTATTTGATGTAAAACATACACACACACACACATATATACCTTAATTTTAATGTGCATGAAATATGGTAATAGGATTTTTTTTTTGGATTAAGGAAAAATTTATAAATCACACATTCCAACAAGTTGACCCTTTCTTCGATCTTGTGTTCCTATCAAACAGATATTAATTATGACACAATTGATGTATTGACCACATGTTTCAAAATTTTCATCACATATTTGACTATCAAAGCATATATGGGCAAGAAATATTGATCAATTTTTAATTTGAAGACATGTCCATTATGAGCTTTGTGAACATAAATTGTAACTTCTTTATTATTTTTTAAAACATCATCCTTACAAAATGTCTTTTATGAATTTCACTTTAGTTTAACAACCTCATAAAAAATTCACCATCAAATTTCATGTATATTCTTGCCTTTTTATTTTGTATTACTTCATATTATTTGCATTTCACTTCCTTTCACATTTCTTCCTACCTTTATG
>Ga0116229_10008712_pt1 | contig 15681 bp, 7 predicted proteins | sample S1TSphgellanicum_3_FD_87313 | JGI IMG/M metagenome (GOLD analysis project Ga0116229, IMG submission 87313) | Host-associated microbial communities from peat moss isolated from Minnesota, USA - S1T2_Fc - Sphagnum magellanicum MG | ecosystem: Host-associated > Plants > Peat moss > Unclassified...
CAATTTTCAGATTTGAATTAAAAATCCAAAGTTCAAATATTAATTTTGAGATTCATTATATGAACAATATACATACGTATGCATATATATAATTTTAGTACATACATTAAAATACACATGTATGTCATTGTAAAATACCTTTAGGATGCAACTAATTTGGTGACTACTTCGACTAATGGGACATATCAACCTATTAATGGATGAAAATGAATGTAGAATCAATCCAACCAATAGGATGAAAATTTTAATAGTTGCATCATAGTTGTGAGAATGACCAAAATAGTTGAAATTTGGTTTTGTAGTTGCAAATGTTCTCAAATCCAATCGCAAACGACTACAAGTCGCATGTAGTTGTAAATGGAGTGGTTACATTTTGGCTGATTTCTACTAGTGTTTGACATTTGATGTAGCTGCTAATTGTGGTAGTAGTAGTAGCAGCAACTGTAGCTGGAATAGGAGCTGATGAGGGTGCAGCAGCAAAGTCCACAAGTACGTCACTGCTACATCGGGGACACTTGGGATGCGACTTTTCCAGCATTACATACATGAGACAATGTGTGCAAGCTCCCATGACTAGTTGTGCACAGCTTGCCGTCTCTAGGTGTGTGTTCCCATTAGTAGCGCCGCGAACGTGGCATTTGTTCAAGTCGCATCATGAGTTTGTTCCGAGGAACTTTTTTCTTCATTTTGTGGAGCTCATGGTCATGTGAATTATATTACAAATTTGTTTTGGCAGTTGTTTTGCGGATCAAATTGTTGATGAGGATTGTAATCAAACGCTGAATTTCTGTTTCCGTTTGTTATATTGTTCAACATTGCTTATGTTGGCAAGGTTGAAAGCAACAGCAACAACAAGAAGCAATGACAGCAGCCTGCATCATCTTATATTTGCTCATAATCTTGCGAGTCTGTGAGACTATGGAATGCAGTTTTTGGCCACTTTCCACTCATTGGTGGGACCATTTCTCCATTTTGTAAGTCTACATGTCAGAGTACAAACCTCTAATCTTGATGTTTTACAGCAGCTGTTGTGATAAAAGAGAGAGCATCAGGCCACAATTGCAAGGATTGTCTACAGATACATGTTCATTCCAGAACAACCCTCCTGCACTCTTTTCTTAGAAATCTCATTGTTGTGCCTGAATTAGATATTGCAGGATGAGTCTGTGAGACTATGGAATGTGAACATAGGTGTATGTATACTTATATTTGCTAGGGCTGGTGGCCACCGCAATGAAGTACTCAGCATGGTTAGTGTTGTTCTTTGTTCTCATGATAGTAGCCTCTCTTATTTGTCAAGGCCAGTGATTCTTTGCTGGGGTAATTTCTGGTGTCTACAGGGGTTGCATTTCAGGTCAGAATAGTTCTTACTAAGAGGCTTTTTGTTAGAATAAGGGGAGTGTTGAGTTTCCATGCTGATCTTCTGTACATAACTTGGTGGACTTGAGCAGGACTTTCATCCATCAGACATATTTTAAGATAACCAGCTGTGGTATGGATAATACCATTAAGATCTGGATTCGAAAATTAATTTTGGAAAACATTGTTTTGGTTTCGATATCAATTTTGGGGCAAAGTTAATTAAATGATTTTTCGTGACTTTAGAATATGTCACAGTGTCCGAAGGTCACGGGTACCCACTAGTATGTATGTATATATGTATACATATTGTGAAACAAATACAAAATATACTAGGCATGTATGTATGTATGCATATTGTGAAACAAATACAAAGATAGGTATACAATGTATGTATGTATGAATATATTGTATAGTGAGTTTTCTGATTATGTGTGTATACAAACACAGAAATGGGTTAACAGTATATGTATGAATATGTGTAGTGAATTTTCTAGGGTATGTATTTGCAACAAACACAGAGATGGGTATATGGTATAAGTACCAATACATATAGTGACTTTTGTGCCTGAGTAAATAAGTATGTATGTTCAGAAAACATACATACATACAGAAATGGATACTGTATACGTGTGAATACGTATAGGGAATTTTCTGGTCAAGTATATAGGTAGGTATATAAGTAGATGGGTAGGAAAATAGGTGAGTACTAAGTAAGTAAATGGTTTATACATCGATAAAGGGTGCTTTTACCAGCGTTGGGCAGTTCTTAAAATGAGAATAGATATTCATCTGTTATCAATTATCCTAAACAATTTCATGCCAAACATAATATAATTAAATTTTTTAACCTTATTAATAAAGTTTTAAAAAAATTTCCTTGAAGTGGTTTGGTGATTAAAACCTTGATGTTCATGTACACAATTATTTGTTGATCCTCAAATTTTGCAGGATAATTGATTTTGGTATATAAATGTGGTTTTGAAATAAACTTTAAAAACTCAAAGAAGCATCGATTCCTCTTTGTCAATTCTTTCATGAAAACTGTTTTTCTCTTAAGGTTTTTGAAATAATAAAAGACAAACAATTGTTTGATTCTGATTTTATTTTATTTTATTTTAAACTGAAAGCAACAGTTCTTTGATTTCTAAATTAGTTAATTTGAGGTTTAATAGTCCAAGTGCCATTTTAAGAATTTAGTTTAAGCGTTTTTTTTTTTTTTGAATTGATTTGTTAATAAGCAAGGTAAAAAAGAAAAAAATGAGAAAAAGAAGGGAAAAGGGCGAGAGGGCAGGGAAAGATTTGAGGGGCGGAGGGGAGGATTTCGGGCAGAGCGGAGGAATCCTAGAAGGAGTGGCGGAAGAGCTCCGCCGGCGAAGGCGAAGTAGAATTTTTCGCTTTCACGGGTTCGCCAGGCGAAAACTAAGGCGTACGCCTTCGTGTGCGCGGGCCTTCTGGCCCACAGGCAGAGTGAAGCAGCAGCACCCATCTGCTGCAGCAGCAGCTCCATCTCAATCCCAAAATTCCAGTTCAAATTGGACCTTCTTTCGTGCTGAATTGGGCATCCTGTATTTGTTTTTGTGTGTGTTTTTGCATGATCCTGGATTGGTCTGTCTGTCTGCCATTTGAATAGAGCTCTAAGAAATTTATGTCCATGGCTGCTGCTGCTGCTGCAAAACTGGTACCTTGTAGTGGAGGTCTGCTATCAATGCAAGCATCAGGCAGTCATAATTCTCCATTTCACAGAAATCTGAAATACCTAACGCTAGCCCATTCTCCTTCTTCTTCTTCTCAGAATCTTGGGTGTTTCTCGGCTACTCCAGTCTCCGTCTCCAGGACTCTACAACCTCCTTCTTTATCAAGTCAGCAGCAGCTGCTGCTGCTATTGTCCAATAAGAAGAAGAAGAAGAATGTAGCAGCTGCTTTTCACTCAGGATCAGCATCCCTGAGTTTGCTCATGAAGCTTGGGTATGTGACAAATTCAGGAACAGGACGACTTAGGCTTAGCTTAATGGACAAATGCCATATCTCGGGTCAAGCAACAACAGGTTTTGGCCAGGCCTCAGTCGGCCGGCAGCAGCAGGGGGGACAAGAAGAAGAAGAAGAAGAAGCGGTGGAGAGTGAAGAACAGCGTTTGCACTTGGATGCGGAGGCGAGAAAAGCAATGGCCCAAATTTCTTCTTCACAGACACAACAAGGTGAGCCTGAGACTCCAGGAGCATGGAAATGGAATATCAGGAAGAGGGTATGGGATATCCTGGAATCCCAGAAGCTGGCTCGAGATCCTCGCCCCGTTCATCACCGCATCCCTAATTTTGTCCACGCAGAAACCGCAGCTTCCAAGGTCTCCTGCTTCTAATCCCTTGCAAACTCAACCCCCTGTTTTGTTTTCCCCTTCTGCCAGAAATGTAAAGATTCCCCATAATTTCCTTCGCTGTTGGTTTGTTGGCATGGGATTCTCTGTACCTTCTTTCCACCATAAACCCTAAACCCTAACACTGCAATACCTATCTGAATTGATGATGATCCAGTTCAGGGTTTAACCTGATGTGAAGAAATTAGGGTTTTACCAGAAGCTTATAAATTGGACCTACAGGTTCTTTCATATGTGCAGAAATTTATAAATCTTCACATTTTCTTATTCTCCAGGTTTCTTACAGGTGCAGTGATAGTCATTTTGTAGAAAATTTCAATAGTTTCTTAAGCCCTGTAGGCTGGAGTTGTTCCATAGAGAGGACTGGAGAGGTGATGAGCATCTTGTAGACTGATCCATCTGGGATGCATGTTTTATGCATGTGTGTGTGTGTGTTACATGGGTTGGTTGGCCATCGCTGAAACATTGACCAGTTGGCAAGCTTGCTGGAGTTTGAAGCTGCGCAGACTGTGAAGGTGAATCCTGATACACCTCAAAAGCAAGTTCGTTTTCTTACCTTAACTGGTAAAATTTCTACATTCCCACCACCACCAATGTGCACATGTACAACGAGGTTGGATTTTTTCTGTTCTTGCAATTTCATGCATGTTCAAGCTGTTCATGGTGTATTTAGGTAATCTCTGAAACAAATGGATTATTCAGCGTTTGACATTGAATAAAATAGGACACCAAATATTTGTGACCTTAAATATCTGTAAAAGAAAGGAACTTCAATGTCTGGAAAAAGGAAGCAAATATTACTAAGAATCATAGACCTGGTTGCATTCAAGCAGGAAAAAGAGAAGCAGACTGGAACTACATATTCATGTCTGGTGATGAACTACTGATTTGATGCTGCCTTCCTAAATGTATCTTAGAGTTGAGATCTACTGAAATTGTAGCTAGAATGCACCTATTCAAAAGTTGGTTGAAGCAGGCAGAGTCTCAACCGACGCTCAGTATGTCAAGACAAAGAGAAGAGGTGTTGTCCAAAGGGAGGTTCTTTCAGAAGCATGAAAATCCTCATCCCTACACCCTTTGTATACCACCATCTCTGCAAATCTTGAGACTGAATCTAAAACCTTAGCTGGGTGGCATTGAAGTGATATGACTGGATGATTGGTTGTCAGTGATATGGTAGTTGTGCCTGGCTTCCATGTCACATGTAACATACTGGAAGGGTGATGTGTTGTGGTGGATCTCAGCGGGGAAGAAACTTTTGACACCACAGCCACGGTTAAGGACAGGGTTCTTCTCGTCACTGGAAGCAGTATCCTTGCAAAACATTCAAGATGGATGCACCAGTTCGGGAGTGGCAAAGTATGGCACGCCAGTGGGTCTTGATGACAAAATCAAAGTTGATTTAGTTGTAATCGGCTCTGTTGCTGTCGATCCCACAAGTGGAGCTCGTCTTGGTAAAGGGGAGGTACTTGATAATTTTCATTTTGTTAACACTTTTGTTTCTTATCTCACACCCGAGATTTGTAATTTGATATATTGTTGAGTTCCAAGGGTTGGTTCATAGCAATATATGTGTAAATCCACTTTTGATTCTCTCACAAGGAATCCATTTGCTGGAGGCTTAGAAATTTTGTGCAAAATCAAATGTGGATCTTTCGTAGTAAAATTGTACCACAAGCAGATAACGTTGTGGTAGCAGGGCTTTGCAGAGCTGGAGTATGGAATATTGCGGTGGATGGGGGCAATCAATGATTCCACACTAGTGATCACAACAGGTAGAGGCTGTGACTACTGTAAATACAAGCAATCTTGGACCCTGGAAAATAGAATAGGCTCATGTATAGTTTATTTTATCCTTGTTAAGTCAAGACCTTGAGAGTTTATGGGTCATGATCAGTTGGAGCATACTGATAGTATAGGACTTGTTTTATCCTCAAAACCTGTAAGCATGTGATGCAGGGATGATGAATAAGGGAGGGATGAACTGATCAATGAAGGTATTGATGCAGTACATGACAAGCAGCTTGTGGATGATATTCCAGTGGAGAAATTACTCATACATGATGTCCCTGTTGATATTATTTGTACACCAACACAGATTATTCGCACAAACACATCAATTCCTAAACCACAAGGTAAGCTTATCACAGTTGCACAAACCACTCTCACGAGGTTCACTCTACCTTAGCTGACTAAGTCAGCTGGACTAGTGCTGTGCATCCACACATGGGATGTGGACAAAGCTTAGAACTTTCCCTTGTGTACAACCTGGAAAGTCTGAGAAAACACCCCATCTGCCACAATTCCACATGATTTTGTTTCAGAAATTATGTGCAATTGTGGCAAACAGATCTGTTTCTTGACTGGTAGTTGGCATCATGACTGAGTCTTATCATTGCTTCTGCAGATATGACAGAAACATAGGACATAGATTTCTGCATTTTTGTTTGCTGAAAATTTTGAGCAGATTGTGATACATGCATTTAATCTACTCCAACCCTTTGGCAGCTGATGAAGTCAGTGAGGAGCAAATGGGCAGCTAGTCACTGCCATTCATGATGAAGTTGATGCTCTCATACTTTGGAAGTGTCACAAGGCTATGACAGAACTCAATTCTTGCCAGATGTTTGTTTTGGTTTTGCTGGAGCTGACACTATGTAAGTAATATTATGGAGGTTTTTCTGCAATCTTCTTACAGATGTGAATTGTTTCTGAACATTAATGGCGGCAGGGTTGCCTGTGCCCACAGGCCTTCTATGCCTTACATGTTGTTTTTTTCTATCATTCATGGTAGCGCACATGTCTGAACACCTTCAATCTGTACTGACTAATAAACTCCAGTTTTCCTATGGTGGGGTCTTGTAAAATTCACAGGCATATACTGGGACAAGCTGTCACCACAAAAGCTGGAACAGATTCGGATATTGAGGGATTTGAAGAAGAGAATTGAAAAGGAGACAGGAAAGCTCCTTCCATCAGGTCCATCAGAAAATTTGCCTCCACTGGCAGCCCGAAATACCTCCAAGAAAAGCAGAATTGCACCAACAAATAGCACCTCACAATCCCATCAGAAACTGTTTATGTGGAATATAGGGCCAATGACAAACTGGCGAGATGTGCAAGCTCATATTACAGGTCTGACAGGGTCTGTTCCAAAAGTAAGCTTGTTCCGCACATCAGGGAGCACGAGGCAGTCAGCTCGTATCACTTTTCGAGAACATCTGGACTTGGTGAACTTAATTGATAGCATTGATAAATCAGTGCTTCATGGAGCAACAGTTCGAGCCAAACTCAAAGATGAACAACCTGCAGAGGTTGAAACAAAAGTAAGCTCTGCAAATTCTGAATCGCACACAACCACATGATCTGTCTAGACACCCAACTCTGGACTACTCAATCATGGAACCTGGTTTCTAAAGCCAGTAAGTACCTTCACTCCAGATGTAGCTCTTCTCAGAATCGACTTCACAAATGGGATGTTTCTGAAAGATCAGGAACTTCAAACTGTGTAACTGGTTCTAGTAATATCTAGCATTGCAAAAAAAAAATGATATATATCATGAAGTTCTGTATTTCTATCGGAACTTGTAAAACCAACTTCAGTTTCAATTGCAAGTCTACTCCATTGGGTGACTGAAGTAGACTTCAACTTTCAGCGAGACCTTGTCACCATCCTCTTTTTTTTGCGGGAAATTTCGACACTTAGCAACCCAAAAAAAATCCAGTGCAACTAATTCAAAGGATTCTTGTGCAAAAAATGTGGCAGAGTAGCCAGATTTTGAGGGAATTTTTTCTGAAATTGCTATATTTAGATGATAGGTTGATCACAATTAATTGTTGCTTGTTTATACATATGTAGCTTGCTGCTGCAACTCAAAGGTATTAATGCCTGCAATTACAAAGCATTTTGAGCCCACTCAAAATTCTTTGGACCAAGCTATTGGAAACTGGAAGCTTGACATGATTGTGTATTCCTATGACATTGCAATTCCAATTCCAATTCCTATTCAAAATAGTGAATACACAAGACACTGATACCAACTCCCACGGAAAACCCATCTTGGGTTGTCAACTTCAAATCAATATTTTTAATGAAACATATATATATGAAATCCCAATTAAGGAATCCTTTCAATCCTCATTTGACCATAGTTGTCGGCAAATACTCAAACCTTTTTTGCAATTTTCAACAAGTTCTCATCTGATGCTTGCTATGACATGAGTGGAGAGGAGCTTGACATCAACATACAGATAGTAAGAAACATAGAATTCACAGCTTTGTTGTAGTCTTGGAGCATTTACACCTATTATAGTTTTAAAACATGTGAACTCTTATAGATTAGCATGCTGGTTTCAACAAGCTCCATAAATTATCTATTCAACTTTGGCAATTGGTGCACTCTTATTTCCACAATGACAAAGAGGTTAACTGGTTAACTGCTTCAAAATTCTTATCAAATCTTCTAATCAAATTACTTGATTCTTGTAGTTGATAGTTCTTGAATTTGAGGGAGGGATTATCACATCTTAAGAGAAAAACATATGAATTACCTTGGATGATGATATCCTTGTTTTCAATGACCTTACAAATTTAATGGTATCCAATGAACTTTCATTGAAGATTGGACAAAAGGACTTTTGGAGGTCAATTGGTGATCTCCTTATAGCAGAATATGCATTAGCCACTACCATGCCTACCAAGAAAGAGTATATCTCCAAAGGTAATTGGATTATATGTTGCATGACATGTGTGGACACTATAGACTTGACAACATATGGATATAATTTGTAGACAAATATGTGACCACTACCAAAGGAGATTGTGTCTTGCTAGAAGAGATATATTTTGTTTTATGTCAAGCCAAGGTGTTCAACATTTTGGATCTATAGTTTCGCTATCAATGATTGCCCTACATAAAATGTCTCAATGAACATTTCATTTTGGGGAATTGAAAAGAATGGGAAGCATCAAGATTATATCAACAATAATTTTTCCCTTTGGGTTTGATACAAACGGCATTTGCAAAAATCCAAAGAATGATGGACTGCGTTCATGGAGGCTTCCATTTTACCATGTGTTACATTGACATCAAGGGTTATTGCCCCCCCCCCAAAAACCATATGAACATGAAACAAAACATTTGGAACCTTGAACATATTCTTTATTTCCTTGTGACTAAATCCAAATAATGAAAGTATTAGGATTCATAAGTGACATTTTTTGGTGATTGAAAAACCCTAGACTTTGGTTCATGTGCACAAAATAAATGAAATCTAAAGGTTTAATACAATTTGGGCACAAATTTTCCAATGGTTTTAAGGTTAAGGAATGCAATAGTACTTTCCATAATTCTCTTCAAGCTCTTTCCAATGACCCAAAATAAATAAATGTATGAGATTTGACCTTTCATACTATACTCCAACATTTGGGTCTTACAAGGAATCCTACTTACTAAAGTGGGATTTCATGTTGGGAGGCATGAAAATATCTCCTTTAATTCCCATTTCCCATTGTTATGGGTGATTGTTGCATTCATCTTCACCTTCACCATGTCAAATGTGCTTGCTTTTAACTCAAAAAAGGCATTTACTTATTATTTTCAAGAATCAATCTCAAGCCTAAATTATGGTTGTGATAAAAACTTAAAAGGTTGATTTTCAAATTCCTAGAATGTGGTTTTGATTTTTAAACATAAAGTTAAAACAATCAACTTGAACTTTGCACTAGACTTCACGCCACCAATGGTAAACAATTTTATTTTTTTTCCTTTTATGTTTCCTCGTATGGTTTCCAATCATTCATCATCATTAACATCAATGTCAGATTTTATTTGAATCAATGTAAATATCATGGACATGAAAAGGAACATGTTACTTTGCCTTTTCATATTTATGTTGGTGAATATAGAAAAGGAATGAAGTAGTTTTTAAGAAAGGATTGAAGTAGTTATAAATATAGGAAGTAGTTATTAGGGAAAAAATGAGGTAGTTATCTTTGGAATTGTTTTTAAAATTGTCCAAGGATGACCATATGAAGGATTATGCAAAAATGATCATCTGAGGATGACCATATGAAGGATTACACAAAATTCAATGTCCATGGACAACTATGTGAAAGATTAAACAATTTTTTTGATATATCAATTCTTCAAAAATTCTCGTTGTCGGAATAAGGATACATTGATTGATTGAATTTGAACCAATGTTAGGTGAATACCAAGCTAATTGAACCTATATAAATTGGTATTGGTCCTAGTATCAAATAACCAATTAACCAAATTGATATGACTTGTGGCAAATACAACCTTTACAACAATATTTACTTTATAGTTGGGATATGAATTAATCCTAATTTTTCATTAAGGCTAAACTAGTCTTCATACCAAATATATAACAATTTTAAGGGATTCCACTTTTTGGCAAATTTCAAACATGGTTTTTAGTTTTAGTTACCAATGCATCCTAACTACAAGTTCTACTTAATTGGAACCCACATTGGAACTATTCTAACATATCAAACCTTGATGAGTATCCACACCAAAATTGCAACAACATTTTTATGAAATGGACAAAATCAAAAGATATGCAGTTCAAGGGGTTTGAGATTTTTAAATTCATATTAAATGAATATAAGGTTTCTAATTTGTAATGTGAATTTTTGTGTTATGTTGTGATTTTTGGGCTTCAAGTGCACATCACAAAATGTTTTTTTTTGTTGTTGCAATCTTTGCATTTGTGGGGTGTATTCACAACTTCAAGCTCCATTTTTAGCTTTAGATGTGGTTTGATAAGAAATATACTTGTTTTTTTCTTGATCCGTTATGGTTCCAAACTAATGTTCAAGTTCTTCTCTCTTGTTTCATTTCCCTATTACATAGTGAAAGATAAAAATACATAGAAAGATTGATATGACAAATGAATGTCTATGTGTATATGCATGGTTGGGTAGAAGATTAGAGCTTTCTTTGTGAACACCATTTTGATTAAATGTGAGTTCCTTTTTTGCTTTGTATTTTATAGATTATTGCTTTTGATGTTGAATTGGGGCCTATAAATTATTGCCTTTGATTTGAGAAGTCGTTTTCTCAAAGTTTTTTGTGTCTATATGATTTGGGTACTTATTCACCATTTTTTTACTTGGTTGGGGCACATCTTTAATTTTTTTATAGATTTATTGTTTTGATATGGCCAAAAGTTAAAATGTGTAGACCCCATATATTACCAATTATAAACTTTCAAAAGATGTAGGTTTTTAAAATGATTTAGACTTGTAAACAATGTCCCAATTATCTTGTTTCAGAATTATATTCATGTATGCAATGGTATATACAAGACTTGATATAGATCAAGCAGTGCAAGTTGTGAACCAATTTATGGCTAATCTTGGCAAGTTCGTTGGATTACAATGAAATTAATTTTGGTTGTGTCTTTGGTAAAAATATTGAATATATTATTATGGGTAAAATGCATTTCAATAGGGACATCTACCATAACCACAATTAGGTGTGTTTCAAAAATGACATTTATCATAGTTAGGGCCATGTGCATCTACATGGGAACTATGATATTGTTTATAAGAATACACAAATGTGTGCTTATGATGATGTAAAATGACTTAATAATATTAAAGATTACTAGTTCACATCAATTTATGTATTCTTATTAAGTAATGTAACTATTAGTTTGAATAACAAGAAGCAATTTTCTATTGTTATGTCATCAAAAGTTGAATATATGGCAACTTCCCAAACAACAATGCACGTGACTTTCATCATTTTTTGGGACTACCATAAGAGATTGGCAAATTTATTTATCCAAAATATATATATATAATTTTCTCACAAAAAATTCCTTGTTTCATAGCAAGATTTTTGATATTTTCATCCACATGGCCACATAATTATATAACAATCATTTCATCATCCATTGTGTGAATGAAAAATATGAAAGTAAGTTTTATGAAATATGGACATAGTTTGGAAAAAAAATCATCCGTCCTGGTTTATTTCTCTAACATTGAACAAATGAAAATAAGAAACAAAAATCAATTCAACTTATCAAGAGTTTCAAGCTTCTTGTTCACACCCTAAGAGTTTTTTTTTTAAATTTCATTATGGTTTTGGTGTTAATATTGATTTTTTTTTTAATTTTTAAGTTTGATAGAATTGCAATTCTTGGTGTTACTTAATGGTTAGTGTTTTTATATCTTAATTTTGGTTTTGAGGTGAAGAAATATGTTGCAACAAATGAATTTTGGAATTGTTCCAAACCATCGGAAGTAAAAAAAACATGATGAAGCAATGAAATGTGAGTTTAATCTTTTGGGTGAAAAGGTTCAAAAGATTGTTGTGAAATGTGTAGAGAAGAAACCTTGATTGCAACAACAACTAACTTTGTTTTTTACAAAGAAACATATGAAGCAAAAGAAAATTCAAGTTCTTAGAATAATGATGTATGAACAACCAAATGTTCCAATTTCCAAAAAACATAGGTGATTTTACATTCAATAATTTGCAACCCATCTTTGGCATTGAATTCTTGTAGTTGTGGAAAAACATAAGAATTTAACAAATGCATAACACTACTTGAAGGCTTTTCACAAAAAATTTAGTGAGACTTTGAATCCTTTTGACAAATTGTCAAAAAGTTGATTAGCAAAAAGGTTCATAACATATGGAAAGTTCTAATTTGGAGCTCAAAAGGCAATGGAAAATGGATTAGCATACATGTTAAGCCAACAAAATATTTTTGTTTCAAATAGAATAACTAAAAGTATAGGATAAGTTGATAGATTTGCTACTAAAAAAGAACATCAAATCAAGTTTTTCCAAGTCCCATTATTCAACTAATCATAAGAGGAATTTTACAACACCATGCACTTGAACTATTAAAAGGGGCATTCAAAATTACACTGGGGTGGATAAGGAATTTCTTGAAACCTCATTGCACTAGTCATATAAAATTGCCACCATAATTGTTGGGAAAATATCACTAAATTGGGAAAAATAGGGCACAAAACTAGAATAACATATTTGGTGAAGACCTATGATATCCTTTCATCTCTAGTCATCAATATTGATCAAAAATGAATTCACTTGGTTCCAATAGGGAGTGAACATACATGGTATAAAAAGGTAGCAAAAGATATTCATGTGATGGGAATTGACAATAAATGAAAAATTAGAATTGTTGCGTCCTTTACAATTGTTCTTTTTACAACTTATGTTTGAAAGGTCAACAAGAAAATTCTTTCTCAAAAGCAATGGAGGATTGACATTATGTGTGGATAGACTTTTCCACCTTGCATATTTTGGTAACCATTGGTCTAAATTTGAAACCTCCCAATAGTTCAATTTGTGCAAAAACTTTTAATGCCTTATGATGAAAAATATGTGGAAAATTTGAATTTGCACAACAACCAAAAGATGGTGTGCATAATCAATGGTTAGTCAATGCATACAATTTTTGCAATGGATGAAATTTTCATTCCCAAAAATTTGTTTGTTTTTTGTCCCAACAAATTGTATGAACAAGCATCCTACTAATGTCATCCTATGACAACCATTTACACGTTATTTTAAACAACAATTTCATCTTTGGACATTTACATCCATCCATCCATCCATCACAAACCGATTGTTAAAAAAGGAGGATCTAAAGGTGGATTTCCAAATGCCAACTATAAAACTTCATCTTTGTGCATGGTTGTTCTATGCATGGACACAACTACAACAAAGGAGAAAGATGATTTGTAAAGGTTGGAACAAAACATGTTTACAATGAAGTTTTGACATAATTTTCTAGATGGAAGCATACAATGTGAAACTTACCAAACCTCTATCTCCGAAAATGCCTTTAACAAAGTAGACAAATGTGAAGTTTCAAAAGATAACATTGATTTAAATCCGGAAAAAATTGTAGATTTGATCATCTAACAATGCTTAGATGAAGCTTCAACCTTGGCAATTTTAAGACCAAACAACAATCGAAAAAACTTCAATTTGAATCAATTTGCTAGAAAGCATTAAAAATATATAATAAGCTTAATGTTATTAATGTAGTAATGTAAGTTGCAAGCTTACATAACTTGTGATATTGAACACATTGATTTGTGAATTTTTTACTAAATTCGGTAGATAAGAAATAAAATACCAAAAGATATATTTTCTTTATATTTAAGAGCCAATCCCCATGTAAAAATGGTTTTTTTTTCAATGTTTCAAGTCATAAATTAACTTATGTTAAAAAATTTGGATCAACTTACAGAATAACTTCCTAATGCTAATCTAGGAAAACATTTAGAAAAGTTTGAAATGAATGTAATGAACATCAAGTACCAAAAAACACATTTAAAACTAATGTAGCATGTGATTTTGTTGCTTAATGAACTTTTTGAAGCTATTCAATTTAATTCAATGACATATTATGGGAACTTTTTAACATACATGTTCACATAATTTTAGTGACAAATTTTTTTGAGGAACTAGTATATGGGAAATTTTGCATAATCTTTTGTATGGTTGTCCTTAGACAATTCCAAAGACAATTTCAAAGACAACTAATTCATTTCCAGGCCTAATTACTTCACTTATTTCCTTATACTACCTCACTCCTTTCCCTACCCAACAACATAGATATAAAAAGGCAAATAAACATGTTTTTTTTAATCTTTATATTAATTCAAATTAAATTTGACATTGACACAAATAATGATGAACTATTGGAAACCATATGAAAACATAAGAAGAAGAAAAAAATGGTTGATTGTCATTAGTAGTGCGGTATAATGCAAAGCCCAAGTAATATAATATAACATCTTTTTGTGTCATAATAATTAAAACATTTTTTATGTTGATGTGATTTTGATTCTAAGAATAATCTCCATGAATGACTAATCATATTTGGCCATGTCACTTTGACTATTTATTTTTATAAGGATTTTGTCAAGTGGGTGTATGTGGCTCCTTTTAACATGAATGCACCCTAGAATCCTTAACAATGATTACAAGTTTTAGGCAAGTGTTGTATTGCCAATTGTCAAATACGAGTACAACACAAATTCATCTTCAAGCCATAAACAAGAATCAATTTAAAAACAAACAACATCTATAAAAAAAGGATGGTAAATATAATTTACACAAAGGCCAACTCAAAAGGTTGTAAAATGGTTGTACAACTAAATGTTAGTGCTATTGAACCTTCCACTTGTCATCAAAATTGAATAGTTTTTATAAAATCCCCATTTTGTTTCTTCACTTTAATTGAAGACTTTTGACTATTGAAACAACTTTGAAAAGGAAACACACTACTACATATTGTGCCTTTTTGCGAAGGGAAAAACAAAAAACCAGAAGGATTTGCGAAGCAAAAACAACCTGCCATATTTGCGATGTGACACGCATCGCAACTTGTGGCTCACCAACCATTGCTAATATATAATGTACCTTAAATCATCGCAACACTTTTGCAACATATACCACAACCAAAACTTTGCGCCCCTCTCAGTCTCCGTGCACGCTAGCGATATTCCACAGTTCGCACCTCTTAATCATACTCACAACATCGCAAATTTTAAAATACACAAACTATCGCAAAACACTTTGAGACTCACAAGAAATCGCAATCTTGCGTTAATAGGCGCATCGCATTTTGCGTTTGAATATGTATTGCAAACCTCATCACAAATTTTTACAAAAGTTTTCGGTGTTGGACGTATCGCAAGTTGCGGTGTGCGTTAGTTCGCAAAGTAGTAAAAAGGATCCTGGAGAAGGAAGTTTCGCAAAAGGTTTCGCAATGTCATCTGATTTATCACGACCTTTTTTAAGTCGCATAAAATCTCGATGACATTGAGGTAGTACATGCAGTAGTGCAAAGGAGAGTAGTACAAAGTTCCTAAAGGGCCTACTCCCGGAACTATAAAGGCTGAAATTCGCTAAAGACTTTGACAC
>Ga0116229_10008714_pt1 | contig 15679 bp, 10 predicted proteins | sample S1TSphgellanicum_3_FD_87313 | JGI IMG/M metagenome (GOLD analysis project Ga0116229, IMG submission 87313) | Host-associated microbial communities from peat moss isolated from Minnesota, USA - S1T2_Fc - Sphagnum magellanicum MG | ecosystem: Host-associated > Plants > Peat moss > Unclassified...
TAAAACAAAATACACAAATAAATAATCACATCACATAATGACATATGCACTATTTCATTTTATTTTTTCATCTTTCAAAATAATAGTTATGGAAATGGAGTTGGTTGAACAAAATAAAGGAGAAAGAAATAGGAAAGGGGAAAGGGGCAAAATGGTAGGCATGAAAAAAGAAATGTTGTAACTAATGATAAAAGATACCTTAAAAATAGTCATTGATGTTTTAAAACTAGACTAATCATGGGCGATCTCAATAATATTAAACTAGGACTTCTTGATGGGGGTTGATAAAGTGGTTGTGGATTTTGACACTATATGGTCATTTTTTATATAAATACATTTAGATGTAACCATCCATGAAAAAAGAAATTCATTTATAAAACATTATAACAATTTCATTCATTAGTTTATGTATGATTTGTTGGCATAATAAAATTTTCCCTTTAATTTAAATCCATTGCAATTTTCAATTTTTATACATATCAACAAATACCAACAAGTATTTTGGCCACCCCAACACATCTTTGTTGAATAAATGATTAATTTTGAGAATTCCATTTGGACAAATGATATATTTTCAAATATTCCATTAAAGTTTTCCTTTAGAACAAAAATGGATATTTTTGAAAAATTCAACTTTTTGAAAATAATATATTAATGTCTTGAATTAGCCCAAGTACAATAGTATGCTTCAAATGGAAGAAGGAACCCTTGGCATAACAAAATTGCATAATGCCTTTACATGGTCAAATCAAAGTTTCTTTTTAATAGTCTTGTGAGGCGTTCTTGCACACCTTCAACATGAAGATATGCACTCACAAAACCCGCTTGGAAGTGGAACTATTATGTAATTGTAGTCTAACAAGTAAGGTGGTTTAATATAATGCAATGAAGTTCACTAAGAATCTAATGCGTTATGTTCACTTGGAAGAACAAAGACATTGTGGGAGAATCGTAACTCACCATGATGGAATGTGAAGGGGCATTATGTTGATGTTCATTCAATGTCACGCTTGATGGTTGAACCTCTTTTGTTCCATTCGTCATAACATCTACATATAACCTCCTAATCTAACATGCATTGGATTTTTGAAAAGTTAATCTAAAAAGGAACCATGTTACAAAATCTTATAAGTTTTTTTTATTTTTTTGATCAAGAATTATGCCTTGGGACTAAAAATCACTTTGCTTAGATTGAGGAAAAAACAGACAATTTCAACCCCTTCTACTTCCGACAAGTGTAGCTCCCTTATAACAAACTCGATGATGCTAAAATTTGGAGAAAACCTTTTACACCTCCTAAACAAGAATTTTTTAAAGTTTGACACAAATCCCAATGGTGGATTTGAGAGGAACAACTATTTGAAATAAAACTCCAGAGGTTTTGTCATGAAAATCTTTCCATGAACTCCACTATAACACCCTCTATTCCTGGCAAGTGTAGCTCCCTTACAGCCAAACCAATGATGTTGAAATTTGGAGAAAACCTTCTACACCTCTTAAACAAGAATTGTTTTAAGTTTGACACAAATCCAACGGTGGATTTGGGAGGAATAATTATTTGAAATAAAACTCCAAAGGCTTTGTCATGGAAATCTTTCCATGCTTATTTCTTGCACACATCTTATTCATGAACAACACCTTTCCACACATAAGAACTAATCTTTTCCTCACACATTTCTTCTCTTCCTTTTCCCTTCCCCTAACCCAAAAAACTCCCCTCTCCCTTAATAAGCCTCCATATCCTTTCCTTGAATTTGTTCCCCTTGTCCAATGGAAGCTTCAAAATCTTCCCCTCTAATCAATGGCCTCTTCATCTTTCAAGAGCCAATGAGAATTGAAAATGATTTGCCCTCCAATTAATTTTAGGATGAGAATTCTTGGGCCCAATGTGTCGCAACCCCACTTTGGCCAAGTGTGGGGGTGAAGCCCAACACTTGGAAAAGTTGGAGGTTTGGAGTCCTCCGGGACTCCCGAATGTTTAGAGCTCGACAGCAAGGCTCAAAACACCTCGCATTGGGGTGTTCTTGGTGTCATTGGAAAGGTCTTGAAACGTAGATATCGAAAATGGCCTTGCATTGGCAATTAGGACATTTGCAGCCCAAGTTATGGGCAAAAGAAGGGAGTTATGGGCAAAAGAAGGGCCGGGAATCAAACTGGCAGTTTGACTCCCAACCACTAAAAGTCAAGAATCGACCTCTTCCCGATGTCTCCTTGAAGAGTGCGACATGGCGTTGGAAAGCTCTCGATGAGAGCTACAACATTGATTCAAAACTCGTCCCGATCCGAGTTCGAGGCGAGGAGCTATGGCCGTTCAAAGTCCCGGGAGTCTAGCCGGGACACTTACGGGACTCCATTTCGAGAGCCCAACAAAATGTGCCATTCGGATGTAGCCTCCGCGACCAGCCGTAGAAAATACTATAATGGGGGAAGGTGGTGGCTTCCCTCGAGTCCGGGCCGTGGTGAATCTTGTGTGTCCAAGTGCCCGTGGCAAGTCCCAACACCCAAGGGTGTCCCGAATGCTAAACTAACCCGATTTGGTTGGTTTTTGGATGTAGATTCACACGAACTAAGCTAGTCCCTCTTCCTAGTCTAATCCTTGGGCTCCTAACTCGACCCTCTACCCCTTTTTAGAGTTGGAGGCCGGGAGCGTGCTACCAAGTCTCAACTTTCCGCAACTTGACTTTGTGAAACCCTCAAGTGGGTTTCACCCCATGACTTGGGAGCGCGTCACAATGAGACACAAAAAAATATTCCATCCTCCAATCAAATAAGATGACAATCCTCATGACTAATGGGATTGGAGGACTTATCCTTCCCCTTATCTTAGATATTTTGATGAGGTTTTTGAGCTTAATCCTTACCCCTTCCGTACGTTAACCCTCACATCCTACTTTTTCATCCTAATTATTTCAAATAATTAACTACTAGGACAATTTATTGGTAGTAACAAGTAAACATCCTTGAGTCCTTACTTGACTAAATCAATTCAATGGTTGAAATAACATCCCCACGTACCATTTACTCTTTTGATACCCCTACTTATTTTTTCTTCCATGCACTAATTAACTATGTAGTACATAGCAAATTAAAATTAAAATTAAAATTTGCATCACAAAAACCCCCACATATTTCTAGATCCACCATCAAAATTAGGGCTCAATGAATTCATTAGATCTAAGATGTTCGAGTTTTCATGAGGTTTCGCCGTCACTCTCACATCTTACGCCTACCTTAATTTGTTAATTTAAAAAACCTCGACCTCTTCTAAACGCAAGTACCACATTATTTCTGCTACCCTCTTGGTTTTTGTTGATGCAGGTGAGAATGTAGTCATGGCGGATGATGTCGCTATGCCCTCAAATCCTCCAATTTCACTAGTAAAAAAGGAAGAGCTTGAAGAAGCACCACTTGACGTGAATGTCTCTCAACGGTCGCGCGAAGAAGAACTGTCTAGAAAAATGTTGCGCACTCGAATCGATTGTTTAACATGGGATCGTCGATTGTCTCCTAACCCTTAACAATTTATTTAGAATTTATTCTTGCTTGTGGAACCGCACCAGAAAGGTTTCAAGAATGTCAATGTGAAGACAATAATGTTCGTCTTCATTGTCGAACTTGGGTTCCCGATGATGGCCATTATCATTGGCTATGAGGCCCAATCAATCCCCTTTCCATGGAGCATCGAACCGACTACCTAGCTCGCATTATTCATCGCATTCTGGAGTTTTTGCAATTGTGATCTATCCCCTTAAAGTTGTTTATTAAGTTGTAATTCACCTGAAGCCACTTAGGTGGAAAGGTTAATACTGAAAGGTTAATACTTAAGTTTGATTTTGATTCTATTTAAAAGTCTGATAGAAATGAAGACTAAATAAAGATGTATTAGGACTATATCCTAGAAATCTTTCAAGTACATCATTCGTGCCTGAAGATTATTTTTTAGACTAACTTAATATTGTCATGGCGAAATGTTATTGTTAATTATGGGCTTGTATTTCCAATATATCAATAAATCACATCTAATTCTACATCCTCTTTCCCTTCTCTACAACATAAAAGGATAATGCACTTAAAAAAGTTTACCAAGTCCTAAAATTAACTAAGCCTTGCATCAATTTAAATAAAAAAGTCTTTTATGTTGAAATATCCAAAGGTTAATTCAACTCTTAATAATTATTACTTGAAGGTTTATCAAGATTCAAGTCATTAATACTAAGGAAAACTATGGAACTAAAGCTTAACAATTTGTGGTATTATAATCCATGATTTAGAAGTCTTCTAATGCAATTTTGCACATGAATGATCATGTTGGCATTTTCAAAAGTCAAGGGCATTACAACTATTGATTTCATTATAAATAACAATTAAACTATTATTTTAAACATCAAATGACAATTGTGGTGCAAATTATTTCAAAAAAAATTGAATGAATTTTTAGTATGATCATGTAATCAAAAAATGTAATAATTTTTTTATGTTCATTCATAAAAAGCTTTTGAATGTGTCTTTAGGTTTCAATAAAATTAATTCATTGACAGGCACTCATGTGAAATGAGTTTAAATATTCAAAGTTCTTTCAATGCTAGAAATAGGTTTCAAACAAAAAAAATTCCTCATTTTTTTTTTTGTTGTGTTATAATTTGAAACTTTCATATACACCCCATGAAACTTAATTATATATATTGGAAGTTAATTTACTTCTCATGGGATAATAACAATTACTTCTAACCAAAATTTGATGAGTAAACAAAGAGATGAGGTTTAATCAATTCCAAAGCCTCAAGATAATGAAAAGAGCTTCATATTTACACTTTTGATTACATTTCATCCAATGTTTAATTTGTTCTTCACATTTTAATTAGGTTCTAAGAAAAAATGAATCCCAATGATTATTAATTGTGCAATCTTTCTTTTTTATTTCTATTCATTCACCCATAAATTCAGATTTTTAAAAGGTTTTATTAAAGATGATGGTTGTTTAATTTAGCTTTTCAAACTATCTTCAATGAAAAGATTTGAAAAAAAATTTGTTTAATTGTTAATAGCTTTAATATCTCCAATTTCATGAATATTTGGACAAAGACTATCGATGATGCCACAAGTATGCACCATCATATTTTTGGTTGAAGATATGCTTTAAATGATTTTTCTTTTAATTTCTTGGTTTTGATAGCACCCAAGTTCCAAAGTCTTAAATAATGACATTTTCAACAAGCATTCTAAATCTAAATATGCAATCATAAACATGATTCGTGTGTCTCATGCGGATTCCAATAATCCATTCTTTTTCAAATTCAAACTCATCAACAATCTTGTTATACATGTTCTTAAAGTTGTGTAGCTCAAAAGGATTCTTCATATTTGAAATGTTGAGCTTAATTGTTATTTTCAAGAACAAAGGTTATGTTCAAATTTCTTTTGAATCAAAACAATTGAGTTTTTAGACAAAGACAAACTCCTAATTGTTGTTTCTAGTTTTGGAATTTTCAAAAATCATCATCTCAAGGGTTTTCTACAACTTGGGACCTTTTTAGAACACCATTAATTCTCAAAACCCATCTTCTTAAAGTTCTTGAAAGTTCTCCGTCTTTCGTTCTTTCTTCTCTTGCTCTTTTGTTGTAATTTGTTCCATCTTTCAATGCTCTTTGTTCCTCTTCCTCTTGGTTTCTCCCTTATCTTTCATGTTTTCTAACGTAATCTATGTCATTCCCCTTACTAACAATCTTGACACAAAAACTCAATATGTGAGTATACACTGTCTTGACCTCCACACACTCGCGGGAGTTGATGGACTCATGGGCGATGTTATGATCACTCATCAATTACACAAGCATTGCTTTGATGCAAAAGACTATGGTTGTTGAAACCAACCCTTTCTGTCTTTTCTTTGTTTCTTCAGATTTGGTCTCAGTCCTTTTTTTCCCATCATTCTTCTGCACTGCTATGTCATAAGATCTGAAACCCCTAAAACTCTTCTGTGGGACTATCTCTCAATCCTATTTCAGTTGGCTAAAATTGTAATAAGTTCAGCATTGAATGGGCTTTCAACAGTTGTGGGTAACTGGATGTGCAGAATCCATTTGAGGCATAGAAACAACCATGTAAGGTTGAAGTTCATCTTGTTACTAGCCAAACTATGATTGGAGTTTATTGTCCTTGGTCCAAACCAAGTTGCTGCAATCCAGCCATCCTCACTAAAGTTTCTCTAGGAAGGAATAGAAACTGTATAGCTAATGTTTTTATAGTTAGAGATTCATCAAGTGCACTACAACACAAAGGCCAAGCACAGGACCAAATGCATGCAACAAAAGCAGTAAAACAACATTGCAAAAAAGTTTTAACACAGTGACTGAATGGCCAGAGAGGCCAATTTTTCTGAGCAATCTAAAAATGATGCCCAAACATCTTAAGGAAGATCTCAGTTTCTGATGACATTGAACTCTATCCCAAGAGCACTTGTCTGATTTAAGTGGAGGCTAAAGGTTTTGTAATCTTACCTCAGAAGGTTATGACATTGACCCATGCCAGAAAATCAAATGTCACTGGAGAGAGAAGCTCAGAAGTCCTTTAGTTAGTAGTGATACTCTGACCGTGATCTATTGCAAGCCATTGGGAGAATTCAGTGGGTGAGCTGATCTGCAATTTCCCTGTGCATGGGATTTGTTTATTTCAGTGCTTGTGAGGTACAACTCCATGAAAAAATGAAATAAAAATCTGTCTTTTGTAAAGGAGCTAAATCAATCTAATTACTTGGCACTAAGACATAACCCATTTGATCCCACAAGGAATGGGAATTGCAGCATAATATATAGTGCACTTTAATTTGGCATCCTAGCTTCAGATGTGCTCTTAGAATTGCAGGAGTTGCATTTGAGTTTTGAGATTTCTTCAGATACATCTTGGGCTGACATAATTTGAGAGTCTATAGTGTCTGAATGAAGGTGTAATCATGGAACTTTCTTCAATCTTAGTTGTTAAGATCCAAGACCCAGTGGAAAGATTTATTAGCCTGAAGGCAACAGCTAAATTTGTTGTCCAGATCCCTGTAGCTGTTGGAATTTTACATGTATTTTCAGCAGCCTTTTTTTTACTGGCGAAACGTAGCCAAAAAAGTGAAGTAAGAAAAATTCAAAAATGAAGTAGTGATTTTGGAGGGTTTCCATTGCCAAAAGTGAAAAAAGAAAAATAGTGAAAATCGCCAGATTTCTATATTTCGTTTTCAGTGTGTAGCCATGAACATAGAAGGTTGATTAAAGAAATGTACTCCAGCATCTGGTATATTGCCAGATTTGGCTAAATCTTCTAAGGATGATCACCATTTTTTGTTTACAAATCTTCCTACGGATGATCTCCACTTAAAGCTAAATGAAGAAATTCCTTTTAAAAAACGCTGATTTTCAGGGATTGCCTGGCTTCTCAGCAGTATGTTGGTTGGAGTCCCAAACTACAAAGATAATGGCCAGAGAAGGGGCTGGGAAAAAGACTGAATTGTTGCGTAACCTTAAACCCAAACCCTAAAATCATCCCCTGTTTCATTGCATGATTGTCCACTCATTCAAACAAACACTGACAATTTTTGACCTGAGTTGTGCCTTCGCATCTTTTGGGGTTTTAGAGCTGGAAACCTGAAAAGTCATGGTAAGTAAGTTATTAGGGCTATTCGGTGGTTTGGAGATCTTGTACAGGACCCTCCCATTGTCAGCAGCTATGTGGGCTACTCAATGGAGTCAAGGTGTGTGATTTTGCAGTCTGCCAGGGTATAGCAACATAAGAAAGGCAGGCAAAGCAGGCAGGCTGCCAGGCAGGACAGGTAGGACCCTAAATCAAATCAGATCTTACATATATTACACAGGCTTGCTGTGCATCCATGCTTACTACAATCCTTTATTGACCATTGCACCACATGGCACCTTGCTGCAAAAACAGCTTTTACCATTGGGTGACATCAGATAGCTTTCTTTTTAAAACCTTAATTTTGCCAGAACTTTCTCTCTCTCACCCATGATGTGAATAGTGAAGTGGGTTGCTCATCTTCTCCAGCAGTCACATGGGTTTAAGGAATTGGTGCAAACTCAGTGTATCCATCCATTTGTTGCATTTTTTAAAAAAAAGTTTGCAAATTTCTGAGCTGCTGATGGCTTGATTCTCGGACTTGACAGCTCAAGTTATCTTGCAGTAGAGAAAACCATTGTTGTTTTTGTAGAGACTTTTGAACATACCAACCTGGTCTTGGTACTGGGTTTTTAAAACTTTCATACCAGCCTGGTCTCTTGGTATTGGGTCCTTTTTAAAACTATCATATCAGCCTGGTCTTGGTATTGGGTCCTTTTTAAGACTTTCATACCAGCTTGGTCCTGTCTTTCAATCTCACTATGGAGCAGCCAATCAAGTAAAGAATCTGTACTGGGAAGCCATCTTATGTAGCACATACTGTTGATCTCACATGCGGTAGGTTTATAGTGTGTATATTATAACTCACAGCAATTGAATCCTGACCTATTATTGCTCTTCTGATCTACAATACTGCAGCTTCCTGTTTTGTGATAGGAAGGGGGGGTTGGGTGTGCAGAGCTTCCATACTCCCAAAACTCACAATTTGCACAATTTGTCACACAAAAATGTTTCCCTTGTGAACTTTTCTGTCATGCTGGTACTAGTTTGCATTAGTTTGATACTTTGTCTTCCCATATAATACTCCCATTGTGTTTTGTTCTTGAGTGGGGATCCATGTGCAGCCATACTCTAGAAAGTCCGACATGCAGCACAAACATACTGACTTGTATTTAGTACTTAGTACTTAATTCCCTTTTTTTTTTTCCTACACCAGTGTTTAATGGGTTAGTATAGACAAGAACAGATGAGGGGAGTGGAGACCGACTATGCGGGGGTGGGGACTTTTTGACTGAGCTTCACAGAAACCTTGAAAGGATGGCCCCACAATGTTCTCATCTTTCCAATGGGATCCATTACCAACTTCTGACTAGTCATGGGGTGGGAGCTTTTTGACTGAGCTTCACAGAAATCTTGAAAAACACGACCCCACAATGTTCTCATCTTTCCAATGGGATCCAGTAGCAAACTTCTGACATTGTTTTCTACAAGCTGCAACAAAATATGCAAGCTTTTTCTCATCACTTTCTTTTTTGTCTGGGGCCTTCCATGATGGCACATAATAGTGATAACAGACACATGCTCCAACAACATAATATATCCTGAACCTAAGACAACAGTTACAAAAAAAAAACAGAACCTTCTCACTCAATTTGCCGTTGCTGCAGCCCAGTCAAAGCTGGAGGCTCCTTTTGGAGGGAGGCATCATCCACAACAACAGTCTTGTTCTTAGGATTTTAATTGTTCATCAGCTTAGAGTAACTCCACCTGTGCCCAGTATATGTGACCTTACAAATTAAAATTTCATGAAAAAAAGTCAAAATGTATGTATACCCCTCTGGCTCAGCAAAATGGTTTTGGCCCAACATTTTTGCATAGTTTGCTGAGGCTGGTCAAAGGCACAGAAGAGTGTAATAAATATGATCTGACTTCTACACTTGTGTTTCTGATTGGCCAATAGTGGTTTGTTATCCATAGTCTTCCACCTAAGTCCAAGTTTTAGTTCGATGGGGTTGGAAAAATAGGAAATAACTAAACTTGGATGTGAGAAATATTTTTGCAAGGTCACACATGCTGAGTGCTAGAGATGCTCTTAAATGCATAGTTATGCTGGGTTCAAACCCAGTCTCATCTATCATCATCCATGGCCAAAGTGAGCCTCCACCCCGCCAGAAGGGATGGATAATGGGTGGACAGGAAACACTTTTCCATTGATTTCTCGGTTTACTAACAAACCACAGTGGATACCTGAGTTAATGCTGTGTTTATTACCTAACAACAACATAATAACCTTTAACTACTTAGTGACCACCTAGATGCATTTACATACCCAGTACCCACCTATTGTCCTACCTACAGGACTTACTTTTTTTTGCAGGAGAAGTTAACAAAGGTTAAATCTGACGTGAACTGAATTTGGGTTCAGTTACAACTGAGTCATAACATGTTTCCAATGGATGGTGCACTGGTGACTCACTCCAACCCACAATTTACATACCCAGAACCCAGTTGTCAAAGAGTGTAAACCTTCATTAATCCCAGCTGCATTGTGTGTAATGTGTCATGTGTGCCATATGGTGTCTTCAAACCATAAGATGTCTGGTTTTTAAATAGAGCAAAGAAACACACAAGCATAAAACCAAAAACATAGAATCGTTCTAAATGGTGCATCGTGTCCAAATCAAAATATAACTCATTTATAAATAAGTAGGAATCCAAGCCCAAAACAAAATAAGAAAACAACATACAATTGCAAAAGAAAACTTGGATAACACAAAAACAATTGCAAAACAAAAACAATGTGTATTTTTAAATCTCAAATCACCAAAAGCGATTCAAAAACACACATTTTGGGATTATATCTCAAACAAAAAAATTCTTAAACACAATTCACATTAGAACTAGTTTTGAAACAACAAACATTTAGTTGTACTAACCCATCTTAAGACTAACCCAATTATAACTTAACTAGAAAGTTAAATTTAACAATTATCATGCACTACCATATTAAAATTTTCAACTATTGTTATTCACACACACATAAACCAATAACATAATGCATCACATTCAAACTACCCCCTATCTAGAACAAAAGTCCCCCTAAGCTAGATAGTAATGTTGGAATTTTTTAATGTAAATTCACCAAAAATGAACAACTTGGTTTTAAGGTGAAACAATAATATGCATAAAGCCACACCTTTGGACCATCCAAATTTCAATATTGCCATAACATCACATCATACTGAAGCTAGTAGTTCAAGGTCATGGTCAAGTTTTTAAAAATATGGTGAAAAAGATGCAAAAGAAAGCTTGTTGATTAAACTGATACCTCATAATTAATTGTGACAGTTAATACAAGTCCCAATCTCTAATATGGGGTATATTCACAATCATGGTACCCCTTTTTGGACACATGATTCAAGGATTTTGTTTTTGCTATCTTCCAAACATAAAATTTAAATGGAATAAATTTAAGTGAAAGATATTGGATAATTCAAATTATGATAATTTTCATGGTGGTGGTGATTTTTCACATGTGTATGTAATTATGCATAAATATTTTGGTAAAAAAAAATGCAAAAAATGCATACATAAGTTTTTACAACTTAACATGTTTACATGAAATTTTTTTGCACATTTTGTTGACACTTGGGGCCACAAATTCTAAGCCTAATGAATACAAAAAATCAATCAAATGAAAAAAAGGAATCATTTTCCTTGTTGCCTTTTCAAAATGGATTTTGTAGCCTTCAAATTTTTTATATTGTATATTATTGAATCAAATGCATTATATGACCATTGCCAAACATAGATGTATGCATTACTTATTTATGAAAGAAAATTGAAGTCAATTGTGTTGTTTAATATATTCCTTTTAAATCCTTTAAAATGACAATTACAATTAAAGCAAGGATTCAAATTACTTAAAAGGATTAAAAAAGACATTTATATTATATTCAATTTATTCTTGAATTTTTTTATTAGATTGACATGACATCATTCTAGTTATAGTCATATACCAATTGACTATAATTATGAAATAGTAAATATAATAAAAATCCAAAATAGTCATTTGCAATTTTTTTCATTAGACCGTCCTCTTAGATACCATGATTAAGAATATTCCCATGGTCCTTTTGAAATCCATACTTATACAAACCTTGTTTCACCATCTAGACCATCCATTCAATTAACAAGTCTACCTTTGGATGATTTTATAAAGTTGTGTGATGATTAATTAATGTTTTTTCACAAAACTTTTGAAATTTCCCCACATAATTTGTAACTTGGTTGACGAATACTTCAATTGAAATGCCAAACTTATTAAACACCATGTCCAAAATTACATTGACAATTCCCATGGCACCAACATTAATCATTTCAAAAAATGTTTGATCATAACCAAAACAAATTATAATGTCATGTTATCATATTTAATGGGTTGGCAAAATTCAAATTTTGTTGATACCAAATCCCATTGTGGGCAATGGTTGTAAATGAAATGTAGTTGTATTGAATGACACCCACACTTGGTCACATACACTAGTACAAAAGTGGGGTGTAATTCACTAACCTAAATCATTGTGGGACCTTAAAAGTGAAATAAGTTCATTACACTTTAGTGATTTCACACTGGTTAAAGTTATTTCAATATAATATCACTATGTAAACATTGTATTTCATTACTAGTTGACATAATTCATTATTATAATTTATTATGATCAATATGTTTTTTAAAAAATATCCTATGCTACTTTATTATATACCTTATATTATTTTAAGTTACTTTAGTTATTCTAACTTATATCCTAATTTATGTTTTAAGTTATTATAAGTTATTATAGGTTATTACAAATTATTATACCCTAAATTATTATATGTTATTTTACCTTAAGGTATCCTAACTAGATTATTATTAGTTTTTAATTTTAATTAAATTATTCAACTAACTTTAGATTATATGTTAGGCTATTTTATTTTAAGTTAATATATGTTATTTCAAGTTATATTTTAGGTTATTCAAGGTCATTATATTTTATGTTATCATAAATTATTTTATCCTAAGTATAACAATTTAAAATAACTTAAAATATAATATAATGACCAAGGTAAAATAACTTAGAATAGCCAATGATAGCCTATGAAAAATAATTTAGAATAACCTACAATAAAATAACTACCAATAGCCTATGATAATATACCTTAGAATATCCAACAATAACTTATAATAGAATAGCCACCAATAATCGTAATATAATTTTAAATAACCAAAGTAGCCACTAATAGAATAGCCACCAATGAGATAATCACCAATGGTCTACAATAGAATGACCAACAATAGCCACTAATAAAATAGTCACCAATAGCCACTAATAAAATAACCACCAATATCCACCAATAAAATATTCACCTATAGCCATTAATAGCCTATGGTAATTTAACCTAAAATAACCACCAATAACCACTAATAAATTAACTATTGATAGCCATTAATAGAATAACCACCAATAGCCATTAATAGAATAGCCACTAATAATCACCAATAAAATGGTGACAAATAATCATTAATAGAATATCCATTAATAGCCACCAATAAAATGGTGACAAATAACCATGAATATAATATCCATTAATAGCCACCAATAAAATAACCAATAATAGCCACTAATAAAGTAGCCACAAATAGCCTATGGTAATATAACTTAAAATAGTTAATAATAGCATAAGGTGAAATAACCTTCAATAGCCAAAAGTAACTAACAATAATCTCACATAGCTGAAAATAACCTAAGATGAAATAACTTATAATAGCAAAAAATAACTTATAATAATTGTAAATAAACTAAAATGAAATAGCCAAAAATAACATAGAATAGCCAAAAATAACTTACAATAGTCAAAAATAGCCTAAGGTGAAATAATCTAAAATATCCAAAAGTAACATAAAATAGTCGAAAATAACTTAAAATAACCAAAAATAACATAAAGTGAAATGATTAAAAAGAGCAAAAAAAACTGAGAATAACCATAAATAATTATAAATAATGAAAGGTGAAATAATTTAAAACAATGAAAAATAACCCTAAAATAACTAAAAGTAGCCTAACATAAGTAACATTATTATATTAGTAAAAATCTTATCCATTTATTAAACATTTTCTTTTTCAAAAAAATGGTCATTGAATGTTATTAAATAATGATTTTTAAAAAATCAAAAAATTTCAAATGGTTTGTTTGTGGTCAACAATGCTAAGTTGATTGAATATTTTCCTACGTAGTTCCTTAGAATATGTGCCTATTTAAGTTGATTATATGGCCTATGTACCTAAGTTAAGTTTTCAACCTAACATAACACATGTCAATAATTCATAAGCTGAAAATCATGAAATTATCAATAATATTAAATATTACATTAAATATTAAATAATTTAAATTTAATTGATTTCCATGTTGCTTAGTTAATTAACTAGTAAATGAAATGGCTTGGTAAATTTTTATTCCATTTGAAAGTAACCTTGTTTCACTAAATACTAATAGACTAATTCACTGTTCATACCAATTTGTCCCCGTTCGTTAAGGAGTTAATTGATTTCACCATGGTAAAAATGTCCAAATTCACTCAAAATCTAATGAAACCCAGTGTGAACTACGACACATTTTGGTGTAATGATAACACACATTGAAAAACAAAATGTTGAACTTGCAATTACATCTCCCACCACCATTACTATGACTAAAGCAAATTATACATTTCTTGGATCCCAAAATGGCCCCACTTTTTATGAACATGTCTATACAAAGCCCTCACATTGTTCTAAATGAAACACCTAATGCATTTGTTCATCACTATGTACTAATAGGAAGGAATTACCTTCCCATTTGAACCACTTGGCCTTATGCATGGAATTTCTCCTTTTTCAAATATGTGATAATAAATGTATCCTAATATATGTCTAAAGCACCATCGTCTTTTAAATCAACATATGTATCCTTGGAATCCCCATTACCCATGTTAGTTTAAGGTACATCCTCATAATATCCCAACAAGGTACATAAATATGCATCGACATGCCATTTTAAGACCACCTTTAAACGCACATCACCATGCCAATGAACCCCATGGTATCCTCTTCATTAGAATTTGGGTTCTAATTCAATCCATGAACATCTCAGTTAATTCTACTAGTTTTATAAATAATGTTGATGTATTCTTATAAAATAAAGGCCCATATAATAAATTTTCTTGTGAAACAATTTGATTCCTTCAAAAAATTTGATGGTTGGTGATCAATAACCAAAATAAATGAACTACCCAAAAATTAACATCAAAATGATGAAACAACCCAAACAACTAAGGCCTTCCCTTTCATATGAAATATATTTTGTTTTCGTTTTGTTGTTAGATCAACTAACATATGTCATGGATACGAAAAACCACAAGAACAAAGGATAAAGGAAAGGTCTAAATCCAACTTTCAAACAAGGAACAAGACAAGATTATGTGATTCAAAAACAAGAACACAAGATGTGCGAGATACATGTGAAAATGAATATTTATTATGATAACATCTGCAAACATGAATATGAAAGAACATGACAAGGTTATGGTGTAAAATCGTGCCTAAAACTAATGTTGAACAAACTGGAATAAATGAGGGGTCTACTTCTATTTACACCCCTTTGGGGACCTAACTTAATGAAGCTTCCAAATAGGCTTTTATGTGTGCATCAAATAAAGAAGTTTTTTGAAAACTTTCATAATTTATAATCAACCATGAATTAACTGAAACTTAATTAGGACTTAATTAGAAATCAACTCGGAATTAAATGGAGTAAATTATAATTAGTTAAGATTTAATTAAATTTAATTAGGGCTTAACTCAAAATTAATTAAAAATTAACTAAAAGTTAATTGGGAGTTATCTATGACTTCATTAGGAATTAACTTGGACTTAATTCGAACTTAACTAAGGCTTAACTAAAATTTAACTAAGAGTTAATTAATTGAAAATTAATTTCAATTTAACTGAAAGTTAATTAGGAATTATGGATGAACATTATGGATGAA
>Ga0116229_10008717_pt1 | contig 15677 bp, 17 predicted proteins | sample S1TSphgellanicum_3_FD_87313 | JGI IMG/M metagenome (GOLD analysis project Ga0116229, IMG submission 87313) | Host-associated microbial communities from peat moss isolated from Minnesota, USA - S1T2_Fc - Sphagnum magellanicum MG | ecosystem: Host-associated > Plants > Peat moss > Unclassified...
AATTTGAATGGCATGAGAAGTTGCAGAACATACATAGATATATATAGATATATATATATGTTCTGTGTAGAATATTAGAACATGAACCAGATGGTTCTGCACAAAACTATTCAGGGCACAAATGAGAAGCCCTGTGAAGTTTGATGGGGCGGGGGGTAGGAGGATACCAGCCTTGGGCACAGATCTCAAATCACCGAAGGGTCTGTACTCAAATAGGGGGTTTCCTGGGGTTTGTGGGTTGGGAGAACCATGGAAAGATAAAAGGTGGGAGATGGGTTAATGAAGTGACAGAAGTGGGAGTGGCTGGTGGAGTGTGTGGTGTGGTGGACCCAGGATCAGTTAGTTGCAGTGGGCCCAGGACCAGTTAGTTGCAGGAGGGAGCAGTACCAGTTAGAATCAAGCAGTAAAAAGCAGGCAGGGGGCAGAGGGTGGGTGACATTACTAAATTCTAATGGGGACTTAATGAAACATGCCTCCAAGGGGAGGGGGAGGGGGAGGGAGAGGAGGGTAGGGAGGAAGTGCCTGTCACCATGAATGCCTTTGCAACCTTCCTTCTGTTTGCTTGCTGGTGGTGATGGTGGTGGTGGTGGTGATGACTTAGAGAGCTGTCAACAACAGGTTTGCAAGTCACACTCACACACCCAAAGACATCTAGCCTTTGTTCTTATTACTGCATCTCAAATCACGGAAGGGCTTGTACTGGAACAGGCTAGATGCCTTTGTTCTTATTACTACTGCATTGCCTCTCTTCCTCCTCCCACTAGGTATTGTTCTTCTAAGCTGTGCTGGACTTGGTCAGTTTGTGGTTCCCCCCCCCGCCCCCACCCCTACCTACTAGCAGCTCTGAGATTAGCACACAGTTGAGACCTTTGTTCAAGGTTTCAGGTAGGTGGGAGGAACTGTTTCAAGCTTAGCTGAAGAATAGGAGGAGGAAGGGAGGGAGTTTGGGGAAGCGTTTTGTTTTATGAGTTGGAAGGATTGAGTGGTATGGATGGAGGCATTGGAGTAAGAGTGGGATCTGCAGCAGCTGCTTCGACTTCAGCTCACTGGCAACAATGCTCAGGGACAAGTCACTTCCCTTCGCACAACCAGAAGAGAGTCACTTCCTTTCCTTGCTCCAGGTAGGTCACTCAAATAACCTCCCACCCCCTTCCTGCATTGCAGCTTGGTTTTGTTTCTTTTCTAGTTCAAAGATATAGTTAGGCTTTGTTGAGTTGAATCCAGTCTGTTAAACCTCTTCTGAAACTAGTGTAGAATATGGAGCTGTGGAAACCAATTGTAGGTGAGGCAATGCCCATCTTTTGGGTGTTGGGTTTGTTGCTGGGTCTGGTCTACAGATCAAGCTCTCTCTACCCCCTCGGGTCAAATGCTTTTGGGTTGGCTTTTTCCTCCCTTTTTTCGTGTGTGTGTGTTTTGTTTGGGAAGGGTGCTTAGATTTGGGGTCGTCTGTGTAGACAGGAGTTGTCTGCAGGAGTTCAGCTGCAGCAGGACAATCGTGTGAGCTGTTCCCGTGCCAGTGCAGTGGCTAGGGAAGTACCAGAAGTGAATGGAACAAAGGTAGAGGGAAGGAAGCTGCATGCATCAAAGATGCAAGGGTTGGAGCTAACTTCACCACAGGGGGAGAAGAATCGTGGGGGGGCATTGATGCCACCATCATTATCATCGTCTTCCAGAGCTCCAAACAAAAGTGTGGATCCAGGGACGTCAGGGATATGGATTGCTGTTGCAGTGGCAGCTGCAATCTTTGAGATGGACAGACAAAAGAGGGAGGAAGAAGAATCAACTGCTGCCACAAGGTTGGTACCCATCGACACTTTGCGACAAGGCCAACTTGTGGAAAATGATTTGGTTTATCGGCAAGCATTCATCATCCGGTCATATGAAGCTGGCTTCGACAGGATTGCCTCTATCGAAACTCTCTCAAACCTCTTCCAGGTAAATGGGTGATGGTTGTCTGGATGGTGCTAATCCTCCTGCCACTGCAGGGATTGAGAACAAATTTCCCACAGTTACCACAGGCTCTCTCAATGATAACATTTGTTTATCTGATATGAATCCTGTTTCTTCCCACATAAATAAATTGTGTCTGCATTGTGGGAAGCTTCTCTCTTCATGGTGACTCAAGAATCTCTGGTTATGCTGCAGAATCTCATGCTGACAACCATCAGGGCAGTGCACAAAACAAGAGCTCTGAGAAGCAGATTCATTTTGCAGCTTTCATTTTGTAAGTAAGAGAGTTTCCTAATCCATGTAGGTTTTGATGTGGCAGGAGACAGCACTGAACCATGTGGGCATGTCAACATTTGTGGGAGATGGAATGGGCACTACCCATGCCATGATGCGACACCGTCTCATCTGGGTTGTTACTCGAATGCACGTTGAAGTCAATCGCTACCCTGTTTGGTAATCTCCTGGCAAACTGCTGAAGTTTCTTGTGCCATCCATCAAGAATTTACATAGATTGTGTGAATGTGATGCTGAAGAGAAAAGCTATGTTTTGCCAAGACACATTTGTTGCATATGCTCAAATGTCTGCATATTTCCCAATTTTCAATTACCTGCCATCTCCAAATACGTCAGTGTGGTCAAACCAATTTTCAGGATGTTGGGAGTGGCAATTCTTGCAGGGGGGATGTGGTAGAAATAGATTCATGGGTGGCAGCAGAAGGGAAGAATGGAATGCGTCGTGACTTTCTGGTTCGTGACATTACTACAGGTCAAGTCATCTCTCGTGCTACCAGGTGTGTTGCACACTTGCTCACTTGCTTGCTCTTAGGGTTTGCACCAAAGTTTAGTGCTTTTTGTTGCTCAGTAGAGAATCAAGTGTATAACCAGTTCAAAAAGAAGTAACTCCAGCTGTTGTTGTTGTTAATGGGATGCGTACTCATAATTCTCAATCAAAAGTGTAGTACTACAGGAAACTGAAAATGCTGCTTTTTGCTGCAGCACATGGGTGATGATGAACCAGGACACAAGGCGACTTTCAAAGATGCCCAAGGATGTCCTAGACGAGATTTCCACATACTTTCTGGATCAAAGTGTGATTAAGGATGATGACAGATGTCAGAGGATCAAGAAACTGACGGACTCTGCACCCTACATCCGCTCCAACCTTGTGGTAAGCTTAATGACGATTCCATGAATTTGATGCAAATGCATCTGGATGGCTGAGAGTGCTCACAAATTACATTCTCATGTGAGCCCTCTTTGAACTTCTCATATTCTGACAACAGGAGCATTTGTCAAATGCCAATTGTTGTAATCAAAGGTGCATTCTCACATGGGTTTGAACGTGGGAGTTGTTGCAGCCACGTCTGAACGACATGGATATGAACCAGCATGTCAACAATGTGAAGTACATTGGCTGGGTGCTAGAGGTATGTACTTGCTTGGTTCCTCTCCATCCTTGTTTGGTTTTGCACTCCCCCTCTAGGTTCACAACAGCAATAATTGTCTTGCACATATGGGGTCTTGCTGATAACACCCACCCAATTGTTTGATCAAACAATTGGTCTGCCATGTTTGGTACTCTCCTGTTCACGATTACTGAACTGAACAATTTTTTGTGTGTAACACAGAGTGTGCCACAATCACTATCTGTAGCCCATGAGCTGACGAGCATGACACTGGAATACAGAAGAGAGTGCACGCCATCAGACATAGTTCAGTCGCTCTCTTGCCCTGACTCTCCTCTACCCATTTCAAACTCCTCTTCATCTTCATCATCATCATCATCATCATCACAGCAAAGCCACAACAACAACAACAACAACGGGAGTGCCTTGTTAGGAAATGGAGCCCTCGATGGCTCCCCTGGTGCAGTGTCTTGCTCATCTGGAGCTCTTAAAAGTGCAACTTTGAGCCCTCCAACTGTAATGTGTGTGCATTACACACACCTGCTGAGGATGCAATCTGATGGAACAGAGATACTTCGTGGCAGGACAAGTTGGCGATTGAAACAGCGCTACAACAACAGCAACAACAACAACAACAACGGTGCAAGCCACTGAGTGAGGGAGCGAGTGAGTTTTGCAGGTATGGTTTGGAAACTATTTTCATTTGGTGCCTGACTGAAAATTACTTTTTTATGCCTGACCCTCTTCTCCTTTCAACCTAGAAAGCTCCTCCCCCTCAAATCGGTTGTGTGTGGTTGAGCTTTTTTGGCTCCTGCTCATGCAATAATGTAAAACTGTGTACAATTGAAATAGCAAGTAGTAGTGTTCTTGACATCCCTTTGAAGTAAGAGAAGCTCCAGATTGTTTACCTTGCTAGCTATTATTTTTCTTGGGTTCAATATCCCGTCTTTGATGCCCAATTCATTTTTTCTGGGTTCAATATCCGATCTTTGATGCCCAATTTGTTTTTTCTGGGTTCAATATCCCATCTTTGATACCCAATTTAATTTTTTCTGGGTTCAAAATCCCAATTTTTGATGCCCAATTTTATTTTTTTCTGGGTTCAATATCCCATCTCTGATACCCAATTTTATTTTTTCTGGGTTCGATATCCCATCTTTGATGCCCAATTTATTTTTTCTGGGTTCAATATCTCATCTTTAATGCCCAATTTAGTTTTTTCTGGGTTCACTATCCTATTTTTGGTGCCCAATTTAATTTTTTCTGGGTTCAATATCCCATCTTTAATGCCTGATTTTCTTTTTTCTGGGTTCAATTGCGACTTCGAAGGTGTATAGTAGTCTGTGCATGAAATCAGAGGTTTCAGAGATAGTCTCCCAATACTTTACCATGGTTGGCATGAAATCAGAGTTATTGGCAAAAGTCTCCCAATGCTCTTACCATGGTTGGCGGTTCTCAGGCACATGTGATTCTTTCATGTTCTGACATCTGGAGGTTCTTATGATTGATGATCATTTAATATTAACTAGTGTGGCCTGGGCTGTTGGCCCAAGTGTTACCATCTCCTCAACTGATTTCTCCTTCCAAAAAACCTGGTTTTTTGAAATTTATTTGAGTTTTCAGTGGCAGAAATCACTTAAAAATCAATATCTCCCACATTCTGAATCCAAATCCTACTAAATAAATATTACATCCTGCTCATCGAGATCTTTCCAACGACATCAAAGGCACATTCCAGTTGCTCTGAGATTTTCAGCTATGATTTAATTTAATTTTCAGGGAAGAAATCATTCAATATTCAAGAACTTTTGCACCGCAAGTCCTGACATCATGGTTTGAAGCCCATGCACCCCTGCTTGTCGAGAGCTTTCCAAAGACACCAAGAACATGATCTGAAGCATCCTGGTTTGGTGGACCTCATAACTACAAAACAAACTACCTCCTTCTCCTTCATAGATAGATGTGTTTTGCCACCACCGGCAATTGTTGAGTACAGAACTGGTTAAAGAACTGGAGGGGTTTATTGTGGTTTTTGATAACTGTCCAACATTGGTCCTTCTTGGTATCAATACTTGGTTTTTGTTGTTCAGGGCATTGGCATGAGTTTTTCTTAGAGGATTTGGGCCATGGCTTTAGGTGAAGACTACACATCCACTTGGGTCTACAACATCAAGTGTGAGCTTGGACCTTGTGACCAAAAATAGATGATCTTGAAGCTTACCTATATAAAATGCCTGGTAACTTAGAACTAGCTTAATTGTCTTAGTTCTTTGGACTCAAAGCTCCAAAAGGTGAAGGTAGATGCTTAGGGTTTATTTCAAGGATCCACTCCATTGTAATGAGGATTTTTAGGGTTTGCATAATTTGCACTAGAAAAGCATAGTTTTCTCAAATTTTTGTTGCAATATAACAAAATTCGTTAGCAAAAACATTCTGATTTTGTGGACTACATGTTGCAATATGTGGAATTAGACTGTTCACAATTCTAAACAAGTTGTGGACTACAATTGCACCATCTAGTCCACAACTTGGGTCCATTATGGTGTATCAATTTGGCTTGTCAAAGTCTCAACCCACAACAAAGTCATTCTTAAATGGTAGGTGGCTAACTCCATGTACACACCGAGAGCATTCATGAAACTCACTTTGGGTCCTTCCTAATACTTGTTTCACCTCACTTGGTGTCACTATCATCATTTCAAAGGGCTACTTATGTTGAATGGGAATTGAAGCATGTCTCCCAAATAATGTTCTAAACTACTACTTGTCTCTATCACACTCACTCTATTTGCACCCACTTCCCAATTGTGTACTCCCTCCATTGTCCATTTCAATGACTTTTGAAACACCTCTCACTTTCTTCAGCTCTAAATCATCATGGTCATTGTTGCTACATTGTCACCTCTTGTTTATCCTCCATGCGAGATTTGATTGTGATTTGGTAGTAATGGACATGATGTTGCATGTGCACAACATTCATGTGACGTGGACATGCAACCCTCTTTGCAATTTTCACCATAAGTTTTGAAATTGACCCTTTATCTACTCCATTGTTTCAATGTGTTTTTTTTTATGGTTTCTTAACCAAGATGTTCTATATAGGTTGCTTTTCAAGTTGAGTTTTATGTATATATCTCTTAATGTTATATTGTGTTCTCACTCGTCTCAATTGACATTTTGTTGCCTCCATTTCAATGGCTAGGCACGTGAACTTAAAAGCTAGTGTTAAGTAAGTTTAGAACATCAGGTCCCATCATAGAGTCGTGTGTCTTGCAACCCCATTTTTGCTATTCATTGACATAAGATTTAAAAACACAATTAACCAAAATTGTGTACGGATTCATGAAATAAAATGAGATGCACACAATGAGAATTGGGATAGGTAGATGAAATAATTTGAATGTCAAATCATTTTCTTCCTCCCCTTGCTTACTTCTAGAAAGCTTTAAGGCCAAATTATTGGCTTTTGGGCTAATTTAAAATTATTACATATGTTATATAGGTGTGTTTGAAGATTATCTTTTCTCACTTTAGGGTTACATTAATGTGAAATTTTTTCATTTGCATAGGCATTTTGCTTTTTGAAATGCTTGTCCTCTTTTTTCATTTGTTTCGGATGATACCCATTAAGTATCATCTCTTAGGTATCATGAGACAAAAAATGAAAAAAAAAAGGGGTCATAGGTTTTTATGTCAAGTAACACCCCTTAGAGGAGCAAGTTGTTTCCAAGGGCATTTTGGTAAACCCTAAACCCTAAACCTCTCCCTCTTCTTAGGGTTTAGGGTTTAAACCTGTCCCTTTTCCGAAACAAGAGAGGTGCTCAACTCTGTCGTGCATAGGCCCTTATTATTCTAGTAAGGTGCTCGCCCTACCACTTAACAGCCCCACTCACATGTTTTTAGTGTAATATTAGGGCATGTTACTCCCCATTTTTGGCTCTGCTTTTTGTGGGCTGTCTTGAAAATGGAAAGCCAGCATCAATGTTTTGTTTTGTTTTGTTTTGGGTCAATTTTGTGATGTAGCGAAAGTGGTGATCATTCATCCATAATAAGATTTAGCCAAATTTGGCTACAAGCTAAATATGAAAGTATATATTTTTAAAAAAACCTCTTTCTATATTTTTGGCTATCTAGTTGAACAGATCTACAGAAAAATCTGGAATTTTTTTCTTAAATTTTTGTCGAATTATGGCTATTGAATCCCAAACAGCACTCGATTGTAGCCCCTTTTAAAAAAATAAATTTCACTTTCTGGCTATATATAGCTAGCCCCGCAAAAAAAAGGCCGGGGCCCAGCATCTAAGTCCTAAGGGCCTACGACGTAGATCACGAGGCGTAAAGGCCTATGTCGTAGATCACGAGGCGTAGAGACCTACACGAGGCGTAGAGACCTATGTCGTAGATCACGGGGCGTGAGGAGGAAGATTGCGGGGGGTTTTCGCGCCCATAAATAGAGTCGAGGGTCTTGTTCTGCCCGTAATTTCCCCTTCGTCTTAATTCCTCTTCCCCTGGCTCTGCGGGGCTTCCTCTACCGTCTTCGACGACTGCCTGTCGCGAGCTCGCTGCTTGTCGCCTGCTTTGATTTTGAAAGGTACGACTGTGTCTGCTTTGTGAAGTTTGATTGTTGCGCAAGTAGCTTCTTCGATTGTTTCTTTTCGTGTGAATTTCTTGTTGTTGTTGTCAGGGCAAACGTTTTTTCCATATATCTCTCTTGTTCAATGGGGGTATAGACTTACTTACTACAGTGGTGCTTTACGCTGCCCTGTTTCTAAATAGAATGTTTCGGCAACGGCAGAAAGATATGGTTTCACATAGTTTTCTGAGTTTTCTTATGAAATGTTGGTGAGAGCGTGACATCAGAGGATGGTTTGGGGTTCCGATTGGAAGCGACTTTTTAGGAGAAAAGTCTTTAGCAAATTTTGTTCACTTACTAGACATTCGTGTTCAAGTCTAATCACCCTTTGGGTACAAGGGAGAGTCGCCAGTTGCGTTTTCTGTTTGTGTGTGTCAGAAGCGCAAGTGGAGAATATATCCTGTACGTTATTGTATAGGTTTTAGTGTTAAGGTTTTTTTTTTTTTTTCCTCCTTTTTTACGCCATTGGCTCTTCTTGCTCATTCAAGTAGAGCATGTTTGCCAGTCTGTTGTTACAGGCAAAAGGAAACATGGCATCCAAGGGAAGGAAAGAAAGCGGTGGCGGCGGAGGAAAAACCTCGACAACTTCCGGGAGCAAAGCTGCTTCCACTCCTGCAACAAAGACACCATCAGAGGCATCATCACTCAACTCCTATGGGGGATATCAGAATTTCATGCACTCCTCTGGTCTGCGGATGTGGAACCAGGAAGACCACAATGAGGCCAAGTCCATTGCCCAAGCTTTTGTAGATGCAGATGGTCAGGCTGCCAAGGGAAGGAGCAGCAGTAAGTCTCATGTCAGTCGGTAGAGAAATTCTGAATGAAGAGATTCTTCTGCTACTGCACATGTAAGTTGTAACTTGTGAACTACCTGTAGTTTTGTATGGAGTACCTTTGCTGACTGAATTTTATACTGCTCTTGGGGGTAGAATATGTTGGTTGCCAATTTGTTTTGCTTCTCAAAATCGAACCAATGACAGATATCAGTTTGCACTTGAAGAGCATGGGCATGCAGTGTGTCAACTTTGTTTTTTGGCAGAGTTTCTATGCACTCATTTTTGACATAAAACACTTGCAAATGGGAATCGAGAGGGATGGCTGTCTGACTGTCATGGTCCCTTGTAGATTTAAGGGGGGAAAAAAGTATGAAATTTTTCATGAAATTTAAATATTCAAAAGGACTGCAAAATATCTCAAGGTTGGGCTGTGGTAGGTCCAGCCAGAAGTCGTGATGGATCTGGAGCAGCAAGTCCAGATTGCTGGCCTTGAGCGAAGTAGCCAAATGGCCACCAGCCCAGAGTATGTCCTGATTCTCCCAATGCCTTTGAACCTTTGACACATGCATATATGATGTACAAGAAGAACAAAATAGCAGCCAACCCTAAGATGGTTCCCAATACAATGAATGGCCATTTCACTACCCTCCACAACGTGCTTGATTTTTTTCCTGAACAGCAAAAATTGGCACACAGTTAACAACAGTATGAAATGCTACTATTCATTGTGCTCCTTGTCTAGGGCAGGTACCAGGCTAGAACCATGTTATATAGACCCAATACCAGTACCAGGCCGGTAGGTATGATTTTAAAAAAAAGATCCAATACCAGTACCAGCTGGTATGTTCAGAAGTTGATACCCACCTAAAATTGATCTAGAGGTATGCAAACAATCCAACTCCGAAAGAATCAGGTATGTTCAAAAGTTGATACCTGCCTAACACTCATTGGTCTAGACTAGTTGGTATGCACTGATCCAACAACTGTGATATGATCATAGGAAGTGATTCTGCCAGGTTTTCAAGTGTCTTTAAACGACAGAATCAGCCCGCTCAATCAATTATTTTCCTACCTATGCCACACTCCCAATGCTCCCATTTCCTAACCCTAGTGTTATTTCACACCTATATACAATCTATCCTTTATGCTAGAGAACATGTACCCAGGGTGCATTCTGCCACCTGGTTTGGCACCAATGCAATGCCAGTCCTTGAGGGCTTGGCCTACTGGCCTCACACTAATGACTCACTAGGCGGCAGAATCTGGCAGGTTAAGGCCTGAAGATGGGCATTACCAGAATATGAGGGGTCTTCCACCTCAGGGCAGATTCTGATTCCTGGTTACAGCCCTGTTTGAGGGCCTTAACACATGTAAAGAACTGGTGAGGATCCTTATCAAGTGTAAGAACCCTGCCAAAAATGTAAGATGCCTGCCCTCAACTACACTAAGAAATTTTTGCCAGTTCCAATTTATAGAACTAGGGGTGTGTTCTCTAGTATGTAAAGCACTGCTTGGATTTTTCCTTCATATTTTCAGCTCCCTTATCTGCCTGAAGAAACCTGTTTTTAGCAGGCAGGACCTTCTGCAGTGGAGGTACCAGTCAGGTTGTACTGAGATTTTCTAACCAGCAGAAGGTACCAGCCAGCATATTACTATTTCTAAAAAGTGAAAAAAATCCCAGCTCTGCTTTACGCATGAAAAGGACTGGAGTATATGCCAATCTCCTATACAAAGAGGTGCACAAAAGTGGCCCATTATGGACCTCCCACTGTTTGGCTACTGGAGTGAAAGTGCCAATTTCTGAATCATATTCAAGGACTGAACTTTGGAATCACAGCCAAGGAATTCAAACCTAGAAGCAACAGCAGGAGGAACTATGAATGATTTTAAGGAATTGGAAGCTGACCATGCAGGATCACAGAAAGCACATAAGTGGAAGACAATCTCCCTGCAACCGAGACAACAATGGAAAATTCCACACTTTCTCCAAATCTTCCTCCAAGAGTGAGTGGCACTTGGCTTTCTTCACCATCCATTAAAGCCAGTGTATTCAGCTTGATTTCATAGCCCTGCACAATTGAATCCATTTCCTTTATCTGTCCATTGAATCCATTTCCTTATATCTGTCCCAACTGTGGATAATGGGCAATTTCAGGAACCTATGAAATTGCAGAATCATAATATGATTATGTCCTTCACATGTGAAATTAGTTTCATTCCAGAATTACATAATTACATTGAGTTAATTACTAAATGATTATTAATTAAATTTCATTACAGTGATTCATGACAAAGAGAGCTGACTTGAGCACGCACAAAAGAAACACACTTTCTGATCCTCTAGCATCAGTTCTTAATGAACATTCAGGTTGAAAAAAATCCACCCCAATGCAGTGAATAAGCTTGTGTGTATATTATTGCCGAAGGAGTTCTACCCCTAAATTAAAGAAATCCTAATCGATTTTTGGCTGAAGAAATGGCAAGCAACACACCCCCCTGCTTGGAAAACAATCAAGCTCGTTTTGAATGCAGATGGAGAAATCAAGCTTGCAAAACAGTTACCCACCCACTGTCCAATTTAATGTGCATATGAAGAAAGAACACTGGGGATCATCGTCATCATCATCATCAAAGCAAAAGGTGCAGAAGGGATATGTGTAAGGTATTGAATGATTTTGGAACACTGACTGACCTGCACAATATGACCAGGAGGCAAAACTGGAGTGATTTTGACGAAGGAGACATATTCACCCATAACAGCAGAGTAACTGAAAACCGTTGCATTAAATGAGGGCTCTAGATCTGCTCCACTGATGCGCAAGTCGCCCAAAACTGCAGGCAGAAGAGTTGCTGCTGGAGTCTCGGACAATTGAGATTGAGCAGAAATTGCAAGCTCCGAAGAGGACTTAAACATGACATCAGCTTCCAAATCTTTTCCTCCATATTCTTCATTGGAGAAAGATCCAGGGTTGTTGTTCAGATTGAACCCTAGTGGCCGCCGCTCATGCCCATAACAACCATACTTATTAGTAGGTCCACCAGAAAATTGAGCTAGCTGATCTAGCTTCTGCTGATGCGCAAGGGATGCAAGACATAGTGGTAAGAAGATGATGCTCACAAGAAGGCACAAGATGCTCACACTGCACTCCATTTCTCTCTCACAAAAAAAGCTTCAAACAGTACTGAAGAACAGCAGCAGCAGCAGCAGCAGCAGCAAAGAAATGCCCATAAACTCCAACAGAATTGTAGTGAGAAAGAAAAGGAAATTTGGACCAAAACTGATTCAAGTGTGCCAAAGCTTCACTCTTCTTTTTGCATGTAATATCCATGTTTGGACAAGTGGCACACCATGTGGTCCAATGGAATTATTTAACTGGGAAAATTTTAATTGGGAAATTGATTTTTACCTTGGTGGCGCCATTTGCATTTTTTAGTCATCCATTTTTGGCAAATGGAATCCATGATCCAGGGTTTTTTTTAAAATAATTAAAATAATTTTAAAATTTTGTATTTTAATAAATAATTTTGTGACAAGGACAATTTTGCAATTTCTTTTCCCCCAAAAAATCAGTTGAACTTGCACTAGAGAAAAAAAAATGTAAAATTTTCCCATTTTTTTTGAGTTGGGAGATTTTTTTTAAATTATTTTGATTTTTAAAAATAAAACATTGATTAATATATTGATCCAAAAAATGAACCATTGATATTCCTATTTTCTGATATTGGGTCATTGGCTAGCATCCCAAGAGGGATTTAGTATTAAATGGCAACAGGTTTTTAGAACCCATCTAAATAGTTTTTAAAATGCTACCAAACTAAAATTAGAGTCCAACTGTGGGCAAAAGTTTTGAGACTTTTTTTTTTTTGGTTGGAAATTTGACAATTTTTTTGCAGAAACCCTTTCATTTTTCACATTTTGGCGAAATTTTGCACTAAAAAAAAACCCCTGATTTTCCATCACTATCTTGGTAACAAGCAAGGGTGTATTGCAATTTGGCATTATAGTTAATTTTTTAAAAATTCATAACAAGACTTTGATTTCACATGTGAAACTATGTAATTAAATATCAATTATGTAGTTTCTTTCACAATTAATTTAAATATCTATTTAAGAAGTTGAAACAATATAATTATTGTATGAAAGTAATGACACAAGAAAACCAAAAAATAAATTTATATGTTTTTATGTAATTTAGTGCTTAAATTACATTCACATGTGAGATTACATAATCAATTCAAATTTGCATTTACTCTATATATATCACATATAAGTGACTTACAAAAAGGCCTCCAACAAAAAAACGACCATTGTGAGTTGCTTTGAGTCACTAGACAAACTCTTGTGGTTGAATCTTGCCAAACATACTCTTGTGATGTACACTTGAAATTGCCCATTGTTTGTTTTTTTTTATTCTACCACATATTAGAGATATCTGTAAAGTCAGGAAAAGACAGCACTAGTACCCTGAGTTTGGTCATACACAGGGCGAGATTCAAAAAAACCTGCAAAAAAGTACATTAGCATTCAACGGGGGGTGAAACTCAGGAAACCATCAATTTTGATGGTTTCCTAGTTTCACTTGTCTTTCTTTTTTTCCTGAGCGCCTCCACTGCTGCTACATAGATTTTCACTGCTCCTACTGTAGAGCTACTATAATTCCTCTCGAACCTTGTGCATTAAATGCTGAGATTCAGCATTTCGTACTGAGTTTCAGCATTTCATACTGAGATTTAATAAATTTTCATTATTTTGCGGATACCACTAAAAGAGGCGTTAGGGGGTGAAAGGAGGCCCAAAAGACAGGGTGACATTACGCATTTCTCTATTCCACCAAAAGGAACTTGTCTATTTTGATTGGCCAATGATGATGATTAGATCCTTCAACGTTTCTGGCCTGCAATAGATATACATGATGGTTGGAAGCTTGACCCTGCAGTTAGTTATCATGGTTGCTTGAGGTAGTTTTTCGATCTGTCAGAGCTTGAAGGAGGAGAAAAAGAACTTGCAAGTAGCAGTTGCACATTTGCTTCCAATGAGGACAAAATAAGCAAGAGTAATTTGCAAGCAGTGAGATGAATGAGGAGGTAGCAATCAGCTATTGAAAACTCCAAATCCGACAATACAAACATGGTTGGAAACACTCGGACTCAAGAGTGCAACAATTAGGGTACAACATCTGGAAAACTAGCTACATACATGTGCATATTGGCAATGCCTTGAACTGCAATATCACCATACCATGAAGCTTTGGAGGTCTCATAATTGATCTCTTTCCAAGGGGTGTGGTGATGATTCCTGTTCTGCAATGGATTGAAGCATGGAGCCATGTTCTTAGGGGTTGTCTTCCAGGAGGTAAGATCTTTCATATTCTGACACTTGATGATGCAGTTGCCTGAACTATTGGATGCTCCAAACCCTAGCATCATGTACAAGCCTCTCTTCTTGATACTAGCTGATCATTGATGGAGCTTGAATGTTTTTGCAGGTCACATTATGGTCAATTGTGGAAGCTCATGTGCAAGGGAAGCTGAGGGGCAGAATGTGCAAGAGATGATGGACCATAGATTACAATGGAGGAGGTACTTATGGCAAGGTTTGCAGGAAAAAGTAGGTGGTACTGGCAAGAACACACTAGCTTTGACTGGACCCACTCCAGATTTGCATGTCTAGAAACAAGCCTTGCCTGCGTGCTGAAGGGAAGGTGTGACTAGTTGGGCTCCCATCTTCCTAGCAAATATAACAATTGACTGGTCAAGTCCTATTGTTAGAAATTTGTGTAGTGATACATGTCTCACAGATCCCTGGTATCACTGCTAATTACAGAAGCTTGTCAAATGTGCAGATTAGATCTGCATCAAGTGCAAATAGGGAGCATGGATCTCTTTTTCATAGTTCCATTTATGCATGCGCTCATTTTTGTGTTCTGATAGAGATGTGGGTCCTCCCACATATACAATCTCCAGGATGTTTTGGCAGTGACTACTAGTGACAAGAAAACAGTGAATGCTGTCACCTCCTTGATGGGCACCACGGCAGACATTCACTTAGCTTCATGTGGGAGAGTCGGACTGACTCCATGTTGAATTGTATGCATCAACTCCCTAATCTCAAAATGCCTTGATTGCTGGGATTGCTGGAAGAGTAAGTTCCTATATCATGAACACTTTCTTCATATCTATCTAGCTTTTCTTGCATGATGGCTGATTTGAATATTGTTTTGATTTGTTCACGACAAGTGTTGACATTTGCACAAATGATCTTTGAAGCTATATATTAGAGAGTCACTTTCAAAGCTCATGAAGAGATTTCATCACCAAAGTAGGAATGAGGTCCTAATTTTCAAACCCCTTCATGAGCATAATACATAGTACCATGTATCACATTTCAAGAAAGAAAACCTTTCATGCCCATGGACAAGAGAGAAGGCCAAAAGCTTGGAAATGAAAAGCAGAGAGTTTTGGGAGTGGTGTGGTTTCATGTTGTTCAGTAGTTCCTGTTCAGGTTTTGATCTTGCTATGATAAGTACTTTCACATATGAGGAGGGGCTTTGGAGGCAGACTAGAGTACCTCTATTGCTTGCAGAGTCTCATCACAATTTTTTGTGTTGGGAACTTTTGGTTTTTGGTGCTACAAACGCAACATGGTGTTGGAAAAGAGACAAGAGGAGCTTTCGGTTTTTGGTGCTACAAACACAACATGGTCTTGAAAAAGAGACAAGAGGAGCTTTTGGTTTTTTGTGCTACAAACACAACAGGGTGTTGAAAGACAAGAGGAGCTTTTGGTTTTTTGTGCTACAAACACAACATGGTGTTGAAAAAGAGACAAGAGGAGCTTTTGGATTTTGGTGCTACAAACACAACATGGTGTTGAAAAAGAGACAAGAGGAGCTTTTGGATTTTGGTGCTACAAAC
>Ga0116229_10008719_pt1 | contig 15674 bp, 21 predicted proteins | sample S1TSphgellanicum_3_FD_87313 | JGI IMG/M metagenome (GOLD analysis project Ga0116229, IMG submission 87313) | Host-associated microbial communities from peat moss isolated from Minnesota, USA - S1T2_Fc - Sphagnum magellanicum MG | ecosystem: Host-associated > Plants > Peat moss > Unclassified...
AAACTCGTTCGCCAGCACGTTGCGCGCGACATAAATGTCCGACTGGCCCGCGAGCGGCAGCCAGCCGCCGTGCAAACCGCCGGATTGCAAGAGCCCGGCCGTATAGAGCGTCAAGGTTTGATTGCCGCGAATGGGAGTCGTCACGAGTACTTTGCTGTAGTTCATTTTCGCATTCCTGAAAGAGCGCCACTGATCGCTTCGAGCATGCTGGAGGGAGCTTTGGTTGCGCCTCCGGCCGGCTGCTTGGCGCGCAGCGGCTGATTCGCCGGCACGCTGCGCGGCTTGGCCGGCGCCGAAACTTTGACCGCCTTGTAAGCTTCCTGAAATTTGGCGGCCCACTGCGAAGGAGGAATGACCGCGAACACGGGTTTGAGCGCCGGGACCAGAATGGCCTTTTTGGCTTCGTAATCCGGGTCGCTCGCCTTCAAGGTGTTGCCGAGCGCAGTCAAATCTGAACGGGCCTGCGTTAGCTCTTGCTCGCGGGCCTGTTGCTGTTGTTGTTCTTGCGTTGCTGAAGATGTGAGCTGCGAGCGAAATTGCTGCCCATTGCGAGTGCGCGCAATTTCTTTCGCGTACTGCGCAGTAATTTGCCCTTTGGTGACCGCATCTCTAAGATCCGCGTGTGCGGCCAAAGGGTCTCCCACGGAGCGCTCTTTACCCAATAGCGTCGCCAAGCGATCCGCCACCGATTCCACCAACTCAAGGGCCTTCTCCTGTTGCGCCGGATCGCGGCTGTTGAATAATGCCAGCCAATTGAGTGTTTCGCCATACTGCGCGGGAGTTGCGCCCGTGGCCTGCACGCCTGTGACCAAATAATCGAAATCTTTTCGGATCGCATCGCGTTCGGCCGTAACCGTTTTCGTCGTATCGATCAGGGTGCGGATGCGCTCTTGGGTTTCTTTCTTCAGTTCCTTAGGAATCGGATCATTCAGTGGATCAGCTTTCTTGACCTCCTTGATCGGCTTGCCGTCCGCATCGAGCTTGAGCTGTTCCTTGGCTTTCCAGGTGCCATCGGGATTGCGTTCACGCTCACCATTGGGACCGCGTTCTTCGGTTTCACTTTCCGTGTCTTCCGTCTCGCCTTCGGCACCTTCCGTCTCGCCCTCGGTGCCTTCCGTTTCGGTATCGAGCCCTTCCGTTTCACCTTCGGCACCTTGCGTTTCAGCATCAGGCGTGGGCTCATCGACCACCGGCCCTAACGCTTCGTCCATCTCTTCCATTACGGTTTTTTCAGCCATACACGATCCTTAAAAGCAAAAATAGATCAACCGCCCGGTGGGGCGCCGGCTGCCGAGGGAGTTGGCGGCGGACCGCCGGCGCCGGCGCCGGACGGTTGAACTTGCTGGGGTGGCATCGCGGCGGCGTCCTTGCGAACCACGGGCGCAATGATTTGCGCGGAGGTTTGCGGGTCGATCTCGCCCTTGATGCTCACACTCACATTCGGCATGACCGGCTGCGGCGGCGCATCGCCGGCTCCCGGGGAGCCTGGCGGCGGCTGGCGCGGGATGAAGCGCTCGACGTCGCTCTCATCGCCCAATCGCAGCATGGTTTCCTTGACCAGTTCGATCAATGCATTGGCCATGGGTTTGTTGCCCATGGCAAAGGCTTGTTCGATCTCCTTCAAAGAGTTTTGAATCAACGGCAGAATGGTACTCCAGGCTTGCATGTCGGTGGCCTGGCGCGGTTTGCCAGTCGAACCCGCCTCGATGGTCACTTCCACCATCGTGAACAAATCCTCAATGTCCATGCCGTGCGGCCAAAAGGCTTTCTTGCCCGCAAGACGTTGCACGTTGCGCGTCTCCAAACATTGCAACGCCTGCTGCGCCGTGGCCTGCGCCAAATCGGTGAGCGCATACTCGATGTTGTCGCGATTGGCCGTTGTACGGGCCTGTGTGCCCGACTGCTGGATGTTCGCCTCCGTGGCGGTCTTCGGGTTGCCCGGTCCATTGATCGCCGCGCTCAAGGCTTCCTGCACGCCCGACATGCGTTCCATGTCGTTTAGGATGTACGTGGGATCGTAGAGGCGGATGTCGATGCCTTGCACGGGCTTGGGCGCAAACAAGTTGGCGAGCGGGATCTCCGGGTTACTCGGCCGAAGCGCTGTGTACTCCTGCGATTTGGATTCGACCAGCTTCTTCGCTTCCACTTCGTCGAGCATCGTCGCGTTGAACAAGATGCCAGGAATCGAGCGTTCGCGGGTCAATCGAAAATTGCTTCGCGTACTGCTGTATTCGTCCTGTAGCTTGTAGAGCCTCCAAGATAGACTCTGCGCATGACGCTGACCATCCACTTCGTAGAAGGCGACGTAGAAATACGGATAGAATCTGCTTGTCGGATAAGGAGGTGCGTAGGGTTCTTTGGCCCATTTTTTCACTCCATCAATGATTGTGCGAATCTGCTTGTCGCGACGATCCCAAATTTCCACACAACGCAAAAATGCGGGCGATTCGGCGGAACTTGATTGCGTGGTGAACGCCTGCGCGCTCTCGGCTGTCATCGTGCCTTGAGGCAGGATGTTGTCCGTTTCGCGCGTGGTCAGCTCCTTGGGCGCTCGCTGGTAGTACACCTTGGCGCTTTTGATATCCTCGGTCGTAAGCCTCGGAAATCGCGCCAGCGCATCATCTTTGGTGAAAAACAGTTCGTTGCCGATCCAATCCGCATCGCAATACATGTCGATCGAGTTGATATCCGTTGACACTTGAATATTTTCAGTTTCCACCTGATCCACGACGAATATATGGCTGACCGCCACTTCAAGCTTTTCTTGCAATTCTTCGATCAACGCCTCTTTTTCCGCGCGCTCCGCTTCAAGCGTCTCGGGATCGCGATCGCCCGGATCTTCCAAAAGCTTTTGCTGCGCAACGATGCGTGCGTGCGTCTCGCGCGCATCATTGAGTGCAGTTTCCACCTCCGGCTGCGGGCGCTTTTCCGATACCATGGTGGCTTTGAACCAGCCTTCACCATTCGATAGCACCGAGCGCACCGTCTTACGAGCGACTTTCTTAAGAGTGCTTTTGGCCCACAAGCTGGAAATGACGATCTCCAGCGTGCGGGCGAATACTTGCATTTGGTAGGTGTCGGATTCGTCTACCTGCGGAGCTTTTCGCACCGATACATCAGGATTGCGGGCATACAGGAGAGCCACAAGAATATCGATAAACGCGCCAATGAGATTGGTCGTAACAGCCCAAGATAGATCAGAAGTGCCGGCGGCGTAACGACGATCAATAGCCACCTGTTTGCGAAAATTCTCATCAAATTTGCGCGCATCGTCGTACTCCTTCCAACGTTTTTGGACGAGTAATTCTTCTTGTTCTTCATCCTCCTGTGAGGGCCGTTCGTCCGAGTCTACACCATCATCCTTGCCTTCATCCCCTTGGCGCGGATCGCTCAAAATGCCGGCGGTGCCGCCCTGTAGTCCGCCCGATGCGCCAGATGTCGATACCATAAGCTATTTCCCTGGCTCCAACACTTTGGGCGGTTCGGTGGGGTTGGGGTTGACCAGGATATCCGGCGGCGGAAACTGCTGCGCCATGCGCGCGATGTCCGATGCCATGGGCAGATCGGAATGAATCGGCGGTGTTGGCTGCGTTGGGTTTGCCGCTGCTGCCTGCGCGCCGCGCGTATCGAGATCCAAGGGGCTTATCATCGCTTCGACATGCTTGCGATGCAGCGCTGGCACCATGTCAGCGTTCAATTTCGAGGGTGCGCGATCCGAATAACGAGTGGCAAACCCGGGACGTGAATGCTTCATGCAGGATTCTCGGGTCGATCGGGCCACGTGGCATAATCGATGCCTTTAGGCACGGGCATATTGTTGTCCACCAACGGGCAACTGTACAACGTGAACGGATGGCCGAGCGCGGAAAAACCTTCCACGTTGACAGCCCCATCCGTGTGCACGTAAAGAACGATGCCAGCTTCCGGTTGATTGTCATCATCGAGAAATTCTCGATGCACCAACACGCGACGTCCGATCAGTGATTCAGTCATAAGTGTCCTTTCAAGGAAAAAGGCCGATTTGGCCGGGAAGTACGATCGGAGTGGAACTCGATGTGGGCGCGATCACCGCACGTTCGGTCAGTACGGAAGACCACACATTCGTTTCCGTCGTGAGCGCCACCTTGCCCGCCATGATCGGCGTAGCAGAGCTTGCAACCACGGTATTGGTTGTAGCTGGCACCCCCGGCGAAGACACGCGCGTCAGCTCCGAATGGGATTCTTCAAAGCTCCGGGCTCGTTCTGCGCGTAGGGAACCACGGTCGCTTTTGCAACCACGATCGCCGGGGCTCCCACGTGGGTTTCCGAAGCCGCCACGGTGACATTTGCCGCCGTTTGATTCTGCCCTGGGGTAGAATTGACTTGTGCCATTACAGCGCCCTCCATAGATAGCCCAACAAAAAACCGATCGCCGCCGCGATGAGCTTCGTGTAGTTCGCCTTGACGAAGCTCGCCACTTTTGACTCATCGTTCGACACCACGGTTTTCACCGTGGTTGCCCGCGCTTTGAGCCCATCCGCATGGGCATTCAGGTAAGCATCGATATCGTTGATGACTTTGGGGGATGCGGCCTGCGATGCGGGGTTGGCAGTGGCGGGGGATGCGGAATTGAGGGAGGATGCGTTTGAAATGGGCACAGCCGGAATCGGCACGGACGTGCCAGTCGTAGTCTCTACCATGATCACGATCTCCTTAGAAAAACCGAACTTTCGGCTTGTCTTGCCCATCGTTATAGGTGAGCCAAGCCTCCGTAAACGGCACCAGCAAGGGTTTACGTTCGACAGAGGGTAGTCGCGCGTCCACCATCATGTCAATTCCGCGCCCAATTAGGCCGCACACGTCGCACGCATCATCGTGCTTGCCGCCGGGAAATTTACAGAGCTGATCAATCACGTGATCGGTCCATTTGCGACGCAGCGGAAAGTGCACCGTGCGCGCCGTGACGCGCGAATGAAAGGCTTGCAGCTTCATGCTCTTGTCCTGGATCGAGGTCAGGGATTCCACCACGGTGAATCGCTGGTTTCTTCGCATTTGATCGCGGATCGCAGGACCAATGGCCTTGTCGATGAGGCCGCCTTCATTCCATGCGCGCAAGGGTTTGTAGAGCCCAAGCAGTTTGATGAATGCGGAAATGCCTTCATCCGTCTCGCACTGTTTGTACCACCAGTCAACCGCCCAAAGATCACCGCGCCGATCCATGCCCCACACACCATGTTCGGTGTAGTCGGGCTCTCGCTTGCCTTGCTCCAACGCCATGGTGGCGTAGTCGGAAGCGATGTAATAGCGCAAGGATTTAGGAAGCGCTTTGTCTTCGTAGGGAAGAAGATAAGCGGTCGATTGTGGGATGTAGCTCAAGCTAATAACTCACAGTTATCAAGATAGTCAATTAGCTTTTGCAGTATGACGCGGGAGTCTTTGGCATAGCCGAGCGCTACATTACAGTTGGTGCAAAGCCATCCACGAAAAAGATTAGTAGCATGATCGTGGTCGCACTGTGATCCCTTCTTAGTGCTAGCAAATGGTACGCCGCACGCTTCGCAATTCGGCGGGCACTTGCGAGTTGGCTTGTACAGTCGTGGAACCACCTTATCGCGGTAATACCCTTTGGCCCCTTCAGGGTGCCGTGCTTTGTACGTTTTCTGATATTCGCCAACCTTCTTTTTGTTGGCAGCATAGTACGCACGGGACCTAGCACGGATCTTATCCCCATTCTTTTTGTGGTATCCCTTTAGATACGCTTTCTTTTTTACTGGATCTTTGAAAGCCATATTAGCGCTTGCTACTAATCGGAACGGGGTAGGTCTCCATTATAGTATAAAAATTGCTCCCGATTGAAATGTATGCCAGACCAGGGAGCAGGACGCTGTTGGTAGAGCGCGGCCCAGGTTCGCGCGGCCCGGGGGTTGTCGCGCCATGTGGACCAGTGTTCGCGAGGCCAAAACTCAGGCCACAAAAATTCACCCGGCTTGCGTCCAAGGACATCATCTTCGCGCTCCGCCTCGGCGGGGATACACAGCACGTTCCAAGTCTGACCATCGCGACATTTGATGAGCCCGCTTTCGCCTTCGTAATTCTCGGGCAAGATCATACCCACCAAATCTTCCTCGTGCCAGCGAGTATTGTGGCTGATAAATCCGTCCGCTATGAAATTTTCCGTGCGTTCTACTTGAATATCGAACACATCCTCAATCGAGCAAGGGGTCACGGACACCACACGGCTGGTGGTGAAGTGCGAGGTAGCGGGCACCGGCTGTGAGAACTGCTGCGGTCTTTCCGTACCCCACCATGAGGTTGCAGTCGTTGCACAACAACCCCCTGACTTTGCCTGTAGCGTGGTCGTGATCGATGCACAATTTTCCACCCCAATGAGCGCGAACGTTGGTGGTCGGAGGAAAGCCGCACACCGCGCAACAACCTTTTTGAACTTCGAACAAAGTTTCGTAATCTTGTTGCGTAATGCCGTACCGATGTTTGATCCGGGCCGCGCGATGCGCTGCCGGGTTGTTGGATGGAAATTCTCCAAGGGTATCGCGCCGCCAGCGCATGTAATGGGACTGGCAACGGTTTCGACATCGCGCGGGTTTGTTGCATTCAATGCAGTTTGCAGCCGCACCATAATATCGTTTGTTCTTATGTACTTTAGCCGAATCCACTGTCTCACCCCATTGCGTTCAACTAAAAACGGGTGCCGTGCGTTGGCCTTCGTGACGGCTCCATCGGCCGTTCGTAATTCAAACACTTCATCAGCACCTTGGTTCTTCCAGTTAAGAACCTTAGCGGTTGCTAGTGTGCCATTGTCGTAAGTGGCTATGGTGTCACCTTTACATATGTGGCGAAGTTGTTTCGTTGAGCCGTCAGCCATGGTGACTTTGGTGTCGCCGGTCATACACATGATCAGAATCACCGACATCCAGGGTTTTGCGCGCGTCATCGCCGTGTCGATGTACTCGGCATAGATCTTCTCGCGCACCGTGACGGAATCCGCTTCTTCACGATTGGCCACCGGGTCATCCAAGATGAGAAGATCGCATCGATTGCCGGTGATGCCTGCCAGCATGCCGGCCGCCATCAATGAGCTACCGTTTGATAGGCTCCAATCATCAATCGCGCGCTGATCATCCGACAATAGCGGACGGTTGGGCCATAACGAGCTGTAGCCTGGCTGGCGCACCACGGCGCGCACCTTGCGACTCTGCTTGGCGGCGATCCTGGTGGCATAGGAACCGATGATGACTTGGACGTTGGGCTTTCGACCCATGGCCCAAGAAGCGCCCACCACGGACGCATACGTCGATTTGGCCGAACCTGGCGGGGCAAGAATGATTTGCCGTCCCCGAGGCGTTTCGATACATTTTTGTATAGCCTGCATCATAAGCATGTGATGCTTGGCGACACGCAGTTCTACAGGCGCATAGGCGATCGGCTTGTCCTCGAAGCGGTTGACGAGCCTTTTAGTAACCGGATCTTCTTCATCAAGAATGCGAGCGGCCGGATCATCCAAGAGCGGCACACCAGGGATGTCAATGGATTGGGAGTACTCCACCAAAGACGTCCGAGCGCGCTGGCGGCGCAGATATTCCTTGGCCGCCCATTCAGGGCTTACAGTAGCAATGGGTCGATTTCTATGTTGATGGGAGTTTCTGGCTCATCACCAAAAGAGTCTACAGGACCATGCACTGAAATGGAGTTGGGCGGAATGGTGAGAGTCTTGGAAGGTCTGGGTGTGGATGTGGGCGCGGGCGCGGGCGCGGATGCCGGAACGGTGATGAGCGGCTGAGAGGGTGCGAGCGATGGCAGCTTCTTTTGTTCAATGATTGCGACCAACTGCTCATCAGAGAGATTGGCCAGTAACGCGGCGTTCTGTTTGTCGGCCGGGATTGAGATGACTGCCTGAGCGGCTTTTCCATACCCGCGATCCAAAATCGTCTCAGCGGCTTTGATGCGATCCGAATCTTTGATCGCATTTTCCATGACGTCCTCCAATGTCTCAATGGCTTTTGACGCTAGCTCACGAGCGCGTGTGTCGGGGGATTTGATTGATTGAGACATATTGATACTCATTTACATTACCAGATGTAAGTGAGACATATTGATACTCATTTACATTACCAGATGTAGGCGAGACATATTGATACCCATCTACATTACCAGATGTAAGTGAGACATATTGATACTCATTTACATTACCAGATGTAGGCGAGTGTAAGCTACGCCCGCTTCGTTCCACCAGCCCCTGACGGGTCCCTCAAAAGGGGCTCCCACCCCCTCTTTCAAATCGGCCGCCTTCACGCGACCCTCCTTTAACAGGCGGCCGATCGGTTGTCAAGCGATTTCACGCCTTCGGCGCCGGGTCGCCGGCTGAGCGATGCCTGGAATGTGGTGCATTATGGTAAATTAAGCCCTAGCACAGATGGGATAGGCTTGTCAACCATTTATCGCCGGAGTTTTGTTAGCAAACGCTATGTTGGAAAGCAAGATATCTCAATAAATCTTGAGATGTTTTGACATTAGCAAAAGCTACGGCGCTAGACGCCAAAAATGGCGATTTGTCACGGACGACGTGCCGTGACAAATGATTTTGAGACTAACCCGTGACAAAAAATTTTTATTGAGATTTCAGCTATTTGTATTGACTGTCACTACTGTCTATTCTTGTCACTAAAAAAAAAGGTAATCATGCTTTTAAACCAGGGCTTTAGCCGTGCAGTTGAAATGTGCCGTGACAGGGGGGTTAGGTAATGACAGCCGTGACAGAGACAAATTGACACAGTGACAACCCTTGATTTACACTGTCCATTTCTTCTCACATTAATTTTTCTTAAGGAAACTATCATGAGTTATCGACGTGAATTTAAACGCGCTCAGCTCTTGGCAGCCGGGCGCAAGGCGCGGGCCGCTATCCTGGCAGGGGTGCATCCGAATGACGTTCTGTTTACCTTCCCAGGCAGCCGAGCGACCCTATACCGCACCCTCCGGGCATTGGATGCAGCGGACCGCAGCGGCAGCCCGGCTGACGCGCTACCAGGCGCCGAGCCGTCGCCAGCGGCAGACACCTCGAACCCGGCCCAGCCCTTGGCCAACCGTCGAAAGTTCAAGGACCCGCTGTTACTGTGAATTGGTTCACAGTATTGAGACAAAGTAAGAAATTTTGCTTGACAGCGTTTTTAGCCCATGAGAGGATAACGACTCGATATCTCATTTTGTCTCATAACCTAGGAGTTTAGTGACCATGACCAAGAAAGACTTTGAACTGATTTACAGTACCGTCGCTTACTGAAAGCCTACAAGCGCGCGTATGACGGTGGCGGAACGTTCGGATGGGATTCGCGCACCCTGGCGATAAATGAGCCTGAGCTATCCGCCTATCTCACTCGGCTGTCTCACTTTGAGGAAACGACATGAAAACGCGCGGGTATTGACAGCCGCAGAATGCAGCCTGTAGCATTTGCTTCGACCGATAGCGAATGCTACGGGATGCAGTCAGCATCAACGGAAGCCGGCCCGAAGTCTGGCAACGCGGATAGCCGCACAAAGTAACATTGGAGACTCGAATGACCACACTCATGCAAGCGAACAAGCAATGGCTCAACCGTCCCGACGATGAGCGATTCCTCTCACTCATCGAATTAAATGAGCACGTACAGACGATGCGTGCCCGGAGCGCCGCCAAGATCGTATCCTCCCGCGCGCTCACGGCGCACCCTGTCGATGGCGACAACGAAGCGCTTATGCTCACCGGGCCGAATGGCGCTCCGGTCAACGTCACGCATTGGAGTTTTGGCCAGTTAGCCGCTCGGGCTGGCGCGCCAGCCGGCTACCTGCGCGAACTGCCGACGCCTTTGGCGGCCGACTGCATCAATTATGGTTTACACCATTCGCGCGACGTCGCGGAGTGCGGCGTTCTGCTGACCAAGCTCGACGCCTTTGTCCCTGCCACGGCGCGCGCCGTGACCGGACCTAACTATGGTCGAATCTGGAATGCGACCATCACACAAGCGCTCGTCAACCAATTTGGCGATGGGGTGACCGGCAAGTTCAGGGTGCCAAGTGAATTTGGTAATTTGAATGCGCCGATCACCAAACAATCGACCACTCTGTACGCCTCTGACCGGGACATGTGGGTATTCCTGGCTGACGAGGTAAACCGCATCGAATTGCCCAATCGCCGCAATGGCAAAACGGGTTCGCTTGCGCGCGGCTTCTTCGTGTCGAATTCGGAGGTAGGCGCCGGCACGTTTATCCTTGGACAGTTCCTCTTCGACTACATGTGCGGCAACCATATCATCTGGGGGGTTGAGCAGTTTCAGGAGCTGCGCATCCGTCATACTTCGGGCGCGCCCGATCGGTATCTCGAACAGGCGAAGCCGGCAATCCTGGCCATGGCGAATTCATCGACCACGGGCATGGTGGATATGCTCAAGAGCGCGCAGGCGAAGCGCGTTGAGAATGTGGACGAATTCTTGAATGCGCGCTTCTCCCGCAGCCAAACTTCGGCCATCAAGGCTGCGCACATGGCGGACGAGCAGCGGCCGATAGAGACCCTGTGGGACGTATCCACGGGCATTACGGCCTACGCTCGCGAGATCCAGCACGTCGACCAACGGGTGATCTTGGAGCGTGAAGCCGGCAAGGTTCTGAAACTGGCCGCGTAGCTCGTCCTACTACGCAAGCGCCATCCTCGGCGGGCGCCCTTGGCCCGCCATTTTTTGAAAACGAATGAGAAGCAAGACATGAGCAACATCGATTCAATCGAACTCTTGCGCGCACTGTGCAGAGGCGAATTTCACCCTGGCTATACGTGGGTTGCCATCATGAGCAACGGGGATTACCTGTGTGTATCCTGCCTGCGCGAGAATTACCGGCAAGTCTTCCGCGCGACGCGCGACGGAGATCCTAAGGAGTGGGCGGTAGCCGCTTACTACGGTTCTGATTGGGGTGAGTCGGAATCGACTGTTTACTGTGCCCATTGCCACAAACTGCTCTGGGAACAGGAGCCCGAATTACGTGAACCAGATTGGGAGCTAAACACATGAGCATGACATTGAAAATTTTGAACGGCTATTGGACCATCTATTCGGGCGAACAGCCCGTGATGTCCTACGCCTCTTTCGATGCGGCGCACGCGATGCTGCGCGACTTGGAGCTAGCGCTGCCAGCCTTACCTGCCAGCCCGAAGGCTCAGGCGCCGATCGTTGCACGCGCGGAGCGTCGGCGTTTCCCGCGCGTCAATCGGAGTAGCGTATGAGCATGACATTTAAAATTTTGAAAGGCTATTGGACCATCTATTCGAGCGAACAGGCAGCTTTCCGCATTACACAGATTGAAAGTGTGCTGCACGAATGTGTTTCGGTAATGGGCTGGGATGAAAACGAATCCGCCAAGGTAGTTTCAGAAGTTAAATCATTGTTGGAATACGTCGAGTCGGCCATCTACGAAAAGGCGGCTGATTTAGTTTCCCGCATTGCGCAGATTGAGGCGGCTCTGAATGATTGCGAACCTTCCAAAGGGCAAGAAGAGATACTTAAACGGTGTAAGGCAGCTTTGCGCACTCCTGATGCAGTATATGATGCAGTATATAATGCAGTGTCTGCCGAGGCTCAACGGTGGGAGGAGCGATTCAAAACGGCGCAAGCCGATGCTAACAGGTATCGGCAATTGCTGATTGCGCTTACCCATCAGATTGACATCGGCACTTTCGTTGATGAGTATGGACATCAAGCCAAGATGCTCCTGGCATATCGCAAAGCGCGTGAGGCGTTATGGCCAAACCCGTGATTGAATTCGTCAAGTGTCCCATCTGTTGCGGGCACGAAGTTATCAGCCGCGAGGCGATTGAAATTCTCGCCAAAGCTTTACAGTATGAGTATCCGGAAAACAGCGTGGAATTGAGCAACATGCGCAACGCCATTAGAAATTTCAAACAACACGCGGACGCAGCGAACGCAGCCCAAGAGGAAGACATTGAACCAAAATGCCCTACTCCTGAGAAAAGACGTTATGCGCTTCAGGAGTACACATTAACGAATGCTAAAAATTGGAAGCAGCATCCTTACCATTGCGTATGCGGCTATTGGCATTTGTCAAAACACACCGCGTCCGAACACGCGGCCAAGATAAACACACTTCCTTCCCAACCTGAAGAATTCGATATTATTGATCCGTTGCTACTTTAGATGTATTGTCACCGTCCCAAAAGAAAAGGAACCCCTATGGCTTCGCTGAACAAGACGCTATACCAGTGGCTACGCATCGCCAGCCCGAAGCAAAAGCAGGCACTTGCCCGCGCGGCGAAAACTTCCGTGCAGCAATTGGGACACTTGGCCTATGGGCGAAGGTTTGCATCCGCCCAATTGGCCCAGAGTTTGGCGAGCGCGAGCAAGCGCTTCACCAACAAGGAATTGCATTTGGACCAACGGGACATCTGTGGCGCATGTGCCCGCTGTCCGCTTACCTCACCCCGAACCAAAGCGAAAGCTGCCTAGCCGCGCACTAAAAATTCTAACGCGAACACAGGAGTGTTTGAGGATTACGTCAAGGCAGGATGGGCGCTCTGTATCATCGAGCGCGGCAAGAAGCATTCAACGTATGAAGACTGGAATACCCGCCCCATCGATGCCGAGACCGCGCAAGGCATCGATGGGGCGGGATTGCTGCATGCGCACAGCGGCACCTGCGCCATTGACATTGACGATATCAGCGCGGCGCGCCCCTGGCTGGCCGAGCGCGGGGTGGATCTTGATGCCCTGCTGAACGCGCGGGATGCGGTCAGAATCGATTCTGGCCGCCCAGGGCGGGCGAAGCTGCTGTACCGACTCTCAAGGCCACTGCGCACCGTAAAGCCGCAGGGCAGCGGCCTGGAGCTGCGCTGCGCGACGGCGGAAGGTCGCTCCGTACAGGACGTCCTACCGCCGACTATACATCCCACGACTCGAAAACCATACGAATGGCGTTATGGCGAGCCGCTGCTCGGGGACTGGCGCGACTTGCCGGCGATCCCCGCGAAGCTTAAGGCCGCCTGGCGGGAGCTTTTGGACGTCGATCCGACGCCACCCAAAACCAATGGCGACATGGCAGTGGCGCTCGAAAAGCTCCATGGCTGGATCGAAAACCTAGATCCCAACATGGACTATGAGCGCTGGATCAAAGTCGGGATGAAGCTTCATCATGCCACCCACGGCGCCGAGGAAGGACTCGCACTGTGGGATAGCTGGAGTGCCAAGGCTACCCGCCGGCAGGGCAACAAGGACGTGCACGTCTACACTCCGGGCGGCTGCCGGGTTCATTGGGTATCCTTTTCCAGCCCGCCCGGAAAAGTCGTGGCGACTTTGGATGCAGAACTGCCGGCGGACGCGGATGAGTTTGAGATCATCGAAGCGCCTTCGGTGGATGCGGTCAAGGCGGCCCGTCAGGCGAAGACCCAAGCTCGGCAAGGCGCCATCGCGGCGCTTGAAGCGCGCGTAGTCTACGTCCTGGCATCGGAGAAGTATTTTGACACGCATCGCCATGCGTTGATTGGTTCGGATTCAGCATTGGAGCATCAATTCACGTCCATGATGCCGCGTCCTTCGGGCGGCGGGCCGCGCATGAATCCGGTCAAGGTACTTAAGCAATCGACGTCGAAAACGATCGTAGAGGGTTTGGGATTTCATCCGGGCGAAGGCGCGCTGTTCAAAGTGGGTGCGGATACCTTTGCCAATACCTATCGCAATCGCTTGCCGGAACCGATCGAACCCACACCCTTGGAGCTTGAAAAAATCGAATGGTTGTTCGCTCGATTGGAAGATACCAACTATCGCACGTGGCTCAAGCAGTATTATGGCCATGTGGTACAACGGCCTTCGATCAAAATCAAAACGGCGCCGCTGCTTTGGTCAGCTATTCAGCGCAACGGTAAAAGCACCTTGGTCAAGCATATTCCGAAGCTTTTGGTAGGCCCAGAGTTTTCGGTCGATGTCAGTTACGATTTGCTCAACAGCGATTTCAATGACTATTTGACCAATGCCTGGCATGTGAACTTAACCGAGTTTAGGGCCGGAACGCGCGGGGAGCGCACACTCATTGCGAACAAGCTCAAAGCCTACATCGCGGATGACGAAGTGCCGCTGCATCCGAAAGGCGGGCGAGCTTACACCATGCCCAATCACTTTTTCGTGACCGCATCGAGCAATGAGGAAGATGCCGCCGCGATCGATAACTATGATGAGCGCTGGGGAATCTATGAATTCAAACACCCCAAATACACAGCGGCCGAACGGCAATGGATCTACCATGAATTTTTGTTGCTGCCGCGTGCCGCTGCCGTGTTGCGGCATTACTTTTTGCATATCGATTTGACCGGGTTCCATGCAGCCGGCGAAGCGCCGAGTACGGAATCAAAGCGCGAGATGGTAGCCGCCAGCCTTGCGCCGGATTTGGAATTGTTGACTATTTTGTGGGAGGAGCGCGCGGAGTTTTTTGCCAAAGATGTGGTAATGACTTTGGAAGTTCAGCAATATTTGCATCGTCATTGTGTGGCACGTCCATCATTAACTCGCATCGGTCAATTGCTGGCCAAGCCCCCCTTTAATGGTCAAGCTAAACAGTTTCGAGATGGCGAAAAACGCTACCGTGCGGTGATTGTCAAAAATCATGACAAATGGGCAAACGCTTTTGGAAAAGATGTGTTGAAACACATTCGCGGCGATGAGCCGTTGGATTTTGAGGAAGAGGTTGATTTGTTGTCTTAGCAAGTGATACATTTTACTTTCAATAACACTGTAGGAGTTTTGTATGTCTGAAGCAAGCAAAGCCGCCGCGCTCGCGCACGCGGCATTGGTCCATCATTCGAGCTGCGATGCAGCGGCAACGCTTGCCACCGCGCAAGCGTTTCACGATTTCATTAGCGGCCTTGGGGAGGACAAAGCGCTACCAGCAACCAAGACGCCCACCAAAGCGCCGGCCAAGGCGGCCAATGCGGCCAAGCCGAAAAAGGCTCCCGAGCCTGAGCCTGAGGGCGACGATGATGCGCCAACTGACGAGGGCGGCGAAGTGACCAAGGAAGAGGTAGCCGCGTCCGTGCAAGAATTGCTCAACGCGAACATGCGCGATGCGGCCATGAAGCTGTTTGCCAAGTACAAGGCAAAGAGCTTGTCAGGGGTGCCGCCGGAGAAGTATGCGGAATTCAAGGCGGCGGCCGAAGATCTGCTGATGAACTCTTAACCGTGTCCCGCCCGCGCGTGTTGTGTGAATGCAAGCCGTCACTGGCCGGGCGCCAACACGCGCGGGAGATGGGCTAGAGGATTTTGTATGAACGGCTACGTTTTTAAAGTGCTGTTGTTTTTTGATATCTTCGTGTGCGCGTTGATTTTTCGGGATCCCGATGTGACGATCTCGTCTGAGACCGGGCTCGCGATGCGCAAACCCAATCCACCATGGTGGGCGAAAGCGCTCAGTGGGTTGCTCAACCACATTCAAACGAACCATTGCGAACTTGCCATTCAAGGCGACATTGCCCGAGCGCAAACCGCCCTCGTTCGTTTAGGAGGCGCACCATGATTGCGCTTTCTACACAAGAGCATTCGCTATTTGCGTTCAGTGCGAGCCATCGCTGGATACCATGCCCTGGCAGCATGGCCGATCCGATCAACACAGCGCAAAGTGATGATTCTGGCCAGTATGCGGACGAAGGCACGGCA
>Ga0116229_10008720_pt1 | contig 15674 bp, 9 predicted proteins | sample S1TSphgellanicum_3_FD_87313 | JGI IMG/M metagenome (GOLD analysis project Ga0116229, IMG submission 87313) | Host-associated microbial communities from peat moss isolated from Minnesota, USA - S1T2_Fc - Sphagnum magellanicum MG | ecosystem: Host-associated > Plants > Peat moss > Unclassified...
ATATATATATATATATATAGTTTTCATAGGAAGATGAGCAAGATCTAAACCCCAATCTGGGACCTATCCAAAGGATTACAAGGCAGATATTTTAAAAATTCATTTCAAGATAAATATATAGTAAATAGTTCAATCTGCCTACAAGATATCGCAACAAATCTTCTTAATATGAGTTTTGCTTGCTTGTCATTATTTGAAAAAAAATAAAAAATCAACAAAAAATAAAATCCATTCTTAAAATTGTGCCCTCTATTTTCAAGGGTAAAAAGCTAGCACCTTGCTACCCCTTTTTAATTTTTTCTTATGTTTTGTTTTTTAAGCTATTTTTTTCATTTAGCTTTCTTGTTTGGCCCATTGTACCTAAAGTGCCACAAGTTTATTCAAGGTGTGGTGCAGCCATGGTATGTACTTGGTCTTCATCAAAGCAAAAAAAAGATTTGTTTTTTGGTTGAATGTGGCTAGACCATCCATCTTGTTTAATTAGGCTAGTTTCAAATACTGAGCAAGAGCCATGTGCTTGGAATGTAAGTATGGTTTGGAAGAGAGCATCTTGAAGGATTATATTATGGTGGGTCAAACTTGATAATTGCATTGTTGTACATAAACATTTGAAAAAAATCTCTTCAATATTGTTGCTAGATCAAAAAATTGTCTGAAAAAGAAATTTAAAGAAGAATTGTGGAGCTTATGAATTGAAATTTAAACAAATCCTAAAGTCAGCTAGGCTTCATGCACATAGCTAGCAGATGGGTTATATTGTTTAGAATCAAAATAGCCCAAGTTTGTAAGAAGTAGATGGCCCTTGCAAGAAGGCTCCAAAGATCAAGCAATTTGCTTCACATGTTTACAATTATATTGATTACTATAAAATAAGGGGTGGAACATTTGGGAATGCCATCTCAACACACAATTTTAATTTATTTTTCAACTTTGTGATGAAGCCAAACTAACGATTATTCACAAAAAAAAGATTTAACCAAATTTGGCTATAAAACATATATGAAAATTTTAAAAAATTAAAGAATCCTTTCACATATTGGCTACCACCTGCTAGAACTTGTTGTAGACGTCTAGATAAAAAATTTAATTTTTTTGAAATCTTAATGAATCGTAAATATGCTTTGTATGTGTTAAAATTTTGATTTTCGATGTAAACAAAAAAAAAAAGTGAAAATTCACCAAAGAAAAAAACACTGCAATTCAATCAAATAAATAGTGTAGTATAATAACTTCACACATAATTCCCTAAAACCCAACCATAGGATCCTATGGGGCTACAATCTTAACTTATTTTGTAAGAAAATAAAGATGCCTCACCTACTTAGGATTTCAATCATTTAAATCCTTAACCTACCATATTCCATCTCGAAGATCTTTCAAAAAATAAAACAAAAATTATATATATATATATTGCGCCCTATGGACCTTTTTGAAATTAAAAGGTGCCCTAGTTCCACGCTCCTTTGCCCATGCTGCCCGCCATGAAAATTAACAACCCAGTTGAGCCTATCATGAATTGGATGAATACATCCTTAATTTTGGATGAGATGCACATGAAATCATCCATCAACCCAAATTAGGTCCATCGGACCTTGTAAGGGGTCTAAAGGAATCGGAGATTTTTGTTTAGTGTGTATGTAGAGGGTGCCTTACTTAGGCTTGTTAGTATTTCTGTCTGCTGCAATAGAGGAGGCACCTTACACACCCACCTTACATGAAAGGTTTCTCCTCTCCTTCAGAAAATTCAACAGCCCTTAAAATTCTACAACCAGATCTTTATACCAGATAAGGACCTCAAAAGGGACTGTTATAGGAATTCAGGCCTTGCCCTCAGCTCCCACATCACACTGGTGGACCCTTGTTCCCAGAACGGCCCCCATTCTGTTCTCTTGGGTCCTTATCCTACACTTCAACCCTAAAACTCAGAAAATTCAGAAACACACTTGAAAAGCGCCTTGATGTTTAGGGGTTTAGGGTTTTAAGTTAACATTTAAGGGCTGAGGGAATTTTTTTTTAATAAGTGCCCATTGGATTGAAGGATTTGCTCATGTTTTTTTTTTGGGCCTAATTTGCCACCGAATTGGGCCCATGTGACCTCTCCCACTCACCAGTGCACCATCCATCCATCCATCCATAAATAACCACCCAATTTTCTTAAGTGCACCATCTATCCATCCATCCATCCGTAAAGAATCACCCAATTTTTTTTAGTGTATTTTGGAGGACACCCACCAGGCTGAAGATGTCCCCCCCATAAGGCTATCAATTGGGCCTTCCAGATTTCAAAAGTCCTTTTTATTATAAAGAAACATGAAAAAAAATAAAATCAGGTATTTCTTTCCGCACATGAAGGGTCTAGCTTTGGACTCTTCTAGATTTTTGACCCCTCCACTCAGCCTACCAGACTTCTGAAGGGTCTAAAAGTCTGGTAGGCCTCAAATTCAGAAGGGTCTAAAACTAGGTCCTTCTCCTATTAAATTTTTTATAAAAAAAAAGCCTCTTATTTACAAGTGAATTTGAATGAACCCCAACTTAATCAGAAGTGGTTTCACCTTGGTTCAACTCAAACCTACCTACCTTCCTACCTACCTACCTACCCACCTACCTACTTTCCTACCTACCTTCCTACCTACCTACCTTTGCTCATTGTGCCTGCAGCAGACTCCAGAGTCCAATGACCAATAGGCTAGTACAACATAAGACCATGACCCATGACTGGCTATTATCATGTGCAAGACCATAGTGGCTTTCTATGGACAGTGAGGTCATATATGATGTGGAATGCTGTGTCATTAAAATGGCCAAGTTGCAAAAAAACAACTTTGTGTGTGAAATGGAACCCCCTTTGAATTTGAAATATTCACAACTTTATTCAAGATTCTCCCTCGAATTGGACTACTTTGTCACGTGATGACGCTGCTATCCCATTGTTTCCGGCGGGGCATGCTTGGCATCTAGACACAAACACGAAGCAAATGTGACGCGCCACTGCGATCCAATTGCTTCTGGGTATGCTTGGCGCATCTAGACAAACATGACCGATTAGTTCATCACTCGAAAGAAAGAAAGAAAGAAAGTTGAGTGGTGCAATGCAATGCAATGCAATGTTCAATGGTGGTGGTGGTGGTCATCTGGACCTAAACCTCTGGCCAAAGTGTTGTCCTATCCTATTACGAACTAGGCCTACACACATAGGTAAAATATCCTCAACACAATGCCTTTTTGCTCTCAAAGTATGTACTTGTGATACTAGAAGCAGCGGCCCGGCCTGGATCTCTGCAACCCAAATGAAAGTCCATTTTTTTATCAGATGATTCCTATAGCCAAAAGTTAGTATTTGGCAGCTCCATTGTTTGTAAAAGAGTTGAGGAGTCATGCCCCTCATGCCCCCCCCACCCCCCAACTTTCTTTAGTTCTCAATAGGATATACCTACCAGCTTTGCAAGTTGCACTCTCCCCATAGCTTCTGAGTTGAAGCTTTTGTAATATGTAGCAACTATACATGAATGTGTGTGTGTGTGTGCGCGTGTAGAGATAGCCTGCATGACTCAAGAATCCACTTTTGTGATGTTGCTAGATGACATGAATGCATGTATGAAGTTTCGTCCCCACCTCCCCTACTTCACTCAATTTTTTTGCAAGCTTTTTTTTTTTTTTTTTTTTGAAAATCTTTTTTTCTTTTCTAGTTTGGCACAAAGCCCAAAAAAAAAATTGAAAAAAAAAAAAGGCCTCTCAGCTCCCCATCCCCTCCCCCCCAAGTTGAATTAATTAATGTCTTGTGATTTCTTTAAAAGGGTGGCATTGAGGGCAACACAATTTACAGTTCTTAAACCAAAGCGTGCTGAGGGATTAAACACTAGTTTCATCAAGATTTAGAACTCAAAAAAGGTGACAAAATATTTTGGATATATATTTTTAAATATGTATAAACATGATTTAGAACTCAGAAAAGGTGACAAAATATTTTGGATGTATATTTTCAAAAATGTATTTAAACATGATTTAGAACTCAAAAAAGGTGACAAAATATTTTGGACGTATATTTCAAAAAAACTTATTTAATCAAGATTTAGAACTGAAAAAGGTCACAAAATATTTTTGACAAGTATTATAAAAAATTGTATTTAATCAAGATTTAGAACTGAAAAAGGTGACAAAGTATTTTAAAACATGTATTTTAAAAATTGGTTTACTGTCCATGAGGGTTTTGAGAGAAAGGGCCCATGAAGTCCTTACAAACCAACTTAAGGCCTTACATTTTAGTGTCATGGTTGGCCCCATTGCATGCAAAAAAAAAAGAAAAAAAAACGAATTGGGCATGGTGGGCTCCGTTCATACACGAGGGCTATTGCTCCGAGCCCTTGCATCATTTTGTCTCTAAGACATGGCAATCTTTAAGGGCTGCTTTTTGACTTTAATAGTGTTTTGGTACTAGGTAACTTATGAAAAGTTGAAATTAAATTATAAAAAAATTAAAAACATAAATTTAAGGGAAAAAAAAAAACTCCTTCAACTTTTCAGAGGTCCAGTAAATAAATCCATTTCAAGGTAGAAAATTTCCTTGTAACACCAAAAAAAAATTCAATTTACACTTGGATCTGCAAACATTTGAAGCCTACTTCGTTTTGGTGCAAGGCACACCTAAACTTATAAAAAATGCATGAAAACACAAGTGCGAATGGAGTTGCTGCAACATGCCTATAATACTAAGTTATATTAAAAGTTAAGTTTCATTGAAATTGAATTAAACTCATAACCTTATTTATAAGTCTGAAAATGCAATAAGACTAAAACTTAAGGTATAGCCCATCCTTTAACATTAGCTTAGGAGCCTTTGTTTGGTTTTGTCTTTTTGCTCCAATTATTAGCATGCAATTTCAAGCTTCCTAACCTAAATTGTGCTCAATCCCAGATGTTTTGTTTTCCTTGCAACCTTGTGTCATGAGCTTGCATTGTAGCCTCATGTAGCCCTTAGCAAACAGATCTCCAATTCATGCAACATGGCCAAAAAAAATAGAAAAAACAAGTGAACATCTAAAAGATGTTTAAACTTAGTTGAAGTTCTAAAATAATGGTGCATTCACACTTGATGTTAAATCAATGTTAAATGAAAATCGAGGTGTCATCTTAGGTGGCATGCAATGATAAATGGGTGATAACTCAATGTTAAGTGAATGTTAGTTTAACATAAAATCTTCACGATAAGAAGGTTTTAAGTCCTAAATGACTAACATGATGTTAGAGGACTCAACATTAAAGTCCTTAACACCAAGTGTGAACGCATTTTTAAAAAGATCTTGATCAAAGTGGATCTAGATGAATTGCACTACTAGCCTTTAACAATTCTGCAATCAAATGATGAGTTTAAGTAAGATTGATACAATGAACTAGGAACTCTACAATATTGAGTCGGTATAAGATGTTAAAAGTAAAGATATAAGATAACATATACAAGTTCAAACCAATTTCACCAATAGCTTTTTTGAAATTTTCTCAGTATAAAAGAGGATGATCTCAACCTTGTTGACCATAAAATCAAATTTGAATTTTTTTTTGGTTTTTTAAATGTTAAAAAAAAATCATCACGCAACCAACCATCATGATATAAGAACATTTAGCCTTCAATTATACAAGCCTACTTTACAGGAGGGCATTTCAAAAAATTAATATTTGCATGCCAATCACCACAATTTTTGTATTGCCATCTGTACAAGAGATTGTTGTCAACAAAAATAAAATAAAATAAAATCTCGACTGTTCATAAAACCTATATGAAAAATTGAACTTTATGTCTGGTAATGCTCTTGGAGTATTAATTTTTTCATGGGCAAATTTTTTTTTATTAGCAAATTTTTGCCAAATTTCAACTTGGGAAATATGATTTCAACCTACACAGAGGATTTTTCATGAAGAAAATGACCCAAATTTGCCAAATTTCAATGAAAACCAATTCTAAATTGCGAGAATTTGTAATAAGTTCCAATAAATAGTCAAGCACACAGAAATATTTTTATTTTTTCTACTTTCATATCTAGTATGTAAACAAATTTAGCTAAATTATTTTTTGGATGATTGCCATTTTGGCTACACCACAAAATGAAACCCTACGTTGAATTGAGACGTCTGCCATTAGTTACAAGTAGAAAAATAAATGAAAATCCATATTACATACAAGAAACAGAGGAATGTCAAACCGCGTTTGCTTCTATCATATTACAATCTCACTAAAATTATAAGAACTTACACATATTAATACACCAAAAATAATAAAAACCAATAGAAACTTCATAAGAAAACTTTTGAGCTACATGCCATAATGCTCTTTTAAAAAAACCTAATTTAGAAACATTAAGCAATTTACTTTATACAACTTATTTTATTTTGTTTCTAATTTTGATTCTCATTTTATTTGTAGCCACAATTCGGGCTAACACAAACATGTTATACATAACTACTACTACATTGGAATTGTTTAAAGTCATGTCAATCTAATTGAGTCTTTGATACCAAGACCAGTACCAACTTACCCTACCAAGGTTCAAACTTGGTAACCCATCATCCAACAATGGAAATTGCCTATTTCAAGGGCTTTACTACCCTAAACAAAATGCACAAGACAATTTCAGATGATTTTCGTTTTTGAAATCAACACCAAAAAATAAAATAAAAATTATTATTATTATTATTGGCACGTTTTCATATATATATGAAAAAAACCCTCGAAACCAAGGCTGACTTGCTTTATATTTGCACACGGAATAGGCCATTAATTTATATTTGTGTGTTCTCTCCCTCCCTCCTAAATAATAAATTTCAACTTGGGAAAAGAAGAAGGGCCCTAAACTAAAAGCAAATTATTTGGGGAGTTCCTTCAAGTTAAAAAATATATACATTTTTTTACTTTTTTGCATTTATTCATATATATATATATATATGAAATTTACAAATAATAATAAATAAAAAATTTTCATTCTTAATCTAGTTGTGTGCTCTCATTTTACAAGTCAATGGATGAAGCGTGATTTTACGTTATTTATGCCTTTTTTAATTTCTTGGAAGAAAATAATACTCAAAGTATTTCTCTCTCCTCACCTCCATGCAGTGATTTTTGTTTTGGGACGATTTTTTTTTTTTGGGACGAAAAATCGTCAAATGGTGACACAGTTTTTTGAAATGGAATATTCGGTTGCAAATTCTCTGTTTTTTGAAAAAAAATTAAAAAATTCGCCAGAAAGCGACAGAAAATTGGTTTTTTGGGGAAGGTGTCACCATGTTTATGCTTATTGGCTACAATTTTGAGGGTTTTTTGAAATAAATTCGCCAATTAAATCGAAATCTGCCTAGGGATGCTCATCAACATGGTTATGTCAGGAAATTGGGGAAAAAAAAAAACATTACTTCCATTCCACAAGCTAACTAAGTGATTTTCAACTTTCATTATGTGCTTTTCAATTTTTTATTGAAGAACAGAATAAACATTCATTTACATAGCTAACTAATAAACCGTTTTTTAAGCCTCCCTTTCAATAATGAAAAGTTCAAAAGTCTTTCCTTAAATGACACAAGGAATAAAATTTATAAATATGGTCTTTCATAGATGTAACTGGATTTTATTATTATTATAATATTTTTAATAGAAAAATAATCATCAGAATATAACATATCATCATATTGGTAAATATTTTTAACTAGGCTAAATAACTTGATCAAACCCTTAAATATTATAGTCAGTTTTCATCATTATGTTGATAAAACATACTATTTTTTTAATATAATAATCTAAAAATTTCATAATATGAAGTTACAAAACTTGTAAGACATAGCATAATCTATCTGATTTCATTAATATTTTAATTTCAAATTACAAAATAATTAAACTACTTATTACTATTGCAAAGGTTAAACAATTGCATAACTAAGACCTTAAAATCTTGGAAGTGAAACAAAATGAGAGGAATTCATCATTGGAGGATACCAATCGATCGGTGACCAGTAGTAACAAGACAAAAAAACTTAGACTCAAAAGAAAGTAATAACATTCATGTTTAAATGCCAAGTACTTAACCTCTAAAGAATGCAAAATTTACACTCAAAAGCAGCCCATATTGGGAGTTACCAAAAACAAGCAGAAAATCTTTGCAAATTGAAACGACGCCGTCAAATTCATACATGAACAAATGATAACGAGGGAGTGGGGAAAAAAAAAATTAAAGAAAAAAATTTGCAAATGCAAACAAACTAGATAAACTAATTGCTGAAAAACAGGACTTAATTGCTATTAAAACACACATAACAAATCCAAGCAAACAAATGACTTCATAGACAAACCACCAAAGGCTTATTTATTTATACCTTAAGCACCAAAGTTACAATGCCCTGAAGGCACAAGGCCTTCTTCCCCTATTTAAGAAGATGAGCAAAATGTGGTTTTGTCATGCCCTAACAAGGGCTGCCCTTTATGGAATTGGTGTTTTGTGTCCTCTTTTCAAGCACTTTTTACAAGCATTTTCCTAAGCAAGATTGGCAAACAATTCATTGACTCCACTAATTCACTAAAAAGAGGTAGGTCGTAGGTACTTAGTATTTTATGTTCCGGGCAGAAAATTTGGAAACGGGCAGAGTTTGTCTCTCTCTCTAGAAAAGCAACGCAGCCTCTCGCGCTCTCTCGCGCGCTTCTTTTTTTCTCTCTCTTTCTCCTCTAGTGTCTATTTGTTTGTTGCAGTGTCTGCGACGCAACTTGCAAGCTCCGCCTGGCCATCGCTGCGCGCCGTTGTCCAGATCCAGACGGATTCGTGGCTCCTCCTCAATGCGGATCCGTAAGCAACAACGGGATGGCTGCATGGCCGATTTCAACGCCGCCGGTGCCTTGCACCTGCTGGCTGCAGCCAGCGTGAGCAACAACGTCGTCCATGCTGCTCATGAAGCTGCGGCGGTTCTGCAGCTTCAAACTAGCGTCTCCGACGACGACGTCGACGCTGTTGAACCGATGATCATTCAGGACGAGAATAAAATTTGCAGTTTCGGTGATTCGCAAGTGGTGAAAGCCGAGGGCGAGGCTAGCTCCAGTGTCTCCGACTACGGGGGTTCGACCAAAAGGATCAGGGAGGAACAGGCCGGGATCAAATGGATCGGCGTCGGACTGGATTCCAAGAAGCTGCAGCAGAAAGCAGGGAAGATGGAGACGTCGAGTAATAAGCTGTCTCCTCTTACGCTGTTGTCTTCCAAGATCACCTCAGATTCATCGTACCTCGATTTCAGAAGCAGCTGCTCGGTGCAACAACAGCAAACGTTGCAGATCAGTTCCTGCAGGAGCAGGAGCTTTCCGCAGACGGAGCCTCGCAATGGCAGCGGCAACAGCAGCAGCATCAGCAGCAGCGAAGAGAAAGGTAAGGTATGCTTTCTCCTGTTCGCGTCCAGGTGCAACGGTTTCTCATTTGTAGCGGTTTCTCAATTTCCTCTTGTATCACACTAGTGTTCTTGCATGCGGCTAGATCTCTCAAGTCTTGAGGTTGTTTCCTACCGACAAACCTTAGATTCCGAGACCTGACCACGAAGCGAAAGCTGCCGTGATGCGAAGAGAAAGAAGGGATTTCACGGCAGAGAATCCGGAAATGAAGACCTAATCAGTTCTCTCATGTTGCTTATTTACTTCTTCCTCAATTAAAACAAAATTTGAGGCGTAATCTCGTTCTCCCAATCTGTTTTGTTTCCTCGCCGCCTTTGGATTACTGATCTGCTAATGCATAAAACCGTATTAGTTACTGCCGGAGGGAATGATATAAGCAATTCGAAGAGAAATCACGACTCCCTTGCGATTGCTGTGCCAGTGGATTGGTCCTTAAACGTCACTCAGAAGGATGGCAGATATTCAGATTCACAAGAAATGCATGTTTCCTACTGTGAAATTGTCAGAGCAACGTCAATATAATGGCGTGAATAGCAGCAAAAATGAATAGACCTGGTGCAAAGACGGCCCCTAGAAAACAAAATCCTGTGGATATACTGAGAAACTGCTTACACAACAAGAGGAGCACTGGACAGGCATTTTAGGGTTGTTATGATGCACCCTAAATTCTACGAGAGCTTTTCAGTTTATCAGTGCAGGCTGTGTCAAGAACAAAACACACTTAATTGTCTTAAAGGGTTTTGGAACAAATTTTTGGCAGATTATACCGGAAGAAGAAGTCTTGAGCAGAAGAAGAAGGGTTTGAATACAAATATTCAATCTACTGGGCGAGAAATTATGGATGGTGAACAAGAGAAAATTCATGACACAACTCATGTCCTGGATACATACACTTACAGTCCTGATCCATTTGCAGTAAGTTTGTGTCTCTCAATTTCTCTGTCTCAGTTTCTTTTGGTAGCAAACCTGTTTCCATTCTCTCTTTTTTCTTAAGTCTAGGAAGCTCTGATCTGCAAGAAATTTTTTCATTGCATGGAGTTCCCTCCCCCCCCCCCCATTTTTTTGAGAATGTTCTTTAAACAGCAATATTCAGTAGCAATTTTAGAGCATTCACTATAATCTCTAGCTCATGGTGTGAGGGTATCATGTCATACAGAACACTAGGTAATGATCTTGCACTTCCTTCGCAGATTCATATTTGATCAGGGAACAGTTTTCAACCACAGATTGAGATTCAGGATCCAAAACTGCTACAAGTTTTTGGGATTTAGGGGGGTACAAGTGTGGTTCAGTTTCTAACCAATGATGATGACAATCAAGGAAAAGGGTGAGGACATCATCTCTAGATATATATAACATATCTTTGGAGGGCAAGAATTGTGAATCTTGGGGAATGTGTGTGTCTCTGTTCACCAGCAGATGGATGCTGAACCAGATTCAAAGAAGCTCAAAGTCCTCAAGCAAGCCAAGATTGGACATTTCTTTCCTCAAAGTAGTCATCACAGGTATGTTTATCCTATAAGCCTCAAATCTCTTTTCTCACTGCAGCCATTGTCATCACTTTAGAAGTTCTAGTTGCAGTTACACAGTGTTGAAGTGGAAGTGTGTTGATTTCAAAGCTTGTGGCTTTTGAGGGTCATCAGCTGGAACACATTTGTGAAAGAACATTTGGTCAGTGTTGGTGTGGTGGATGGCAGGTTTAGCAGGAAGCAAAGAGCCAGTCCTAAAACCTGTAAGTAAGCAGTTTCAGCACAAGCAATATATCACTAGTTGTGGGAAGCTTGGAGTTCGCTTTTTTCATGGGGAATTGCTGCATGCACCTGCTTGGTCTCTTCACTCCCACCCTTTGCACGTACGTGTTTTTGGTGCAGTTTAATTCATGCAAGTGATTAACATGTGTATACACACTCAACCTACCTAGAACAATAAAAAGCATTACCAACTTTAGAGTGAGAAATGACCTCTTTGCTGTGATAATTTCCTGACAAGGTCATTGTAGTTCTCAGATGGAGACAAGATCTTTGGAGTTATTCCTGAGCAATCATCAATGCTCTCACCATTGGGAGCAGCAGTGCAGCTTCCTGCACCTCTGAGCCCAGATCACCCCTTGAACCATTCAAAAGAAAGTTTGTTGCATGCAGTCTACAAGGTTTTTCTGCAAGCTGGGAAGGCAGGTCTCACTGCACGAGAAGCTGCCTCCCGTGTTGTGGAGCAAGGATTTCCTGGTCACCACCAAGGTGGAGTTATGGGCCGTGTGGAAGTTGGTAAGCTCTTACGTAGTTCACCCTTCTTCATGGAACTTGAGGAAGGACGATTTGCACTCTTTAGTGCCATCATTGGTGGCAATGAAGAGTCCCTGGCCAAAACAGGAGCAGAAGCAGAAGCTCAAGCTCAAAAAACAGAAGTGTCAGCAGAAGCTCAAGCTCAAGCTCCAAAGAAAGCAAGACCAAAGGGAAGATGGACAGGGAAACCACCATTGTTCAAAGTTCAGGTGGAGGACGTACCCATGGACATCAACGCGGAGTCAGAAGAATCATGTTTGGAGACAAGGGTATTGCAACAGAGTAAGAATAGAAGAAGACTAATACAGCTGACACAAGAAGGTGATATTGAGCTTGGAGATCAGTGCAACAGAACTGATGGTAAATCTTGGCACTGTCCACTGCGTGCAAGGATGGGTTATCAATTGTGTGATTATCATCTCAATAAACTGCGCATCAAAACCACCAGCAACCTCCCTAGAAAGCCAAACCCTGCAATCATTGTCAAACAGCCAGTATCGAGTGGGTCTACTCCAGATGATTCATGGCTGCAGGTGCCCAAAACATCAGTTTGGCGAGGTCATAGTCATTGTCTACTTGCAACATTAGGCTGAAATGTCAGGACTCGTTACAGGTCCTGTCTTCAGTGGGCTGATTCTTTTGTAGACTCCCATTCTTTTCAGGTCACATCAATCCGTTTTCTTAAAGGAATTTTGGTCAATAGAAGTTGTATAGGCTTACCAGCCGCACAGTTTGTGCAATGCTCAACTGAAGCCTGCTGTACAAAGTCCAGCAATTGGTTAACTCTTTGTTGCATTTTTTTTAATGGAGTTTCTTGAACAATATTGATGGTTATAACTTGCAATGGAGTGTGGCAGATGTACTCCATGCATGCAGTAGCCAAAGTACTAGTACCCTAGCTGCGGCTATTTGTCCTCCAAAGAATTGTAATCGTTGTACTAACTTTTTCTCTTGTTTTCATTGATTGCAGATTTCGTCAATTATTACAGCTGCTGGTCACCCTGCAGCTTTACTTCAGTGCTAATTGGCATCCTTGGTAATGTAACTTAACAGCCTACCTGAGTGAATTTTCTTTTAAACCTGCTGTGCATCATTGCAATACAATCCATTATCAAACACAAAAAGTCAAGATTTGTGATTTTTGTTCAGAGGGTTAGTTAGCTTCCAGTAATGGTTTGGTGCTTTCAGTGATAGTGTAGAATTACAATACTTTTGTTCTTCACCAGTTTGCAATTTTATTCTGGATTTTAAAAGAATAAAAAATGTACCCCAAAATGCACATCATCATTTTCATCTTTAGATCATGAGGAAATCATGGTCTACTTCTTCTAGAATTTGCCCTCTGAAAAACATGAAATCTGTCTCAAGCATGTTGTTGAGAGATACTTTCAGATCTTTTGGCATTGAGTTTCTGTTGCCAAATGTAAGCACATGTTGGAAGACATCCAAAGTGTCCTCTCAAATTTTCAGAATCCTGTAATATAAGTCTTAAGTTTGTCTTGATGTTTGGAATTCAATAGAGTAGTAGGCTTATATTGTCAGGTCTTCAAGCTTTCACTTGACCAAAATCAGTTGCTAGCTTGCAACTGCATGCAGAAAGAATAGGCAGCAGCAAAGCAAGCTGCCAGGATGGAAATTGAGCTGTATGAGCAATCCAGGAAGTCCACTGACTCCTGCTTCATCAGGTAAAGTATTCTACATGACCAGAAATTAGTCTTGGAAGTGTTTTTCTCTAGCATAGTAGAACTTGCTGAGGAACCCAATGTAGCAAAAAAGCCACTTGCCAAGAAGCAGCATCAGAGGAAAGCAGCTTATCTGCAAGGGAAAAAGGTTTTCTTTGTTGGAACAAACATACAGACGTCTGCAGCTCTGATAACAGGCCTGAATCTAAAGTCGAAAGAACCTGGAACAAGGAACATCAAAATCAAGGGTTTCAGAAAATTCAGTGTTTGCAAGAAAAAATGGTGCTTTTGCTGCTAAATCTTCATTCAGAGAATTGCAATGGAGTAATGAAGATTTACTGATGCAGACCTCTAGTTTTGGGTGATTGAATGTTGGAAGACCAGAAGTTTTGGTGGGGTAGAGAAAGATAGCAAGGCATCTTATCCATCTGATGATAAGTCTTTTACACTGCCCTTAGTCCCTGTGAAGGCAGAAAGCACTTCATACCACAAACGTTTTCCCAGTCTCTGGTGAAGAGTCTTTCATTGTAACCTGTCTTGTTGCACATCTAGTCCTGCAGCTAGCTCTCCAATTCACACTTGCATGCTGCCCACAGCTGTAGAAAATGGAAAAGAGTGTAGTTTTTACAATCAGCTTACCATGGGTACAGAACCTTGGGGCATGTATATTGGCATCCATAGCTATGGGTGCAGAACTCATTTCACTCATTTCAGAAAGCATGCCGAAATCCCTTACAAAAGAAAGCTGCAAATGGAAGTCAAAAGGCACACAACTGATTACAACAGGTTAGGCATTGGAGCCTCTAACCAAAAAAGGAGGAATGAAACTTTAATGCCAATTGAGAGAATCAATCTGCAATACTCACTTGCAGATCAAGAATGATTTAGCTAATAGAAATCCTCCAACAATGATCAAAACATTCCGCGCATGTGGGTAGTCACAGAAAATTACCAGTTGCTGGATGGCTGCATTCATGAAAGTTTGCATGTATATGAGATTGCAGAGAAAACCCCCACAACAATATTGTATCAGTTCCAGCAGCAAAATGAAAACTAACACAATGACAATGAGTGAGTGCAGTTGTACACACTGTTGTGATTGTCAATCACAAACCATGGAACCCTTGAATGGAGCAACCAAATCCTGAATAGCAATTTCGTATGTGCCTGCAGCGAGCAAGCTCTCAAAGTATGAAGCAAAATGTGCAGATATCATTAGCGCAGGAAGTAGGCTTACACAAAGGGAAGAGCTCTTACAAGCTTGCAAGCATGAAGGAAAGCTTTCGTCATAAATTGCAGTGACTAGTGGTTTCAGTAATTGTTTGGGTTTCAACAGGAATCATAATCTGTCCCAGGAGAGCCTGCTTGCATCAACAATACATCAAAAGTCCCCAAACGAGGAAAAAAATTGAAAGAAATTTCCATTGGATACTAAAAGGAGAGAGCGGGCGGGCAAGCAAATCCAGGCATCTCCCAAAAGCAATACTAACTCTTTTAAGTTATTTTTCCCTCTGCAAATGCGAATCGATAGTCCATTGCAATCGACAACGTAACAAAACCTGTTACAAGCTGCCAAAAAAAATCGGCAGAGATTCCTTTCTTCAGTCAGCGCTTGCCGCCAGCTCCTGTCTTGGAGGCCTTGGACTGAGGAGCACGAGTGGCAGACTTGGCGGGGCCTGACTTCGGCTTGGAAGTGACCTCGACCTTCTTCGCCTTCTTCTCATCCTTGGTCTTCTTGATCCTTTCCTTGATCTCACGCAAGGCAGCTTCCCTGGCCGCCGCTCGCACCTCCGTCTTCTCGGTTCTCTTCTTCTGAATCACCTCCAGAGAAGCACCGACAATGGAACGCGAGTAGGGCTTGTTAGTCGTCCTGCGTTTCTTCTTAATAGCCTCCGCATGGACATCCTTCTTGTGCTGTTTCCGGAACAATGCAGTCCATGTTAGCTTCGACGGCTTCAGCCTGTTGTGAAAGTACCTCTTGCACTTGCTGTTCAAGAACAGGAACACTTGCGAATCGCTCCTGATGAACCTGATCCCTCTTCCGGGATAGATCTTGGACCCGCTGAACCGGCAAATCTCCGTCTTTAGCACCATCTCGTCGCCGCCGCCGCTGTGCAAATGCCCGCCCACCTGCGCGCAAACGCCTGCGACAGAAACCAAACCAACAGCTCTCGACGAGGCTCTTTTGTCCGCCTTCTCCTCGCCACACCCAAACCCTAATATCATCCGTTCATCATCCGTCCGTCCGTCCGTCCTTCCTCTCGCTGCTTATCCTTTATCATCCGTGTCTCTGATGATCCAAAA
>Ga0116229_10008721_pt1 | contig 15674 bp, 6 predicted proteins | sample S1TSphgellanicum_3_FD_87313 | JGI IMG/M metagenome (GOLD analysis project Ga0116229, IMG submission 87313) | Host-associated microbial communities from peat moss isolated from Minnesota, USA - S1T2_Fc - Sphagnum magellanicum MG | ecosystem: Host-associated > Plants > Peat moss > Unclassified...
AAATATCTAGTTGATACACCCATAGGTTTTTAGATCACTCAAAAGAGACTACAAATGAAAAAGATATGGGGTTTAAAACTAGAGAGGGTTTTAAGTTTTTTCTTCAAAACATTTGAAACAAAATATCAATTAAATTGAAACTATAATTTTTATTACATGGTGTTTAGGTTTCGTTAAACTAAGGTTAACCATTTGAGGTTAATTAAATGTCTATTTGTTGCATTTGGAGGACAAAAAGGTCTTATATATAGGTTTTTTAAATCACCTAAACTGGAATAAAATGAGAAAGATATGAGGTTTGAAAATAAAGAGGGTTAAAGGTTTTTCTTTAAAAAAATTGAAACAAAATATCACAAATGTTCTTTTTTTCCTCTTCATGTTTTCTTCCTTGCTCATTTGCTTTTGGTGTTTAGAGAAAAATTGTAATATTTCAATTTGCACTAGTAATGGCATAAAGATCGTTATTGATTTGGTTAATGAATGAAAAAAATATTAAAATTTGCAATGATTTTCAAACTTGTGTTTAATGTTGGGTGGTTCCAAGTACTTAATATCCAATTACTAATTAAACTAAATCAATGACTACTTATAAGAATTAAGTAGTTTAATCTGCCTACTAATTATTGTAGATAATATTAACTAATAAGGAATAATCTTCATAAAAATATTTAATTTATTCTAATGAAAGTGATAAAAATAATAAAACTTTAATAATATTAAATATTAAAAATTACATTAACCATAAAGATTGGGACAAATATATACATTAACCTAATAAAATTATTATTTTCAAATGTTAAATTGTAATTAGTTCTAAGCTAGGCTAGTTATATTTTAATTTTTTAATAATCAATAATATGATCATAATTTAGGCGAATAATTAATAGTTAATTCCTATTAATTCATTTAACATTCATGGTGCCTAAGCTTAGTTAAACTAGGGCTAACCATCTAAGGTTCATTAAATGTTTAAGATGACATCTAACGTACACTTAAAATTAAATCATGAGCACCTAGGCTAAACCTAACTAGACCACATGCTTAAACCTTTGGTGCATGCCATGTGTGCAAGTATCTAGTATTTCAAAATAATAATAATAATTCATTCATTCATTCATTCATTCACAAATCAAATCAATCAGTAAAATTTGTAATGTATTTAATTATTTAGCAATTAATTTTAAACTAATATAATTATCTATTTATTAAAAAATTAAATATTTTATACTTTTAATAATAAACTTTTTAAAATTCTAATGATCAACTAATTAAATAAAAAATAATTAGGTTTTTAATTAACTATCTAACAAAATAAATTATTAACTAGTTGGTAATTCTTGAATATTAATTATAAATTAATAAATTTCTAATGTATTAAATTATTTTTAATTAATCATTCACATTAATTAAATAATTTAAATCATAAATAGTTAATTATTTTAATAGTTAACTATTAAATAATTAATATTTATTAGTTATCAACCATAATTATATAATTGGGGTGATCCAACTTATAAACAATATGAGGCCGAATTTTTAATGGCTAGCTTTTAACATATGTTGGTGAATGGCAATGAACCATTTGTCTTCCCATCACAAATCTAACAAGTTTTCTATTTTGATGATTCTTCCAACCTATGGTGGAAGGTTATATTACATAAAGAGCCACGAAACAATTGCATGTTCCTAAACACCTATGGAGAGTACATTAGCACAAATGAGTATGGAAATGTGTTGGATGCATGAAGGGTGCTGCCAAATGCACCAACCACTCCAAGTAATGTTGGTGCAATACTCCTTTCTAAGGAGGAGTTTTCATTACTCAATGAATCAAGGCATCTTAACCTTGAAAGATAATCCCAAGGAAGAAATTCAAGGACGTAGACATTTGTTTCAATAAGCAAGGACATGTCAACTTAATGTTCCACACTTTTTTACCATTCTAATACCATGCCCAATGACTTTAGACAAAGATGTTTGTGTTCTCCCACTTCTGATGTTTTATCACATATGGACACCATGAAACATAAATTTTTTTCAACAAACTTACGGTTTCTAGTGGCAAGGTGTAGTGTAATGAAAGTTATTAATTTCAAGATTAAAGGGTCTTGAAATTACCAAAGTTGGAAACTAATCACAACAAAGTTGTAAAAAAATCACAATTAAGTTGAATTTAAAATCAAATCAAAGTTGAACTATAGTGGAAAACACAAACATTATTTCATCCATCAAATTTTGCAACATTCATCCATCCATAAACAAGGCTAACCAAGATAGTGAAGCGATCAACATGATAGAGCCTGACAAATTTTGAAAGTGGATATCTCCACTATAACTTAACTATGAATTAATTAAAAATCAAAATCAAAAGTAAGTTGGCAATGATGGTCAACACCATGCACTTACCAACCTAGTTGAAAAATCAACTAAGTTGAAGTGTGAAACAGGCCACATGGAATTTGTTGAAATAAATATAATTATGTAATTGATGGCAAGTTGAACCCAACATGCAATCGAAAACTAGTTGGTTAAAAAATGGCCTTTTTCTCCTAGTGTTTGAAGTGTAATGTTTGTAAAATATGCATGTACATTTCAAAATACATATAGTAGAAAATTCAAATTGATAGAAATAAGGAATTTACATGTATGAAACCTAATATGCATCATCATTATATTTCTTTAAATATATTAAAGTATTATCACTAATTTGTTGGAAAAATGATTATTTTATAACACTTTCTATTGAATTGCATGAACATAAATTTCACACATGTATTTGGAATTTGCATTATACAATTTTGGTGTCATCATTTTCAATGTAACACAAGTTATTCTATAGGGTTTACATATATTTTCAAATTGTTGCACATGTGTTTGAACTTTAAACATAAAATCAATAGAAATAAAAATATAAACATCAAAATAGAAAATGACAAAATCAATTCATAAAACATCATAAGGTTACATATTTCTTCAAATTAAATGTGCAAGTTTGAAAATATTAGAAACTAATATGCATTATGTGTAATTCATATGATTGGTATCACTAATCTCCTTTCCATTTAATGTGCAAATCGGGTGCATTTTTTATGGGTTCAAATCCAAGTTAAGTTCTATTCTTTTTGCAATTTAAAAATATATTTTCTTGCAAATATACCAAATACATGTACCATATATATTTTAATATAAATATGCACAAATATTGTAAGTCATTATTTAAGGTTAAGTCTATGATTTCAATATTTGAAAATTTTAATATAAATTACATGAAAAGTATAAATATAAATTACATATTTGTAATTGGGTACAAATGTGTGCATCTTGACATTTAACTTTTAATGAAATAGTTATCCAATTCAAAGTCATTACCTAGCAATCAAAAATATTGCCAAATGGCATACATGTTAAATGACAATATTAGAATTTTCCTAGTTACAACAAAAAAATGATAGATTCAATGTTCATTAAATGACTTACCTAAGTTCATATTAACTCAAACAATATATGTTTATTATATAGAAGTATGGTGTGTCTCCAATTACCACAAGTGCCATTTAAATTATCTTTGATTTTCCAAATACCTTTCCACTAAGTTCACATCAAGTTCTTTCATGTTATGTGTTCACACCAAGTTCCCAACATATTATGTACATTAGTATTTATAAAATCCAAATATGTTCCAAAGATTCAAATGTCCCAAGGTGTTCCAAATAGTAAAACAATTCATCCCTTGACTTCTGCCCTATAATTTAATTTGTACAAGTGTAATAAATGGTCATTTATTATTAGTTATAATAAATGATGCATTCATCTCACCTATTACATAAGATATTTTAAATAAATAATCACTTTTGCAAATCCAAAAAGAAGTTTTAAAAATTGCACTATAAAAATAATGTATGAAAACAAATCGATATAATCAAATCTCAATGTAATATTTTTAAACCTTGCACATGAAATTTATAAAATATGATTATTGAATTTATCTTTTGAAAAATGATGAAAATTAATGACCACAATAAAAAGGTTATATAATTTTTAATAATTTCACATATTTAAAAAAGTTAACTAATAATTGATAGAATGATGAGCTAATATTTTATGTTGGTTTAATAGTCTTGAAATAAGCATAATTTCAATAAAAATATAAGATAATGAAATGATTGTTTTATTATGGACATGAATTTTAAACATTTTCAAATGTGAAGTAAAGAATCTGAAAATAAAGTTCTCAAAAATCTCACAACATTGAATTTTTTTTATAAAATCAAAATAGTCTTACAAAATTGAACCTGCAAGTGAAACACAAACATCAATAGTAAAATAGAATATTTGAGTGTAATTTTCAAATAATTTCACATGTTGAAAAAACGTTTTAATAAAAGAATGTTAATGTTATGTTTTGGTTTAATAATCATGATATATGCATATTTCAATAATAATATAAAACAATTGAATGAACTTTTAAAAATAAATTTTAAATAATTTCAAATGTGAAATAAAAAATTTAGAATTAAAGATTAAAAAAAAGTTTTATGATTTTCAAAGAATTATATATCACACCAAAAAAACACGAAAGGAATCATATTGAATGATTACATGCAAAACATATATTTTGGCTTTGATTAAATTTAAATTTTTTGGGGGAAAAGGTATTATGGAAAATAATTATAATTGCAATTGAGGCATGTGTGGCAATTGATATTAATCAAAAAATCAAATGGTTTTTTGATATAATGAATGGTATATGTAATATCTCATAGAAATTTATTAAATGTAATTTTTTAGTAAATAGTTTTTAATTCACCAAAAATGAATTAAAATATTTTTTCCAAGTAATTTTATAGCCTATATCTATCCATACCATTAAGAAACCACTTATATGAATCTGGACATTTTAATGATTATGGATTATGATTATTCATAAAATATAAGTATGCCCAATTGTAAAAAACTTTTAGTTTTGGTTTATTTGTTTACTTGTTTTGAATAGTTTTAGGACTATAATCTAACATGTTATTTATTTGCATTGTGCAGTTGGTGGTGTGATCATATTTAATGTGATCCAAGTCATTTTCAGAAATCAAAAATGAAATTTAAAAAAAAATGAAGACATCAACGACAAAACCATATAAGTAAATGACAAAAGGTTTTCAAACCTTTTGATAGGTCATGGATTGAAATTGTAGCATTGCATTCAAATTGAAGTAAATGTACATCTTCATTCATCAAGAACATGAGATGTTGTGGATTTTGTGGATTCACAAAATTGCACCTTTAAGGAATACATTTTAGTGTCCTTCCGAATACATTTGAATTTGTTGTTCAATGGTGCAACATTGTATGGTTGTTCAAATATTATTATGTTTACATACACAACCATTGGTGATGGTTTGCATGTGTATGTATGCAATGCATGTTTTAAATTTTATGGACAACCAAAATGGATAAAATATGTTTTATTTCAAAGCATGGATTATATGAAACAAATTCTTGCTAACAATCCGTGCATCTTCAACTTCTTTCACTTATTGATATATCAATGAAAATTGAACAATGAAATTACATATTCATGCATGGCCAAATACAACCATCTAGGTTACTTGACAATCCTTTACTCTATTAGAATTCCAAGTTTCAACCAACTAATACATCATGTATGATCAAAAGATGTTAATTTGGCTCTTAAAGATCTCTTGCACCAAAATTTGTCTTCAAATCCACTTATACAAAAATACATCCTTAACATTGAAAAACCAAATCCAACTCATGGATTATGTGTTTTATTTTCTTCTATTGTAGAATAAATATTTGCAAAAATTGATATTGGTGAAAGGCCATGGATGTGGAAACTTTCATTCAAAATTTGTCATTTCTTTTTGACATGCGTCTCAAGATTCCTCACAATTTTGATGATGTTTTTGAAATTTGAGAATTAACTATGTGCAACAATGACAACCCTTTCAAGAATAAAAGGTTATTGGTTCAAGAAGATGGCATGTGCACTAATCCAACATTGAATATGTCATTTGAAATGACATTATTCCCTTTCCTATTTCCACATGGATGTGGGGCATATGATGGAATTGGTGGTTTATTGCCTTATTTAGATTAAAGAATGTTTACATTATTTTATGTTTTTACATTATATCCACCATACTTACTCTTGATGTACCAAGTGTGATAAGCAATTCAATTATTGAATGCTACAAAACATTTATGTTTATAGAGGGATGTACAAAAATTAAAATGCCAACATCTTCAATGGTTGGAAATTGATATTTTCATAATATCATAAAGTTCAAGTTACCACCCTCCATTCCATTAATGCCACAATGGCACCATACCCAATTCATAGATTTATTGGTGATGGTGGAGAACTTTGGAATGCCTCAATTTTTCCTCATTTTGATTTCTAATGAAACGTCAAATTTGAGATAGAAAGAAATTGAAGACATCGAAAATCTTGCTATATTTTTCAATAAAACATTTTCTTGGACCCAGTTGAATGTGTAACATTATTTTGTGTAAGGTTGCAAGCCTTCCTGTCAACCTATGTTGTAGGTGGTGAAAACATTATTGGCATTGTCGAACATCATGTAACATGAAATTGGAGTTGCAACATCGAGGTGGGTGAAATCATAATTAATTTAACATAAACAATATATTAAATAATTACATTTTGATGCAATCATTTATTAAACATATAAATCCAATAACATAGAACTCGAAACCTTGTCAAATCTTATTGTCAAAACACACTTACATGCATTGAATTTATAACAAATTTAATATTTATGGCTTGTTGGAAAACCTTAGTATAATAATAATCAACCATAAGTTGAATAATATAATCATATTTTTCATTGAAATAATTATGCTTAAAATTTTTATTATATAAATGTTCATTTTATGGTACATTCCATTTATGCTAATAATAATAGTAAATTGTCTAAATTCATATCATGGTTTTTGGCTTGTTTGAACTATTTGTGAACTAAGTGGCAATAATATCACCCACGTTATGAAGATTAAAATGTGGTGTTTTATCATTGTATTACATTGATATTGTGGGGTGCACACATGAACATTCAATGAATCACATCTTCATCTTAGTCATATATTTTTTGAAATATACTATGAAAATGTGAACCACAAGGCGCTATTAAAATTGGATGATGTTAATGCAAGAAGTTTGGGATTGGTTGATGCAACCCATTTGCAACTTCAATTGATTTCAGCAATAATAACGCCAAAACTAATATTTCTAGCTAAAATGGCCTTCTCATGTTTACAAATCCCAATCACATCAAAAAGTGTTAATGTGAAGTATGTTGATTCAAAACCGCCAAACTTGCGTACAAAGATGGTGACTAAATCTAAGATACTTGGATTTCATCACATTGATATATATTGTGCGCGACCTTCTCACATGGCCCAATACACATTTACAAAGTATTAGAAACATTTTTTTCCACAACAATGAAAATTGAAAAAGAGTTTATGTTTGGGCAAAGAAAAATTAGGATTTTTTAATATAAAAGTGAATACTTGGTGCGGTTCAAAGATTTCAATCTTGGCAAACATGTTGAACCATTCTTTTTCAACATGTATTGTTAAACAACGTTTTTTTTTTTACAAAATGCAAATTGATATCTCCCACAAATCCAACATGATCATATTATCATGAATGTTTTGTTTGTGGTATTGTGAAGACTTTTTAATTGTTTGCAAAAATTCATATTTGAATATGGGAATAGAAATTTACATGATGATGAGAAGCAAAACCAAATATACAACAAGCTTTTGGAGAAACATCCTTTTTAAAATTCACAAAATTTACCAATCAATATTGATATTGATGTTACATGTGTTGGATCACAAATTGGTTTAGTTGATCCAAATTATTGGATACATGATGCTGGTGATTATTTAGAAAATGTATATATTCAATATCATTTATTCTAAAACGAATGGTTTACATGTCATTTTAGGTACATAACTTATTTGATTTTTGTGAATGTTAAATATAATTTCATTTCAAATATTAAAATAACTACCATCTAGAAGTTATGTATATTTTTATTACATGTATGAAAGCTATAATATGGTATCAATTTTTATACTTATATTATAAAACATAAATTTTTGCAAAATATCTTACATCTTCACTAAATTATATAGTTAATTTTTTTTATAGCTATGCATGTTCATTATTTGTGAACATGTTTTATGTCAAGAACTTTTAGTAGTGGAAAAACATTTTTCATTCAATATTTAATTGAATATTATATGTCATTAAAGAAGAAGCTTATATTTTTACTATAACAACATGATGTGCAGCATCAAGGTTTAGTTCAAAAGCTTCAACTATCCACGTCATGTTTCATATATAATGCAAATGATATGTTTAGCAATTAAAAAAATTAAATGTTGAATTTTAAATTCTCAAAGAAACTAACATCATCATTATTGACGAAATGTTAATGATGACAAACACATTGTTGCAACATTTGTCGCAACCCTACTTTGAGAAAGTGTGAGGATGAAACTCACACTCCCGAAATGGGGACTTGGGAGTCCTTCGGGACTCCTGAAACTTCAAAATTCGATTGTAGGGGTCAAAACACCTTGCATTGGGATGTTCTTTATATCATTGGAAAGCTATCAAAGTGTAGATGTCGAAAATGGGCTCACATGGGCCATTTGGACATTTGTAACACACGTTATGGCAAAAAGAGGGGCTGAAAATCAAATTGATAGTTTGACTCTTGACCACTAAAAGTCAGGAATCGATCCGACCTCGGTGCTTGCAGGTGGAGTGCGACACACCGTTGGAAAGCTCTTGAGGAGAGCTACAAGTTTGCTTTAGACATCATCCCAATCAGAGGTTTAAGCAAAGAGTTATGACCTCGCAAAGTCCCGAGAGTCCAAACCGGGATAATTTCGGGACTCCTCCTTAGGAGTCCCGAGACAAAAAGCCATTTATATGTAGGTGCCGTGAAAAGGTGCAAAGAACACTATATGGGGGAGGTGGTGGCTTCCCCCGAGTCTGGGCCGTGGTGAGTCTTGTGAGTCCAGAGTTGCCCATGGCTTGTCCTAGCACTAAAGGTGTTCCAGAAAGTGAACTAACCAACTTGTTAGTTGCTTTGATGCAGGTTTGAGTAAGTAATTAAAGCTTGTCACTCTTCCTAGTCCCATCTCGGAGCTTCAACACGCCCCTCTACCCCTTTTAGTGCTGAAAGCTAGGAACGTGCCCCGAGTTCCTCACAATTCTACTATTTGAGTAACTTAGATCCATTTTGGGTCTAACTAAGAACTTGGAGTGCGTCAACATTTGAAACTAAATTACACCAAGTTGAGAATGATACAAATGAACCATATCATTTTAAATTAGTGATTCTAATGGGCGATCATTCATAATTTCCAACAATATGTCATTGCCATCTGTTAGACACAAAAAATTATTGTCAAAAAATTATATGTATAATGTAATTGATTAGAATTTTGCAACATACCATATTTTGAAATTTTCAATTAGACATGGTGAAAATCCAAAATATTGTTTTTTGTTGAACATTATTTGTTGTCGAACACCAACATAAGAAGAAACTTCATCAATTTTGAACATTTGCTACTTTGATGAAAAACTAGTAGAACAATATATTGATGACAAAACAACAATACTTTGCACACATTAGAAGGACATTGATTATTACAACAATTTAATTTTTCATAAGAAATTTTTAATTGATCAAATTTATACTCTTCAATTGGAGACAAATGCAAGGAATGTTGAACACATTCAATCTTAGGTCAACAATAAAAGATTCAATCACATGCAACATGTTGCATTGGGAGCATTGGTTATGCTGATTGAAAACATTGATTTAAAAGTTAGTATTGCAAATGGAACTACTAAAATCATAACAAAGTTGGAGTTTGATTTGGAAGATAATGTTTGTATCATTTCCATTGCACTCAATCCATTAAGATACATGCAAATAGTTTGGAAAAAATCAATTCAAAACAAATATGATTATCAAGGACATTTTTACAAAACAAATGTTAGGTTATGCAATTATAGGGCACAAATCCCAAGGTGCAATGATATCATCCAAAATGATGATACATATTTGTGAATCTTTTGCATAAGGATTAGTATGTAATGCTATCTAGAGTCACAAGTTGGAAAATTTTGAAAATTGTTAACGATCTTTAACCCTTAGACATGACAAACTATGTTGCCATGGTTTTTAGAACATTGTTGTAAATTGAGATACTAACACATTTATCATTGTAATCTAGTATGCACTACGTGTAATTCTTATGATTGGTTTTACCAATCTCCTTTCCACTTAATGCACAAATTGGGTGTATTTCTTTAGGTTCAAATCTTAGGTTGAGTTATACTTAAATTTTTTTAAAGATGTCATTTCTTGTGAAAATACCACATATATACCAAATTTTATACTTATTTAGTTTACATATTTAATATATGAAAATAATAATAAATATTAAGTGTTAATTACATTTATTGTTAAGACATATTTGTAATTGGGTAAAAACATCTTGATAATTGATACACATGCAATTGGAATCTAAAATGTTAACATTTAGTATGAAATGTTTTAAGAATATTGGCATCAATTTTAAATAATATTATGCACATTCTATCATGTATTATAACCATGCCTTTCATGTTGACAATGTGCGGCCTTCTACAACTATTTGTTAATTTTATTTTTCTAAGAATACAAATTTCAAATTTAACAACTTTCCTTGTGTCATTATGACCTTGGTTTCATGAACCATTGGAACAAAATTAAAAAACTACCTTCCTTCATATATAAATATTTTTGTAGTTCATTTGAAATTTTATTTGAGTGATTGTCTCAAAATTTAGATTAAAAAAAAAAGAAAAAGATGTATCCCTATCTAATTAATATAATTAATTAATAGGCACAAATGAGTGTGGTTCCAAATTCTAATGAGTGTTGGTTGCATTTTGGTGTTTCAATTTCTACACTCAATCACAATATTAAAACACACCTTACTTTTAGACCCACTACACACCTTATGCATTGCACATCCAATTTACTTGTTAATTTAAAAAAAAAAATGAACCAAACAATTGAAAGTGGAAAAATACTACAACCTTCATAATATTGGGCGCTAGGCCTATCTCCATTTTAGGTCCCGAAATAGACCAACTCGGTTAATCTTAAATGACATTTTTCTTACAAATAATGTGAAATCCAAGTTGTTGATATCTGGAACTAATATCCAATTGATAAATAACAATAGATATATGGCAGATTGATATCCTGGTCGAATAAAAGACTTGAAAATATGATATTTGACTCACATATTTGAATTGGAAAAATTATATTTTTCTAATGTTTGGTTTGGATAAAAAATTTGACCAAACATCCTTATCTAGCGAATATCACAAAAAGGTGATATATGCCCAACATTTGTAAAGACCTTACATATCAAGTTCAACAATGAAACGAACCTTAAAGCAAGTGTGATGTTGTGGGGAGTAATATCATGGGTTCTCATACACCCATTCTTTTTGGTTACATACCATTAAAAAAAGAAATTTTTATCTGCCAATGAGGTGATGCAACATGAACCCAAGAAGCCCAAGTTTTTCTCCTTTTGGAGTGGAAAGGGGGTGTGACCTAAAAACGATGTCAAACGTCTTTTGTGGATGAAAGCAGAAAACCTTAATTCAACTCTATGGCATAGCTGCTAGAGGCATGGTGTTTCAAGGGCGCCGAAAAATTTATTTTCTTCTTTTTCTATTTTTGGCTTGGTTTGTTGTTTTGCAGGTTATTGTGGAGTGATCTTGGTGAATTGATTTCAGTGATGGAGCGTGATTCTGGCTACTCAATGGATACTCTTTATGAGTTATGTGAATCACGGCTTTAGTGGAGGATCGGTGGGAGCTTTCAGGGGAGCGAGGGGAGGTGGAGAGGAGAAAATATACATAAAGCTAGCTAAAAAAGAAAGAATGCAAACTTTTGGGCGAGGGGATGAAATTAAGTTTTTAGATTTTATGATAACCATCAAGTGTGGAGTTGATTTTGGAATTGGATTGTAATTAGTTAGGAGCATAAGTTGATCTGGATTTCTTCTTTATCAAGAACTTTGAAACTTGATCTTCCGTTATGCCAAAAGTGTTAGGAAGAGATTAAAAGGTCTAGCATTGTCTTTTTAGGGACCAACACAAGGGAAATGAGGAGTGTGTCAAGGGTTTCAAGAGTGGTTGTTGTGGCAACATCATCTTTGACAGTTTGGGGGTCTTGATGTGAATGTGCAATGTGTTCATTTTGAGAAGAGAGTACCTGTTGGATAGTGGGAGCTTCGGGGATTTAGGGAACAAGGGGATACTATGAAGTGTATAAAATCACATTCACTTATTCTGTTATGAATCTCTGTCCTGTTTCTAAGAGGAACCATGTGATGATGTCGAGATTGTACTAGTGGGATTTCTGTTGTTGGAGTATGAACTTCCACTTTCATTAAGCAACCAGTTGACTCCTTGAGAGGAAATCAAGAGAGAATTTAATCCCTTGAGGTATATAGAAATAAATAATAAAATTTGGTGTTTATAAGGAGATAGATATAGAGATAATACTTGTAATAACCTTCTTTTTGTCTCAAGAAGATTTCAGCAATTTCTATTGAGTAGGTATATCAACATCAGGGATTTACACACGGAAAACATCCCCTATTCTTTTTGGTATTAGAGTCGGTTGTTCTTAGGAGGCTGGAACATATGTGATTACTAGGGTACTTGGAAGATGTAATGTCCCATAAGATAGGATGTTTGATTCCAATGAAGAGCAATTGGTTGTAAAAACTCAAGAAATTTAGGAAGAACAAATCACTATTAGGTTTGATATTCCCAAAAATCAAGGAGCACCACCAATAGGAGCGTTAATCCTGCATCAATTAGGATTTGGTGTTATTGCCATTATAGGAGTGAGTTTTGATGAATCACAAGTTGGAGACATTGTTGTGGAGCTAATGCATAACGGTATCTGTATTAAGGCACAAGTCTGGGTGAAAATGCAAGATGCAGCAAGAGGATGGGTTTCAAGCGCAAGATTTCATAGATGATATCATTTTACCTCCTACCTTGCATAATGTGTCAACACATCGATAAAAAAGACAAAGACAATTGCCACAAGTAGGTAATGTTTGGATTCATGTTTCTCCTATTTCCCCAAATCATTTCAGCAAATTTTTCATTCCAAGAGTGGAAGATTTATTTCGGACTAGAGACCGGATATTGAGGGTGGAAAACTTTGGAGCAAGATCTTGATTAATAAGTTGGAAAACATTTGATGATGACAACTTTGGGATATGATGGCAAATGGACTCTACAAATGAGCCAACTTTCATTCTTTTACCCTTTAGTGTTATGATTTTAGATCCACTACTACAAGGAAGACAATCAAATTTCCTTTTGTGACCAAGGATTGATAATCTAGCCTTGAAGAACTATACACATTTGTTGGATAGTAGCATAAAACTTTGATCTATGTTATGAGCCACAATTACTATTTTGAGGAGTTAGAATTTCGTAGAAAACCTGTTGGTACTCTCATTCTAAGATGTCACTGATTTTGCTGCAACTAGGATCATTGGTTTTGATCCTAATTGGCTAAGGTCGGGAACATAGCCATTAGCATATGACTGTCAAGATTCTGCACTTAGGCAGCCATCTGGTTGAAAACCAGCACAAAATCTAATGAATGGCAAAGGAGCCTCATCCAGATCAGTGATGCAAGTAGTACATGTTATATAATAGTATAACTAACAACAACCTGAAGAAGGATGGGTGTAGAATAGTTCCTACAGCAAAATACGGGCAATAGGTAAATCTTTAAACAAGAAAGGTCAAAATGACTAGTCCTCAGGGCATGGATGAATTGTTGTAGTGATGAGATCATGAGGACATAAATGATTAGGCTGAAAGATTGACAATGGCGGCAGATGTTCAGGACTTGAATGTTGATAAATTATTTAAGATTACTAATTTAAACCTAAAAGGGAGGCCAAAGAATGGTTCAAGAAATTGAATCCTGCACCTACTGATTGGACAGAACTACATACGTGGATAATGTAAAAACATGGCAATGTTGATGTTGATGACATTCAGTTCAAATTGGATGCCATCAAACAAGAACCAAAGGAAAGGTTTCAAAAGTATTATGAAAGGTTGGATAAGCTTTTTCAACGGGGTCAAATACAAGATGCAGAACATCATCGTAGATTTCTGGCAAAACTAAAGCCAAAAATAAGAAAACTTTGTGTTGTCACAACCAACATTGACATTGAAGAAATGGTTGTTGTTGTTGCTGAAATTGAACGTGTATTGGGAGAACTGGGGGAGACCCCATATGAACCCATGAAGGAAGAATAGGATGAAGCCACGTCTGGAGAATCCACCACAGATGGGCAACTTCATGTTTTGAATGAAACTTTCATTAATTTCTTTGGGAAGGGGATTGATGGCAAGGTTAAACCCAGTATAAACTTTTTTGCCAACACTAACAACTGTTGCCAATTATGTCGTTTAGAAGAACACATAGCCTCAACATGCCTTAAACTTGTGGACACAAGGCCAAAATGTGCCAAGTGTAGAAGTGGGCATAAGATTAATAACACTAGAAGAAAAACATGTACGACTACTCTTTGTGACTAAATTTTAGTCACAAGAGACATTTTGCAACTAAAATCCTTTTAGTCGCCTAAGACAAGTCGCATGTGATAGAGTAGTCGCAAAGAAAAAGTCAACAAATACATTTCATCCTTTGACTCCATTGTATACGTATTGTCACATGCGACTAAGATGCAACTATTTTGGTCATGATTGAAAGCAAATCATGTGCTGGCACGTGTTTTAATATATTATTATTATTATTATTTTGAAATAATCTAAGACATTCAATTCAAATACTTGGACGATATTATATTATGACACGTGGCCTAATGTAAATATGCCACGTGGCATAAAATAATTTAATAAAAATATTAATATTAGGTTGGTAGGTACTTAGGTAGGTATATAAATAGGTGCCTACAATCCTTACTTACCTACCTACCTACCTACCTACCTACTTAGGTAAAAAAGTAAGTAGGTAGGTTCTACCCTCCTAGGCTAAATACCTACTCATATAAATAGGTACTTAGGTAGGTAGGTACATAGGCCGACCTATATGGGTAGGTCAAATCAGGTACCTACCTAGCTAGATAGATAAATAGGTTGGGGAGGTGAATATTTTAGAATTGTGCATTATTTGTTTTTTTATTTTGGGTTGAGCCTTTTGATTAACTCATCCCATGTGCACAAATTTTTTAATGTGAAATCGGATGGGCATACCCCCCTTGCTTATATAATGTTCAAAATAGGAATGAAAAACAAACAATATGGGATAAGTTTTGAAGTTGCAACTTCCTTACAAACTAAGTTGCAATTTCAAAACTTTCTTCATGCCTTACTTTCTTAGTTTTTAGATTTTAAAACAATTCAAGTACTAAATAATTAGATAATCATTTAATTAATAATGATGAAATTTACATATATTTAAATTATAAACTATACACTACAAATATTCAGTATTCATTATCAATTACTTAAATAAGTATAACTTATT